>JAAUXY010124629.1_pt1 | contig 118706 bp, 112 predicted proteins | sample 7278121 | NCBI WGS metagenome assembly JAAUXY01 (sample SAMN14350117, study PRJNA611818) | marine sediment metagenome | isolation source: surface marine sediment (1.8m) | place: French Polynesia: Moorea | collected 2018-08
AGGAGATCCACGAGCTAGGTTGCGCCAATCACGTATTCTTCGACATTCGGTCGATATTTGCCGCGGGTGAAGTTGATGGTCGCCTGTAATCCGCGCCTCTGTGGGATTGGTTGATGCGTATTCTTGTCACCGGTGCTGCAGGATTCATAGGCTTCTATGTCAGCCGGTTGCTGTTGGAGCGCGGCGATAGCGTTGTCGGCCTGGATAACCTGAATGATTACTACGACGTCGGTCTGAAAAAGGCCCGTTTGGCCCAGCTCGAGGAATTGGATAATTTTTCGTTTGTAAAGCTGGACCTGGCCGACCGTGGCGGGATGGAAAGCCTGTTTGCTCGTTACTGCTTCGACCGAGTGGTTCACCTGGCAGCGCAAGCGGGTGTTCGGTACTCTCTGGAAAATCCGCATCCATATGTCGACAGTAACCTGGTTGGCATGCTGCACATTCTCGAAGGTTGCCGTCAATCGAGTGTGGAGCACCTGGTGTTCGCATCAACCAGCTCCGTGTATGGAGCAAATACTCGCATGCCATTCTCAGTCCATGCGAGCTGCGAACACCCGCTATCGTTGTATGCGGCGACAAAAAAAGCGAATGAGATGATGGCTCATTCCTATTCCAGCCTGTACTCATTGCCTGCTACTGGTCTCAGGTTCTTTACCGTATACGGACCTTGGGGCCGCCCGGATATGGCGCTTTTCCAATTCACGCAGAATATCCTGGATGGTCGACCGATTGACGTTTTCAACTACGGCAAGCATCGGCGGGACTTCACATACGTCACTGATATTGCGCAAGGTGTTGTCCGGTCGATGGACACAATTGCGTCCGCAAATCTGAACTGGGACGCAGATGACCCGGATCCCGCGACGAGTAGTGCGCCTTATCGCCTTTACAATATTGGCAACAGCACGCCAGTTGATCTCGAACGCTACATTGAAGCGCTCGAGGACTATCTCGGGAAGAAGGCCGAGCGAAACAATTTGCCAATGCAGCCGGGTGACGTCCCCGATACGTGGGCGGATGTCGAGGATCTGGCGCGCGATGTGGGATACCGACCGTCGACGCCTGTCGAGGAAGGCGTGCGGCACTTCGTTGATTGGTATCTGGAGTTCTATGGTGCCGGTGCAAAAAACGCACAGCCCATCGATTGAAAAGCTGCCATGGCGTTGTCGCGAATCCCGGAAATTTCGCCGCTGAGTCAGTCTGCCGCCTGGCTCGGACTGCAGCAACATGCGAAGGAGATAGCCAGCTTGCAGCTGGCGGAGCTCCTCGACCGTCCGGAGAGATATGACCAATGTGCCCGCACCGTCGGTGACGTCGTACTAGATTTTTCCCGAAATCTCGTCACGAGTGAGACGCTTGGACTGTTGATTCGACTAGCGGAAGAGCGGGATTTGTCCGGTTGGCGCGAGGCGCTTTTTTCAGGCCTGGCTGTAAACAACACGGAAGAACGTCCCGCGCTGCACATGGCGCTGCGGGCCGGCGAAGACGAGGAATTCTCGGCCGGGGATGTCGACGTGATGTCGCCGGTACTGACGGAACGCCGCAAGATGTTGCGGCTGGCGGGCGATATCCGGTTCGGAACGTTTCGCGGGTACCGCAACGATAAGTTCACGGATATCGTGAATATCGGCATTGGTGGTTCCGACCTTGGCCTGGTCATGGCCACCGAGGCCTTGCAGCCATACGCAGCTGACGGGCCCCGCGTTCATTTCGTGTCCAGTGTTGATGGCACGCAACTTGCGGACGTGCTCGACCGGGTGCGTCCCGAGACGACCCTGTTCGTGATTTGCTCCAAGAGCTTCACGACCCTCGAAACTCGGGTTAATGCGGAGGCAGCCCGGCGCTGGGTGCTGGAGCATGCACCTGAAACCGCCTTGCAACGGCACTTCATTGCAATCTCGGTCAACGATCCGGCGATGGATGATTTCGGTATTGCACCGGATCATCGGCTGCGCATCTGGGACTGGGTCGGCGGTCGCTACTCGTTATGGTCTGCGATCGGCCTCAGCATCGCGATTGCCATCGGACCAGCGGCGTTCAACGATATGTTGCGCGGCGCAGCCGCACTGGACCGGCATTTCCGCGAGTCGGCGTTCATCGATAACCTGCCAGTGCTGCTCGCGATGCTCGGTGTCTGGAATCAGAATTTCCTGGGCATTACCAATCACGTGGTGCTGCCGTATGACGGCCGCTTGCACCGCTTCCCGGCTTTTCTCCAGCAGCTGGACATGGAGAGCCTGGGCAAGCATGTGGATCGTAACGGCGACCGCGTGAATCTTCAGACGGGTGCAGTCGTCTGGGGTGAGCCGGGATCCAATTCGCAGCATTCCTTTTTCCAGCTGCTGCATCAAGGCACCTCACGTAGCAGCATGGACTTTCTGGCGCCCGTCGAGGCTTCCAGCCGGTTCCACGCGCAGCATGTGCATGGCCTGGCCAATATGCTCGCGCAAGCCGAAGCATTCGCGCGTGGTGTATCGGCGGAAACGGCGCGAGAAGCGCTGCTGGAATCTGGCGCGACCCTGGAAGGGGCTGATTCGCTGGCACCGCACAAGGAGCATATCGGTGGCCGGGCCAGCAATATCCTGCTCTTTCGCCGGCTCGATCCGTACACGCTTGGATTCCTGGTGGCGCTCTACGAGCACAAGGTCTTTGTACAAAGCGTGATTTGGGGCATCAATCCGTTCGATCAATGGGGCGTTGAGTTGGGCAAAACAATGGCCGCGCGCGTGCATGCCGCCATGACCGGTGCGGCAGACGCTGACGGCTTACCGCCGATCGCCAGGCAAATTTCGAGTTGGCAGGCAAAGGACTAAGATAAGCAATGAAACTGACGATTCACGGCGCGGGTTACGTAGGACTAGTAACCGGTGCTTGCATGGCCGAAGTTGGTAACCACGTCGTGCTGGTCGATATCGATCAGCGCCGCGTTGACGCCTTGAATGTCGGCCGCATACCGATCTATGAACCTGGACTGGAAGACCTGGTGCATCGCAACGCTGCTGCCGGACGGTTGCGATTCACGAGCGACGTGGCGGAAGGTGTGCGGCACGGCCTGTTTCAGTTTATCGCTGTCGGCACGCCACCCGACGAAGACGGATCGGCTGACTTGCAGCACGTGCTGGCCGTGGCGGCGAATGTTGGTCGTCACATGGATGGCTACAAGATCATTGTCGACAAGTCGACTGTTCCGGTTGGCACCGCCGATCTGGTTACCGCCGAGGTTCAGCGAGTTCTCGACGAAGCCGGACGGGCGATCGACTTTGAGGTCGTGTCCAATCCGGAGTTCCTGAAGGAGGGCGCTGCTGTCGGCGATTTCATGAAGCCGGACCGCATCGTTGTCGGAACCAACAGCGAACGTGCAGCGCAACAACTGCGGCACCTGTACGAGCCCTTCAGCCGCAATCATGACAAGCTGATATTGATGGACGTGCGCTCGGCGGAGTTGACCAAGTACGCTGCCAACGGGCTTCTGGCAACGAAAATCAGTTTTATGAACGAGTTGGCTAACGTGGCGGAACGCTACGGTGCCGATATCGAGAAGGTGCGTATCGGTATTGGCTCTGACCCGCGAATTGGCTATTCATTCATCTATCCGGGCATCGGCTACGGTGGTTCGTGTTTCCCGAAGGACGTCAGCGCGCTGGCGCGATCTGCTACGGAGGTCGGTTACCGGGCCGAATTGATCGAAGCCGTCGAAAATGTGAATCAGCGGCAGAAGGGTCTGTTGCCTGCAAAGGTGAGTGCCCACTTCGACAACGATTTGCAGGGCAGGACCATTGCGATCTGGGGGCTCGCGTTCAAGCCGAATACCGACGATATGCGGGAAGCGCCGAGCCGCGTATTGATGGAAGCGGTCTGGAGCGCCGGGGGTCGCATTCGTGCGTATGATCCGCAAGCCAACGACGAAGCGAGACGGATTTATGGCGAGCGGGACGACTTATCGCTCTGCGATTCGTCGTACGCGGCGCTGGAAGGTGCAGATGCGCTGGCGGTCGTAACCGAATGGCAGGAGTTTCGCAGCCCGGACTTCGAATTGATCAAGCAAACTCTGTCGTCGCCGGTCATTTTCGACGGTCGCAACATTTACGATCCGGGTGCGCTGACTGAACACGGATTTCACTATTACGGTATCGGTCGAGCAATGAAGGGGGCCGCTTGACCATAACGCCCGTCATACTCTGCGGTGGCAGCGGTTCGCGACTCTGGCCTCTGTCGCGGGCGGCATATCCCAAGCAACTGCTTGCCCTGACCGGCAACACGACCCTGCTCCAGGACGCGGTGACCCGGTTGTCGGCTGTCTCCGTACCGCTGAATCGCCCCATCGTGATCTGTAATGAATCGCAACGCTTCCTGGTTGCCGACCAATTGGGCAACACCGGAATCGATCCCGAACTGATCCTGGAGCCGGCCGGGCGGAATACGGCGCCGGCCGTGACTCTCGCCGCCTTGCGGGTGGTCGAGGCCGGAGAGTCGGACACCAAGCTGCTCGTGCTACCCGCCGATCATGTCATACCGGATCATCAAGCCCTTGCCCGGGCGATCGAAGCGGCCGCCGCCGCCGCCGCGGATGCGCTGCTGACCTTTGGCATTACGCCCACCGGACCCGAGACCGGGTATGGTTATCTGCGAGCGGGTGGGGATTCGACAGGGACCCGGCCGGTTGCCGAGTTCGTCGAAAAACCCGATCTGTACACGGCACGGCGGTACATTCAAAGCGGCGAGTATTTCTGGAACAGCGGCATGTTTCTTTTCACTGCCGCGACGTGGCTCGACAGCATGGACGAATTCGCGCCGGACATTTTGAACGCCTGTCGTGATGCCTTCGCAAACGCGGAGATCGCTGACGGCGTAATGCGGCCCGACAAGGATGCATTCCTGGCGTGTCGAGCCGATTCGATTGACTACGCAGTCATGGAGAAAACCGCGCTGGCCAGCATGGTGCCGCTGGATGCAGGTTGGAGTGACGTGGGATCCTGGACAGCTCTGCACGACATCAGCGACCGCGACTCGGACGGGAACACGCTCATCGGGGATGCCGTTGCGGTCGATTGTCGCAACTCGTACCTGCGGTCCGGCAGCCGGCTCGTGACCGCTGTCGGCCTGGACGACTCGATCATCGTCGAAACCGCCGATGCCGTCCTCGTCGTGCCGCGCGATCGCGCCCAGGATGTGAAACGCCTGGTCGATGAGCTGACCGTGGGGGAGCGGGACGAGGTCAACCTGGGGCGCGAAGTGTTCCGGCCCTGGGGCAGTTACGACAGTCTCGAGAACGCGTCCGGGTACCAGGTGAAACGGCTGACCGTCCTGCCCGGCGCAGTGTTGTCTCTGCAGTTACACCATCATCGCGCCGAGCATTGGGTGGTCGTTGCCGGTGTGGCACGGATCACCCGGGATGACGAGGTATTCGAATTGTGCAAGAACGAGCATACATTCATTCCGGTCGAGTCCCGCCATCGAATCGAGAATCCCGGGGACGAACTCTTGCATATCATCGAAGTGCAGGTCGGGGACTATCTCGGGGAGGACGACATTGTTCGCTTCGAGGACAAGTACGGTCGGGAAGGGCGCACCGACTGAGTTGTCGGATTGCACATGTCCAGTTCCCTGACCTGTTTCAAGGCCTATGATATTCGCGGCCGGGTACCTGACGAACTCAATGAGGATATCGCCTATCGTATTGGTCGCGCCTACGCGGCCTTCGTCAAGCCCGACACTGTCGTAGTCGGCCGCGACATCCGGCATTCAAGCCCGCAACTCGCAGCCGCAGTGTCTCGCGGCCTGCAGGACATGGATGTCGACGTGCTGGATATCGGTGTTGGTGGCACCGAACAGGTCTATTTCTCGACGTGGCATCTGGGCGCCAGCGGCGGAATCATGGTGACGGCCAGCCACAACCCGGCCGACTACAACGGCATGAAGTTCGTGCGCGCCGGAGCGCGACCGATCAGTGGTGATACGGGTCTGGACGAGATTCGCCGCTTGTCGGAGCAAGGCTTCGCTGGAGGTTCCGGGAGCGGCGATTACCAGTCCGTCGACACGCTGCGTGACTACCTCGATCATTTGCTCGGCTACACGGATGCGGCAGCAGTGCGGCCTTTGAAGATCGTGGTCAATCCCGGTAACGGCGGCGCGGGGCTGGTGATCGATGCGTTGGCGGCGTCGTTACCCTATGACTTCATCAAGGTGCATTTCGCGCCGGACGGGAGCTTTCCGCATGGCGTGCCGAATCCGCTGCTGCCGGAGAACCGGACGGCCACGATCGAGGCGATTCGTGAGTCGGGCGCCGACCTCGGGGTAGCCTGGGATGGTGATTTCGATCGTTGCTTCCTGTTCGACGAGCAGGGCGCATTCGTCGAGGGCTACTACATCGTCGGTCTGCTGGCGCGTACGCTGCTGGAACGCCAGGCCGGCGGCAAGATCGTGCACGATCCGCGGCTCACGTGGAATACGATCGACGTGGTCAATGCTCTCGGCGGTGTGCCGGTCCAGTGCAAGACGGGACACGCGTTTATCAAGGAACGCATGCGTGCCGAGGATGCCCTGTATGGCGGTGAAATGAGTGCCCACCACTATTTTCGTGATTTCGCGTATTGCGACAGCGGTATGATTCCGTGGCTGCTGGTGGCCGACATTATGAGTCGCACCGGCAAGCCGCTGTCCGCGCTGGTCAGCGAGCGCATCGCCCGGTATCCCGTGAGCGGCGAGATCAACCGGCGCGTGACCGACCCGGCAGAAGCGCTGGCGCGGGTTCGGGCCCGTTACGAAGCGAATGCGCTCAGGGTCGATGAGACCGATGGAATCAGCCTCGAGTTCGACAAGTGGCGTTTCAACCTGCGTTTGTCGAATACGGAACCGGTCATCCGGCTGAATGTCGAGGCGCGCGCCGATCAGGCGCTGATGCAAGCGAGGACCGCCGAAATACTGGCGCTGCTGGACGAGTAGCTGCGACGGCTATCAGGCAGACTGTTTCTGTTCGCCCAGGCCCGGTTCATCCGAGTCGCTGTCGTTCCCGGGTACCTCATCGATGACAACGGTCGCAACATGGCCGGCTTCACCCTCCGGCAGTCGATCCCCGTCAGAGCTCGCATCCGGTTGGAACACCACATCCATCCTGCCAAAGCTGATGACGTCACCGGGCCGCAGGAATGCCCGCGAGCAGCGCTTGCGATTGACGAGAATGCCGTTCGTGCTGTTCAGGTCTTCGACGACATAGATGCCGCCGATTCGATCTATCAGCGCATGGCGCCGACTCACGGCTTTGTCGATGATGACCAGATCGTTCGCGTTGCTGCGGCCAATCACCAGCGGGAACTTGGAGGTTCTGGCCTGCTGGATCACGCTGCCATCGCGATAGACGTCCAGTGCCACTGGCGCGTCATCGTCAGAGTGCGCGGGCGCCAGCTGCTGCTCGCGGGCCGCATCCTCCTCGTCGCGCTCTTCCAGCCATTGCCAACGCAACTGATGGGCAGCCTGATCGACGATTTCCAGGGTCACAGAATCCTCTTCGTCGACAAAACAGGTCATCATGGCGGTATCGCACAGCGTATTGATCAGGCGCGGGATCCCGAAGCAGAGCCGGTGAATTTCGCTGATCGCATCCTGTGAGAAGATTTTCGCGGCGCTGCCACCGGCCACTTTCAGGCGGTATTCAATGTAGTCGGCGGTTTCCTGTTCGGTCAGCGGCTCCAGGCGCTGGCGCAGCCGGGCGCGCTGGCGCAGCTGACGTAAAGAGGGTGCGTCGATCAGTTCGTCCAGTCCGCACTGGCCGGTCAGGATGATCGATACGATGCGCCGATCCCTGTTATCGATGCACGACAGCAGCCTGAGCTCCTCGAGCGCGGCCTCGTCGAGGTTCTGAGCTTCATCGACGATTACGACGACGTGTTTACCCTGTTCGTGCTGTTCGAGAAAGTAGTCGCGCAGCGTATCGAGCAGCAGGACCTTCTTTTTCGTGTAGTTCGGCATATCGAACTCCGACAGCAGGGCCTGCAAGAGCTCGATCCGGCTCAACGTCGTGTGAGTGAGCTTGGCCGTCACATAATCGGGACCGAGGTCCTCGAGCACGGCATTCAGAATCGTGGTTTTGCCGATACCGATCTCGCCAGTAATGATGACGAAACTATCCCGGTTCATCAGCGCGAACCGGATGCTGGCAACAGCACGCGCGTGCTGCGGCGTCATGAACATGAAACGCGGATCAGGCGTCAGATCGAAGGGCCGCGTTGTGAGGCTAAAGTATTTCTCGTACATCTATTTGTGCGTGATCTCTATCGACCGCCATCGCCAGGGTCTGCCCACGAGGTCGTATTCTGGATCAATTGCCGGCCGTTTGTGTATTATCGTTCTACTCCGGGCGATTAGCTCAGCGGGAGAGCGCTGCCTTCACACGGCAGAGGTCACTGGTTCAATCCCAGTATCGCCCACCATTTTCCGACTCGTTCTGAGGCCGGCGGCGACGTCCTCATCGCAACCCCGGCGCGTCACCAGCGCCAGCCCTCGCCGCGGAAAAACACGCCCAGGAACACGTAGTGGTTATCGGCCTTGCGGTCGGAGGAACCCGGCAGGGTCTCATCAACCTCCACGTACCGGTACGCGCCCCGGACGCCCAGCACCCTCGTAAAGCGCCAGTCCAGGCTGGCATTGAAGCTGATGTAGTCGCGGTCGAAATCCTGGCTGTCGCCGCCGGCCAGTTCCTCGTTGTAGTACAGCAGGCCCAGTCGGCCGCGCACGCGCGCGCTGAAGTCGTGCACGGCCGTGCCGCGAATTTCGTTGCGGACGGTCTGCAGGCCGTTCGACGTCGGTGTGATATTCCGACTGACGGTGACGCCAAGATCCGTCCGCTCAGAATTTCTGTTGAGGCTCGCAGAGCCGACCCAGAAGCTGTCGTCGACTTTGAACTCACAGGGCGGCGGCGTCACATTGCCGTTGAAATCGACACAGAGTTCGGTGCCGAAGATGTCCCGGAATGGCACCTGCTTCAGCTTGATCTCGGTATCCCGATAACCCACGTACAACGAGGCGTCCAGCGTTTCCGACAGCGCATAATTGGTGAACAGGCTGGCGCCATAGGTCGAATTGTCATTGTCGGTGGTCCGACCCGGGTTGTTGATCGGGTCGGCTTTTACCGCGGCATTATCCGAGTCATACTGGCTTACGTTTAACAGCAATCCCAGCGCCAATTTCTCGCTCAGGCTTCGCTGCCACGACAGGTCACCATTCAGAAAGGTGTAGTCCAGGCGAAATGTATCGGTCTGATCGTAGGTGATGTCGGAATAGTTCAGAGCGACACGAATGCGGTCTTTTTGCGTGATGTCGTATTCCCAGTCGGGCATGATGTACCAGCGTTGCTGTGTGTCGTCGACAAAGCTCAGGTCCGTGGAACCACCGCCAACCGGTCCGGATGCGGACTCCAGCTCACTGGTGCGGACGCCGAGTTCGCTGTAACCGGCTTGCAAGCCGGTTATGGAGCGCGCGGTCGTGTGTTCTATTCCGCCGTCGAGCCAGAAATCATCATTCTCCAGGTCCCGGTCGTTGTTGTCGTCATAGCGGGACAGGCGCAGGCGGGGATTGAAGAACGCCGTGGTTCGCGCCGTGCTCCACGACATGTTCAGCAGGGCGTCGATCAGCAAACCGGTCGCTTCGTCTTCCTGGACCCGGGACAGACGCGGGTTGGTTTCGTGCAGGGCGCCAACGTCGATACGCGGGACGATCTCCGTCTGTTGCGCCTGAACCGGGTAGGCCCACGCCACGCCGAGGACGACTGCGCCAATCGCGCCAAGCCTTCTGGTTGGATTAGCCACGGTCATCAATTACGGCACGACGATGACGTCGCCGGGCTCCAGTAATACATTCTGCTCCAGGCGCTTGCCCTTTTCGATGTCGCCGTAGCGAAACTCGATCGCCCGCAATGTGCCATTTTCACGGCGCAGCACCTTGATATCGTTGACCTGCGCGAACGGCGTAAACCCGCCGGCCATGGCCAGCGCCTGCGTCACGTCCAGCTGGCTGCCGGCCACGAATTCGCCGGGCCGCTGCACCTGCCCAAGCACATAGGCGCGGTTGCCGAGCACCTGCTCGACCGTGACGGTGACAACCGGATCAGGAATATAGCGGGACAGCCGCTCGGTCAGTTCATCGCGAACCTGGGCGATGGTTTTGCCGGCGGCCTGGATGTCACCCGCCAACGGGAAGGAAATCATGCCGTCCGGCAATACCAGGACTTGGCGCTGCAGGTCTTCTTCCTTCCACACCGTGACGATCATTACGTCGCCCGCATTGATTTCATAACCGTCCGTGGTGGCGCTGCTGTGTGCCTCGGCCAAGGCCTGCTGGGGCAGGGCAATGACGAAGGCGATCGCTGTCATCGCGAGCAGCGTCCGCAGTGGCTTCATTTCCATCTTGAGATTCCCGACTGTAGTAGATTGATTTGCTTTTAATTCTCGTTACTTAGACCAAATTGGTCAATCAAGCTGTGAGGATCGCATGTTTCCCGCCGCGAGGCCAAGACCCGGGCGGCATTTTGGGGCCGTGAAGCCGCCCGGCAGGCTGAGAACCCCGCAAAACGTGACGTTCGTCACGTTTGGGTCCCGGCCATGCTGACCATTGCGGGCCGGATTATGCACATGGATCATTAAGGAAAATGATTGCTTTTCCGTGGCTTGCGCGCACTATACCCGTATACTCTCAGCCAAATAAGCAGCCATCTCTCAATTCCCGGCGTCGTGTGGCAGTCGACGGTCCGCACCCTAAGGGTCGCACCGCAGCAGGCCGATAAACCTTCAGATTCAGGGACGAATAAACGCTTTCGGGTTCATTCATGGTCTTTTTCGTTGGTCCGCTGATTGCCTTCGCTGCCACGGTACTGCTGGTATTCGTGTTGCGGCCCGTGGCCGGACCGTTGCGGTTGCTCGACATCCCGAATGATCGCAGCAGCCATCAACGCCCGACGCCGCTGATCGGCGGCCTCGCCATGTTCCTGGCGTCTTGCGTCGGCGGCCTGGCGGCGGTGGCCAATGGTGTGCTGGTCGTCGACGCCTACAGCATGAGTCTGTTCGGCGGCGGTCTGCTGCTGGTGCTGGTTGGTGCCATCGACGATGTTCGCGAATTGTCGCCATGGCTGCGCTTCGGTGCGCAGATCCTGGCCAGCCTGATCATGATCTACGGCGGGGGCGTCGTGCTCGACGACCTCGGCAATATGACGCCGTCCGGCGACGTGCTCTACCTGGGTTGGCTGGCTGTGCCCTTCACGGTCTTTGCCACACTCGGTGTCATCAATGCGCTGAACATGTGTGACGGTGTTGACGGTCTGAGCGGCACGCTGGCCATGATTTCTCTGAGCGGCTTGATGATCGTCGCGTTCGTCAATGGTGGCCCGGTCGATTCGGTCCTGCTGGCTCTGCTGGCCGCCAGCATCCTGGGATTCCTGCTGTTCAATCTGCGCTTCCCGGGACGCAAGCAGGCGGCGGTGTTCATGGGAGACGCCGGTAGCATGTTCCTCGGCTTCGCGCTGACCTGGTTTACGATCTCCCTGTCCCAGGGTTCCGATCGCGCCATGGTGCCTGCGGCAGCGCTGTGGTTTCTGATGCTGCCGATATTCGACACGGTTGCCATGATGCTGCGACGGCTGATGCGAGGCCGCTCGCCGTTCGAGGCAGACCGCGAACATATTCATCATGTTTTCCTGATGGCCGGTTTTACGGTCAACGAGACCGTCGTCGTGATGTCGGCCGCGGCCCTGATCGGCGTCGGGATGGGTCTGCTGTCGATGGACATTCGTCTCCCGGAATTCTCGATCGCCGGCATGTACGTGATCTGCGGGATCCTGTATTTCTGGATGATTCTGCGTTCGTGGAAAGTCATGCGCTTCATTGAGCGATCGATCAATCGGCGGCGCGGCGATGTGGATCGGCGCAGCGGCGCGGATCGGCGCCAGCGTGTCGAGGCGAGCTTTGCCGGACCAGAGCGGCGCAGCGGGACCGACCGGCGCCGGCAACCACGGCGTGCCGAAGACCGTTACGGCGGCGAGTCCGCGCCCGACATCAAGGCTTCCGGTGAGAATCAGACTGTGCCGGGCAAGACCGCAACCGCCAGCAACAGACCGCTGACGCGGGCATAACCACCGCTCACGCGGACGAGAATGTCGGCGAGATCGGCAGCGGGCATCGCGGGCCGCGCAGCGAAACCTTTGCCGTCTTCGTGCCAGGTGATCTCCACTTCCGTAAAGTCGACGAAGCGTCGCAGCTCGGGCCAGATACATTTGTAGACGCTTTCCTTGGCCGCGAACAGCAGCCGGTCGCTGTCGGCCGAGCCGGCGGCGGTCAATGCGTCACGTTCGGCAGTCGTCGCGATAAGCTTCGCGACCGCTGGTTCGAGCGGCCCGGTGTCCGACTCCAGGTCGATGCCGATGCCGCGAAACACCGGGCGTCCGGCAGCGACGGCGACTGCAAAATCCGCGCAATGGCTGATGCTGCCCACAAAGCCGGGGGGCCAGACAGGTTCGCGTGTCGCGCCCATCGGAATCGGGCCGGCGGCGACACCCAATTGCGCCAGGGCGCGCCGCGCGCAGGAGCGGCCGTGTCGAAACGCGGCAAGCCGATCGGGCGACATGCCACCCGTCGCATCCAGTTCCTCTGCCAGCAGTGGCTCGGCTGCCGGCGGATCATCTGACCAGTACCAGGTCGCCCCGGTCGGCACTAGCCGCGCGAGCGCCTGGTCAATCGCCTGGGCGGAAAACATGGGCGCAGTCTGCCAGCGCCCGGCACAGCTGCCAACGCACGGTCCTCGATACGACGACCGGCTGCTAGAATACGCGCCCCGTTTTGCCCGCAACGCAGTGACTATGACCGTCAAGACGCGATTTGCACCGAGCCCGACCGGCTTCCTGCACCTTGGCGGGGTTCGCACGGCGCTGTTTTGCTGGTTGTTTGCGCGGCGCCACGACGGCGCGTTTCTGTTGCGCATTGAAGATACCGATCGCGAACGCTCTACACAGGATTCGATCGATGCCATCCTGACCGGCATGACCTGGGTCGGCCTGACTTGGGACGAGGGTCCGTACTACCAGACGCAACGCTACGATCGCTACCGCGAAGTCGCCGCCGAGCTGCAGGCCACCGGTCACGCCTATCATTGCTATTGCAGTCCGCAGGAACTGGAAGACATGCGCGCACAGCAAGTAGCGGCAGGCCAGAATCCGAAATACGATGGTCGTTGCCGCAATCGCCGCGACATTCCCGCCGGCGTTCAGCCCGTATTGCGGTTTCGCACGCCGCAGGCGGGGAAGATCGTTGTCGACGACCTGGTGCGGGGCCGGGTCGTCATCGAGAATCGCGAACTCGACGATCTGGTCATCGTGCGCGCCGATGGCAATCCGACCTATCACTTCAGCGTCGTTGTCGATGATCATGATATGGACATCACGCACGTTATTCGTGGCGACGATCATCTGAAAAACACGCCGCGCCAGATCAACATGATTAAGGCGCTGGGCTGGACGCGGCCGGAATACGCCCATCTGCCGATGATTCTCGGCGAGGACGGCAGTCGTTTGTCCAAACGACACGGGGCGGTCAATGTGCTGGACTATCGCGATCAGGGATACTTGCCGGCCGCGGTGTTGAACTATCTCGTGCGCCTCGGCTGGTCTCACGGCGACCAGGAGCTGTTTTCGCAGGAGGAGATGATCGAGTTGTTCGACCTGGCCGACGTGAACGCGTCGGCATCGCGTTTCGATTCCGCCAAGCTGTCGTGGCTGAATCAGCAGCACATCATGCGAACCCCGGTGGATGAGCTCGTGCCGCTATTGCAGGAGCAGTTGGCTATCGAAGGACTTGATCCGGATGGTGGTCCGGCGCTCGAGATCGTTATCGAGGCCTATCGGGAACGAGCCACGACCATGCAGGAGCTGGCGCAAAGCTGCTGGTACCTGTTTCGCGACTTCGATGATTTCGACCCGACCGCAGCGAAAAAGCACCTGCGTCCGGTTGTCGGCGAAGCGCTGGCTGACTTGCGCGATCGTCTGGCATTGCTGCAGCGCTGGACGGCGGCCGAGGTGCACGACGCGATTGATGGCGCCGCGACGAACGCTGAACTGAGTTTCGGGAAACTCGGACAACCGCTGCGGGTCGCGCTGACCGGCGGGTCCGTATCGCCACCGATTGATACGACAGCGGCGCTGGTCGGCCGGGAGCGAGGCCTCGTGCGACTCGACCTGGCTCTGGCTTTCATCGCGCGTCGCCAGGCAGCCGCGGGCTGACCCGCCGGTTTCTTGACACCCGCGCTGGCGCTCCAGTAGAGTCTCGCGCCTTCGGGGCTATAGCTCAGCTGGGAGAGCGCTTGCATGGCATGCAAGAGGTCGGCGGTTCGATCCCGCCTAGCTCCACCAGGTTTTTGTCGGCGCCTCTTTTTATGTGCGGCACCGTCCCCATCGTCTAGCGGTTAGGACTCCGCCCTTTCACGGCGGCAACAGGGGTTCGAGTCCCCTTGGGGACGCCATTTACCGCGGGGCCCGCGTTCGGCGGGTCCCAATGATTTCTCCATTTCGCGGAACCGCCCGCATCCTGCTGTTTGTGAATCGTTTATCATCAACGGCAAGGTTATTGCGCGCGGACCTGTGCGGATGCGGTCCTCGCATGTCCGACGGGCCCCGCGCCGGTATCTGAAGTGATCGCCGAAATCTGGAGTCTTTACGGTCTGGCCGGTCTCGCCGGTCTGGCACTGGCATTGCAGCTGCTTCTGCCGGGAAGCAGCCGCCTGCTGCCGCGCCATCGCGCGGCTGTGGCGACCGCGACACTCGGCTGGGCCTTATATCTGTCGATCGGTTTCGACGGTACGGCCATCTACCAGCTGACGCCAACCGATTGGATCATCGAATTCCTGTTGCTGCTCAGTTGGTTCGCACTACTGTTTCGTCTGCAGCGCGGTCCCTACAAGCAGTCCATGCCGGAATTCGTCCGGCGCGCGTTTTACCTGTTCTGGGGTGTCATGCTTGGCGCCGGCCTGCTGACGCTCTGGCTCGGGCAGAGCGGGCCCGACGCCCTGGATGTCGTGTTGCCGGCGATCCTGCTGGCGGCATCCCTGGCCTGCGTGGCGCTGGCGGCGCAATTGCAGCGCGATGCACCAGTCGAAGATCGGCGCGCCCTGCGTGGCTTCGTATTCGGCGGGCTCCTGCTGGGATCCTGTCAGGCGTTGTGGTCGGCCATGCTGACGATGGCGCCCGGCATGGCCAGTGGTACGGGTGCGTGGCGCGGCCTGGCGGTGGCCATAGCTGCGCTGCTCGTCATGGATGCGGTGCGACGCCGACCGCAATGGTCGCTGGCTGTCTTTGTGTCACCGCAGGCGCGTGCCTACGCGCCGCGCTTGTTGACGCTCGCGGGACTGCTGATTGTTTACCTGGCCGCTTCGCCCCTGATTCGAGCCTTGCCAGAACCGCCGGCGCGCGTGCTGGCGCTGACACTGGTACTCGTCACCGCGTTGCCGGCGATTGCGCTGGTGTATTCAGAAAATCTGTCTGCGCGACTTCGCGTCTTTATCAGCAAGCACTTTCTGCCGTTCCGGTACGACTACCGCGAAGAGTGGCTGCGCCTGATCGACACGCTGGCAGCGCCGGCCCAGCGCCTGCCATTGCCGGAACGAACGATCAAGGCCGTGGCGCAAATCGTCGGCAGTCCCGCCGGCGTTCTCTGGTTGCGGCGCTACGAAGATGAACCGTTCACCTGCGTTGCCCACTGGAATACGCGCGCGTGGCCTGATACGCCGGTGTTACCCGACGATCCGGTGATCGAATTCATGACCGAGCGGCAATGGATCCTCGATACCGCGGAGCTACAGCGAGATCCGGACCTTTACGAGGGCATGGTGCGTCCGGAATGGCTCGAGCGGTTTCCCGATGCGCTGCTGGTCGTGCCACTGATCAGCAACGAAATGCTGCTCGGATTCATGGTGCTGTTTCAGTCCAGTTCGGCGTTCCGACTCACCTATGAAGAGATCGACCTTTTACGAACATCGGGACGGCAGGTTGCCGCCTATCTGGCGCAGTACCAGGCTGATCAACAGCTCGCCGAAGCCCAGCAATTTGAAGCCTTCAATCGACTCACCGCATTCGTCATGCACGATCTGAAGAACCTGATCGCGCAACAGTCATTGGTCGTCAAGAATGCGACGCGCCACAAGGACAACCCGGCGTTTTTCGAAGACGCCATTGCAACCATCGAGAATTCCGTGGCGCGCATGAACCGCCTGCTGAAACAATTACAGAGCGGCGAGGGAACCGGCGCCAACCAGCGGGTGTCGTTGTCCAATGCCTTGCAGGAGGCCATCGAGCGGGTCGAGGGTCGCAGCCCGGTGCCGCGATTCGATAGTATCGACGGAGATCGCGCGATCGCGTTGCTCGACCGCGAACGCTTCATCGCCGTTGTCGCGCACCTGCTGCACAACGCGCAGGATGCGACGCCGGCCGAAGGCGATATCACGGTCAGTCTGGTCACCAATGGACAGGAAGCGACGATTGCGATCAGAGACAGCGGTTCCGGGATGGAACCGGAATTCGTTCGGTCGCGGCTCTTTCGGCCATTCGACTCCACGAAAGGCAGCCAGGGAATGGGTATTGGCGCGTACCAGGCGCGCACTTTCGCCGTCGCGGCGGGTGGTCGACTGGATGTGCGTTCCGAGCCAGGGCGCGGCTCGATATTCACGATCAATTTGCCGATCGAGCCCGCTGCAGAGAAACTATCGGCATGAGTGACGAGAATCGCACCTTGCTGGTAGTCGAGGATGATCCGGGTCTGCAGAGCCAGTTACGCTGGTGTTTTGCTGACTACGAGGTCCTCGTCGCCGAGGATCGCGAATCAGCGATGGCGCAATTGCGGCGCCACGAACCGCCGGTCGTGCTCCAGGATCTCGGGCTGCCGCCCGATGCTGAGGGCGTGTCGGAGGGTCTCGCGACGCTCGAGCAGGTGCTGGCGGCGGCCCCCGGAACCAAGGTTATCGTCGTGACCGGGCATGGTGACCAGGAAAACGCCGTGCGCGCGGTTGGGCTGGGCGCCTACGATTTCTACCAGAAACCGGTCGATACAGACACGCTGCAACTGATCGTCAATCGCGCCTATCAAATCTACGAGCTGGAGCAGGAGAATCAGCGCTTGTTGCGCCAGCAGAGTGCTTCACCACTCGATGGCATCGTCGCGGCCAGCAAGAAGATGCTCGACGTGTGCCGCATCATCGAGAAGGTTGCACCGACGAATGCGACCACACTGCTGATGGGAGAGAGCGGCACCGGCAAGGAATTGCTGGCGCGGGCATTGCACTCATTGAGCCCGCGTGCCGGTCAGAACTTCGTCGCCATCAATTGTGCGGCAATTCCGGAAAACCTGCTGGAAAGCGAGTTGTTCGGCTATGAGAAAGGTGCCTTTACCGGTGCGGCCAAACAGACGCCGGGTAAAGTCGAAGTCGCCGATGAGGGTACGCTGTTTCTCGACGAAATCGGTGACATGCCGCTGGCGCTGCAGGCCAAGCTGCTGCGTTTTCTGCAGGAGCGTGTCGTGGAGCGGGTCGGGGGCCGCGAGGAGATCCCCGTCGATGTTCGGGTTGTGTGTGCGACAAACCAGGACCTCGATACGGCGATCAAGGAGGGGCGGTTTCGCGAAGACCTCTATTACCGAATCAGCGAAATCACGATCAATATCCCCCCCTTGCGGGAACGGGAAGGGGGTCGCCTGATCCTGGCGCGAACACTGCTGGAGAAGTATGCCGGTCAGCACGGCAGGGTGTTCAAAGGATTTACGCAGGATGCCCAGGCGGCTATCCAGGGACATGACTGGCCCGGCAACGTGCGCGAGCTGGAAAACAAGATCAAGGGTGCGGTCATTATGGCTGAGGGTAAGCAGGTGACCGCCGCTGACCTCGGCCTGGCGGACGCCGATGCCGACGGGCCGAACCTGAACCTCCGTGAGGTACGACGCGAATCCGAGACGGCAGCCATTGAGCGTGCGCTGGTCTATGCGTCGGGCAACATATCGCAGGCGGCGAAACTGCTGGGCATTACGCGACCCACGCTCTACGATCTGATTGAAAAATACGCAATCATTATCGATCGCCAGTAGGCCGGCAAACCAGCCGATCGTCGGATTTCCACCAGCACTTGACGCCGCCCGGCCGTCAACCGGAACATTTGGCTGCTGTCCGGGTTTCGGCCGGTGTTTCGATCTAGATGGATTCAATTGACCAACACGCGCCGGCGTCGGACGCTGGTTTGCTGGAGCCGGGCGAACCGGGGGCCTGCACCGTGCTGGACCGGGTCGCGGCTGCACCGGCCTTGCTGGTTTGCGATCATGCTGCGGCGCGCATCCCGGCTGCGCTCGGGACGCTCGGTTTGCCGCCGGAGGCGCTGGCCGATCACATCGCGCTCGATATCGGCGCTGCCGCGGTCACGCGGCACCTGAGCGAGGCGTTGAATCTCCCCGCGGTGCTCACCGAATACTCGCGCCTGGTGGTTGATTGCAATCGCCGCCTCGACGATCCGACCGCTTTTCCGGCTGTCGTTGACGGTTACCAGGTGCCGGGCAACCAGAATCTGTCCGGCAAGGCGCGCCGCGTCCGCGCCGAGGAGCTGTACTGGCCGTATCATCATTGTGTGCGCGATGAATTGGCTCGTCTCGAGGCCATGGCGACGGCGCCGGCACTGATCGCCATTCACAGTTTTACACCGGTATTCGGTGAAACGATGCGACCGTGGCAGATTGGCATTCTCTGGGACAAGGATCCGCGACTGCCGGAGCAGTTGATTCCCGCGCTGCGCAGCCAGGACGGTGTCCTGGTTGGGGATAATGAACCATACTCGGGCAAGCATCCGGCCGACTTTACGGTTGATCATCACGCGGAATCCGAGGGTCTGGCGCACGTGGGGATCGAGATTCGTCAGGACCTGATTACCACTCTGGAAGGGGCTGAACACTGGGGTGGCCTGCTCGCGGATGCGCTCCGACCGATCCTGGATGATCCGGAGCTGTACTCACACTGGCCCGGCACGCGCTGACGGAGGTAGGCAGCATGTTGCTGAAAGAACCGAGCCTGACAATTGGGATCGAAGAGGAATACCTGCTCGTCGACCGCGCAACTCTCGACCTGGTCAGTGATCCGCCGGAGTCCATCATGGAGGAGTGCCGACGGCGGAGCCAGCAGCAAATTTCGCCCGAGTTCCTGCGTTCGCAGATCGAGGTTGGCACCCGGGTATGCCGCAATCTCGGTGAAGCGCGTGCCGACCTGGCGCACCTGCGCAAGGTCGTGATCGAGGTTACCCGTGAGGCCGGGCTGGCGCCTATCGCGGCATCGACGCACCCGTTTGGTCTCTGGACCGAACAACGCCACTCAAAGGTGGAGCGCTACGACGATTTGTCCGACGAAATGCAGGCGGCCGCGAGGCGACTGCTGATTTGCGGTATGCACGTGCATGTGGGTTGCGAGGACAATGAATTGCGCATCGACCTGATGAACCAGATGCGGTATTTCCTGCCGCATTTACTGGCTTTGAGCACCTCATCGCCATTCTGGGAAGGTCAGAACACTGGACTGCGCTCCTACCGCCTGACGATTTTCGATGCCCTGCCGCGCACAGGCTTGCCGGAGGATTTCGAAAGCTATCCCGAGTATCAACGCCACGTCGACGTGCTGGTGGATGCGGGACTGTTGGAGGACGCGACGAAGATCTGGTGGGATCTGCGGCCCAGCGCCCGCTATCCGACGCTGGAAACGCGCATTTTCGATGTCTGCACCACGCTCGATGACGCGGTGGCGCTGGCCGGGCTGACGCTTTGCCTGCTGCGCTTTCTGTACCGCCTGCGCCTCGAAAATCAGCGCTGGCGGATTTACAGTCATTTCCTGCTCAACGAGAATCGCTGGCGCGCCATGCGCTACGGCGTTGACGAGGGCCTGCTGGATCTGGCGAAGGGCCAGATCGTGCCGGTGGCTGACCTCGTCGAGGAAATCCTGGAACTCATCCGGGAGGACGCGGATGCGCTGGGCTGTACGAAAGAGGTTGAGGGTCTGCGGCGTATCATCGAGCGTGGCACCAGCGCGCATCGCCAGTTGGCCGCGTACGAGGCCGCGTTGCAGGCAGGCGCGAGCGAAACCGAAGCCTTGCGCGAGGTCGTCGATTTTCTGATTGAAGAGACGGCCCGCGACCTCGAGTAGTGGCGATGTGAACCTGCCAGTCCGCGAAAACGGCATGGAACACCGGGTCTGTGTCGCGCCGATGATGGACCATACGAATCGGCATTGCCGTTACTTCTTTCGGCTGCTTGCCTGCAAAGTCGGTCTCTACACAGAAATGATCACCGCGCGGGCGATTCTCTACGGCGACGCAGACAGGCTGCTTGCCTTCGATCCCGCGGAGCAGCCGGTGGCCCTCCAGCTCGGTGGCAGCGATCCGGGCGAGTTGGCGCAAGCCGCCGCTATCGTGCGAGATGGTTACCCTTATGCCGAAATCAATCTGAACGTCGGCTGCCCGAGTGATCGTGTGCAGTCGGGCCGGTTCGGGGCGTGCCTGATGGACGAGCCGGCGTTGGTGGCCGACTGCGTGGCGGCGGTTGGTGACGCCTGGGGACGACCGGCCACCGTAAAGACGCGAATCGGTATCGACGACCGAGATGACTACGAGTTCCTGGCGCAATTCGTTGCGACCGTTGCTGCTGCCGGTTGCAGAACCTTCATCGTGCATGCGCGCAAGGCCTATCAGCAGGGTTTGTCTCCGAAGGAGAATCGCAGCGTGCCGCCGTTGCGTTACGGGACCGTCACACGGTTGAAGCGGGACTTTCCCGAGCTCGACATCGTCATTAACGGTGGCATCAATGATCTGTCCGTCGCGACCGAGCTGTTCGGGCAGGTGGATGGCCTGATGATCGGGAGACAAGCCTGCGCTCAACCGTACTTTCTGGCCGAGTTACAGGCGAAGTTCATTGACGAAAGCGATGCCCAGGCAGCGCCGCAACGTGCCGAGGTCGTGCGCCAGATGACCGTCTACGCTGCCCGGGAATGTGCGCGTGGCGCGCGGCTGCATCAGATTACGCGACACATGCTCGGGCTCTACGCGGGACAACCCGGCGCTGCTCGATGGCGGCGTTTCCTGTCTGAGCATGCCGTGCGCCCCGGCGCCAAGCCGGAGCTGCTGACCGAGGCGTTGAGTTTTTTGCCTGCAGCTGCTTGATGCGCGCGGGCGGAATGCGACAAACTTCACATTCGGGTTTTGTATTGACGTTTTAATCGACGGTCCGGCGCGAATCGTACGGGCTGACTCAAATACAAGGGGAACTCCGTGGCTGCACGCAAGGAAGATATCGGCGCTGGCATCGGTCCGGGCACCATGGCTGACCGGGCCGATCGACATGAACTCTATGAAGAAGCTGTTCAAGATGTGGAGCAGGAGTGCGAGTTCATCACCGATACGTTTCGCGAGCTGCGGGGCCGCGACGCCTTGAGCTTCCGTGAGGACTTTTGCGGTACTGCGAGCGCCGCCTGCGAATGGGTTCGCCAGAACAGCCGGAGGACCGCCATTGGCGTGGATATCGATCCGCAGGTGCTGGAGTGGGGACGGCAACACCGGGTTGGCCGCCTGAACAGCGAACAGCAGCAACGAGTCAAACTGGTCGAGGGCGATGTGCTTTCCGCTCGAACGCAACCTGTGGACGTCGTCGGTGCGTTTAATTTCAGCTACTACGTCTTCAAGGATCGGACGCGTTTACGAAAGTACTTCGCGGCCGCTCGCGATGCCCTGGGGCCCGATGGGCTCTTCATCCTGGATGCTTTCGGCGGGCATGAAGCCTTCGAGGAAATGAAGGAAAAGACCAAATACGACAATTTCACCTACATCTGGGACCAGGCCGAGTACTATCCGATCACCGGCGAGTATGTCTGCCACATTCATTTCAAGTTCCCGGACGGGTCCAAAATGAAGCAGGCGTTTAGCTACGAGTGGCGCCTGTGGACGCTGCCGGAGATCCGGGAGCTGCTGTCGGAAGCGGGTTTCCGCAAGGTCACGGTCTACTGGGAAGGTACCGATGAGGACGGTGAGGGCAACGGGGAATTCGAGCCGGAGGAAAAGGGTGAAGCAGACGCCGGGTGGATCGTTTATATCGTCGCGCAGCCCTAGCTGGTTTTCGGCGCGGTGATCTCTGGCGCAATAGCTCGCGGTCTGCCGTATAATCCCTCCGAGGCGGTTTAACATATTCCATGAGCGACGCTGCACCAGTGGGAGACGAGGATCAGGTAGCAATCGTATTTGCCGATGTAGTCGGCAGTACGCATCTCTACGAAGCCCTCGGGGACGACCGCGCCCGGGAAACGGTGCAGCGTTGCCTCGACATCATGAAAGAGGCGACCGAGCAGTTCGGCGGCGCCGTTATCAAGACCATGGGCGACGAGGTCATGTCCACGTTCCCGTCTGCCGATGACGCCATGAACGCTGCCAGTCAGATGCAACAGGGCATCACGAACAACCCGAATTTGACGGGCGATGGCACGAGCGTCTCGATTCGCATCGGGTGTCACTATGGGCCGGTCGTAAGCCAGGACCGGGACATCTTTGGTGTCGCGGTGTCGGATGCCAGTCGCATGACGTCGCGTGCGAAGGCTGGCCAGATACTGACCACGGGCGTCACGGTCGAGCAACTGAGTGGCGAATGGAAGGGCCTGGTGCGGCAGATCGATGTGACGACCGTGCGCGGTCGCAGTGATGAGGTCGCCGTGTTCGAGGTGCTCTGGCAGCCGGAGGAGGCGACGAGCATGTTGCCGGCAGTGGATGTCATTCCACGGCGTCAGGCAGTCAGCCTGAGTCTTTCCTATAACGAGCAGAAAGTCACGATGAGCGAGGCCGAGCTGAAAAATGCCACGATCGGGCGTGCCGACGACAACGATCTGGTCGTCAAGGGAAATTTGATTTCGAGGCTACACGCGCGTGTCGAACTGGTGCGCAACCGGTTCATGCTCGTCGACGAGAGCACCAATGGTACCTTCGTGCAGCGCGATGACGGCGAAGAGTCCTATGTCCGTCGGGATAGCGTCGAACTGAGCGGTTCGGGTGTCATCAGTTTGGGCCGCGTCGCCGTCAAGGGCGCCCCGCTCGCCATCGAATACACGGTCAGCGATTGACCTCTTGGACTGGCTCAGGCCTTCAGGCCCGCCACCACCCGCTCACGCTCTGCCTCCAATAGCTCCGGTACCCGGTCTTCGTATTCCTCGAAATACTCCGCGACCGCCTCCAGTTCTGCCAGCCAGGCATCGCGATCGACCGATAGCAGCGATCGCATGGTGGCGTCGTCAATGGTCAGTCCATTGGTATCGATATCACCATCCTTGGGCAGGTAGCCGATCGGCGTCTCGACCGCGTCCACGCGATTCTCGCAACGATCGATGATCCAGCGCATCACCCGAAGATTGTCGCCAAAGCCGGGCCACAGGAACTTGCCGTCCTGGTCCTGCCGGAACCAGTTGACATGAAAAATCTTTGGCAGGCGTTTTGCCCTGGCGGTGAAGCTGAGCCAGTGCCCCCAATAGTTGGCGAAGTTGTAGCCGCAGAACGGCTTCATGGCCATGGGGTCGCGCCGGGTGACGCCGACCTTGCCGGCGGCCGCTGCCGTCGTTTCTGACGCCACGCTGGCACCGACCAGCACGCCATGTCCCCAGTCGAGCGCCTCGTAAACCAGCGGCGCCAGTTCCCGGCGCCTGCCGCCGAAGATGATGGCGCTGATTGGCACGCCCGCCGGATCGTCCGCCAGCGGTGAGTAACTTGGATTCTGCTTGGCGGCAACGGTAAACCGGGAATTCGGATGCGCAGCCGCCTCGCCGCTGCCGTTAATCTGGTTGCCTTTCCAGTCGATTACCGGTTCGCCGCTGTCTTTGCCTTCCCACCAGGGCTCGTTGTCCGCCGTCACCGCGACGTTGGTGAAGATTGCGTCGCGACGAATCATGTCGTAGGCGTTGTGATTGGTCTTCCGGTTCGTGCCGGGGACCACACCGAAGTACCCGGACTCGGGATTGACCGCGCGCAGCCGACCGTCGTCGTCGACGTGCAGCCAGGCGATATCGTCGCCGATGGTCCGGACTTTCCAGCCGTCGTAGGTCTCCGGTGGGATCAGCATCGCCAGGTTCGTCTTGCCGCAGGCCGACGGGAATGCTGCGGCGAGGTAATGCTTTTCGCCCTGCGGGCTCTCCACTTCCACGATCAGCATATGTTCAGCAAGCCAGCCCTCATTTCTTGCCTGGTAGCTGGCGATGCGCAACGCATGGCATTTCTTGCCGAGCAATGCGTTGCCGCCATAGCCGGAACCGAAACTCTGAATTTGCAATTCATCGGGGAAATGCATGATGAAGCGCACTTCGGGGTCGAGATCGCCGATGGAGTGCAGGCCTTTGACAAAGCTGCCCTCGCGCTCGATCCGCTCCAGGGCGGCGGCGCCCATACGGGTCATCAGATTCATGTTGACGACGACGTAAGGGCTGTCGGTGACTTCCACACCGCACCGTGCGTAGGGAGAGTCAATCGGACCCATGCAGTACGGGATCACGTACATTGTTCGCCCTTGCATGCAGCCTTCGAACAAACCGTTCATTTGCGCGTGAGCCTCAGCGGGGTGCATCCAGTTGTTGTTCGGTCCAGCATCCTGCTGGTGCTTGGTGCAGACGAATGTGAGGTGCTCGACCCGCGCGACATCATTCGGATCGGAGCGATGCAAATAGCAGTTCGGGTGCGTTTCCTGGTTCAGCTCCAGCAGATCCCCAGAGGCCAGCATCTCGTCGATCAAGCCCCGGTACTCGGCATCGCTACCATCGCACCACTTGATTTGATCCGGACGTGTCAGTGCCGCGACCTCGTCAATCCATTGCTGGAGGTCCTCGTTTGTCGTACTCATGCGAATCCTCGACTGGCTCGTGAATTGGGCGGCATTGGTATCCGCCTGTTATGTAGAATTATTGGCGGTGAGCCCGCTGCGGGCTGCCGTATTATTGCAGAAGGCGGCCGCCCGGTCAGCCCGGAGCACCGCATGCCAAAATTTTCCACTGGCAAACACGAACTCGACCAGGTGTTTGGTTGCAGCGGACCGCTGGCCGATTGTCTGGATGATTTCGCGCCGCGCCCGGAGCAATTGGCGATGGCCCGGGCGGTAGAGGATGCCATTGGTCGGGCGCGCAACCTCGTCGTGGAAGCCGGGACCGGAACAGGGAAGACGCTTGCGTATCTGGTGCCACTGTTGCTCGGTCAACGGCGTGCCGTTGTGTCAACCGGCACACGCACGCTGCAGGACCAGCTCTACCATCGTGACCTGCCGATGCTGGGCCGGGCGCTCGGTCGTCCGGCGCAGGTACGAATGCTGAAAGGGCGGCGCAATTATCTGTGCCTCTATCGACTGGAACGCGCCTGTGACGGGCCAGGCGAGCGGGCCGGCAGCGACGCCGACTGGCGTCGGGTCGTGGCTTGGGGTGCCCAGACCAGGCGCGGCGACATTGCCGAACTGGGTACGGTACCCGAGAGTTCACCGGTCTGGTCGCAGGTCACGTCGACCGCGGAAAACTGCCTCGGATCGGCCTGCCCGCGCTTCGATGACTGCCATGTGGCGCGGGCGCGCCAGGAGGCCCGCGACGCGGACATCGTCGTCGTGAATCATCATTTGCTCATGGCCGACCTCACCATAAAGGATGAGGGCTTTGGCGAGTTGCTGCCTGGCGTGGAGGTCGTTGTCGTCGATGAGGCGCATAATTTTCCCGATGTCGCCCAGAGTTTTCTGACTCTCAACGTTAGCGCGGGACAATTGACGGATCTCCTGAGTGACCTGCGTGCCGAGCTGCAGGCGGACGGTCTATTGCAGCGGGACACGCAGCGGCTCATCGAGTCCATCGCAGCAGACATGGCGAGGGCCCGTGAGGTTCTGCCGAGTGGTGCTGAAAACCTGCCATGGGCGGATCTGCCGGCCGGATTCGAGGCCGCTGCGCTCGATTTGCTCGAATGCCTGCAGGAACTTGGTGAGTCGTTGGGTGGCGAGGAGGAACTGAGCGTCGGTGGTCGACGCTGCCGCGAACGCTGCAATGCGCTCGCGACATCGCTGCAACAGATCGCCGATGGCAATGACGAGGACGGGCTCCGCTGGGTGCGGACGACCGCCCGCGGTTTCGTGGTCAACTACACCCCGCTGGAGACTGCGGAGCAGATTCGTGGGCTGGTGCAGACCGGTGAGTGCAACTGGATCTTCACATCTGCCACGCTGGCTGTCGGTGAAGACTTTCAGCACTTCACGGCCCGCCTCGGGCTAACGGACAGCGACACGCGCCAGATTCCCAGTCCCTTCGATTTTGCCCGCATCGCCAGGCTCTATTTGCCCGAGTCGCTGCCGGACCCGGCTGCTGACGGGTATACCGCCGCGGTCGTAGACGCGGTCCTGCCAGTGTTGCGGGCGAGTGGCGGGCGAGCGTTTCTGTTGTTCACGAGTCACCGCGCTCTGCGGCAGGCTGCCGGTTTGCTGGCGGAACGCTTGAACGGCAGCTATCCGCTGCTGGTCCAGGGCAGTGCGCCAAGGTCCCGATTGCTAGACGATTTCAGCCGTATCGACGGCGCCGTGTTGCTGGGGACGGCGACATTCTGGGAGGGCGTGGACATCCGCGGTCCCAAGCTCGTGGTGGTGATGATTGACCGGCTGCCCTTTGCGTCACCCGGTGATCCGCTGCTGGCAGCGCGGCTCGAGGCGATTCGCAGGGCCGGCGGCAATCCGTTCCGCGACTATCAGCTGCCGCAAGCCGTGTTGGCGCTGAAGCAGGGCGTCGGCCGCCTCATTCGCGACTACCATGATTACGGAGTCGTGATGATCTGCGACCCGCGGGTCGGGACAAAGTCCTACGGTGCCGTGTTTCGGCGCAGCCTGCCACCCATGACTGTCGTCCGGGATATGGACGGCATCGAGGAATTCTTCGCCGAACGAGAGGCTGCATGAAGCTGCCGGGAGACTTTGCCTGCCTCGCCGTCGAAACCTCGACGGAGATCTGTACCGTGGCAGCTTGCCGCAACGGTTTCGTGGCGCGGCGTGAGCAGCCCGAAGGCCCGGATCGTTCCCGGGCGATCTATCTGCAGATTCGCGACGTGCTGGATGAAGTCGAGCTGCGCCTGCCGCAGCTCGATTGTGTTGCTTTTGGTTGCGGACCCGGTGGCTTCACCGGTCTGCGCGTCGGCGCCGCAGTGGCGCAGTCGCTCGCGTTTGGCGCCGGGTTGCCGGTCTGTCGCGTGTCCAGCCTGGCAACTCTCGCGTATGGCGCCGCGCGTCGTTCCGGCAGGGAGGCGGTTGCCGCCTGTATCGATGCGCGGATGGGTGAGATCTACGCGGGTTGCTATCGCTACGCGAAGGGGAAATTTGCGGCGCTCGAGGAGGATCAACTCACGTCACCAGACGCGTGGTGCCTGCCGGGTAGCGAGGCCTTCGTCGCAGTGGGTCGTGGTTGGCTCGCGTATCCGGCGCTGCGCAAGCGCCTGGCCAACCGCTTGCTCGACGGCGATCCGCGGGCCTGGCCGGACGCGGCTGACTTGTTGGTGCTGGCCGCTGATGCGTTCGCGCGGGACGAGACGGTGGTGGCTTCTGACGCGGTGCCCAACTATCTGCGTGATCGGGTTACCGGCTAAAGTCGCGAACGCGGTCACACGGCGGCCCAACGGGACGGCTACAATTCCCGGTATGCCGGATTCGATGACACCACGCCTGGGTAATCTGCTTGGCTTCCTGGCCTGCGCGGGCATGATGGGTTATGCGCTCTACGCGCAGCATGGCCTGGGTCTCGAGCCCTGTCCGCTGTGTGTATTCCAGCGCATCGCCGTCATCAGTGTGGGGCTTGTCTTTCTCGTCGCAGCGCTGCATGGCCCGCGCCTAGTGGGACGTCGGGTTTACGCCGTGCTGGTGACGCTCGCCGCTGCGGGTGGCGTCGGTGTGGCTGCTCGCCACGTCTGGTTGCAGAATTTGCCGGCCGACCAGGTGCCGGCCTGTGGTCCCGGCCTTGATTTCATGCTCGATACCTTCGCGATCGGTGAAGTTATCGAGATGGTTTTGTCCGGCTCCGGAGAGTGCGCGAACATCGATTGGTCGATGCTGGGTCTCAGCATGCCCGCGTGGGTTCTGCTTGGCTGCGTGGGCCTGGGGCTGTACGGCCTGTGGAATAACCTTCGGCGCGGCTAGCGCATCGAGTTACGAGCCCGATCGCGTCAGCAACATTCGTTCCAGAATCGCCAGGTAGGTGCTGCGCAACCGGTCGATGTCGGCAACCGGAATCTGCTCGTTCGCTTTATGAATCGTCGTGTTGACGGGGCCAAACTCGACCACGTCAACGCCGCTCGGCGCGATGAAACGGCCATCCGAGGTGCCGCCCCCGGTTGATAGCTCGGGCCGCAGTCCCGTGACCGCGGCGACGCAGTCGGCGACCCCGTTTACCAGCTCGCCGGTTTGAGTCAGGAATGGCTCGCCGGACAGATGCCAGTCGAGGCTATAGTCGAGATCATGACCGTCGAACAGTTCATGAGTCCACGCCTGTAGTTTGTGGTGATCCCATACAGTCGAGTAGCGAAAATTGAAGCGCGCCCGGAGCGCGCCGGGGATGACATTGGGCGCGCCGGCGCCGCTCTCGATCTGCACGACCTGGAAGCTGGACGGCGGGAAGAACTCGTTGCCGTCGTCCAGCTTGCGGTTGTACAACTCGACCAACACCGGCGCGAAACTCTGGATCGGATTGCGGGCTAGCTGCGGGTAGGCTACATGTCCCTGCTGTCCGTGCACGGTCAGGATGCCGCTCAGGGATCCGCGGCGGCCAATTCGGATCGTGTCGCCAAGCGACTGGGCGCACGATGGTTCGCCGATCACGCACCAGTCGATTTTCTCACCGCGAGCACTCAGTGCCTCCATGACTTTCAGGGTGCCGTCACGGGCGCGGCCTTCTTCATCGCTGGTGATCAGAAAAGCAATCGAGCCGTCATGTTGTGGATGTGACCGCACGAATTCCACCGTCGCGTCCGTCATCGCAGCCAGACTGGCTTTCATGTCGGCGGCGCCGCGACCGTACAGAATCCCATCGCGGATTTCTGGCTCGTAAGGATCGGTGTGCCAGTCCTCCAGCGGACCAGGCGGCACGACGTCGGTGTGGCCGGCGAAACAGAACACCGGACCGGACGTGCCGCGGCGGGCCCAGAAATTGGTGACGTCACCGAAATTCATCGACTCGATCTGAAAGCCGGCCGCGGCCAGCTTCTGTGCCATCAGTTCCTGGCAACCCGCATCCTCCGGCGTGACGGATGGTCGCCGGATCAGCTCACGAGTGAATGCAAGGGTGTCGTCCATGCCGGCCTCAATGCGCATCAACAAATCGCAGATACTCCGTTTCGTCAAACCCCAGCAGCACGCGGTTTTCGCACTCGAGCAGGGGTCGCCGCATCACCGTCGGGTGATCCTGGATGAGTTGCGCCGCGCGCCCGGCGTCGAGGCCGTCGCGGTCCACGCGCGGGATCTTCCGCCACGTCAGGCTGCGCTTGTTGAGCAGGTTTTCCCACCCAGCCGATTCCTGCCACCGATCCACGTCAGCGCCGCTGAAGCCGTCCCGTCGCAGGTCGACGAATTGATAGTCAATGTCGTTTTGCTCCAGCCACTTGACCGCTTTGCGGCAGCTGTCGCAACTGCGGATCCCGAATAGTCGTATCATTTTGTCCGCGACTCCTTTCGCGCTAATCAGCCCGCAGCAACTCGTTCAGCGCCACCTTGGCACGCGTCCTGGCGTCGACACGCTTGACGATCACAGCGCAGTACAAGCTGCAATCGCCCTTGCTGGAAGGCATGCTGCCCGGTACGACCACGGCACCGGCCGGCACTCGGCCATAGAGTGTCTCTCCGCTCTCGCGATCGTAGATGCGCGTACTCTGACCGATGAACACGCCCATCGAAATGACAGCACCTTCCTCGACCACGACGCCCTCGACGATTTCTGAGCGTGCGCCGATGAAGCAATTATCCTCGATAATGGTGGGGTTCGCCTGCAGCGGTTCCAGCACGCCGCCGATGCCCGCGCCCCCCGACAAATGCACGTTCCTGCCGATCTGGGCGCAGCTGCCGACGGTCGCCCACGTATCAACCATCGTGCCGCTGTCCACATAAGCACCAATATTCACGTAGGAGGGCATCAGAACCACGCCGCTCGCGATGTAGGCGCCGCGCCGGACGATGGCATGCGGGACGACGCGCGCCCCGGTTGACTCCAGCTGATCGGCATTCATGTCGGCGAATTTCAGCGGAACCTTGTCGTAGAAGTTGGTAAATCCTGCCGGGATCGGCCGGTTGGGTTCCATGGCGAATGACAGCAGTACCGCTTTTTTCAGCCATTGGTTGACGACCCACTCACCATCAATTTTTTCCGCGACGCGGGCTGCGCCGCTGTCCAGCATTGATAATGCCTGTTGTACAGCGTCTCTGAGCTCGGGGTCAGCCCTGCTGAGGTCCAGCTCGGCGCGTTGTTCGAAAGCCGTGTCGATACGTTCCTGCAGGCTGGTCATCATTACTCCATAATTTTCGTTTTTCGGTCAGTTTGCCGGCGGCGCCAGTACCGCTTCCAGTTCGTCAGACAGTTCAGCGCAAATGTCGTCGCGTAGCGGCTCACCGTGCTCATCGGTCACATAGAATACGTCTTCAGCCCGGGCGCCGAGCGTGGCGATCTTGGCTGTCTGGATCTTCACGCGGTGATTTCTCAGGGTTCGGCCCACCTCCGACAGGATGCCCGGACGATCTGAGCACACCAGCTCCATCACGGTGCGGCGGTTGTGTTCCTCGGGTGCGAACGTGACCAGGGGGCGAGTCGGGAACATCCGGAACTGGCGTGGGGCGCGTCGGCTCACGGTCGGAGACTCATCCGGGCCGGATTCGATGGCTTGCTCGAGTTTCTGCCGGATTTGCAAAATGCGGGTGACGTCCTGGATCTGATGCCCATCCGATTCGAGGACCACGAAGGTTGCCAGGCTGCGCTGATCGGGCAGCGCCAGGATGCGCGCGTCGGCAATAGTCAGTCCCAGCTCGTCCAGAACCGCCGTGGCAGTCGCAAAGGTGTAGAGTTGTTGCGGCGTGAAAAGGAACACCACTGTGCCGGCGCCGTGGCTTTGCTCGCGCACGTCCACCAGTATCTGACGGTTCCGGTTGCCAGGTTCGGCGAGCAGTTCCGTGTGAGCCTGGATCTCCTCCACCCGGCACTGGAGGAAGTAGGCCTCACTGAACTGTTGCCAGATATCGTCGATAGTTTCGTCCGATACACCGCCTGCGCGCAGCAACTCCCTGGCACGCCCGCGCCGGTCCGCGAGCAGCTGCTCCTTGTCGATCGGGCTTGCCAGCCCGCGCCGCAGGGCTTGCTTTGCGAGGCTGCGCAGTTCCTCGAACAATTGTGCTCGCCAGGAATTCCAGAGCTTGGGGTTGGTCGCGCGCACGTCCGCCACGGTCAGCACGTACAGATAGTCCAGGTGAATTTCGTCGCCAACCGTCGCAGCGAAATCGCGGATCACTTGCGGATCGCTGAGGTCCCTTTTCTGTGCGGTCAACGACAGCAGCAGGTGATGCTTGACGAGCCACGCAACCAGGCGGGCATCGTAGCGACTCAAATCGTGTTCCAGGCAGAATGTTTCGGCCTCGATCGCACCGAGTTCGGAGTGATCGCCGCCACGTCCTTTCGCGATGTCGTGGAAAAGGCCCGCGAGATAGACGATTTCCGGCGCGGGCAGCGACTGCATGATCTCGGAGCAGAGCGGGAACTCGTCATCGAAGCGGGGCAGTGCAAAGCGACGCAGGTTCGACACCACAAACAGTGTGTGGGCATCGACGGTATAGCTGTGAAACAGGTCGTATTGCATGCGGCCGACGATGCGGCCGAACGCTGGAATATAGCGGCCGAGAACGCCGTACTGGTTCATGCGTCGCAGTTCGTGCGTCACGCCGGCAGGCGCCCGCAGGATGCGCAGAAACAGCTCCTGATTGCGAGGGTCCTGCCGAAAGCCGTCGTCGATCAGGTCCAGCTCACGTCGAATTGCCGTGATAGTCAGTGCGCTCACGCCCTTGAGGCTGGGGTGCTCCTGAAGCAGCAGAAAAACCTCGAGCAGTGCTGAAGGATGACGCCGGAATACGCCGTCATCGGCAATCTGCAAATACCCGTTGAGTACAGCGAAACGTGAATTCAACGGTGTGGGCGCGGCGTCCGGCTCGCCGGTGAACTCCTGCTCGAACAGCTGCAGCATCATCTCGTTGATGCGACTCAGATCCATCACGGTGCGATAAAACCGCTGCATGAATTGTTCGACCGCCAGCATGTAGCTGCCATCGCGATAGCCAAGCAAGCTGGCGATGCGCGCCTGGTGGTCGAATAGCAGGCGATCCTCCCGGCGCCCGGTCAGCACATGCAGAGCGAAACGGACATACCACAGGAAATCCCGCCCCTGAGTGAGCAGGCGTAACTGGACCTCCGACATGAAGCCGTGATCGACCAGGGTGCGCAGGTCCCCGGAACCGAAATAGCGCAGCGCAATCCAGGAAATAATGTGGAGATCGCGCAAACAGCCGGGGCTCCCCTTCACGTTGGGCTCTAGGTTGTACGCGGTGTCGTGGTAACTCGCGTGGCGCGTCCTCTGTTCCCGGAGCTTGGCGGCAAAAAACTCCCGGGGGGGCCAGATTTCGTCGGTATGGATTGCCGCCTCCATGCGATCGAAGAGTTTCACCGGTCCCGCCAGCAGGCGTGCCTCCATGAGAGTGGTCGCGGTGGCAATGTCCTCCCGACTGTCGTCGCGACACTGTGCGACCGTGCGAACGCTGTGGCCGATTTCCAGGCCGAGATCCCAGAGCAGGGCGATAAACGCCGCCACCGATTCTTCTCCGGCCGCGAGCGGTCGGTCGTCCAGCAGGATCAGCAGGTCGACATCCGAATACGGGTGCAATTCGCCCCGGCCGTAGCCGCCGACGGCGACCAGCGCCGCATCTTCGAGAGCCTGGCCGCAGTGTGCCTGCCAGGCGTGCAGGATCAGCAGATCGACGAGTCGCGCGCGATCGTAGACGAGCCGCTCCGCAGACTCGCCATCCAGGAATGCCTTGACCAGCGCCTGGCTGCCGCAGTCCAGAACATGGCGCAAGCTGGCCGCGTCGGTGTCGGCACCGGCCAACGCCTCGGTGACGCGTTGCCAGTCAATGTGACGCTGATCGGCCGCCAGCGCCTCGGCTGCCAGCGCGCGAGCGGCGGCACCGAGCTGCGGGAACGCGCTCGGATCAGCCTCCGACTGCAACGCACGATTCATGGTCGATTCGCTGCGCCCAGCGTCAGCACCTCGTGGCCGTCATCGGTGACCAGGATCGTGTGCTCCCACTGTGCTGACAGAGAATGATCCCTGGTTACCACCGTCCAGCCGTCCTTCAGGAGTCGAACGTGCCGTCGGCCGGCGTTGACCATGGGTTCGATCGTGAAGGCCATGCCGGGTTCAAGCCGGAAACCGGTCCCGGGCCGACCGTAGTGCAGCACCTGCGGGTCCTCGTGAAATTGTCGGCCGATGCCGTGACCGCAGTATTCGCGTACCACGCTGAAATTATTGCGTTCCACGTAGTTCTGAATGACGTGACCGATATCGCCCAGCTGAGTGCCGGGACGAACCTGCCGAATACCCAGCCACATGGCCTCGAATGCCACGTTCGCGAGCCGCTGGCCGCGGACGCTGGGTTTGCCGACGTGAAAAATCCGGCTGCTGTCGCCATGGAAGCCATCCTTGATGACGGTGATGTCGATGTTGACCATATCGCCATTGCGCAGTCGCTTGTCGCCCGGAATGCCGTGGCAGACGACATGATTCACCGAGGTGCAAATCGACTTCGGGAAGCCGCGATAGTTCAGCGGCGCTGGCACGGCCTGCTGCTCGTCGACGATGTAATCGTGGCAGATGCGATCGAGTTCGTCCGTCGTCACACCCGGCTGAACATGCTCGCCAATCATGTCCAGCACGTCCGCGGTCAGGCGGCCAGCGGTGCGCATCAGTTCCTGTTCTTCCGGCGTCTTGATCGTGACGTTCATTGGCACTCTACGGGGATCTGCTGGCATCCGGTCAATCGCCTCGCGGACCGCGGTGTCCCGTGGTCCGTGCCGTACAGATGATCGTCGGGATTCCGGTGGGCGGACGCCGCACGGGGCGCGCCGGTATCCGATCCCCGCCGATCGGTTCCGGCCCCGGGCACATTGTTGCCCAAAGGCCACTATGGTATAAAGCGCGCGCCTCGCAGGCAATTGGCGCTGCGGGGCATTAATTCCACACATGTACCGGCACATACGGCCGGGTGCCCGGTCTCAGACCGGGTTGTCGTATGGGGTACATGGAGGCTTAACCCGGGAGAAAAACGTGAGTGACATAAGCATGCGCCAGATGCTTGAGGCTGGCGTGCATTTTGGGCATCAGACCCGCTACTGGAATCCGAAAATGGCGCCGTTCATTTTCGGGTCGCGCAACAATATCCACATCATCAACCTGGAGCACACGCTCCCGCGCTACCTGAATGCGACGGAATTCGTGAAGCAGGTGATCGCGGATGGCGGCAAGCTGCTGTTCGTCGGCACGAAGCGGTCAGCGCGCGAATCGATTCGGCGGGAGGCCGAGCGCTGCGGCATGCCGTTTGTCAGCCACCGCTGGTTGGGCGGCATGCTGACGAATTTCAAGACGATTCGTCAGTCCATCAAGCGGCTCGAGGAAATCGAGGCCATGCAGGAAGATGGTACGGCCGACCAGTTGACCAAGAAAGAAGTGCTATCGCTGCGTCGTGAGCAGGAGAAGCTGGAGCGAAGCCTCGGCGGCATCAAGGAATTGAATTCCCTGCCGGACGCGATTTTCGTGATCGACGTCGGGCACGAGAAGATCGCGGTGCACGAAGCACGGATTCTGGGCATTCCGGTGATCGGCGTGGTCGATACGAATTGCTCACCGGACGAGGTCGACTACGTGATTCCGGGTAACGACGACGCGATCAGCGCTGCACAGCTCTATGCCGCGGGCGTTGCCGACGCGGTGCTGATCGGCAAGGAGTCCATTCCCGCGGTGCCGATGGGTGAGGACGAGTTCGTCGAACTGGACGCCGAAGGCCGCCCGAAGGCACGCAGCGCGAAACCGAAGAGCACGCCGCGCGCTAAAACCACCCGCAAGAAGCGCGCCGCGAAAGCGGCCGCAACCGCGGCTAAACCAGCCGAACCCGAGAGCAAAGGGGAGCAGGCGCAGGCGGAGACGGCCGATGTCGAGCCCGCTGCGGCCGATCCGGAACCACCTGCCGCAGGCGCCGAGGCTGATGCCGCGGAGACATCCCAGGTCGAACCGGCAGCGGCAGCCGAAGCCGGGGAACCGGACACCGAGGAACAGGACAAGAACTAGTCGTCTGGCAGGCAGACCCTGCCGCCAGCGATTCACAGCAATACAGGTGCAGGAACATGGCAATTACTGCGAGTTTGGTTAAGGAACTGCGCGAGCGCACTGGCGCCGGCATGATGGAGTGCAAAAAGGCGCTGGTCGAAGTCGATGGCGATATCGAAGCGGCCCAGGACTATCTGCGCAAACATGGACAGGCAAATGCCGACAAGAAGGCCGGGCGGATCGCTGCGGATGGCCGCATCGAACTGGCTGAGGGCGACAGCGAAGCCGTGCTCGTAGAGGTCAATTCGGAAACCGATTTCGTCGCCAAGGACGAGAACTTTCTCGAGTTCACGCGGCTGGTCGCGGCGACGGCGCTGGCGAGTCATCCTGCCGACGTGGACGAGCTTATGGCGCAGCCGGCCGGCGACGACAACCTGGAGTCAGTGCGCAAGGACCTGGTGGCCAAGGTCGGGGAGAACATCACTGTGCGACGTTTCCATGTTGTGCGGCCCGAGGGCGAACTTGGCGCCTACCTGCACGGCAGTCGTATTGGTGTGGTGGTCGATGTGAGCGGCGGAGATGATGAGCTGCGCCGGGATCTCGCGATGCACATTGCTGCCACCAACCCCCGGTGTATCTCTGCAGACGACCTGCCGGCAGATCACCTCGAGCGGGAGCGGACCATCCTGGCTGAGCAGGCGGCGCAGGAAGGTAAACCGGAAGAGATCGTCGCGAAGATGGTCGAAGGACGGCTGCGCAAGTTCATCAATGAGGTGACCCTGCTGGGTCAGCCGTTCGTCAAGGACCCGGATCTCTCCGTCGGCAAGCTGCTGGACCAGAAAGGTGCGACGGTCAATGCCTACGCGCGCCTTGAAGTCGGCGAGGGAATCGAGAAAAAGGTCGAAGACTTTGCCGCCGAGGTGCAGGCACAGGTCCAGGCCCAGGGTTGACGGTGGCCCTGTCGTCGGGCCGATAAAGGGTCGGGCGCAGTCTTTGGCCGGGCGCGCTCCGTGGTCCCATGGGTGCTGATTCCGATAGAATCAGCACCGACCCCGCCGCGGCGGGGTCAGTCGTGTTTTCACCGGAGCCCTGGTAGTGGACAGCAACAAGGCGCCGTACCGACGAATCCTGCTCAAACTCAGCGGCGAGGCGCTGTTGGGTAACGAGGATTACGGCATCGACCCGGCTGTGCTGAAGCGCATTGCTGCCGAAATCCAGGAGGTCCTGGCCCTGGACGTGCAGGTGGGCGTTGTCATCGGCGGCGGCAATATTTTCCGCGGCGCCGGCCTGGCGCAGGCCGGCATGGATCGCGTGACCGGCGATCACATGGGTATGCTCGCCACCGTCATCAATTCGCTGGCCCTGCAGGACGCGCTCGAGCGTCTGGGAATCTACGCCCGCGTGATGTCGGCGCTGCAAATCCATGAAATCTGCGAGGACTATATTCGTCGCCGCGCGGTCCGCCACCTGGAGAAGGGTCGGGTGGCCATCTTCGCGGCCGGCACCGGCAATCCGTTCTTCACGACCGACACGGCCGCGGCATTGCGCGCGATCGAGATCAACGCGGACTTACTGGCAAAGGCCACCAAAGTCGACGGTGTGTATTCCGCGGACCCGATGCAGGATCCGACGGCCCGCCGCTACGAGCAGCTGGATTTTGATCGTGTCATCGCCGAAAAACTCAACGTGATGGATACCACTGCGGTGGTGATGTGCCGGGATAATGATCTGCCCATCCGTGTTTTTGATCTGACCGCGCCGGGTGCCCTGGTCCGACTCGCCCGGGGCGATAGCGTCGGCACGCTGGTGGACGACACCGGTTGATGAATGGCCGCAAGCGCGGCTGGAGGTAGGGACCATGATTAGCGACATTACGAAAGACGCCGATACACGTATGGGGAAGAGCGTCGAGTCCTTGAGTCAGGCCTTGCGTAAATTGCGAACCGGGCGCGCCCAGACCAGTCTGCTGGACCACCTGACCGTCGACTACTACGGTTCCGAGGTGCCGCTGACGCAAGCGGCCAACGTGGCGGTCGAGGATTCGCGCACGCTGACGGTCACGCCCTGGGAGCAGAAGATGGTGCAGGTGATCGAGAAAGCCATCATGAATTCCGACCTCGGGTTGACGCCGACCTCAGCCGGAACGGTCATTCGGGTCCCGTTGCCGGCGCTGACAGAGGAACGCCGGAAGGATCTCGCGCGGCTCGTAAAACAGGAGGCGGAGAATGGTCGGGTCGCCGTCCGCAACATCCGGCGCGACGCGATGCATCATCTGAAAGAGCTGCTCAAGGAAAAAGAGATTACCGAGGATGAAGAACGTCGTGCGGAGCAGGACATCCAGGCGCTGACCGACAAGCACGTCGCCAGGGTCGATGAGATATCTGAAGAAAAACAGAAAGAAATCATGGAATTCTGAATTTTTCTTAAGAAGGTATCGAGTGAGCGAAAATACCCTGACACCGCCGCGCGAGTTGCCGCGCCACCTTGCCATCATCATGGACGGAAATGGTCGCTGGGCAGCCAGCCGCGACCGGCCGCGACATGCCGGGCACCGCGCGGGCGTCAAAATCGCGCGCGACGTCGTCGAAGCCGCCGCCGATGCGGGTATCGAGGTCCTGACGCTGTTCGCATTCAGCAGCGAGAACTGGCAGCGGCCTCCCGAGGAAGTGAACAGCCTGATGCGCTTGTTCGTGGAGGTGCTGCAGCGAGAAGTCGACGCGCTGCACGAAAACGGGATTCAGCTGCGGTTTATTGGCGATCGAACGCACCTGCCGACGATCCTGCAGAAGCGGATGTCGGATGCAGAAGCGCGCACAGCTGGCAATCAGCGCATGATCCTAGTCATCGCGATTGCCTACGGAGGGCGCTGGGATGTGCTGCAATCGATGCAACGGCTGGCGACGAAGATTCGCGACGGCGACCTCGACCCGGAGTCACTGGATGAGAGTGTTCTGGACCGGCACCTCGCGCTGGCCGGCTTGCCGGATCCGGATTTGCTGATCCGCACCGGCGGGGAATTTCGCGTCAGCAATTTCCTGTTGTGGAATCTCGCGTATACGGAGATCTTCTTTACCCCAACGCTGTGGCCTGACTTCAGTCGGCAGGATTTGGGTGCGGCGCTGGAGTTTTTTGCTGGCCGCGGACGACGTTTCGGTCTGACTGGCGCCCAACTTGAAGTCATTGCTGATTGATGGCGTAGCGAAGCGGTATCCCGAACGTTCGCGGGGCGCGAGTTCGCATGAATAAACTGCTGCAGCGAATTATCACCGCGCTCGTGCTGCTCGCCATTGTGCTGGTGATTTTCTTTGCGCTGCCGCGTGCGGCCGCGATCGGGGCACTCGGCGCCTTTGTGGTCGCGGCATCCTGGGAGTGGGCCCGTTTCGGCGGCCAAACGGGAGTTGGCGGCCGCACGGCATATGCCAGTCTGACCGCTGGCCTGCTGACTGCGACTGCGATCTGGGTACCGCAGCCGGTACCGCTGGGTGTCGTGATGCTGATCGGGCTGGCCTGGTGGGTCTGCGCCGCGATTCTCGTGGCGCGATTTCCGGTGGTCGTCTCCAGGAATGTCGCCGCCCTGGCGGGCTTCCTCGTGCTGCTCCCGGCGTGGGTCGGCCTGCTGGCGCTGTTGCGAGCGCCAGAAGGAGGTCCGGAGCTGGTCCTGTACCTGCTGGCGATCGTCTGGGCTGCCGATGTTGGTGCGTACTTCGCCGGTCGACGCTTCGGTCGGGTCAAGCTGGCACCCGCGGTGAGCCCGGGCAAGACCTGGGAGGGCGCCGTCGGCGGGCTGGTCGCTGCAGCGTTGGTCGCCGGGCTGGCCGCAGGTTGGGCGGGTCTGGCGCCCGCCATCATGGTCCCGGTCGGTTTGAGTATTGCCTTGATCTCTATCCTGGGTGACCTCACGGTGAGCCTCTTCAAGCGGAATGCCGGTCTCAAGGACAGCGGCAGCTTGTTTCCCGGCCACGGCGGCGTGCTGGATCGCTTCGACAGCGTCACGGCCGCGGTGCCGCTGTTCGTGTTGCAGGCCAGCTGGTTCAGGCTGTTGACGTTATAGGCAAACGGCTATTGCCACAGAGGATCCGGGGTTGAGATCATTACCGGTTGTTGCCCGCGAAACGTCCGGCAGGCGGAGGCTTGTCGGCCGGAAACCATGCTAGCGCGTTAGGTTTAGTTGATGCTCGAATTCCTCAATTCCGTCGTCGCCTTCCTGGTTGCCATCGGCATTCTTGTTGCGGTGCATGAATGGGGCCACTATATCGTTGCGCGCGCTTGCGGCGTAAAAGTCCTGCGCTTCTCCATCGGCTTTGGCCGACCGCTATGGCTGCGCCGCGGCGGACCCGACAAGACTGAATACTGCATCTCGGCAATACCCGTCGGTGGCTATGTGCGGCTGCTCGACGAACGTGACTCCGAAGTGCCCCCGACGGAGAAGCACCGCACCTTCAATAGCCAGCCGGTGTGGCAGCGCCTGGCGATCTTGTTCGCCGGCCCGGGACTGAATTTCCTGTTCGCGATTCTGGCGTACTGGTGCATGTTCGTGGTTGGCGTGCCGGGACTGAAACCCGTGCTTGGCGAGATTGAACCGGAATCAATCGCGGCGACCGCCGGGCTGCAGGCCGAGGACGAAATTACCCACGTTGGCGCCGAGCCGGTGGCAACCTGGGAGGTAGCTATTCTTGCGGTTCTCGACGAACTGCTGGACGCAGGTGATGTCAGGCTGACCGTCGCGCGCGACGGTCGCGGTCCCTACAACGTGGTCCTGCGCACTGCCGGCCTGGAGTCTGAGCTCACGGAACCGGGAGAGCTCCTGCGCGGCATCGGGATCGAGCCCTGGCGCCCGGTGCTGGAACCGGTGATCGACGAAGTACTGCCCGACGGGGCTGCTGCGCGCGCGGGTTTGTTGAGCGGCGATCGCATCGTGGCCGCCGACGGCCAGGCCTTCGGCGATTGGGAATCCTGGGTCGACTATGTGCGGGGCCGCCCGGGTAATTCCGTTGACGTTGAGATATTGCGCGGCGGTGCGCGACAGACCATTGCCATCCGCGTCGAGTCCGTCGATACGGACGAGGGCACGATTGGACGCATCGGCGCATCCGTGCTGGTACCGGAAGATCTGTTCGCGGACATGCGGGCGAATCAGCGCTACGGGTTTACTGCCGCGGCGAGCGCCGCTGTGAAGAAGAGCTGGGATATGGCGGCGCTGACGGTGCGCATGATCGTCAGAATGGTTACCGGCGACGTGTCCGTGAGAAACATCAGCGGCCCGATAAACATTGCCCAGTTTGCGGGATACAGTGCGAGCAGCGGCCTGACGTCTTTTCTGAGTTTTCTGGCCATCGTGAGCATCAGTCTGGGAATTCTCAACCTGCTTCCCGTCCCGATGCTGGATGGCGGCCAGATCGTGTATCAGCTCATCGAGGCGGCCAAGGGCAGCCCGATTTCGGAGCGGGCACAGTTGATCGGCCAGCAGATGGGAATCTTGTTTTTGCTGCTGCTTATGAGTTTCGCCTTCTATAACGACTTATCCAGATTGTTCGGCTGATTCACGGATGATTGCAACGCACTGCCACGTACTGCGAGGCTGGAGACGCCGTATCTGGGCGCTCGTGTTGCTGAGCGCCTGGGCGGCGCCGACCGGTGCCCAGGAACTGGTAGTTCGCGATATCCGCGTTGAGGGTCTGCAGCGCATCTCAGAGGGCACGGTGTTCAATTACCTGCCGGTCAATATCGGCGACCGTCTCGACCGCACGCGGATCCAGGAAGCCCTGCGAGCAGTCTACGCCACGGAATTCTTCAAGGACGTCGAGATTCGCTGGGATGAGGAGACGCTCATACTCGCGGTGTCCGAGCGGCCGTCGATCGAGTCTTTCACGATCGAAGGCAACAAGGACATCAAGACAGAGGATCTCGAAGAACCGCTGGCGCGCATCGGCCTGAAAACCGGACGCATTTTCAATCGCTCGGTGCTGGACGAGGTAGAGCAATCGCTAACAGATCAGTATTTCAGCCAGGGCAAGTATGCGGCGCGCGTGACGACCGAGGTCGAGGAGCTGCCGGACAACAAGGTCAGCATTGCGATCAAGATCAAGGAGGGCGACCGTGCCCGCATCCGGCAGATCAATATCGTCGGCAATACGGTTTACAAGGACAAGAAGCTGCTGGACGACTTCAGCCTGCGCACACCGCATTTGCTGTCGTTCATTCGGCAGGATGACCGGTATTCGCGCGAGGCACTGTCCGGTGACCTGGAAACGCTGCGGTCTTATTACATGGACCGCGGGCATGCGGACTTCCGCATCGACTCGACGCAGGTGGCAATTGCACCTGACAAGCGCGATATCTACATCACAATCAATATTTCGGAGGGTGAGCGCTACAAGATCGACGATGTGCGCCTGGCCGGCGATCTCGTTATTGCTGCGGAAGAGCTAAATCCTTATGTGCTCGTCAAGCCGGGCCAGACCTACTCGCAGCGATTGATTACGCAGAGTGCGGACCTCATTCGGCTGCGATTGGGCGAAGAGGGTTATGCCTTTGCGACGGTCGAGCCCGTGCCCGAACTGGACCGCGACGGCAAGCTGGTCAGTGTCACGCTCTACGTCGAACCGCGGAACCGGGTCTACGTGCGACGCATCAATTTCCGGGGCGCCGACTCGGTCAATGATGAAGTGTTTCGCCGCGAGATGCGGCAGTTCGAGGGCGGGTACCTGTCCAACAGTCGGGTCGAGCGATCCAAGGTCCGCCTCCAGCGTCTGCCGTATATCGAGAGCGTCGATGTGGCGACGAACCCGGTGCCGGGCACGCCCGACCTGGTCGACGTTGACTTCGACATCAAGGAGGGGCTGCCTGGACAGTTCGGTGGTGGTGTCGGCTTCTCGGAAGCCCAGGGTCTGATTCTCAATGGCAACTTCGTGCACACCAATTTTCTCGGCACGGGAAATCGCATCGCCGCGGATATCAACACAGGCAAGTACCGCACGATCTACAGCCTGTCGCATACGAATCCATACGCGACGGTCAATGAGGTCAGTCGAACGGTCAGTTTTGCCTATCGTGACATCACGAATTTCACGTCCGACGCGTCGGATTTCGAAACCCAGACGTTATCGGCGTCGGTTGAATTCGGTTATCCCATCTCCGAGTTCCAACGGCTCGTTTTTGGCTTGACCTGGAATGGCGCCGAGCTGGCGGCCAGTGAGTTCAGCACCTTTCAAGCGAAGGAGTGGGTGCTCCAGAACGGCAGCCTGAGTTTCATCAACGAAAATACCGTGCAGACCAAGTTCGATACTTTCGAATTGGTCACCGGCTGGATTTGGGACAACCGCAACCGGGCACTATTTGCGACCCGCGGCGGCCGGCAACGGTTGTTGTTCAGCGCCACGATTCCCGGCAGCGATGTGGAGTATTACACGGCGACCTGGCAGGGCCGGCAGTACATTCCGTTTACCCGCTATTTCACCTGGTCCTTGAATGCCGAAGTGTCCTATGGTGACGTGTTCGGCGACACCACATCCATTCCGCCCTACAAACGCTTTTTCGCTGGCGGCCCGGACACGGTCCGGGGGTTCCGCGAGAACAGCCTCGGGCCGCGCGACAATTTCGGCAACCCTTACGGCGGCAACCTGTTGATTGCGGGCCAGGCCGAACTGATTCTGCCCCTGCCGGAAAAATGGTCCACGCAGGCCCGATTGGCGCTGTTCTACGATTTTGGTCAGGTCTATGACACGGGCGGCGTGACATTTTTTGAAAGGGATGGCGTGACCACATTAGACTATGGTCTCGATTCACAGGGGTTACGACACTCTGTCGGCGTGGGCGTGCAGTGGCTGGCGCCGCTGGGCCTGTTCCGGTTCAGCTTTGGCTTCCCGCTCAACTCCGAAGATGGTGACGACAGGATATATGGCGACGAAACCGAGGGCTTCCAGTTCTCGATCGGCGGCGCCTTCTGACAAAAATTGGTATGAAAAGCAGATGACTATGATGAAACGCATTGGAATTACGTTGATCCTGGCCTTGATGCTGGCGCCCGGCATCAGCCTGGCCGAGGCCAAGATCGGCTTCGTCAACATCGCGCGCCTGATCAGCGAATCACCGCAGGCAACCGCCGCGATGGCTGCGCTGCAAGAGGAGTTTGCACCGCGGCAACGTGAGCTGGTCGCACAGCGCAAGGCCTTCGAAGACCGGCAGGCACAGGTTCAACGTGATCTCGACGTGATGGGTCCGGAGGAACGCCGCAACGCCGAAGTCGATCTTCGCAAAGAGGAACGTAATCTTGCGCGGACGCTCGAGGAGCTGAACGAGGATGCCAATCTGCGGCGCAATGAAGAACTCGGCAAACTGCAACGCGAGTTGCTTCAGGAGGTTGCTGCATACGCGCAGTCGGCGGGCTATGACCTCGTTGTCGGTGAAGGGGTGTTGTACGCCAGTCAGGCTGTCGATATCACCACCGAAGTGCTGGATCGGCTGAGGGCGACTGCCGGCGCGACCAACTAGGAACACACCCGGTGGAACATGAGACGACGGCGCCCGGCGGAGAGCCGGCGTGGGTCTGAAGCTTGGCGACATCGCAATTCGCTATGGCTGCGAACTTCTGGGGGATCCCAGGATATCGGTCGAGCAGGTCGGCACGCTGGCGGCGGCGCAGGGCGACGCGATCGCGTTTTTGGCCAATTCCGTCTATCGATCGGAACTGAAAAGTACTGCGGCTGCGGCAGTCATCCTGTCCCCGGATCTTTCCGACGACTGCCCGGTGGCCGCTCTCGTTTGCACGAATCCGTACCTGGTATTTGCACAGCTGGCCGGCGAATTGCATCCGGCGCCGCCGCTCAGCCCTGGCCTGCACCCGGCGGCCAGTATCGCGCCGGATTGCCAGGTGCCGGAAACCTGCAGGGTTGCGGCTGGCGCCGTCCTTGAGTCGGGCGTGGTGCTGGGCGAACGCGTCTATGTCGGACCGAACGCGGTAATCGGTCAGGACTGCCAGGTCGGGGACGATACCCAGGTTCTGGCTGGTGCGCTGATTCTCCACGAAGTCAGCGTTGGGTGCCGCTGTATTCTGCATCCGGGTGCTGTCATCGGGTCGGATGGTTTCGGCAACGCGAGTGATGCGACCGGGGCCTGGGTCAAGGTGCCGCAACTCGGTGGCGTGCGGATCGGTAACGATGTCGAGATCGGCGCGAACACAACCGTCGATCGCGGCGCGATTGGCGACACGCTCATCGCCGACGGCGTCAGGATCGATAACCAGGTTCAAATTGCCCACAACGTCGAGATCGGTCCCCACACTGCGATTGCGGCGTTGACTGGAATCTCGGGCAGTACGAAGATCGGCGCGCACTGCATGGTCGGTGGTCAGGTCGGCTTTGCCGGCCACCTGACGATTGCCGATCAGGTCGGCATCACCGGCGGCACCGCGGTCACCCATTCGCTGACGAAGCCCGGTATCTATGGGGGACCGGCGGCCACCGCCGACGACGCTGCCCGCTGGCGCCGCAACGCGGTACGCTACCGACACCTCGATGACCTGGCCCGGCGGCTACGCGCACTCGAGAAAAAGACTGAAGATTTGCTCTTAGATGACTGAAGAACAAGGAATTCATGCCACCGCCATAGTATCGCCGGCGGCAGAGCTGCATGCCAGCGTTACGGTTGGTGCGTACGCCATCATCGGCCCCGATGTCGAGATCGACGAGGGCAGCAGTGTAGGTTCGCATGCGGTAATCAAGGGCCCAACCCGGATTGGCAGGAACAACCGCATCTACCCGCACGCGTCTGTTGGCGACGATCCTCAGGACAAGAAGTACGCGGGTGAGACGACCCGTCTCGAGATCGGCGACGACAACATCATTCGCGAATTCTGCACGATCAATCGTGGCACGACGCAGGATGAGGCCGTGACCCGAATCGGCAACGACAACCTGCTGATGGCGTATGCGCACGTGGCGCACGACTGCCGGCTCGGGGACCATATCGTGTTTGCCAACAACACGACGCTGGCCGGGCATGTGCATATCGATGACTGGGTGATCTGCAGTGGCTTCGTTGCCATACACCAGTTCTGCCATATCGGTGCCCACAGTTTCATCGGCGCGTACGCCGGTATTTCCCGCGATGTGCCGCCGTACATGATGGTCTTTGGTGTGCCGCCACAACCCCGCGGCATCAACGCCGAGGGTCTGAAGCGGCGCGGCTACACGCCGGAACAGATCCGCAACATCAAGGAGGCTTCGCGAATTCTGTATCGCTCCGGTCTGCGGCTTGCGGAAGCCCGGGAACGATTGATCGAACTCGCCCAGGATCAGGCTGAACTGCAGGTTCTGGTGGAATTCCTCGAGGATTCCAGCCGCGGTATCTTGCGCTGAGTCACGCGGTGCCGCGAGTCGCGATCATCGCGGGTGAGCCCTCCGGTGATCAGCTGGGTGCGGGTCTGATCGAGGCCCTGCTGCGTCGCCGGCCTGACCTGGAAATCGAAGGCATTGCCGGCCCGCGGATGCAGGCCGCAGGATGTCGGCCATGGCGCGACAGTGACGAACTGGCGGTCATGGGCCTGTTCGAAGTCACCCGGCATCTGCCACGGCTGCTGGGCATTATTCGTGACACCCGTCGACGTCTGCTGGCGGACCCGCCGGCGGCGCTTGTCGGGATCGACGCGCCCGACTTCAATTTCCGGGTCGAACCGACTGCGAAACGGGCCGGAATTCCGACCGTTCACTACGTTTGCCCGCAGATCTGGGCCTGGCGTCAGGGGCGCGTGAAAGATCTGCATCACACTTGTGACCGGGTGCTGTGCCTCTTGCCGTTCGAAGAGAAATTCCTGCACGAGCACGCCGTGCCGGCGACCTTCGTTGGTCATCCGCTCGCAGATGACATTCCCGCCAATACGGACCGCGCGGCCGCCCGGCTGAGTCTGGGCCTGCCCGCGGCAGGGCCACTTGTCGCGGTGCTACCCGGCAGTCGTGCCGGCGAGGTCGGCCGACTCGGACCGCTGTTCGCGGCCACCGCAGCGCAGCTGCGCCACAGCGTGGCCGAAATCCGGTTCGCCTCGCCGATGGCGACGCCGCTGGTCAGAGACATTTTTCAGCAGGCCATCGAGCACCATGCGCCCGGCTGCGACTTTCATCTGTTCGACGGCCGCGCCCGGGAGGTCCTTTGTGCGAGCGACGTCGTGTTGATCGCGTCGGGCACTGCCACGCTGGAGACGATGCTGGTCAATCGACCGATGGTCGTTGCTTATCGATTGGCACCGCTGACCTACCAGGTGGCGCGCGTATTTCGCCTGGTCGACGTCGAGCACTTTGCGTTGCCCAATCTGCTGGCCGATCGGCGGCTGGTGCCCGAATTGTTGCAACACGAAGCGACGCCTGCGGCACTGGCCACGGAACTTCTGAGTTTTCTCGAGTCACCTGAACGCCGTGCCGCCGTGGCAGGAGAGTTCGCCAAGCTGCGCGACCTGCTACGGCGCGGGGCGAGCGAACGGGCGGCAACGGCGGTACTCGACGAGGCCGGCCTCGGCTGAACGCTGTCGACCGTTGAAGTCATTCGTATAATTAGCGGCGTCTAACGTCGACAGGGGACGGCGTGTGATCTTTGCGCAAACCAACGGCTGATTAATGGCGGGCGAGTTGACAGCTGATCCGGGCGCCGGGTGCCGCTCGACCGCCGGCGGTGGCGGTGTGGACGAGGCCGGCCGCGGACCGCTCGCCGGTCCGGTGGTGGCGGCGGCCGTCATTCTCGCGCCCGGCCAATTCATTGCTGGCGTGACGGATTCAAAACGTCTGACTGCATCGATGCGCGCGCGCCTGGCTGTCGATATCGAGCGCGAAGCGGTCGCCTTTGCCACGGGCAGCGCCACGGTCGCGGAAATCGACACGTTGAATATCTTGCAGGCGACCCTGCTCGCCATGCGTCGGGCGGTCGCGGGCCTGGCGATACAACCCGCGGTGTGGCGCATCGATGGCAATCAGGCCCCCGCATTACCGAAATTCACCGGCGCGATCGAGACCTGGGTACGCGGTGACTCCCGGTGTGTCGCGATTGGTGCCGCATCGATCCTTGCCAAGGTCTGCCGAGACCGGGCAATGCTGGAGCTCGATTCGCGTTACCCGGCCTATGGATTTGCCCGCCACAAGGGTTACCCGACGGCCGAGCATCGCGCTCTGCTGCAGCGCCATGGCCCGTGTCCGGCGCACCGGCAGAGTTTTCGACCTGTGCGGTTGGCCGCCGCGGCGGTGCACGCATGACCGCGCCGTTTGTTCACCTGCACCTGCACACCCAATACTCGCTGGTCGACAGTGCGGTTCGGATTGATGCGTTGATGGCCGGCGCCGTCGAGTCCGGCATGCCGGCTGTGGCGATGACGGATCAGAACAATCTGTTTGCGATGGTCAAGTTCTATCGGGCCGCCTTGAAGCACGGCGTCAAGCCCATTATCGGTGTCGACACCTGGCTGTTCGATCCGGAGGCAGACGCCGCTCCCGGCCGGCTCGTGCTGCTATGCCGGGACCTCGACGGCTACCGTCGCCTGTCTCGCCTGCTCACCCGTGCCTACCTGGAAGGTCAGGACACCGGTATGCCGGTGTTGCGCCGCGACTGGCTGGCGTCCGAGGGGACGCAGGGACTGTTGGCACTGTCCGGCGCGCGCAACGGTGCGCCCGGCAAGGCGTTGCTGAATCATCACGGAGACGCGGCGCGCCGTATTGCGGGCGATCTGCAGGAGCTTTTCGCCGGCGATTATTTCATCGAGTTGCAGCGTACTGGCAGGAGCGACGAAGAGGCCTACAACGCCGCGGCCGTCGCTCTGGCAGTCGAACTGGGCATGCCGGTGGTGGCAACCAACGATGTGCGGTTCCTGCGGCCGGACGATTACGAGGTACATGAAGCACGCGTCTGTATTCACCAGGGGCGCACGCTGGACGACTCCAGCCGACCGCGCGAATACTCGGCCCAGCAATACCTCCGCAGTCCCGCGGAGATGCAGGAGCTATTTGCCGATTTGCCTGAAGCGCTGGAAAACACCGTGGAGATTGCCAGGCGCTGCAACCTCGTACTGCAGCTTGGCGAACCGCATTTGCCGGCCTACGCGGTACCCGACGGGTATGACACGGCATCATTCCTGGTCAGTGAGGCTGAACGGGGGCTCGGGGCGCAGCTGGGTTTGACGGCCGACGCCGGACCGGAGTCCACGCCGGCGGAGTACCGGGCGCGCCTGCACACGGAGCTCGACGTCATCAGCCGCATGGGTTTTCCCGGCTATTTTCTGATCGTGGCCGACTTCATCCGGTGGGCGAAGTCGAACGATATCCCGGTCGGCCCCGGGCGCGGCTCGGGCGCCGGGTCCCTGGTGGCATGGGCGCTTGGCATCACCGATCTGGATCCGATCAAGCACGCGCTGCTGTTCGAGCGGTTTCTCAACCCGGAGCGCGTTTCCATGCCGGATTTCGATATCGATTTCTGCATGGAAGGCCGGGATCGCGTTATCGACTATGTTGCCGAGCACTATGGGCGTGACCGGGTCTCGCAGATCATTACGTACGGGACCATGGCAGCCAAGGCGGTCGTGCGCGACGCGGGCCGCGTGCTCGGTCACCCGTTCGGTTTTGTCGACCGGGTAGCAAAACTGATCCCATTTGAAATCGGCATGACCCTGGACAAGGCACTGCAACAGGAAGCCGATCTGCGTGACCTGTATGGCAGCGATGATGATGTGCGTGCCATCATCGATCTCGCGCGGCGCCTGGAAGGTCTCGTGCGGAACGCCGGTAAGCATGCCGGCGGTGTCGTGATCGCGCCGTCAGCGATCACCGACTTCACGCCGCTATTCCAGGTCGAGGGTGAGAAGGGGACAGTTACCCAGTTCGACAAAGACGACGTCGAAGCAGCGGGCCTGGTCAAATTCGATTTTCTCGGCCTGCGGACGCTGACCATCATCGATCGGGCCGTGAAGACCATCAACCAGGGCCGCGCGCAAGCGGGCGAGAACGCGCTCGACATTCGAAAGATTCCGATGGACGATGCGGCTGCGTTCCGCCTGCTGCAGCAGTGTCGTACGACGGCCGTCTTCCAGCTTGAATCGCGCGGCATGCGGGAGCTGGTAAAGCGTCTGAAGCCCGATCAATTCGAAGATATTGTCGCGCTGGTGGCGCTTTACCGACCAGGTCCGTTGCAGTCTGGCATGGTGGAAGATTTCATTGCGCGCAAGCATGGCGATAGCAACCAGCCAATCGATTACCTGCATCCCGACCTGCAGCCGGTTCTCGAGGAGACCTACGGCGTCATTCTTTACCAGGAACAGGTCATGCAAATCGCCCAGCGACTGGCCGGTTACTCCCTCGGTGAAGCCGATTTGCTGCGACGGGCGATGGGCAAAAAGAAACCGGAGGAAATGGCCAAGCAGGGTTCGGTGTTTCTCGAGGGTGCGGTCAAGCGTGGCGTCGACCGGGGTACGGCGCAGTACATATTCGACTTGATGGAGAAATTTGCCGGGTACGGTTTCAACAAATCGCACTCGGCCGCGTATGCCCTGTTGTCGTACCAGACGGCGTGGCTCAAGGCGCATTATCCGGCCGCGTTCCTGTCGGCCGTGATGAGTTCGGAAATGGACGACACCGACAAGCTAACGGTGCTGAAACGCGATTGCGAGGCAGAGGAACTGCAGCTGCTGCCGCCTGATGTCAATGATTCCGGCCTCGCGTTCGAGGTGCGTGGCACCAAGGCGATCCGCTACGGGTTGGGCGCCATCAAGGGTCTGGGACGCAGTGCCGTCGAACTATTGCTGGTGGCGCGCGCGGATGGTCCGTTCCAGGGGCTGGACGATCTCTGTCAGCGGGTCGAGTCGCAGCGATTCGGCCGACGGGCGCTCGAAGCCCTGATCAAGTCGGGTGCGCTCGATGCCTTCGCGCCAAACCGACCCTCGTTGCTCGCCGCCCTGCCGACGGCGCTGGGTCGGGCGGAGCAGATTGCGCATGCCCGCGCATCCGGTCAGGAGGATATGTTCGGTGAGGCGGCATCGCCGGCGCTGGCTCGAGAACAAACCGAGATTCCGGTGCTGGAAGACTGGGGTATTGCCCGCCGGCTCGAGGCCGAACGCGAAAGTCTCGGTCTGTATCTGAGTGGCCATCCGTTTGATCAGTACCGGACTGACGGGCCGTTTGTAGCCTCGGGTACGATCGCGGCACTCATCGGTGTGCGGCCGCCAGGTGCCAACGGCAACGGTCGACAAGCCGGTCGGGATGTATCCGTAGCGGGCGTCGTGACCGGTTTGCGCAAACGCGGGGGCCGCGTGACGCTGGAACTGGATGACGGCCAGGATCGTATCGAGGTCACGCTGTTCCAGGAGTCGTTTGATCGGTTTCGGCACCTGCTCGTGAGCCATGCCATTGTCGTGATCTCAGGAAGCCTGCGCTATGACGATTTCATCGACGGCTGGCGCCTGACCGCCAAGGACGTTACGGAAATCGATCGACTGATCGAGAAAAAGGCCTCGGGCCTGGTGATCCGATGGCGGGAGGCCCGCGATGGCAAGCTGGACCCCGAACGCCTGAAGTCCGTGCTCGAACCGTTCCGGCCCGGGCGCTGTGGCGTTCACTTGTATCTCGAACGCGGCGATGCGGAGGCACGCGTCCAGTTTGGTGATGCCTGGGCGGTTCGACCCAGCAGCGAGTTGCGCGAAAAATTGTCGGCGGTACTTGGCGTCGACGGGTTTCGCTTCGTCTACGACGCACCGCCGGCCTGACCTGCGTCTGGCCGCTTGTGCCAGTCCGGGTCAGGGTTTAACGTTCGCGTCATGGATTTGAAGTTCCTCGATTTCGAACAACCGATCGCCGAACTGGAAGCCAAAATCGACGAACTTCGTTTTGTCGGTGACGACTCCGCGGTCAATCTCAGCGACGAGATTGCCCGATTGCAGGCCAAGAGCGAATCCCTGACGCGCAATATCTTTTCCGACCTGTCGGCCTGGCAGATCGCGCAGCTGGCGCGCCATCCGCTGCGGCCTTATACGCTGGACTACATCAAGCGCATCAGCCCGGATTTTCAGGAGTTGCATGGTGATCGCATGTATGCCGACGATCCGGCGTTGGTCGGCGGCATTGGTCGGCTCGATGGCAAGCCGGTGATGTTCATCGGGCATCAGAAGGGCCGCGATACGAAAGAGCGCGTGCGGCGCAACTACGGCATGCCGAAACCGGAGGGCTACCGGAAAGCGCTGCGACTGATGCGACTCGCGGAACGGTTTCGCTTGCCGGTCGTGACGCTAATTGATACGCCCGGTGCGTACCCTGGCGTCGGCGCCGAGGAGCGCGGCCAGAGTGAGGCCATTGCCCGTAACCTGTTCGAGATGGCGCGGCTCGAAACCCCGATCGTCAGCGCCGTGATCGGGGAGGGCGGTTCCGGTGGCGCGCTGGCAATTGGTGTCGCGGACCGGTTGATCATGCTCGAATACAGCGTCTATTCGGTGATCTCGCCCGAGGGCTGTGCCAGCATCTTGTGGAAGAGTGCCGAAAAGGCAGAAAACGCAGCGGAGGCGATGGGCATTACCGCCGATCGCCTGAGCGAACTCGGCCTCGTCGACGAGGTCCTCAAGGAACCCCTCGGTGGCTCGCATCGCGATGCAGACGCCATGGCAGAAACGCTGCAGAATGCACTGGTCACACATCTTGCGGACTTGCAGGCACTGGAACTCGACGATCTACTGCGTCGGCGAGCCGAGCGCCTGGCATCCTTCGGGCACTTTACCGAGGCTTGATCGCGCCGCGCGCCGGCGCGGTCTGTATACCACCGGCCATGTCTGACCTGCTTCATGTCCTGCAAACTCGCGTCGCCGATCATGTACCGGCGGGCGCGCCCCTCTGCATCGCATTTAGCGGCGGCTGTGACTCTACCGCTCTGCTACATGCGGCAACTGCCGGCCTGGACCATCCGGTACGTGCACTACACATCAATCACGGCCTGCACGCCCAAGCGACAAACTGGGCTGCGCACTGCCATGCGATCGGCAAGCGGTTCGGGGTGACGACAGAAATAGTCGCCGTCGCCGTCGATCGGCGTGCGGGCGACGGGCTGGAGGCCGCGGCGCGCGCCGCCCGATACGCGGCCTTCGCCGAGAGTCTCGGCGACGGTGAGTGGTTGCTGACTGCGCATCATCGCGATGATCAGCTCGAAACCGTCCTGCTGCGGCTGCTGCGCGGTGCCGGCCCGCGAGGCCTGGCCGGTATTCCTGACTGCGCGCCTTTCGCGTCCGGCCATGTATTGCGACCGTGGCTGGAACGGCGACGGGCGGAGCTGCGGGAGTACGCCACTCGACACGACCTTGAATGGCTGGATGACCCGTCGAATCAGGATGCCGCCCTCGATCGCAACTACCTGCGCCGCGAAATTGTCCCGTTGATCGAGGACCGCTGGCCGGCCGCGGCGGTCACGACGGCCCGGGCGGCGGCGCTCTGTGCCGAAACGGCGGAGTTGCTGGAAGCGTTGGCAGCACAGGATGCCCGGCGGGCAGTCCAGGCGGATACTGTCGATGTGCCGGTGTTGCGCGAACTGTCGGCGCCACGCCAGCGATTGCTGTTGCGCTACTTTCTCGACCGGCAGGGGGTCGTGCCGCCATCGCAGGCGCGCCTTACGGATGGTTTGCGGCAGTTACTCAGCAAACGCGACGATGCAGAACCCGCGGTGAAATGGTCGGCCGGCGAATTGCGTCGCTACCGGGACAGGCTGTACCTGTTGCGATTTGATCCGGACGAGGACGAATCTGACCGTGAGTGGAGTGGGCAAGGAAAGTTATCGCTGGGACCGTTGAGCGGCGAGCTGGAGCTGGAAGCTGCGGCGGGTGACGGCATTCCGCAGGCAGTCGTCGCCGGGGGAGTCAATGTCCGGTTTCGCAGCGGCGGGGAAACGCTGCGACCCGCGGGCGATGACCATCACCGGTCACTGAAGTCCCTATATCAAAGTGCCGGTATCGTGCCGTGGATGCGCGCTCATGTGCCGCTGCTGTATGTCGACGACCGGCTGGTCGCCGTCGCGGATCTGTGGTTGGCCGCAGAGTGTGTCGCGTCGCCCGACGAACCAGCCTTCCGCGTGAAGTGGTCGCCTGGCGCCGCACTGCGTTAAGTGACTGATTTTTCGCGACTGCATTGAGCCTGCAGGGGGGATCTGGTAACTTTTCTATACAACCGACAGCTTCATCGACGGAGTCTGAAATAGGCCGGAGCGCGCTTTCCTGTCCGCACTGCCCTGCGGGGCGACGGGACAGAAGCCCCTCCGGCCAACGTGTTTTTGCGTGCGGCAGTTTCACCACCGATCGCGTCTCGGTGGGGCTGCCGCTGTTGCTTGAAAGGTGGCTGAGCTAATGCCTCGATTCCTGTTTGTCACGGGTGGTGTGGTGTCCTCACTCGGGAAGGGCATTACATCCGCGTCGCTGGGCGCGATCCTCGAGGCGCGCGGGCTGAAAATCAGCATGATCAAGCTGGATCCCTATCTGAATGTCGACCCCGGCACCATGAGCCCGTTCCAGCACGGCGAGGTCTTTGTTACCGAGGATGGCACCGAGACGGATCTCGACCTGGGCCACTACGAGCGCTTCGTGCGCACGACGACCGGCCGACATAGCAACTTCACGACGGGTCGCATTTACGGCAGTGTCATTGCGAAAGAGCGTCGCGGCGATTACCTCGGCGCGACCGTGCAGGTCATTCCCCACATCACCGATGAAATCAAGCGCAGCGTCCTGCTCGGCGCGGGCGATGCCGACGTATGCATTGTCGAAATCGGCGGCACCGTGGGTGATATCGAGTCGCTGCCGTTCATCGAGGCAATCCGGCAGATGGGCGTGGATCTCGGGCCGAGTAACGTCGTTTATGTGCATCTGACGCTCGTCCCGTATATCGCCACGTCGGACGAGATCAAGACCAAGCCGACCCAGCACTCGGTCAAGGAGCTGCGCTCGATCGGGATTCAACCGGATATCCTGGTGTGCCGTTCCGAACAGGCGATACCCGACGAGCAGCGTCGCAAAATTGCATTGTTCACCAATGTTCAGGAACGCGCGGTTATTTCCGCGATGGACGTGGACGACATTTATCGCATGCCCATGGTGTTTCAGGAGCAGGGGATTGACGACATCATCGTCGAACGTTTGCATCTCGATGTGCCTTCCGCGGATCTGAGCGAATGGGAGTCCGTGGTCGAGGCCAAGAAGAATCCGGAGGCGGAAGCGACGATCTGCATGGTGGGCAAATACGTCGATTTCCCGGATTCCTATAAGTCACTTAGCGAGGCTCTCGTACACGGCGGTATACAGACACGCACACGCGTGCACATCCGGTACGTGGAATCCGAGCAGCTCGAGATCGCCGGTGTTAGCGCGCTGTCTGGCGCCGATGCAATCCTCGTTCCGGGTGGCTTCGGCGACCGGGGTTTTGACGGCAAACTGGAGGCCGTGCGATACGCGCGCGAGAACGGGGTGCCGTATCTGGGCATCTGCCTTGGATTGCAGGCAGCGGTGGTCGAATTCGCGCGCAATGTTGCCGGCCTCGATCGGGCCAATAGCACCGAATTTGATCCCGAGACGCCCCATCCGGTCATCGCGCTCGTCACGGAATGGCGTGACACGCAGGGTCGGACGCACGAGCGCGACGAAAAATCCGAGCTGGGCGGCACGATGCGGCTGGGCGCACAGGATTGCCGGCTGAAGCCCGGCACGCTGGTGCGTGATGTCTACGGCACGGACCAGGTCCGCGAACGGCATCGTCACCGTTACGAGTTCAACAATAAATTCATGGACAAGATGGAAGCCGCCGGCATGGCTTTCTCGGGTGTGTCTACCGACGGCCTGGTCGAGATGGTCGAGCTGCCCGGGCACCCGTGGTTCGTGGCCTGCCAGTTCCATCCGGAATTCACATCCAACCCGCGCGACGGGCATCCATTGTTCACGGGGTTCGTGCAGGCGGCCCGCCGGCACGGTGCGGAGGAGTTCAAGGCCGCGGCGGGTGCATGAAGCTGCTCGACTTTGAAGTCGGTCCGGAGCACCCGCTCTTCCTGATCGCCGGACCCTGCGTCGTCGAGAGCGAGGCCCTGGTTCTGGACATTGCCGGCCACTTGCAGGACTTGACCCGGCAACTCGGCATACCCTTCATTTTCAAGGCCTCGTTCGACAAGGCGAATCGTTCGGCTGCGACGAGTTTTCGCGGTCCCGGTATCGAAGAGGGATTGCGAATTCTGGGGGAAGTGCGTCGTCAGCTGGGCGTGCCGGTTCTCACGGATGTGCACGAAGACACGCCAATCGCTGAAGTCGCGGCCGTGGTCGATGTGTTGCAGACTCCGGCTTTCCTGGTGCGCCAGACGAATTTCATCCTGAACGTCGCCGGTGCCGGAAAGCCGGTCAATATCAAGAAGGGTCAGTTCCTGTCACCTTGGGAAATGGGCAACGTGGTCGAGAAAGCACGCAGCACGGGCAACGACGCGATCATGGTTTGCGAGCGGGGTTTCAGTTTCGGTTACAACAACCTGGTGTCGGACATGCGATCACTGGCGGTCTTGCGCGATACGGGTTGTCCCGTGGTATTCGATGCCACGCATTCGGTGCAACTGCCAGGTGGCCAGGGCACATCATCGGGCGGGCAGCGGGAATTCGTGCCGGTGCTGGCGCGCGCTGCTGTCGCGGCCGGGATCAGCGGCCTCTTCATGGAAACGCATCCGGATCCGTCGCGGGCGCTGAGCGACGGTCCGAATGCCTGGCCATTGGATCGCATGCCGGCGCTGCTCGAAACGCTGCAGGAACTGGACCGGGCCGTGAAGGTGCGGCCCTACGAAGAAACATCACTCATGAATTAAACGGGGCGGCAGACCCCGGAGGGAGAAACGGGACTGATGACTGACATCATCCAGGTACAGGGGCGCGAGATTCTCGATTCGCGCGGCAATCCAACGGTCGAGGCCGAAGTCCGCCTGGCCAGTGGCGCATTTGGACGCGCCGCATCGCCGTCGGGGGCATCGACCGGCGCGCGCGAAGCGGTGGAATTGCGGGATGGCGACAAAGCGCGCTACCTGGGGAAAGGGACTCGCAAAGCCGTCGGCAATGTCAACGGCGAGATTCGCGATGCGGCCCTGGGCCACGATGGCCTTAATCAGGCCGGGCTCGACCAGCGACTGTGCGATCTCGACGGCACCGACAACAAGGGCCGCCTCGGAGCCAACGCTATTCTGGCGGTGTCCCTCGCCACGGCACATGCGGCGGCGGCGGAGCGTGGCTTGCCGCTGTTCCGTACCCTGGCCGAGAAACCCGGGCAGATGCCGGTGCCCATGATGAATATCATCAACGGCGGCGCGCATGCCGACAATAGCGTGGATATCCAGGAATTCATGATCCTTCCGGTCGGTGCGCCCTCTTTCAGCGAGGGGCTGCGCCACGGGGCCGAAATTTTCCATGCGCTGAAGTCCGTGCTGAACGCCCAGGGCCTGAACACGGCGGTCGGTGATGAAGGGGGTTTCGCGCCGGACCTGCCGTCGAATGCGGCCGCGCTGGACACGATTCTGCAGGCAATCGACAAAGCCGGATTTCGCGCGGGTGAAGACATCTACCTGGGACTCGATGTTGCCAGCTCGGAATTCTTCGCGAATGGCACCTACACGCTGGAATCCGAGAACAAGCAATTCGATGCACCCGCCTTTGCGGACTACCTCGCAGGACTGGTGGACAACTACCCGATCATCACCATCGAAGACGGCATGGCGGAAGACGACTGGGACGGCTGGGCGGCGCTCACCCAGGCCCTGGGCGCTCGCATCCAGCTCGTCGGCGACGATCTGTTCGTAACGAATACGAAAATTCTCGCGGACGGGATTGCGCGGCAGATCGGTAATTCCATCCTGATTAAACCGAACCAGATCGGTACGCTGACCGAGACGCTGGCGGCGATCGACATGGCGGTGGACGCGGGTTACAGTGCAGTCGTCTCGCATCGATCCGGTGAGACGTCGGACGCGACGATAGCCGATATCGCAGTCGGTACGCGGGCGACGCAGATCAAGACTGGATCTTTGTGCAGGTCGGACCGCATGGCGAAATACAATCAACTCTTGAGGATTGAGGAAGCGCTCGGCACGGACGCCGAATATGCCGGTGCCGGCGCGTTTCCGGTCCGGCCCCGATAGATGGACAAGCGTCGTCCAATGGTCTTGCGCGTGCTGTTGATCGGGCTGTTAATAGCCGCCGTCATGTTGCAGGCGCGGCTGTGGGTTTCGGACGACGGTTTCATCGAAGTCCAGCGCCTGGGTGAGCAAGTCGAATTGCAGCGGCGCGAGAATGCGGAACTCAGCGAACGTAATCGGCGATTGGAAGCTGAAGTGCTGGACCTGAAAAAGGGATTTACGGCGCTCGAGGAGCGGGCCCGCTCCGATCTCGGATTGATCGCGCCGAACGAGACCTTTTTCGTATTCGGCAACACCGGGGACCTTGGCCCAGACACCGGTCCCTGAACCCATCCCGCCGGCGGAAGAGCTGGGGCGTTTGCGCCGGGCGGCAGACTTTGACCTATTGCCACGCGCCGCGACCGCGCCTGCAGTCAGCGGCGTAATTCGGCGTCGGCCTCAGGACTTTGCCGTCGTCGAGCAGCTGCCATTCGAACTTTCCGGTGAGGGCGAACATCTCTACTTGCGGGTTCGCAAGACGGGACAAAACACGCGCTGGGTGGCGAAGCGACTCGCTGCGGCCGCTGGCCTTGCGCCTGTTGCGGTGGGTTATGCCGGCATGAAGGATCGTCGTGCCGTGGCCGAGCAGTGGTTCAGCCTGCACCTTCCCGGGCGCCCGGACCCGGACGACATTGCCATCGAGGGCGTCGAAATCCTCGAGAAGGTTCGCCACAACGCCAAGCTCCGGACTGGCGCAGTCGCGGCGAACGATTTTCGCATTGCGGTCACGGCTCTCGCCGGCGATGTGGATGCGTTGCTGGCACGGGCTCCCACATTGAGTGCGACGGGTGTGCCGAATTATTTCGGGCCGCAGCGCTTCGGTCACGATGGCGGCACGCTGGACTTGCTGCGCAACCCGCGGCAACTGAATCGCGAGACTCGGGCGTTGGGTCTGTCGGCATTGCGCGCGGCGCTTTTCAATGGCTACCTGGCGATGCGCGTCACGGACGGCAGCTGGCGCGACGCGCTGGACGGTGAAATCGCGGCGCGGGGAGACAATCTGGGTAACACGAGCGGCTTGCTCTGGGGCAGTGGCGATAATCGTTCCGCGGGGACGGCGCGAGCCCGCGAAGACGCCTGGTTCGAGATGTTTCCAGGTTGTGTTGCTGTACTGGATCATTATCGTCCGCGCATGATGCGGCGGGCATTGACGGTCATGCCCCGCAACCTGCGCTGCCGCCGGGAACCGGAGCGCGCCGTCATCAGTTTCACCTTGCCCCGGGGCGCGTATGCGACCATGGTGCTGCGTGAGCTGGGCGACTTCAGCGCGGCGGACCCGGCCTGACGAGAGGAGCGCTGGTATGTTGGAATTGAGTGAGAGCGGGCAGATCGCCGTGCTGCGGATGAATCGTCCACCGGTGAATGCGCTGGACACCGAGTTGTGTGCCGCGCTGTCGGACGCCATTGCACGGGCTCAGGCCGACGGCGCCGGCGGCGTTGTAATCGCGGGACAGCCGGGTATCTTCAGTGGTGGCCTCGACGTACCGGCCTTATTGGAACTCGACCGCGACGCGATCCGGGAATTCTGGACGCTGTTTTTCGGCGTGTTGCGCAGCATTACGGCCAGTACGGTGCCGGTGGCGGGCGCCATCACGGGGCACAGTCCGGCCGGTGGTGCCGTCATCGCGTTGCAGTGCGATTACCGCGTGGCCGCGGACGGTGATTACAAGATCGGTCTCAACGAGGTGCAGGTCGGTTTGCCGATACCCGCGCCGATCGTTACCGCGATGGTCGAACTCGTCGGCTACCGCACGGCACGCCGCCTGACAACGCGCGGCCTGATGATACCCATGGCGGAAGCGCAGGCGCTGGGCCTCGTGGACGAGTTGGTGCCGGACGAGCAGGTCGTGGGCCGTGCCATCGCCTGGTGCGAAGAGATGAATGACTTGCCACCCATCGCGATGAACACCACGAGGCAGCAACTCAATGCGTTCCGGCTCGCCAGCCTCGACAGCCAGTACGACGTGGACACGGTAACCAGTCACTGGTTCAGCGACGAAACCCAGGCATCGATGCGCGCGCTGGTTGCCCGGCTCAAGGGATCAGAGTAACGGGTCAGAGTCGTGACTGTGACCCTGCATTAGCGGCGCAGCAGGACGTAGACGGCACCCGTGCCGCCATGGCGAGGCTGAGTCGAACAGAAGGCCAGCACCGGATCCCAGCGGCGTAACTCGCGGTTCACGAGTTTCTTCAACACCGGGCCCCCAGGTCCGGAGCCCAGCCCCTTGCCGTGTACGATCCGCACGCAGCGATTGCCCGCAGCGCTGGCCTCCGCGACGAAGTTTCTCAATGCGTCCGTGGCTTCGGCCGCAGTGAGTCCGTGTAAATCCAGCTCATCCTGAACTGCGAACTGCCCACGCCGCAGCTTGCGGTAGTCGCGCTCCGACAGCCCGGCGCGGCGAAAGCTGATTTCCTCACCGGTCTCGAGGTCGGCGCCCGCGGGTGGCGTCTCCAGGGATTCCTGCAACACGGCCTGGTCCGATGCGCGGCGCTGACTGGCCCGCGGCTTCGGCGGTGGCGCCGCCCGGTGTCGCCGCTGGTCCTTGATGGGCTCGACGTCCCGCATGGCGTCGCGGAATAGCTTGTCATCCGTGCAGTTGCTATCTTTGCCGCTTTCCTTGCCCATGTTCCTGTGCCGGCGGAGCCAGCGCGGCCGTCGCGGCGGCCTGCGGTCACCGGTAAAATTCGAGATACCCGTGAGAATACTGCTCAGTAATGACGACGGCTACCAGGCGGAGGGGCTGAACACCCTGGCCCTCGCGTTGTCGGATCTTAGTGACCTCGTCATTGTCGCGCCGGACCGGAACCAGAGCGGCGCGAGTCACTCCCTGACGCTGTCCACGCCGCTGCGGGTGTCGCAAACCCGCGATGGCGTGCACGTCGTCACCGGCACGCCGTCCGATTGTGTCCATCTTGCCATTACAGGTTTGCTGGATCGCGAGCCGGATATGGTCATCGCTGGCATCAACCATGGTGCGAATCTGGGCGACGACGTGTTGTATTCAGGCACGGTTGCGGCCGCAGTCGAGGGCCGGTTTCTTGGCCTGCCGGCCATTGCAGTCTCGCTGGTGGGCAACAACGTGCGCCACTTCGACACTGCCGCGCAAGCCGCGCGGGCACTGTTGCATCGACTGCAGCATGCGCCGCTGCCGTCCGACACAATCCTCAATGTGAACGTCCCGGATGTGCCTTTGGACGAACTGCGTGGCATGCAGGCGACGCGGCTCGGTCACCGACATCGGGCCGAGCCGATGGTGCCGGCGACCGATCCAAAGGGAAACACAGTCTATTGGGTTGGTCCCGCCGGTCCGGGGCAGGATGCCGGACCGGGGACCGACTTCCACGCTGTGGAGCATGGCTTCGTGTCGGTGACGCCATTGCAAATCGATTTGACCCGCCACGAACGGGTCGACTCTCTGGCGGAGTGGCTGCCGCGCGACCTGGAGCTGTGAGGAGCGGCGCCAAATCCGCATGACGGCCGATACCAGATCGCAGGGCATTGGCATGACGTCGGCGCGTACGCGCGATCGGCTCGTGCGACGCCTGGCGAGTCAGGGTATCGATGAGCCCACGGTGCTCGAACGCATTCGCAGTGTGCCGCGGCACCTGTTCGTGGATGAAGCGCTCGCCAGTCGCGCTTATGAAGACAGTGCATTGCCGATCGGCCACGGTCAGACGATTTCGCAGCCATTCATCGTGGCGTTGATGACGCAAGCCGTGATCAGCGATGAATCTGGCACGATACGACCGGAGAAAGTGCTCGAGATCGGCACCGGCTGTGGTTACCAGACCGCGGTGCTGGCGCCGCTGGTGGGTCAGCTCTTTACCATCGAACGTGTTGGCAGCTTGTTGCGGCAGGCGCGAAGCCGCCTGCGGGAACTGGGCATTGGCAACGTCCGGTTTCGGCATGGTGACGGGATGGAAGGCTGGCCGGGGCAGGCGCCCTTCGACGGGATTCTCACCACGGCAGCGCCTGAACGCATTCCGGATACGTTGCTGAGGCAGCTGAACATTGGCGGACGGCTGATCATTCCGGTCGGACCACCGGGTTGGCAGGAACTCATGCGCGTCACTCGGACGGAAGACGGATTCGACAGGGAAAGACTATGCGGGGTGTCATTTGTCCCGTTGCTTGGAGGCACTGAGTAATGCGGCTGTTTTCCGCGCTTTACGACCGGGTGCTCGCCTGGTCGGGGCATCGGCATGCACCGGTCTATCTGGGTGCACTGAGTTTCGCAGAGTCGTCGTTTTTTCCAATTCCGCCAGATGTGATGCTGGCGCCCATGGTGCTGGCCCGGCCGTCCCGAGCGGCCTGGCTCGCGGGGCTGACGACCGCAGCATCGGTGCTGGGCGGGTTGGCCGGATATGCCATCGGTTATCTGGCCATCGACGCAGTCCTCCCGTTGCTGGAGCGGTTCGAATACATGGCGGCTTTCGACCGCGCCCAGACCTGGTTCGACGAATGGGGCTTCTGGGCAATATTGCTCGCCGGGTTTTCGCCGATTCCTTACAAGATCTTCACGATTGCGGCCGGCGCGCTCTCGATGCCTTTTCTGCCCTTTGCGGTGGCCTCAGCGGTGGGCCGCGGTGCGCGCTTCTACCTGGTTGCGCTGCTGGTTGCCTGGGGTGGCCCGAGGGTCGAGGCACGCTTGAAGCGTTACGTCGATGCGATTGGCTGGGCCTTGGTCGTGCTGCTGGTAGTTGCGTACTTCCTGTTGCGCCATTGATTCGCTGCCTGCTCCTCTGTGTGTGGCTCGGTCTCGTGGCTGGTTGCAGCAGCGCGGTGCGCTGGGTTCCGGATTACCACGTCGTCAGGCAGGGTGAGACCTTGTTTTCGATTGCGGATCGATATGACCTCGATCACAAGCAACTGGCGCGCTGGAATCGCCTCGGCGACGGCACGCTGATCTATCCGGGGCAACGCCTGAGTTTGAAAGGACCGGTCGCCGGCCCCGCCACGGCGGGTTCCGGCCGCAGTTCGACCGGCGGTCGCTCAAGTCAATCGACGCCGCCGCCGGTCCAGAAAGTGGGTGACTGGAGCTGGCCGACGAACGGCCCGGTCCTTGCGGCCTATGGCTCGTCGGCCAAAACGCAGTCGGGCATCCAGATCGGTGGCCGACAGGGGCAGGAGATCAAAGCTGCATCAGGTGGCGAGGTCGTCTACGCCGGCAGTGGCCTGCAGAGCTACGGACAACTTGTGATCATCAAGCACAATGCCAGTTTCCTGAGTGCCTATGGGCATAATCAGACATTGCTGGTCAAAGAAGGCGACCGCGTCAGCCGCGGCCAACGCATCGCGAAAATGGGGCAGGGCCCCGGTGCTAAACCGTTGCTGCATTTCGAAATCCGGCGCAACGGTGATCCGGTTGATCCGATTCGTTATCTGCCGCGGCGTTAGTCCGCGGGCCCCATGATTTTGCCGAACCGTTGCCACGAATTCGTCATTGGTCGCTGATCATCGGGATCCGGTGGTTCCGTGAACGCAGGATAGTTGCGCTCCACTTCGCGGCGCAGTTTTGCGGGCAGAGCGTTGAAACCATCCGGCACCAGCGCGCCGCTGCCGATATAGACGAGCTCACCCGGCCGACCTCCCATTGCCATCCATGGCGCCCAGGGTCCGACGCGAAAGTTACTGATTTGCATTTCGCGCAGGTCATCGCGATCCGCATCCAGAAGGTCGGTGCGATCAAAAAAGAACTGGAACACTTCCGTCGCGTGATACTGCCCGCCGACGTAGCGCTGAAAATCACCGCCCAAGGGGCTGTCGTACCACAGGAGTTTCTCGATCGTTAACCGCCCGGCAGTGCCATCGAATTCCGCCGGCAGCCGGTACGGCGTGCCGTCGCGCGCGATCGCAAACTGCGGGAATGGTGCGCTCATTGGATCGTTTACGATGTGCATCACGGTCGTATCTTTACCAGTGAACGGATTACGCCACGAACGCAGGACCTCCCCGGTGGCGGGATCGAGATACAGCATGACCTCGCGTGCCACAACCCGGAAGCCGTAACCACGCGCGGCGTCGGCGTGGCTGCGGCAGCTGCGAATACTGAACGCCAGCGTGTCGAACAAATGCCGATCTGCTTCCCCCGGCACGCGGCTGTAGACACGACCCTCCCAGCGATAAACCGTTGACACGTCGTCCGCGAGAGAACAGAAGACCTTCCGGAGGGCCCTCACCGCATCGTCAGGGTCGTTCAGGTCCAGGGTCGCAGCGGATCCGCACGGTGAGGCGAGCAGCAGCGTCGCCAACAGCGCGACCATCGGCCGGTGTAACGCAGTCAAGAACCGGCCCCGGACGGCTGGCGAACCAGCAGTGCCGCGGCCACCCGTCGGCCTTCACCGGCCAGCACGTTGTAGGTGCGGCAGGCAGCATCGGTGGTCATGGCTTCCAGACCGATGCCCCGGCGCAGGATCGTCGCCACTGTTCGGGCCGGTGGAAAGCGCTGTATATTGCCGGTTCCCAGTAGGACGAGTTCGGGGTCGTCAGCGAGCGCCTGGTCGAGGTCGTCGGGCTGCAGGGATTCGAGTGATGGTGGTGTCCATTCCCGCAGTTCGGCAGTCGCGGTAATGATGACGGACCGCGAGAAAGTCAGTTCACCGATCCGTAGTTCGCCTGGCGAGTACGAACGAATGACGAGTCCAGTGCTGGTATCGAGATTGAATTGCATGGGCGGATACGCTGTCAGCACCATATTAGCGCGCGTTACAGAGATGTCCCAGCCGGGCCAGGGTCTGACGGGTCCCGCATTTGATGTTAGCCAATAAATCGATTCGGCGTCGCAGCGCACCGCTCGAAGCGCAACAGCTGCTGCCGGCCACGGTCCATCCGGTCCTCCGACGTGTCTATGCGGCGCGCGATATTGGCGCCGATCAGGTAGACCTGTCTCTCCGCAGGATGCTGCCGGTTGGCCGGTTCGCGGGCGCCGTGGCGGGTGCCGGGCGACTTGCTGATAGTCGCGCCCGGGATGAACGCATCCTGGTCGTTGGTGACTTCGACGCCGACGGGGCAACGGCGACGGCGCTCACGGTCAGTAGCCTGCGCGCGTTCGGGTTTCCGGCGGTCGACTACCTCGTGCCCGACCGGTTTCGGTTTGGCTATGGCTTGTCGCCGGCGATCGTCGAGTACGCGGCGGAACGGCGTCCGGACCTGATCATTACGGTCGACAATGGTGTCTCCAGCCGGTCCGGTGTTGACCGGGCGCGCGAACTGGGGATGCGGGTCATCATCACCGACCACCACCTGGCCGGTGCGGCGTTGCCAGCCGCCGACGAGATCGTCAATCCCAATCTCCCGAACGAGGAGTTCGCCGGCAAAAGCCTGGCCGGTGTCGGTGTGGCGTTTTACCTGGTGGCCGCGCTCGGGCGGGAACTGGCGGCGCGCGGATTCATCGATGCCGACACCGCGCAGTCGGTGCCGGCTGCCGGGCTGGACCTGGTCGCGCTCGGGACGGTCGCCGATCTCGTGCCCCTGGATTACAACAATCGGGTCCTCGTATCTGCCGGGTTGCGCCGGATTCGCGCCGGACAGGCGCGACCGGGAATCCGGGCGTTGTTCGATGTCGCCGGTCGTAATCCCGCCCGTGCGCGCAGCAGCGATCTCGGCTTCGGCATTGCCCCGCGCCTGAATGCCGCCGGCCGACTGACCGACATGTCTCTCGGTATCGAGTGCTTAATGGCCCAGTCGGTCGATAGGGCGCGACCGCTCGCCGCCCGCCTGGATACCCTGAACCAGGAGCGCCGGGCGCTGCAGGCACGCATGGAATCCGAGGCCGGGCTGCACTTGGCGGCCGCGCAGGACGCCGTCGAGCGCGAGCCCGCGCCAGCCTATTGTCTGTTCGATCCCGGCTGGCATGAGGGCGTCGTTGGCCTGGTCGCGTCCCGCCTCAAGGATCGCAGCCGTCGGCCGGTCGTAGCCTTCGCCCGATCCGAAACCGCCGGTTTGTTGAAGGGATCAGCGCGCTCCATCGACGGCATTCATATCCGCGATGTGATCGATCGAATTGCAGTGGCCGAACCAGCACTTGTCACGCGCTTTGGTGGCCACGCCATGGCTGCGGGGCTGAGCCTTGAGGAGAGCAAACTCGCTCAGTTTCGCGCCGCGTTTCAGCACGAGATCGGTCAGTTCGACGACGCCCTCAGTCGCCCGGATGTCATCTGGAGCGACGGTGCGCTTGCGCCGGGTGACCTGAGCCTGGAACTCGCCGAAGCGCTAACGGCTGCGAGCCCGTGGGGACAGGGTTTTCCCGAACCGGTGTTCGATGACGAACTCGAAATCGTCAGTCTGCGTTTGCTCAAGGATCGGCATCTGAAACTGAGCCTGCGTCACCCTGATGCGTCGCGAGCGATTGACGCAATTGCCTTCAACCAGCCGGAACTCCCGGGCGGTGGACAGGCGGCGGTGCGATTCTGCTATCGACTGGACGTCAACGAGTTTCGGCAGGAGCGTCGGGCGCAACTGGTTGTAGAGCATATGCAATGCGACTAGCATTACGCGCTTTCGCGCCGCCGGATCGCGTGGTGCCATCGGGAAACAGGTATGGAAATCAATCCACTCAGAACCGCCATTCGGGATTTGCAGGATCGCAGCGCAGCCCTTAGGGGGTATCTTTGACTTCGAGGGCAAGCAGCAGCGTCTCGAGGAAGTCTCCCGGCAACTAGAAAACCCTGATGTCTGGAATGATCCAGCCCAGGCGGAGTCGCTGGGCCGCGAGCGCGCGCGTCTCGACGCCGTTGTCAGCGAACTCGATCGTCTGGCACGCGGCCTGGCCGAGGCCGCCGAGCTGCTCGAACTGGCCGAAGCTGAAAGCGACGCCGCGACCGTCGCGGAGGTCGGGCAAGATGTCGCCGGCCTGCAGACGGCCGTTGAAGGCCTCGAGTTTCGGCGCATGTTCGATCGGGACGCCGACACTGCCAATGCCTTCCTGGATATCCAGGCTGGCGCCGGCGGCACGGAAGCGCAGGACTGGGCCGAAATGCTGTTGCGGATGTACCTGAAATGGTGCGAGGCAAACGATTTCCAGCCGGAAATTATCGAAGCATCGGCTGGCGAGGTGGCCGGCATCAAGAGTGCGACATTGCGGGTCGTGGGCGACTATGCCTACGGCTGGCTGCGCACGGAAACCGGTGTGCACCGGCTGGTCCGCAAATCTCCATTCGATTCGGGCAATCGCCGCCACACGTCTTTTGCCGCCGTGTTCGTATCGCCGGAAATCGAGGATGATATCGATGTTGAAATCGACCCGTCTGACCTGCGCGTCGATGTTTATCGGGCGAGTGGGGCCGGCGGTCAGCACGTCAATCGTACGGAGTCGGCCGTGCGGATCACCCATATGCCCAGCGGCATCGTGGTGCAGTGCCAGAATGATCGATCCCAGCATAAAAATAAAGCTACTGCAATGAAGCAGTTACGAGCAAAACTTTATGAACTGGAGGAGCTAAAACGCCGGGCAGAGGCGCAGGCCACGGAGGACACGAAATCCGACGTTGGCTGGGGCAGCCAGATTCGCTCCTATGTGCTGGACCAGTCGCGGGTCAAGGATTTGCGCACCGGCGTGGAGAGCGGCAATCCGGACGGTGTACTGAACGGCGGCCTGAACCCATTCATCGAGGCGAGTCTCAAGCAGGGCGTGTAAGGCTGGCGAGCAGGGGCAGAGCAGAGTGAGCGACAGGAAAGGCAAGGGTACGGGCGACGAACATCGACTGGTCGCCGAGCGTCGTCGCAAGCTCGACGAGTTGCGGCAAAGCGGGTTCGCCTGGCCAAACCAGCGCCGGCGCACCGCGATGGCCGGGCAGCTGCACGCTACCTTCGATGGTTACAGCGACGAGAATCTGCTCGCGGAAAACTTCGAGGTGTGTATCGGTGGGCGGCTCATGGCCAAACGCGTCATGGGCCGGGCGAGTTTCGGCAAGCTCCGCGACCGATCCGGCGAAATCCAGATCTTCCTGAAGCGCGACATTCTCGGTCAGGACGTGTACCAGGCGTTCAAGACCTGGGATTTGGGCGACATTGCCTGGGTGCGTGGCACGCTGTTCAGAACGGATAGGGGTGAATTGACGGTACAGGCGGCCGAGATCGATCTGTTGAGCAAGAGCCTGCAGCCGCTGCCGGAAAAATTCCATGGCCTGACCGACCAGGAGCTGCGTTACCGGCAGCGTTACGTCGATCTGATCATGAATGAGGACTCGCGCCAGGTCTTCCGTCAGCGCACTCGCATCATTCAGTACATTCGCGCCTATCTCGACGCCATGGATTTCATGGAGGTCGAGACCCCGATGATGCACGCGATACCGGGCGGCGCGCTGGCCCGGCCGTTCGTGACCCATCACAACGTGCTGCATCGGGACCTGTTCCTGCGGATTGCGCCGGAACTCTATCTCAAGCGCCTGGTGGTCGGGGGCTTTGAGCGCGTCTACGAGATCAATCGCAGCTTTCGCAACGAGGGCGTATCGACACAGCACAACCCTGAGTTCACCATGCTCGAGCTGTACCTTGCTTACGCAGACTACGAGGTGTTGCTGGATCTCGTCGAAAACCTGATGCGAAGCCTGGCGTTGTCGCTGTTCAACAGCAGCGTGGTCCAATACCAGGGCCGCGACTACGATCTCGGCAAGCCTTTCGCCCGGTTGTCGGTCGAGGCAGCCGTAGCGCATTTCAATCCCGACCTCGATCCGGACCGCCTGCGCGACCGCGAGTACCTGCGGGACAGCTGCGACCGGCTCGAGATTCCGGTGCAGGACGGCTTCGGATCCGGCAAGTTGCTGATCGAGATCTTCGAAAAGACGGCGGAGCACCGGCTGGACGAGCCCACCTTTATTACTGGCTTTCCGGCCGAGGTGTCGCCGCTGGCCCGCCGTCGGGATGGTGATCCCTGGCTGACCGATCGTTTCGAGTTTTTCCTTTGCGGTCGGGAACTTGCGAATGGTTTCTCAGAACTCAATGATCCTGAGGACCAGGCTGAACGCTTTCACACCCAGGCCGCCAACAAGGCCGAAGGCGACCTCGAGGCGATGTACTACGATCACGACTACATCACCGCGCTGGAATACGGATTGCCGCCGACCGCCGGCCTTGGTATCGGCATCGATCGCCTCGTCATGTTCCTGACTGACTCGCCATCGATTCGCGACGTGCTGCTGTTCCCGCACCTGCGGGAACAGCAGGATGGTTGACGACGGCGTCAGGTCGCCGCCGGAACCTCGTAGGGCAGGCGCAGCGGAACCAGCGGGGCAGTGTCACTGGCGAGGCTCAGCGGCCGGCCGACCGCCCCAAGTTGCACGACTGCCAGCAGCTCCGGGCCATCCGGACCGGCCGCACAACGCACGATCTTGCCAACGGTGTCGCCGTCCGGATCCAGCAGCGCAGCTCCCGGTGCGGCCGATGCGGAAGCGCGGTATCGGAACATGCGCCGCTTGATGCGACCCAGATTCTGCGTTCGTGCCACGACCTCCTGCCCGACATAGCAGCCCTTCGTGAAACTGATGCCGTCGAGCAGGTCCAGGTTCACCATTTGCGGCACGAACGTTTCCGCGGTCGCCGCGCAGATGCCGGGCAGGCCAGCCGCGACATCGGCTGCGGCCCATTCCGGGTCGCCGGTGACCGTGTCCTGCAACTCCGGCAGGGCATCGGGATCGGCGGCCAGGAGCCAAGCCCGGGATGCGTCGCCCGCGACTCTTGCGAGTATCGCACCGTCATCGGTGATGACCTGCTGGTCCGGTTGCAGGGTCAGGGGACCAACGCGGCAGGTTTCCGGGGCATCGAAGACACCGAAAACGCTCAACGGCGCGACGCTGAGATCGACTGCGGCGCGCAGCACGAACATTTTCAGCCGGGCCGCGGCGGCCGGTACAAGTTCCTTGGGCAACAGCCACAGAATCTCGTCTGGCCCGCCAATCAGCTGGCCCACCGCCAGCAGCCGACCTTTGGGATTGCACCAGCCGGCCAATGGACTGTCGCCGGCATCGAGCCGCAGCAAATCCTGGGTAATCTGTCCCTGCAGAAAACTCTGGCGGTCGGCGCCAGCAAGCGACAGCACGCCGTACTCATCAAGCGAGGCAATCCGCATTTTTTCCTATGAGTGCCGCGTGAAAAGGAGCAGGCATTCTGGCACACTTCCGCCGATGTCAGCAGCGCGTCCGAAGTCGAACCAACAAGGGCACTCTACCGTTGGCGAACGCGTGACGGAAACGATGCCGGCGGGCGAGAACCCGTCCGGCGAAAGCAATGACACGAGTCCCGTCCGCCCCGTCGAGGTTGGCGGTCCATCCGGCCCTGAACCCACCCGTTACGGGGACTGGGAGCGACGGGGCCGGTGTATCGATTTCTGACGCGGCAAATTGCTGACATTTTCCATGCGATTGCCCGGTTGAGCCGGTTTTCTCTCGGAGTTTCGGTATGGCGCGCGCAGACAGACCCTTGTCCCCGCATCTGGGGATCTACCGCTGGCAAGTTGCCAACGGCCTGTCAATTCTTCACCGCGCAACTGGCGTATTCCTGTCGCTCGGCACGCTCGTGCTGATCGGGTGGCTGATCGCCGTGGCGTCCGGCTATCAGGCCTACGTTCGGGTGAATGACTGGCTGATGGGGCCATTGGGGGCGCTGTTATTGCTGGGTTGGACCTTCAGTTTCTTCTACCACCTGTGCAACGGCATCCGGCACCTCGGTTGGGACATCGGTCTGGGTTTCGACAAGGAGCGTGCTCGCATGACCGGGTGGCTGACGGTGGTCGTATCAGTCGTGCTGACGCTGGGTTTCTGGGCCACGGCGCTGGCAGGCGGGGGAGCGTAAGCGCATGAGTCTGCAAACGCCGCTGCGTCGTGTACTTGGGCTCGGGTCCGCGAAGGAAGGCTCCGGACACTGGTGGGCACAGCGTTTGACCGCAGTGGCGCTCGTCCCGCTTGGCCTGTGGTTTGTATTCGCGGCGTTGGGGCTGGAGCACGGGCAACACGAAATCGTGCGTGCCTGGATTGCCGAGCCGGCCAATTCGATTCTCTTGATCCTGCTGGTCATCACGTTGCTGTATCACTCCTATCTTGGCCTGCAGGTCGTGATCGAAGACTACGTGCACGGCGCGCTGAAAATTGCGACGCTCGTGATTGTGCAGTTCCTGCACGTATTGCTCGCCGTCGGCGGTATTTACGCGGTGATCAGCACGACGGCCGGAGGCGGATCATGAGCGACTACGAGTTCATCGATCACAGCTACGACATCGTCGTCGTCGGCGCCGGCGGCGCCGGTTTGCGCGCCACCTTCGGGTTGGCGGAGGCCGGCCTGTCGACCGCGTGCATCACCAAGGTCTTCCCGACCCGCAGTCATACGGTCGCGGCGCAGGGCGGTATCAGCGCGGCGCTGGGCAATATGGGCGAAGACGACTGGCGCTGGCATATGTACGACACGGTCAAAGGTTCCGACTGGCTCGGCGACCAGGACGCGATCGAATATATGTGCAAGGAAGCGCCCGCCGCGATCATCGAGCTGGAGCATTACGGCGTGCCATTTTCGCGCACCGAGGATGGTCGGATCTATCAGCGACCCTTTGGTGGCATGACCACGCATTTTGGCGAGGGCACAGCGCAACGTACCTGCGCCGCGGCGGATCGCACCGGGCATGCAATGCTGCATACCCTGTACCAGCAGTCGCTGAAACACGAAGCGACTTTCTTTATCGAGTATTTCGCGATCGACCTGATTATGGAAGACGGTGTCTGTCGTGGTGTCGTCGCACTCGATCTGGCCGAAGGTTGCTTGCATCGATTTCGTGCGCAAACCGTCATCTTGGCCACGGGCGGCTACGGGCGCGCGTACTTCTCCTGCACGTCGGCCCACACCTGCACCGGGGACGGCAACGGCATGGTGCAGCGCGCCGGTCTGCCGCTGCAGGACATGGAATTCGTCCAGTTCCATCCGACCGGCATTTACGGCTCGGGTTGCCTGATTACCGAGGGCGCCCGCGGCGAAGGCGGCTACCTGACGAATTCCGGGGGCGAACGGTTCATGGAGCGCTATGCGCCCAACGCCAAGGACCTGGCATCACGCGATGTGGTCAGCCGGTCGATGACCATGGAGATTCGCGCGGGCAACGGTGTCGGCGCGGAGCAGGATCACATCTTTCTCCATCTCGAGCACCTCGGGCCCGACGTCATCGAGGAGCGGCTGCCCGGTATTGCGGAGACCGCCCGCATCTTTGCCGGGGTGGACGTCACTCGTGAGCCGATCCCGGTATTGCCCACGGTCCACTACAACATGGGCGGCGTGCCGACGAATTTTCATGGCGAGGTGCTGACCCGCGAGGCGGGACAGGACCGGGTGGTGCAGGGCCTGATGGCCGTGGGTGAGGCGGCCTGCGTGTCGGTGCATGGCGCCAACCGACTCGGCTCGAATTCGCTGCTGGACCTGGTCATCTTCGGTCGCGCCGCCGCGCATCGCTGTGCGGACGTCGTGAAACCGGGCCAACGGCAGCGGCCGCTGGCCGGTGACGCTGGTCAGTACGCGGTAGAGCGTCTCGACAAGTTGCGTCACGCAAACGGTAGTCGTCCCACCGCGGAGATCCGCCTGGAGATGCAGAAGATCATGCAGAACCACGCCGCCGTATTTCGCACTGGCGAGTCGTTGCAGGAAGGTATCGACAAGCTCGACAACTGCGCCGCCAGTTTCAATGACGTGCGCGTCAGCGATCGCGGGCTGATCTGGAACACCGACCTGGTCGAAACGCTCGAACTGGAAAATCTGCTCGGTCAGGCCCAGGCCACGATTCGTGGCGCGGCGAATCGCACCGAAAGCAGGGGCGCCCAGGCGCGGGAGGACTATCCGGATCGCGATGACGCGAACTGGATGAAACATACCCTCGCGTGGCTCAACCCGGACTGGAGCGTGCGCTTTGACTACCGCGCGGTGCAGCTGGAAACGCTGAGTGACGAAGTCGAAACCGTGCCGCCGAAGGCGCGCGTGTACTGACGGCAACCGCGAGAGATCCGATCATGGCGCAATTCCGGCTTCCACCTAATTCGAGGATCAAGCAGGGCAGGACCCATCAGGCGCCGGCCGGGGCCACCAATGTGCGACGTTTTGTGGTCTATCGATACGACCCGCATGACGGCAGTAACCCGACGCTCGATGCCTACGACGTCGATCTCGATAGCTGCGGGCCGATGGTTCTGGACGCGTTGATCAAGATCAAGAACGAAATCGACGCAACCCTCACATTCCGGCGCTCGTGCCGTGAGGGCATCTGTGGTTCCTGCGCGATGAATATCGACGGCGTCAACACGCTGGCGTGCATCCAGGCAATCGAGGACATCAAGGGCGAGATCAAGATCTATCCACTGCCGCATATGGCGATCGTGAAAGACCTGGTTCCGGACCTGACCAACTTCTATGCGCAATACGCGTCGATCAAGCCTTGGCTGCAAACGCGCACACCCGCGCCACCGGACAGCGAGCGCCTGCAATCCAAGGAGGAGCAGGAACTCATCGATACGCCGTCCGCGTGCATCCTGTGCGCCTGCTGTTCGACGAGTTGCCCGAGTTACTGGTGGAACAGTGATCGCTACCTGGGTCCGGCCGCACTGCTGGCAGCCTATCGCTGGCTCGTCGATACGCGCGACGAGGCAACCGGCGAGCGCCTGGATCAACTCGAGGATCCCTTCCGCCTGTATCGCTGTCACACCATCATGAACTGCACCAACGCGTGTCCGAAAGATCTCAACCCGGCGCGTGCCATTGGTGAAATCAAGCAGATGCTCGCGCTGCGCCGCCTCTGAGCGCCATGCCAGCCGAAAAAATTCGCCGTCTGCGGTGGCGTTGCCGCCGTGGCATGCGCGAACTCGACGTGTTGTTGACGGGCTATATGGACTCCGCATACGAAGCCGCCCCTCCCGAACACCAGCAGGCCTTCGAATTCTTGCTAACGATGCAGGATCCGGAGATTCATGCATTGCTGACCGGGCGCACGGTTGCGCAGGATCCTTACCTGCGCGATGTGGTCCAACGGCTTCTTACTCACGATTGAATTGCGACCGGGACCGGCCCGCCGGGTATCGCCCGGCCGGGTGGTGATCGCCAGCGGCTGCGTGGTCTTGGCGGTCATGCCCTGGCCGACCGGGGAAACGCGGCTGGGTTTGCTCATGGTGCCGCTGGTGCTGCTGATGCTGTTTATCGAGCGGCAGTTGATGCGGCGCCGCCAGATACTGCTCGCGACGACCCTGGCCAATGGCCATTGGCGTCTGTTGACCCGCGATGGGCACCGGGTACAGGCGCAGCTCACCCGTCACTGGCTGACCCGGACGCACGCCGGTCTGGGCTGGCGGGACGCGCGGCGACGCCACTATCACCTGATCCTGGCCCGGGCAGATCTGCCGCCGCAAACCTGGCGCCGGCTCGCCGTCAGGCTGCGCCATCCGGCGGCCATCGCGTAGAATAAAGCCGCCGCTGCGCAGCAACCCAGTGTGACGCAGTTGGCAAATTGTTAACCGGCGCCGAACTTTCCGCGCTTCCCGCAGTCTAGGAAGATGCGGACGCGGTCGCGCCGGGCACAGCCGGGCGAGGCGGCGGATGTCGAGAGAGAGTGATCAGAGGCTCGTGGAGCGCGTTCAAAGGGGCGACAAGACGGCCTTCGATTTGCTGGTGCTGAAATACCAGCACAAGATCGTCAAATTGGTGATGAGATACGTGCGGGATCCAGCCGAAGCCCAGGACGTCACGCAGGAAGCATTCGTCAAGGCTTATCGGGCGCTGCCGAAATTTCGCGGTGACAGCGCTTTCTATACGTGGTTATACCGGGTTGCAATTAACACGGCGAAGAACTATCTCGTGTCTATGAGCCGGCGGCCACTCGAATACGATCTCGATCCGCAGGAAGCCGAGCAATATCCGGGTTTTAGCAAGCTGCGGGACGAGGATTCGCCGGACCGGATTGCGCAACGGGACGAGTTGCAGGCAACCGTCGAGAGCGCAATTCGGAGCTTGCCCGATGAGCTGCGGACTGCGATCACGCTGCGCGAAATCGACGGCTTGACGTACGAGGAAATTGCGCAGGCGATGGAATGCCCGGTCGGCACAGTCCGGTCGCGCATCTTTCGCGCCCGCGAGGCGATCGATCAGAACATCAGACCTCTGCTGGCAGGGGCAGAGGATTATTGACAGAGACAGAAGGCCCATGAGTCAGAGTATCGACGAACAATTGTCCGCTATGCTGGATGGTGAGCTGCCGGAGGAGCAGGAAGAATTGCTGTTGCGGCGCCTCGAACGGAGCGACGAGCATCTCGCGACGCTCGTGCGTTACAGCGTGATCGGCGAACTGGTCCGGGGCAGCGCACCACGCTTCGATGCCGATGCCGCACTGGCCCGGGTGCGCGCGGCTGTGGATGAGGAAAGCGATGACGGTGCCGGCATGCCGGTCCCAACTCGCCAGAGCAGCTGGGGTTTCTCGCTGGCAGGCGCAGGACTGGCCGCCGCCGCAGCGCTCGTGGCGGTGTTGAGTTTCAACCAGCCCGGTGATGCCATCGGCGAGCCCGGTGCTATCCCCGTTGCTGCAGTCAGCCAACCCGCTCCGGCGCGCCTCCGAACCGTGGCGACGCGCTCCCGCGGTCCCGCGATAGCGCCCCAGCGACTCACCGGTTACCTGGTGTCCCATGGAGACTATGCTGGCGGTTTGTCGCGCCAGGTCGTCAATTCCCACGTGGTCAATAGCACGCCGGGTTTCCGCACGGCTGAATTCCGCCGAGTCTCGACTGGTGATTAGCGGGCGCCACGCAACGATTCGCACCGCGCTCTTTATAGCCGCTCTATTCCTGTCTGTCGCCGCCGTCGCGGAGAAGTCGGCCGCACACGAGTGGCTGATGCGCATGGCCATGGCCGTCGAGCAGCTCAATTACGAGGGCACGATGGTGCACATGCACGGTGACCAGGCTGACATCCTACATATCGTGCATCGAGTCGAGGACGGTCGGGTCAGCGAGCGCATCGCCGCCGTCGATGGACCGGGTCGGGAAATCATCCGGCACGACGACGAGGTGACCTGCATTTTTCCGGATCAGCAGGCCGTGATCGTCGAACCACGCGACGAGACCAACAGCAAACAGAGTCCCTTGCAGGGACGTCTGCCCCGCCTGGAAGCTTTCGACGAACGTTTCTATGCGCTGGACCTGAGCGATGATCTGCACAGCGCTGCCGGGCGTGCGACGCGCGTGTTGGTCGTCCGACCGCTGGACCAGTATCGCTACGGCCATCGGCTCTGGCTCGACGAAGATACCGGCATGCCATTGAAAGCGGAGTTGCGCAATGGCGACGGTAGCGTGATCGAACAGATCATGTTCACCGACATCAAGATCCGCGACAGTATTCCGCCGGAGTCCGTGCAAACATCGCTGGATACCGATTCCTTCCAGTGGCAACACGCGACGAATGCAAGCGAGTCGGCGGAGTTGGCCATGAACTGGCAGGCAACCCGGCTGCCAGATGGCTTTCGGCCAATCGCCGCGCGTGCGAAGCTCGCACCCGGGGCCGCGGCGCCGACCGAACAACTGGTGTTCACCGACGGCCTCGCCACGGTATCGGTCTTTATCGACATGGGCCCCGGCGAATCAGACGAGGGTGAAGGTGTGTCGATGATGGGCGCCGCCAATGCATTCACCGCAAAATTCCGCGGCTACATGATTACTGCCGTCGGGGAGGTACCCGTGCCCACGGTCGAAATGATTGCCGTCCACATGCGGCCGGCCGGCAGCGGCCGGTAGTTCATGCTGAGCCGCCAGGGTCGCGTATTGTGGGTCCGGAGCGGCCGGGCAGGACTGTGCCTGCGGTCATTGCCAGGTTGTGCCGGTTGTGCGACGACTTGTGCGTTGTTCAGTTTTGGCCGCGCATTTCGCCGGGCGCGTCGCGAACTCGAGGTGGCTGTCCCGCAAGAGCTCGAACTCCGCCCGGGTCAGCTCGTCCAGATCGAAATGCTGCCGGCCGGGTTCGCGCGCGCAGCCGTGACAGGATTTGGTTTGCCGCTCCTTGCGCTGATTGCCGGGTCTGTCGCCGGATCCGTCGGCGGGTCCCACCTGCCAGCCGGCCTTGCAGATGGCGCCGTGCTCGCGGGCGCGATTGGCGGTCTGGGCCTGGGCACCTGGCTGGCAGCACGAGCGGCGCGGCACGAACGCCGTCTCGAACTCCGCCTTCGTGCAATGTCCTCGAGTTGAGCCGGCGCCTTGCGCCGCCTCACAGTCTATAGCCGCTCGCAGTGCCACCTGTGTGATGAATTGTTGCGCGAGCTGGAGCCCCTGGTGAGCGGTCGCGCGACGATCGAGATTGTGGACATCGATACTGATCCGGCGTTGCGTGACCGGTATGACATCCTGATTCCGGTCGTCTGCGCGGACGGCCGGGAACTCTTTCATTATCGACTCGACCGTGCCGCGGTCCTGTCCTGGCTGGCGGAGAGCTAGCTCGCCGACGCCAAGCTGGCGGGGCGGTTTATAATGATCTGATGCCCCGCGTCAGGATTGGCGCAATACCCGAAGGACTCCGTGCATCGCGCCGCCATGGACAGGATTCGCAACTTTTCGATCATCGCACATATCGATCACGGCAAGTCGACCCTGTCCGATCGGCTGATCGAACGCTGTGGTGGCCTGGAGCAGCGCGAAATGGCCGAGCAGGTGCTCGATTCAATGGACCTCGAACGCGAGCGCGGCATCACTATCAAGGCCCAGAGCGTATCGCTGACTTACAAAGCACGGGACGGTGAGGAATACGAACTGAATTTCATCGACACGCCCGGCCATGTGGATTTTTCCTACGAGGTATCGCGATCGCTGGCCGCCTGCGAGGGGGCGCTGCTCGTGGTGGATGCGGCCCAGGGTGTCGAGGCGCAGAGCATTGCCAATTGTTATACGGCGATCGAGCAAGGCCTGGAAATCATCCCGGTGCTCAATAAAATCGATTTGCCATCCGCCGAACCGGATCGCGTGCTGCACGATATCCGCGAGATCATCGGTCTCGACACCGACGATTCGGTGCGGGTCAGCGCCAAGACGGGAGAAGGGATCGACGAGCTGCTTGAACTATTGGTGCGGCGTGTGCCACCGCCGGTTGGCAAACCCGACGAACCGCTGCAGGCGCTGATTATCGATTCCTGGTTCGACAATTATGTTGGTGTCGTATCGTTGGTGAGAATCGTGAACGGCCGTCTGGACAAGAAGGCCAAGATTCGGGTCATGTCGACGGGTCGCGGTTACCCGGTCACCGAGGTCGGCGCGTTTACTCCGAAGATGACGCGGCGAGATGCTTTGTTGACCGGTGAGGTCGGCTACCTCGTGGCTGGTATCAAGGATATCGACGGCGCGCCGGTCGGGGATACCATCACGATCGATGCGGCGCCGGCGGCAGCGCCGCTGCCAGGTTTCAAGGCGGTACAGCCGCGGGTGTTTGCAGGCCTGTTCCCGGTGAACTCGGATGAGTTCGATGAATGCCGTGAGGCACTGCGAAAACTGCGGTTAAACGACGCATCATTGCACTACGAAGTCGAGACATCAGCTGCGCTGGGCTTCGGCTTCCGTTGCGGGTTTCTCGGTATGCTGCACATGGAGATCGTGCAGGAACGACTGGAACGCGAGTACGGGCTGAATCTGATTACGACTGCGCCCACTGTCGTCTTCGAGGTCGAGACGCACAAGCAGGGCGTCATTCGCGTGGACAATCCCGCTGCCCTGCCGGATCCGACTGAAATCATCGAGATTCGCGAGCCGTACATCACGGCGAACCTGCTGGTACCGCCGGAATTCGTCGGACCAGTGATGCAGCTGTGCGTCGGGAGGCGCGGCGTGCAGAAACGCATGGACTATGTGGGCAGTCAGGTGGCGCTGGAATACGAGCTGCCGATGACCGAGATCGTGCTGGATTTTTTCGACAAGCTGAAGTCGGTCAGCCGGGGGCATGCGTCGTTCGAGTACGAGTTCTCACGATTCGTTCCCGGGACTCTCGTCAAACTGGATATCCTGATCAATCGCGAGCGCGTCGACGCGCTGTCGGTCATCGTCCACCGTGAATCCGCGCGCAGCAGGGGGCGGGAGCTGGTCGACAAATTGCGCGAGCTGATTCCACGGCAAATGTTCGAAGTCGCACTGCAGGCGGCGATCGGTTCACAGATCATTGCTCGCGCTAATGTGAAAGCACTGCGCAAGGATGTCACTGCAAAGCTGTACGGTGGTGATGTGACGCGGAAGCGCAAGTTGCTGGAAAAGCAGAAGGCGGGCAAGAAGCGGATGAAGCAGCTGGGCAGTGTGGAGATTCCTCAAGAGGCCTTCCTGGCAGTGCTGAAGGTAGGCCGCGACTAACGGACGGTGTCAGTCATTCCGTTCCGTGCTATCGTCGCGCCCCGCCAGCAAGTTTCTCTGGTTCGCAGGGTGTCATGAGTTTCGATTTTTCCCTGATTCTGGTGATCGCAACCGCGCTCAGCGGCGCCATCTGGGGTCTGGATGCCCTGTTCTTTCGGGCGCAGCGCCTGGCCGAGGCCGAGCAGCTGCCGGCGCGCGAACCGACGGTGGTCGAGTATGCGCGTTCGTTCTTCCCGATCTTGCTCGCAGTGCTGGTCATCCGTTCGTTCCTGTTCGAGCCGTTCCGGATCCCGTCGAGCTCGATGGTGCCGACGCTGTTGATCGGTGACTTCATTTTTGTGAACAAGTTCACATATGGGCTGCGCCTGCCGGTCGTGAATACCAAGATCCTGTCGATCGGCGACCCCGAACGCGGCCATGTGGTGGTCTTCCGGCTGCCGTCCGACGCCAGCACCAACTACATCAAGCGCGTCGTGGGCCTGCCCGGGGATACTGTCAAATATGTGAACAAGCGCCTTTACATTAATGACCAACCGGTCGATCTTGATGTCCTGGGTCGCTACGAAGGCGAAGGCCAGCGCGGGGCCGTGCTGGCACGCGAGCGACTCGGTGAGGTCGAGCACGATGTTTTGCTGATGCTCGGACAACGCAGTTCCGAAGGTACCTACCGGGTACCGGCGGGGCACTTTTTTATGATGGGCGACAATCGGGACAACAGCCGGGACAGTCGATATCGAGGTGTCGGGCTGATACCAGAGGACCGGATCGTGGGCAAAGCCGTGCGCATCTGGATGAACTGGGAAATTCCGAAGGCCCCTCGTTGGCATCGAATCGGAAACGCGATCGAGTAGGTACGCAATTCGGGAGAGTAGGGATGCGATCCAGACAGCAGGGACTCACCGCGATCAGCTTCGCGATCATGGCCGTGGTTGTGGCGGCGATCGGTTTTGCGGCGCTGAAATTGACGCCGATCTACCTGGAGCACATGAAGATCGTCAGCGTATTGAATGACGTCAAGGCGGAACTGGATAATCAGAATACGTCGATTCGCTATATACGATCGGCCATCGGTAAGCGCTTGAGCATCGAGATGGTCACCACAATGAAGCCGCAGGACTTCAAGATCCGCAAGACTGAACTGGGTTACGAGGTCAGGGCACAGTACGAGAACCGCACGCCTTACATCGGTAACCTGTACTTCCTTGGCGTCTTCAACGAATCGGTCGAGATCGAAAGGTGACGAACCCCCGTCACTGGGCGGCAGGGACACTCGATTATTCATTCAAGGACGAAGAGCTGCTGCGACGGGCTTTGACCCATCGCAGTGCCGGCGGTCTACATAACGAACGCCTCGAATTCCTCGGCGATGCCGTGCTTGGCCTGGTCATCGCACGCGCGCTGTACGCGGTGCGACCCAACGCCAGCGAGGGCATTCTGAGCCGCTACCGGGCCCTGCTGGTCCGGCGCGAAACACTCGCCGAACTGGGCCGGGGGCTGGGCATCGGGGAGCAACTCGCGCTCGGCAGCGGGGAACTGCGCAGCGGTGGTCACCAGCGCCACTCGATTCTGGCCGATGCGCTGGAAGCTGTCCTGGGTGCCATATATCTCGACGGTGGTTTCGGCGCGGTGGAGCAGGTGATCATGCGACTCTACGCGGACCGGCTGGACGCATTGCCGCCGGAGCAGGAGCTGATCGATGCCAAGACTGCCCTGCAGGAATTGCTGCAGGCCCGCGGTTTGCCGCCCCCGGCATACGAGCTAAAGGCAACGGCGGGTCCGGCCCATGCGCAGCGCTTCACCGCGTCATGCGAGATCGAAGCGCTCGATTTGCAGACCACCGGTGACGGCAGCAGCCGGCGGCGGGCCGAACAAGCCGCTGCGGCCCTGGCACTGGCACAATTGGCGGATGCCGACTGAAAAATACTGCTCGGGTTTCGTGGCCGTGGCCGGTCGGCCGAATACCGGGAAATCGACCCTGATCAACACGCTGCTGAACGAGAAGATCAGTATCGTGACGCCGAAGCCGCAGACCACGCGGCACAGCATCATGGGCATCCTGACGCGGCCGGATCATCAGATCGTATTTGTCGATACGCCGGGGCTGCATCAGTCGGGGGGGCGCCAGATAAATCGCGTGCTGAACCGGAGCGCCGGGGCCAGCGTCGCCGGCGCCGATCTCGTGCTGTTGCTGGTCGAGGCGACCGGCTGGCGCGACGGCGACGATTTCGCCCTGCGACGCGCACAGGAGACCGCCGTGCCGATCGTACTGGTCGTCAACAAGATCGACCGCGTGAAGTCACGCACGCAACTCCTGCCGTTTCTCGACGAGTGCGCCGCGCGTGCTGACTTTCTCGCCATGATTCCCGTATCTGCGCTGACAGGGGAGAACCTCGAGCGCTTGCTCGCGCTGGTTCACGAACAGCTCCCGGCCGGTCCGCAGCTTTTCCCGGCAGCCATGACGACCGATCGGGGTCCGGAATTCCGCATTGCCGAAGTCATTCGCGAGAAACTGCTGATGGCCTTGCGCGAGGAAGTGCCTTACGGTCTTGCCGTGGAAGTCCTGCAGGTGGAACATCGCGACGACCTCATGCTGGTTGACGTCGTGATCTGGGTAGAGCGCGACTCCCACCGCGGCATGGTAGTTGGCCGCGGTGGCGAAGTGCTGAAGCAGGTTGGCACCGCTGCGCGTGTCGAACTCGAGGACATCCTGGGTCAGCGGCTGCACTTGCAGACGCACGTCAAGGTCAAGGAAAACTGGCGTGACAGCGCGGTAGCGCTGCGTCAGCTCGGCTACGAGGAATCCCGGTGACGGACATCGATCGGGCCGAACTCGAGGCGGCGTACGTGCTGCACGCGCGACCTTACCGGGAGTCCAGCCAGTTGCTGGAGGTGCTTGCCCGACACCACGGCCGCATCGGTTTGGTGGCGCGCGGCGCGCGCGGCAAGAAACCGCGTTGGGGCAGTGCGTTGCAACCGTTCCAGCCGCTGCGGCTATCGTGGTCCGGCCGCGGTACGCTGTGCACGCTGCGGTCCGCGGAGCCGGCTGCGCCGCCGCTGCGGCTGGGTGCCGATCGCCTGATGTCGGCGTTTTACCTGAACGAACTGATCCTCGCGTTCACGACGCGGGGTGATCCACACCCGGAGCTGTTCGCGCACTACACCGCGGCGGTCACCGATCTCGCCACGGCGGATTTCCCCGAGCCGGTGCTAAGGGCCTTCGAGGTCGCGCTGCTCACAGAGATCGGTTATGGCCTGATTACGGATCGGGAAGTTGCCGGTGACGTGCCCGTGACCGCTGCCGGGCTCTACGAATACGTGCCCGATCGCGGCCCGGTGCCGGCCGGGCAGGGCGGCGGCAGCCTGCAACTGACCGGCCGACAGCTGCAGGCGATCGGCCGGGCAGCCTTCGATGATCCGGTTGTGCTGCGGCTCGCAAAAGGCCTGCTGCGCTCGGTCCTGCAACACCATCTGGGGGACCGGGAATTGCGCACGCGCCAGGTGCTGGCAGCCATGCAAAGGTAGTCGCATTGCTGCCACCGCGCCTTGATGCGAAGATTCGCGCGTCGCAATATCTCCCGTGACCCGGCGCGACCAAGAACATGCATGAAATCTCTCCCATACGACTCGGTGTGAACGTCGATCATGTCGCGACTCTGCGGCAGGCGCGCGATACACGCTATCCGGATCCGGTCGAGGCGGCGCTGCTCGCCGAACGGGCTGGCGCCGACTCCATCACCGTGCACCTGCGCGAGGATCGGCGTCACATCCAGGAACGCGACGTGCGACTGATGGCCGAGACGCTGCTGACGCACATCAACCTCGAAATGGCGGTGACGGACGACATGCTTGCCTTCGCCAGCGAGTTGCGTCCTGCAGATTGTTGCCTCGTGCCCGAGCGCCGGGAGGAGCTGACCACCGAGGGCGGCCTCGACGTCACCGGGCAAAAGCAGCGCATTGCCGATGCCTGTGCGGGCCTCGCATCGCGCGGGATCCGGGTGTCCCTGTTCATCGATCCGGAACCGGCGCAGCTCGAGGCCGCGGTCGAAGTCGGCGCGCCGGTCGTCGAACTGCATACGGGCGGGTACGCTGATGCGATCACGCCGCTCGGTGTGGCGCGCGAACTTGAGCGCGTGCAGCAGGCGGCGGCGCGGGGCGCGCAACTGGGTCTCACGGTGCACGCCGGCCACGGCCTGCATTACCACAATGTCACGGAAATCGCGGCCATCGAGCAGATCGTCGAGCTGAACATCGGACATGCGATTGTCGCGCGTGCCGTGATCGACGGCCTCGACCTGGCGGTCCGCGAGATGAAGTCACTGATGACTGCGGCGCGGCGCCGGTGATTTTCGGCGTCGGCATCGATATCCTGCGCGCCGAGCGGGTGCACGCTGCGTATGAGCGCTTTGGTCAGCGTTTTGCCGAGCGACTGTTGATGCCTGCCGAGCTCGAACTGTTCGCGCGGCAAAGAAACCCGCAACGATTTCTGGCCATGCGTTTCGCGGCAAAAGAGGCGATCGTGAAGGCCATGGGTACCGGGTTTGCGAATGGGATGTGGATCCGGGACACCGGCGTCATTCCGGATCGCTTCGGCAAACCGGAAATTGTGTTCTCCGAGCGTGGGCAGCGTAAATGCCACGCGTTGGGTATTGGTGATGGTCAGCTCAGCCTGAGCGACGAGGCCGGTCTGGTGGTTGCGGTCGCCATTTTGCTGCGCAAGACCTGATACCGGCCTCATGAACTACCTGGTTTTCGACATCGAAACGGTGCCGGACACGGAGCTGGGCCGGCAGCTCCTGGAACTCGACGACACTCTGTCTGAGGAGGATGTCGGCAAAGCGATGCAGTTCAAGCGCCTGCAGGAATTTCAGACTGACTTCCTGCCATTGCATCAGCATCGCGTGGTTGCCATCTCGGTGCTGTTGCGCAGTCGCGAGCAACTCAAGCTCTGGAGCCTCGGCGCCCCGGACAGTGATGAGGCGGAACTGATTCGCCGGTTCTTCGACGGTCTCGACCGCCATGCGCCTGATCTCGTGTCCTGGAACGGCGGCGGCTTCGATTTGCCCGTGTTGCACTATCGCGCGCTGAAACATGGTGTCAGTGCGCCGACTTACTGGGAGGTCGGCGACGACAATCGCGACTTTCGCTACAACAACTACCTCAATCGTTTTCACTGGCGTCACATCGACCTGATGGATGTCTTGTCCGGCTTTCAGAATCGGGCGCGCGCCGGTCTGGACGACATCGCGGTGATGCTCGGCTTCCCCGGTAAGATGGGACTGAAGGGCGATCAGGTATGGCCGACCTGGCTGGCCGGTGGTATCGGCAAGATCCGCGATTACTGCGAAACGGATGTCTTGAACACCTATCTCGTCTTTCTGCGCTTCCAGCAAATCAGGGGATTACTCGACGAGCAACAACTCGCAGTTGAATTCGGCCGGGTCGACGCGATGCTGGCGGCCAGCGATGCTTCCCACCTGTGCGCGTTTCGCGACGCCTGGCAATCCACATGACCCGGCGGCGTTGATGCGCGCATCGCGAGGTATGGAAATCCGCACCGGACAGGTTGCCGACACCACGACCGATGGTCGTGGTGTTGTGCGCGACGATGGCAAGACCGTCTTCGTGCATGCCGCGCTAACCGGTGAGACCGTCAATTTTTGTGTGCGGCGCCGGCGGCGTCAGTACGATGAGGGCGAGCTCCTGGACGTCCTGACCGCGTCCCCGGACCGGGTCGAGCCGCGGTGCGCCGTGTACGCTGCCTGCGGCGGCTGCTCCCTACAGCATGTCAGCCCGTCTCGCCAAATCGACATCAAGCAACAAGCCCTGCGCGACAGTCTCGCTCGAATAGGCGGTGTGCAACCGGAGCGAATGCTGCCGGCGGTCACCGGCTCGCCCTGGGGCTATCGACGCAAGGCGCGGCTGGCGGTGAAATACGTGCCGAAAAAAGGCCGCGTGCTCGTTGGGTTCCGGGAACGTCATCAACCGTTCGTGACCGACACGCGACGCTGCGAAACGCTGCATCCGGCGGTCGGCGGTCGCCTGCATGAACTGTCCGAGCTGATCGGATCACTGAGCCTGCACGCGCAGATACCGCAGATCGAAGTCGCTGCGGGCGATGACGTGATCGTCCTGGTGTTACGTATCCTGGCCGAGCCAACCGAAGCCGACATCGGTCAGCTGCGCGCCTTTCAGCGCGACACAGATCTGCGAGTGTATCTACAGACCGGCGGGCCGAGCACGGTCACGCCACTGCCCGGTGACCCACCCGCGCGCCTGCAGTACCGTTTGCCGGAGTTTGACGTCGCCGTCGAATTCCAGCCTACTGATTTCATCCAGGTCAATGCGGCGGTGAACGAACAGATGGTGAGTCAGGCCGTTGATCTACTGGCGCTCGATGCGGGTTCCAGCGTGCTGGACCTGTTTGCCGGCCTGGGAAATTTCACCTTGCCGATCGCACGCCGCGCCGGGCACGTTCTGGCGGTGGAGGGCGTGGACGAAATGGCGGCGCGGGCGGCGGCCAACGCCGCGGCCGCAGGCCTGAGTAATATCGAGTATCACACTGCGAATCTCACCGATCCGACAGCGCTAGACCTGCTCGGCAACTGCGATTTTGACCGTGTGCTGCTGGACCCTCCCAGAGCCGGCGCAGCCGAGGTGCTGCCGGCCATCGCTGCGCGGGGTGCCCCACGCCTGCTCTACGTGTCGTGTCACCCTGGCACGCTGGCCCGTGATGCCGCGCAACTCACAGCAGAGTTTGGCTATCGTCTGGCGGCCGCCGGTGTCATGGACATGTTTCCGCAGACCAGTCATGTGGAATCCATGGCGCTGTTCGAGCGGTCCGTCGATCAGGAGAGTTAGCGAATGGCCGCAGCCCGGATCACGGTCAGCCTGACCCGCCAGACCCTGACGCTGTCGACGGGCGCGGCCAATATCCGTTACCCGGTGTCGACGTCACGCTACGGGCCTGGGGAGCGTCTCGGCAGCCAGTGCACGCCTCGGGGCGCGCACGTCATCCGCGCGCGGATCGGTGCCGGCCTGCCACCAGGGGCCGTGCTGGTCGGGCGACGGTTCACCGGAGAAGTCTATTCCGCCACGCTGGCGGCCCGTTACCCGGACCGCGACTGGATCCTGACCCGCATCCTGTGGCTGAGCGGTCTGGAGCGCGGCCGTAACCGGCTGGGCGATGTGGATAGCATGCGGCGCTTCATCTATATCCACGGCACGCCCGACACGGAACCGATGGGTGTGCCCTGGTCGCATGGCTGTATCCGTATGCGGAATTCGGACGTCGCGGCATTGTTCGAGCGCGTGGATGCGGGTACGTTAGTCGCTATCGAGGCCTGATGACGAGACCGCAGTCATGACGCTCGGTCCCCTGATGATCGACATTACCGGCTTGCAGCTGGACGCAGATGATCGGCGGCGGCTGACTTCGCCGCTTGTTGGCGGTGTGATTCTGTTCGCGCGCAATTACGAATCCCCGGAACAGCTGCGGGCGCTGATCGCCGCAGTCCATGCGCTGCGGCAGCCGCCGCTGCTGATTACCGTGGACCAGGAAGGGGGGCGGGTACAACGCTTCCGCGACGGGTTCACGCAGTTGCCGCCCGCGCACTGGTTTGGACACCAGTTCGATCTCGACGAGTCGCAGGGCAATCGCCTGGCTCGCCTGGCCGGCTGGTTGATGGCGGCGGAACTGCTCGATCTGGGCGTCGATCTGAGTTTCTCGCCGGTCGTCGACCTCGACCGCGGCTTGAGCGAAGTTATCGGCGACCGGGCGCTGCACCGGGATCCCGATAGCGTGGCAAATCTCGCCTGGGCCTGGATGCAGGGCATGCGCGACGCAGGAATGGCCGCGGTCGCCAAGCACTTTCCAGGCCACGGTGGCGTCGTGGCGGACTCGCATCACGAATTGCCGGAAGACACGCGCGAGTACGCGGACTTGCAGGACGACCTGTTGCCATTCCGGCGCCTGATCGGTCACGGGTTACCCGCCGTCATGGTTGCGCACGTCAGGTATCCGCGCGTCGACCGGCGCATTGCCAGCCTGTCGCCGTACTGGCTGCAGACGGAACTGCGCGGCAACCTGGGCTTTGGCGGCGCAGTTTTTTCCGACGACCTGAACATGTCGGCGCTGGCCGAGAGCGGGAACATGCTCGACCGGACGCGCACTGCGCTGGCCGCGGGTGCAGATGTGGTCCTGATCTGCAATAACCCGGATGCTGTCGACGAGGTCCTGGCAGATCTCGAGGAAGACAGCGGGCCGGCCAGCCATGGACGACTGGCGGCGTTGCGGCCGCACCGGATCGACTGGACGCCCGGCGCGTTGCGGGCCACCGCGAACTGGGAGTCCGCGACGGCCGCGTTGCAGGATTCCCTCGAACCCCCGGGCCTGGCGCTAGATGGCTGAGTCGGCGAGGCAACTCGACGGGCTGCCGGACGGGAGCGAGTTACTGATTCCGCACCGGGACATCAGCACGGCGCTGGATCGACTGGCGCAGGAGTTGCAGCCCGTGGTCGACTCGGGTCGATGTGTATTGATGGCAGTGATGGTCGGCGGTATGTGGCCGGCAATCTGGCTGGCTGAACGCCTGCGCGGTGACTTCGTGGTGGATTACTGTCATGTCACGCGCTACCGCGGTGGCGAGCGGGGCGCGGAACCGGAGTGGCTGCAGGCGCCCTGTCGGGATCTTGCCGGCGCCGAGGTCGTGCTCGTCGACGATATCTTTGACGAAGGCGTAACGCTGGACTACGCGCGACGGGCCTGCCTCAAGCAACGTGCAGCGCGGGTCACGACCGTGACCCTTGTCGTCAAGCGCCATGGGCGAACTGTGCCCTTCGCCGCGCCGGATCACTTTGGCCTCGAAGTGCCGGACCGCTACGTATTTGGTTGCGGCATGGATTACCGGTACCACTGGCGACATCTGCCGGACATCCATGCGTTGCCGGTCGCCGCGGAGGCGCGTGCATGAGCCGGGTGGCGCTGATCGGGGGCACCGGCGCACTCGGCCTCGTGCCCGACGACGTGCGGGAAAAGCGGCGCATGGACACCCCCTATGGTCCGCCGTCAGGCCCCGTGATGCATTGGATGCAGGGCGACACCGAGCTCCTGTTCCTGCCTCGCCATGGCACCGGCGTCACGATTCCGCCGCATTGCGTGAACTACCAGGCCAATATCTGGGCACTGCACGAACTCGAGCCTGACTGGGTTCTCGGCATCAATGCGGTCGGCGGCATTCATGCCGCCGCCACGCCGGGTCGCCTGGTCTTTCCGGATCAGCTGATTGACTATACCTGGGGCCGCGCGCACAGCTTTGTCGACGCCATGGATGTGCCGGTCCGGCACGTTGACTTCACCCTGCCAATCAGCGCTGCACTCCACGAACGCCTGGCCACGACCGCGCGGCAACTTGCGCTGGATTTCATGCCATCCGGTGTCTATGGCGTGACCCAGGGACCCCGCCTCGAAAGCGCCGCAGAAATTGACCGGCTGGAGCGGGACGGCTGCGACGTGGTGGGTATGACCGCCATGCCCGAGGCCGGCCTGGCGCGGGAGCTCGGCCTCGACTATGCAATCTGTGCCGTGGTCGTCAATTTTGCCGCCGGGCGAGGCAGCGGCGGCGATATCCACGCCGAGATCGAGGCCTCCATGGAGCAGGGCATGCGACAGGTGGCGACGCTCTTGCCTGCGCTGCTGCCGCACTGACCGTATCGCGCCCCGTACGGGGTGATTCAATTCACAGACCCGCGTGGCCCCGGCCAACTATATTGCGGAGTTACGACCGCTGGGCCCCGTGCCGGCCTCAATGTGATCTGAACTAACTTTAGAATCGATCTTAGAAGTTATTCATAACTATATGTTTGAAATAGGTAAAAAGATCCTACTGCAAGCGCTCGATAACGGCTCCGCCGGCACCGTCATTCTGGACGCCAGGGGTTCCACGTGCACCGTGCTGTATGCGAACGCGGCGATGGAAGACCTGACCGGCTGGGACGTCAGCGAACTGCACGGCCGGGACCTCGGGGAGCTGCTGGCGAGCGGTGAGCTGCCGCATGCCGAGGATGGTCTGCCCGGGGGCAACCGGGTGCTCGCGCAGCGGTGGCACTGTCGGGACGGCGGCGAACAGCGCATCGACTTTCAGCTTGCGCCGTTGTTCGATCGCCCCGGCGCGCCGGCCTACTGGCTGCTGTCACAAGTACCCGGGCCGGATGCGCCTCGCGTCTTGCGGCGTTCCGGGCGAAGCGGCAGCCTGGACGTACTCACGGGACTGTCCAACCGGCAGGCCTTCGACGAACTCCTGCGACGTGACTGGGGCATCGCTAGACGCGAGCAGCGCAATCTGACCATGATTCTGTTTCGCGTCAATGAGCTCGATGCGTATCGCGATCTGTTTGGTCGCCATTCGACGGATTCCTGCCTGCGTAAGGTCGCGCATGCGATCAGCGGTTCACTGCACCGCGCCGGCGATGCGGTCGCGCGGATCGATACCGGCGATTTCGTCGTCCTGATTGGAGGGGCAGGCAAATCGCAAGCCGCTGATTTCGCGGCGCGGATCGCTGCGAAGGTTCGCGAACTGGCGATTCATCATCCCCGTTCTGGCGTGGAACGCTACGTTACGGTGAGTTTCGGTATCGGCTCCGCGACGCCGACGCGTAACGCAGCGGCCGACTCATTACTGAACGAGGCTGAGGCAGGTCTGCGGGCGCAGATCGATGCGCGCGAGCGGGACACGGCCGACGACCGGGCGAGCGACGCCGGCTAGTTCGGCCCCGGCTCCGCGTCGGTTGTTGCTTCCTCCGGCTCTTCCAGCCGGCGCACGCTCGCCAGCAGACCGAAGCGCGGATGGTCGAAGTACTGCGTCAATTCGCCGCGCAGTCGACGCGACTCCCTGATTCGGGCCAGCGGCCGGTCCGCTTCCGTTTCCGGCAGCAGGTTCGCCATGTCACTGATGGCCAGGTACGAACTCTGATCCGCCAGCTCCAGGTCGACCACCAGATGCAGATAGCGTTCTTTGTACAACCGGATCTCACCGGTCAGTCCGACGCTGCGCATTGTATCCACGCCGAGGATCGCTGGCCTGGCATCGCTGCGGCGACGCGCCTGCTGGGTCCAGCCCGCATGCAATAGCGGTCGATAGGCATCCAGCCGATCCAGGCGTTCGCGGGCCTGATCGAGTGAAAACTCCGTCGGAGGCAGCACGAGAAAGTCAGGCAGTTCCGGGTGCGGGTCCAGCAGCAGAAAGCCGATCTTCGAATCACGGCCGCTCCTGATTGCGCGAGGTTGTGCCGCCGGCGGGTCCGGTTCTGGCTCCGCGTCCGCATAAAGTGGCGGGGGTGGCGGGATTTCGGGTGTATTGCGACTCTGGTCGAGATTCTCGAACACGAGTATTTCGACGGCGAATCGCGGTGGGGCCTCGGCCGTGTCGGATTCCTCGGCCAGAGCGACCATGGCATTCAGCGCCAAAACCGATGCCAGCAGGGCAATCGGCCGCCAAATTCGTTGTCCATGATTTTCGCTCATCCGTGTGCGCCTCCGCCTGCCGCCGCGACCAGCTCCGTCCCGCCGGCCAGGCGGCTCAATAGCGAGGCAACGAACTCGAAGCGAGCGTCCGGTTCATCGAGTGCTGCCGTCACGCGCAGGCGTTGCTGGTGGTCAAGGCTATAGTGCTCCGGCTCGGATTCTAGCAGCCGCACGAGATCCAGCGGGTCGACGGCGGTCTTCTCAGCGAATTCGAGCCGACCACCGGACGCGCCGATGTCCAGCCGACGCAATCCCAACGGTGCCGCCTGCAACCGCAGCCGTGTCTGACGAAACAGATTCCGCGTCGCTTCGGGAATCAGGCCGAAACGATCAATTAACTCGATCTGCAATTGCTCTAACTGCTGTTCATCGGCGGCACTTGCGATTCGCTTGTAATGCACCAGGCGCAGATGCACATCTGGCATGTAGTCCTCCGGAATCAGCGCGGGCAGATGCAGATTGAATTCGATCGACGTATCCAGCGCGCCGTCCGGATCGGGCGTCTTGCCATCTCGAAGTGCCTGCACCGTGCGGCTTAGCAGCTCGTTATAGAGGGCGAAGCCGATTTCCTGGATCTGCCCGCTCTGTTCCTCGCCGAGCAGCTCGCCCGCCCCGCGAATCTCAAGATCGTGCGTCGCGAGCACGAAACCCGCGCCCAGATCTTCGAGTGCCTCGATAGCATCGAGTCGCTTTCTGGCGTCCGCCGTGATGGCATCGGGCGGCGGCGTCAGCAGGTACGCGAATGCCTGATGATGCGACCGGCCAACCCGACCGCGCAGCTGATGCAGCTGGGCAAGACCGAAGCGATCGGCGCGGTTGATCACGATGGTGTTGGCCGACGGCACGTCCAGACCGCTCTCGATGATGGCCGTGCAAACCAGGATGTGGAATCGCCGATGATAGAAGTCGAGCATGATGCGCTCGAGTTCGCGTTCCCGCATTTGACCGTGGGCCACCTCAATGCCGGCGTCCGGCAATAACTCGGCAACCTGTTCGGTAATGCGGTGAATGTCCTCGATGCGATTGTGGACGAAATAAACCTGGCCACCCCGCTTCAGTTCCCGCTGGCAGGCCTCGCGAATCACGTTTCCCTGCCAGCGCGTGACGAAAGTCTTGATCGACAGTCGCGATTCCGGCGGCGTGGCAATGAGTGACAATTCGCGCAGGCCGCCCATGGCCATGTTCAGAGTACGCGGGATGGGGGTCGCGGTCAGTGCCAGAAAGTCTACTTCGGCGCGCAGCTGTTTGAGCCGCTCCTTGTGCCGCACGCCGAAGCGGTGTTCTTCGTCGACGATAACGAGGCCGAGTTCGCGGAACTCAACCCCGGCCTGCAGCAGACGGTGCGTGCCGATGACGATGTCGACTGTGCCAGCTCGCAAGCCGTCCAGGACATCGCGGCTGTCGGCGTTGCTGCGGAAACGACTGAGTTGCTCCACCCGAATCGGCCAGTCGGCGAAGCGATCGGCAAATGTCTGGTGATGTTGTTGTGCGAGCAGGGTGGTGGGCACGAGCACCGCGACCTGGCGTCCACTGGTTGCCGCAATGAAGGCGGCGCGCAGAGCAACTTCAGTCTTGCCGAAACCGACATCGCCACAAACCAGCCGATCCATCGGTTGGCTGCTGGTCAAGTCGTCCACCACGTCGGCGATTGCGCGTTCCTGGTCATCGGTAGGCCGGAACGGGAATCCGGCCACGAAGGCGTCATAGTCGTGCGGGCTGACGCGGCTTGGCTGTCCCGCCCGCGCGGCCCGACGTGCGTAGAGATCCAGCAGCTCGGCCGCCACGTCGCGAATCTTTGCCGCGGCCTTGCGGCGTGCCCGGGCCCACTGATCCGTGCCAAGGCGGTGCAGCGGGGCGTGATCCGGGCTCGCGCCTGTATACCGGGAAATAAGATTGAGCGAACTCACCGGCACATGCAGCAGGTCGCCGCCGGCATATTCGAGCGTGACAAACTCGGTTGGGCTGTCGTGGATGTCCAGATTGGTCAGCCGCACGTAACGGCCGACCCCGTGCTCCGCGTGCACAACGGGGGCGCCCGGATGCAGGTCCGTCAAATCATTGATCAGGCTTTCCGGATCCTGCACTCGCCGGCGGCGGCGGCCGCGACGAGGTTGCTCGCCGAACAGATCTGCCTCGGTCAGTACGGTCAGATCCGAGTCCGGCAGGACGAAGCCGGTTTCGAGCGGGCTGACGACAATACTGCAGCGATCCGCACTCCCGACGAACGCGGACCACGAGTCCACCGCGCTGACCCTTACGGCATGGTCGCGCAAGAATTCGGTCAGGACCTCTCGCCGGCCGGGTGACTCAGCGCTCAACAGCAACCGCCCGGACGTTTCGGCGAGGTAGGTCTTCAAGCGGCCCGCCGGTTCATCCTCACGCCGGTTGATGGCGACCGCCGGTCTGGGGTCGACGCGGAGATTGACCTGGTCTGGGCCGACCAGCTCATCGGGCAGTTCGCCAGGTTCGATGCGGAGCTGGTCATGTCGCGATATGGCGCCCACATGTTGCGCGACCGGGCAAAAAATCTCGTCTGGGCGCAGGACCGGCCGTTCCACGTCGTGACGCATTTGCTCGAAACGATCCTCGACCTGATCCCAGGCGCTTTGCAGGCTCGGTTCCGGATCGCCGAGTGATACCAGCAGCGTGTCGTCACCCAGGTAATCCCAGAGCGTCGCAGTGCGCTCGAAGAACAGCGGCAGATAGTTTTCGATGCCGCCGGGTAATCGGCCCTCGCTGACCTCCCGGTACACCGTTGACCGCGCGGGATTGCCTTCGAAACGCGCCCGGAAGCGTTTCCGGAATGCCGTGACGGATTCCGGATCGATCGGGATCTCGCGTGCCGGCAATGTGTCCAGGGTGTCGATTCGCTGCAGTGTGACCTGGCTGTCGACGTCGAACTCGCGCAGAGATTCGATTTCGTCGTCGAGAAAATCGACGCGTACCGGATGCCGGTGCCCGGTTGGAAAGAAATCGATCAACGAGCCACGCAGTGCGTATTCACCGTGTGTGCCGACCTGTGTGACGCGTTGGTAGCCCGCGTCTTCGAGACGCCGCTGGAAAGCGACCAGGTCGAGGCTTTCACCCGTTTCGAGGCGAATACCGCGACCCCGAAGGTACTCCGGCGGCGGCAACCGCGGTAGCAGGGTGGGTGTTGCCGCCAGCACCGTCACGGTGTGGCTGGCATCCAGGTTGCGCAGGATTCGCAGGCGCTCGGCAATCAGGTCCTGGTGTGGACTGAAGCTGTCGTATGGCAGTACCTCGACATCCGGCAGCACCAGCAGTTCGCGTCCATCCTGCGCGAAGAACTGTATCTGCGCGGCCAGGCTCTCCGCGTCACTAACGGTGGGCGTCAGCACCAGCATGGATCCCGGCTGCGCGGCTCCCAGCTCCGCGATCGCCAGCGCCGCCGCAGAGCCGCGGCAGCGGCCCCAGACCTGCGGCGGCCGGTCGCGACCACGACCGATCGGCCGAACCAGCAGTGGTTCAGCGGCCACGGGCGCGAAATCCAGTTAAGGCGACTGGTCCACCAGCCTGGTGAAAGAATCGATTCGGCATCGGTTCGGCTTGCACGCCGAGCGTGCCGCGCAAAACCGTGATTATCCCACAGCGGTTGCCGGGGCAGACCCCCGGAACCAGGTCACAAAACGGGGCGGGGCCCCGCGCCGGTCAATTCTGGACGGCGTGGATGACGTGCGAGTATTCGAAGAACACCACGAAGCCGTCGTATTCCCAGCGGGAGATCGGCGGATCGCCAACCGGGCCACCCCGCGTCGCGGGCTCGCCCCAGGTCGCGGCAACACGGTCCATGGTCATGCCGCGTTTCGGACGGTCGCTGGCTGACGCCGCAGCCGCCCTCAGGCCTTCGATCAACAGGGTGTCGGCAGAGGCGGTGACCGGCAATGCCAGCGCCGCTGCAATACTCAAAACGGGGAGAAGCCTGCGCACCATCGGACACTCTCCAAGTTATACTCCCATGCAATATAGCACCGGCCCTGGTACCAAAAAACCGAGCAGGACATGGACAGGGCCGGAATTATCGTGTAGCCACTCACGCCCACAAGGACCGCCGGTCAAACTTGCAAAGCTTCAGCTCATGATGCGGCCGGTCCCTGTTTTCGTCGCGCTGCGATATCTGCGCGAGCATCGTGAGAACCAGTTCGCATCTTTCGTGACCGTGGCGTCGGTCCTCGGCGTCGGCCTCGGTGTCGCGGCCCTGATCGTGGTCCTGTCCGTGATGAATGGCTTCGAGTCCGAATTGCGGGGCCGGCTGCTGAGTATGGTCGGGCATGCCACTGTCGCCGTGCCGCCGGATGCGGACTGGCGGGCCGCGCAGGCCGACCTGCGGGACTGGCCGGCGGTGTCGGCGGTGGCGCCGTACATCGAAATCGAAGGCATGTTGTCGACCGGCCGGACCCTGTCGGGTGTCACCATCGTCGGCGTCGATCCGGATGTCGAGGATGCCGTATCCGGGGTTGGCCGCAACATGCGCGAGGGCGACCTGGCGGATTTGCGTGCCGGCAGCTCCGGGCTGGTGCTCGGCCGGGCGCTGGCCCTGCGCCTCGGTTTACAGGTCGGCGATCCCGTGACGGTGATGGTGCCGCAGAAAAGTCGGGAGCGTGGTCTGCGCACCCGACTGCGCGAATATCGCGTCATTGGCATTTTCGAACTGGGGCTGAAGGACCACGACAGCGTCAGGGCGCTCGCACACTTGCAGGACGTTGCCGATCTCGCGGACCTCGGCGCCGGTGTGACCGGATTGCGTTTGCGGGCGGACGATGTCTTCGCCGCGCCGCAACTCGTGCGGCGCTGGGCGACCGACTGGACCGCACGCGGGCGACCGGAACCCCGCGTCCGTGACTGGACCCAGGACAATGCGACCTATTTTCGTGCGGTCCGCATTGAAAAGCTGATGATGACCTTGTTGTTGTCGCTGATCGTGGCCGTGGCCGCGTTCAACATCGTCGCCACCCTGGTAATGACCGTGACCGACAAGCGCAGCGGCATTGCCATCCTCCGGACCATGGGTTATTCGCGGCGCACGATCATGGCGGTTTTTGCCGTCCAGGGAATCATCGTCGGCTGGCTGGGCGTGCTGCTTGGCGTCTTGTGCGGCATCGCGCTGGGAACCAATGTGCAGACACTGGCGCCGCGCCTGGAACGCCTCTTCGGATTTCAGTTCATGCCAGCGGACGTGTACTACCTGACAGAGCTGCCCGCCGAGCTGCATGTCAGTGACGTGACCTGGATAGCACTGCTTGCGTTCCTGATGACGGCTCTGGCAACGATCTATCCAGCGTTACGTGCTGCGAGCGTGGCACCCGCTGAAGTGCTGCGGTACGAGTAGAGCGGAAATTCGAGCATGCGATTGCCTGTCCCATACGAAATGCTGGTCGGCTGGCGCTATCTGCGGTCGCGGAATCGCAACCGCTTCATCTCCTTTATTTCGATGATTTCGATCGTCGGGATCGCCGTTGCAGTCGCGGTTCTGATCGTGGTGCTTTCGGTCATGAACGGCTTCGAATACGAAGTTCGCGACCGGATCCTGCGCGTGATTTCCCATGCGGCGATAACCGGGTGGGACGGCCGCCTTGAAGACTGGCAGCTCGCCGAGGATATTGCGCTGGCCCATCCGGACGCTCGCGACGTGTCCCGTTTTATCAGTGGACAGGGCATGCTGGTCGGCAGCGAGACGATTCGCGGCGTGGAATTGCGGGGCATCGATCCGGAGGCCGAAGCGCGCGTCTCCGATCTGCCGGCGCTGATGCAAGCGGGCAGCCTCGACAGCCTGGAAGCCGGCAAGTATCGACTGGTAATTGGTCGGGCACTGGCCGAAATGCTGGATGTTTCGGTCGGTGATCGGCTGATCCTGATGGTCGCCGAGGGCGTGACGACGCCCGCGGGCCTGGTGCCCCGCATGCGTCGCTTCGAGGTCAGCGGGATCTTCTACGCCGGTATGTACGAGTACGATCGGGGTCTGGTCTTCGCGCACCTGGAGGACGCAGCCCGACTGTATCGCCTGGGTGATGCCGTGACGGGTATTCGTCTCGTCACGCAAGATCCGCGCACGGCGCCGGCAGCAATCCGCGAGATTGCGCGTTCGCTGGGCCAGGATGTGTTCATCACGGACTGGACCCGGCAACACGCCAATTTCTTCCGCTCGATTCAGCTGACGAAGTCGATCATTTTCGTCATCTTGTTGCTTGTCGTGGCCGTAGCGGCGTTCAACATCGTGTCGACCCTGGTGATGGTCGTGCGCGAGAAACGCGGCGATATTGCGATTCTGCGTACCCTCGGTGCGTCCGCCCGGGGGATTCTGTCGATCTTCGTAACGCAGGGCGCGCTCGTCGGCATTCTCGGTACGGTTGGCGGAATCCTGCTGGGTGTCGCCGTGGCGGCGAATCTGGATGCGATCGTCGCGCTGATCGAGCGCGGGTTCGGATTGCAGATCCTGGCCCCCGATGTGTACTTCATCAGCGAATTTCCCAGTCGCATTGAGGCCGCGGATATTCTGCAGGTCGGCGGCATCGCGCTGGTACTGGCATTGTTGTCGACCCTGTATCCGGCGTGGCGCGGCGCGCGCACCCGGCCGGCCGCGGCGCTGAGGCACGAATGACGGAGACGATTTTGCACAGTGACAAAAACGTGCCGCTCGCCTGTCACGGGCTCGGCAAGACTTTCTCCGAGGGTGATTCCAGCCTCGAGGTACTTCGCGATGTGGAGTTCGGGGTGGCCGCCGGCGAGACGGTCGCCATTGTGGGAGCGTCCGGTTCCGGGAAGACGACGCTGCTGCAATTGCTGGGCGGGCTGGACGAACCCAGCAGCGGCCGGGTTGAAGTGTTCGGGCAGGACCTGGCCGCCGTCAGCGGGGCGCGGCGGGGGGAGATCCGTAACCGGGCACTCGGTTTCGTGTACCAGTTTCATCATCTGCTGCCGGAATTCAGTGCGCTGGAAAACGTCGTGATGCCATTGTTACTGCGGCGGGAATCGCTGCCCGAAGTGCAGGAACAGGCGCGCGCACTATTGAGCCGCGTTGGCCTGGCTGAGCGCCTGACGCACCGACCCGGGGAACTGTCGGGCGGCGAGCGTCAGCGGGTTGCGGTGGCGCGGGCGCTGGTGACGAAGCCCGCAGTAGTGCTCGCTGACGAGCCCACGGGCAATCTCGACCGACAGAGTGGCGCGATGGTGCTGGAACTCATGCTGCAACTGAATGGCGAGACCGGGGCGAGCCTGGTGCTGGTAACGCACGACCCGGACATCGCCCGGCGTATGTCGCGCGTCCTGCAGCTGTCGGACGGGCGCTTGCAGGATGTCACGGCGCAATACGCCGGTTAGGAAATCTTCTCGGCCGTGCGGCGGCGGCGATAGCGTGCGGCTACCACAATTCGCCAGATCACACTGATGACGACGTAGGCGGTGGAGGCTATCACCGTGGCCGTCACGAACGATCCCAGCAATAGCGGTTGCCAGACATCGGCCACCCCGTCGCGGAACCAGTCCCAGGAAATTTCCAGGGTGAATTCCTGTAACGGGCGGTTCAATATCAGCGCGCCGAGGCGGTATTCGAAATAAAAGATCGGCCACATGGTGACGGGGTTCGTGAGCCAGACCCCGATCGCGGCGATTGGCAGATTTACGCGCAACACCAACGCAATTAGTGGCGCGTAAATCGTTTGTCCCGGTAATGGCAAGAGCGCGATGAACAGGCCCACCCAGATGGCTCCGGCAACGCTGCGGCGACTGACCGAGAAAAAGGTCGGGTGGCGCAGCAGCGCTTCGAAAGGCCGCAGGTACCACGGGTATTCACGATTCCGCAAATACCCGGTAGAAACTCGTCTAAAGAACCGCCGTGGCATGTCCTAGTCTGTCGGGATTGTGAAATGCGCGCCAACGAATGATTCGCGCAGCGGGATTATCCAGCATCACGACCGGTTGAAGCCATGCCGTGTATCCCATGGCTAGCCCTGCTGGCCGTGTGCGCGGTGATCTGGACCCCGGTACGTCCGGACTGGGTCGCGGCACCGGAGATGCTGGCGTTCCTGTCACTGGCCGCGAGGCTGCTGGGCGGGCGCAACGGGCTGCTGTTTATGCTGCCAGCGACGCTGAGTCTCGCCTGCACGGCCGATGTCCTGGCGGATCGCCTCGCGGGCGAACTGCACGGCCGGGATTTTCTCGTGACCGGCCAGGTTTGCTCATTTCCGGTGCAGGAAGACGGCGTCAGCCGTTTCGAGTTCTTTACAAATGCCGCACAGCGCCCTCCCGGGGTACCGCGACGGTTGCGACTGGTTTCCTATGACCGGGCGCTGGCGCCGGCCGCGGGTGAATACTGGCAACTCAAGGTGCGCCTGCGCGCGCCGCGCGGGTGGCGGAATCCCGCTGGCTACGACGCCGAACGGGGTGCACTGATCACGGGTATCGGCGCCCGCGGCTACGTTCGCGAGTCGACGCTGAATCGTGCCATCGCGCCCCTTGCACACCGATGCCGCGCCATGAATCTGAGAACCAGTCTCGCACGCGGTATCGAAAAGGCGATCCCGGACGAGCGCGTGGCGGCCTTCGTGATCGCGCTGACAGTGGGCGCGCGCCATCGCTTGAGCGAGGCAGATTGGGTGTTGTTGCGCAGGACAGGCACGGTGCACCTGATGGCGATTTCAGGGCTGCATATTGGCCTGGTCGCAGGCTTTGGACTGGCGTTCGGCCGCGCGGTCAGTCGTCTGGCGGCTGCTGTTGGCTTGCATTTGCCGCGCACGGCATCGGGATCCATCGGGGCGGTGAGCGCCGCAACGGTCTACGCCATTCTTGCCGGGTTCGCGGTGCCGACGTTTCGCGCGCTCTTGATGGTGTTGGTCGCCGCGCTTGCGGCGAGTTTCCGTCGACGCTGCACCGGCCTGGCCCTGTTGGGCAGCGCCCTGTATGTCGTCTTGCTCGGCCAGCCCATCGCGCCGCTGTCAGCAGGATTCTGGTTGTCATTCAGCGCCGTGATGCTGCTTCTGCTGCCGGGTCTCGGCGATGGTTGCTGCGTGCGACCAACCGCCCGGCTGCGCAGGTTGATTGGCGCGCAGCTGCGAATCACCGCGGGCCTCGCGCCATTGGGCATTTTCCTGTTCGATCAGCAATCTCTCAGTGCACCGCTGGCGAACCTTATCGCGATTCCGCTCGTGGGCGGCATTGTCGTGCCGATCTCGCTCGTCGGCAGCGCTCTGCTGGTTGCCGGTGCGGGTCCGGCGGTGCTCGAATGGGCAGCGACCGTGTTGCTCGTCGCGATCACGCTGATCGAACAGTTCTCCTTGTTGCCCGGCGCACATTGGGAACCGCTGCCGCGCAGTGCCTGGGCCTGCGTGCTGGCCGGCCTGGGTCTACTGCTGTTGAGCTGGCCCCGGCCGCGACCTCAACCGTGGCTGGGTGCGTTCGCCTGCCTGCCATTGCTGGCGGGTGCGCCGCCCGAATCCCGGCCTGCGGAGTTACGCGTCCTGGTGCTGGACGTGGGCCAGGGGCTCGCGATCCTGGTCCAGACCCGGCGCCACAACCTGCTCTACGACGCTGGCCCTGCCTGGCGCGGCGGCGATGCGGGTGCAGCGGTGGTGGTGCCGGCGTTGCGCCGGTTCGGGGTGAGTCGCCTGCATCGCATACTGCTGTCGCATGGTGATCAGGATCACGCTGGTGGTCTGAATCGCGTCCTGAACCGCTATCCGGCCGCGCCCCTGATGGGGCCGCCGCGGCAACTTGCCGCCGATCTCGCGTATGAGCCATGCGAAGCAGGACAACGCTGGACCTGGGACGGGGTGGAATTCCGTGTGTTGCATCCGCCACCGAAGGACCGTTGGCGCGCCCGCAATGACAACGACGGGTCGTGTGTGCTGCACATCCGCGGTCGTGAGTCGACGGCCCTGTTGACCGGTGACATTGGCCGCATCGCCGAGCGAATGCTGGTTGCGCGTTCCGGTCAGCTGCCGGCGGACGTGGTGGTGGTGCCTCATCATGGCAGCGAAACCTCTTCCAGCGCCGCACTCATCAACGCGACGCGGCCGCGCTATGCGGTGGTCGCGGCCGGCTACAGGAATCGCTGGAATTTTCCGCGCGTCGCTGTCACGGCGCGTTGGACGTCGGCCGGGGCCTGCGTGCTCACGACGGCAGACTGGGGTGCGCTCGAGTTCGGCAGCGTGACAGGCGAAATGCTGAGGCTGCGCCGCGCGTATCGGCAGACGGCCGCCCGCCTGTGGACTTACCCGGCGCCGCCGCTGACCGGCTGCCGGGAGCCCGGACCGGCGCTGTAAAAACACACAGGGCGCGGTTATAGTCTGCGGGGCTTCGGGTTGCTGTTGTCGCATGCTGGAAATTGTCCGCTCTGGTGGCTGGCTAATGCTGCCGATCATTGCCTGCTCGATCGTGGCAGCCGCAATAATTCTCGAGCGTCTCTGGACCCTCCAGCGCCGCCGCGTGCTGCCCCGCGACCTCACGCGGCAAGTGTGGGACTGGGTCAGCAAGAACCAGCTCGACCGACAACATATCCAGGCTTTGCAGGATGGCTCGCCGCTCGGAGAGATCCTGGCTGCCGGGCTGGCGAATCGGCAGCGAGACCGGGAAATCATGAAAGAAAAGGTCGAGGATACGGGTCGCCACGTGGTGCACGAGCTGGAGCGATACCTGAATACACTCGGCACGATTGCGGCGATATCACCGTTACTCGGGTTGCTGGGCACCGTCATCGGCATGGTCAAGGTATTCGCGGCCATTACCGCCCATGGCGTTGGCGACCCGGCGGTGCTGGCCGGCGGGATCTCGGAAGCGCTTATCACCACCGCGGCCGGCCTGTCCGTGGCCATACCGGCGCTGATTGCGTACCGCTATTTGCGTGGTCGGGTCGACGCACTCGTCGTGCAGATGGAGAAAGAGGCCATCACGCTCGTCGAAGCGCTGAGTCGCAAACAATACCTCGACACGATTGGCAGACGTCGTGAGGCTGCGAGCGCGTAACCGCGACGAGCCCGAAATCAATCTCACGTCCCTGATCGACGTGGTATTGCTGCTGCTCGTGTTTTTCATGATCACAACCAGTTTCGTGCGTGAGTCGCAGCTCGCGATTCGCCTGCCCGAAGTTGGCGCGGACGCGACACCATCGATCGAGCCGATGGCGCTCGAAATTACCGTTACGGCGCAGGGCGCCTACCTGGTGAATGGCCGCTCACTGGTCGATGATCGCCCGGAGACCTTGCAGGCGGCGCTGCGCAAACTCGCGCCCGAACTCGATGAGCAAACGCAGGTGACCATCAGTGCGGACGCGCAGGCGAGCCACCAGTCCGTGGTGACGGCAATGGACATCGCCGGGCGGCTGGGCTTCAACGAGATTTCTATCGCAACGGTGAAGCAGCCGGAGCAGACCGATTAGCGACACCACGAATCCCGGCGAGGCCGATACCGCGGCTGCAGCCCTCGTCGTTTATCGTCGGCTGCTTGGATTCTGCGCACCATACTGGCCGATTTTCGTTGGATCCGCGTTCGCGATGGGGCTCTTCGCGCTCACGGAGATCAGCTTCGCGCACCTGATTGGCCTCACGGTCGAAACGATCATCCCGACCGGCGAAACACGGGTGCCAATCGAACTCAAGAAATGGATGCCGGCGGCCATCTTTGGCCTGTTCATGGCGCGCAGCCTGACGAATTTCGCGTCTTCCTACGGGCTGACCTGGATTGGCCGGAAGGTCATCAACGAACTTCGCGAACTCGTGTTTTCGAAGTACCTGATGCTGCCCGTGACATATTTCGACACACGGGCATCCGGAGAAATGCTCGCCAAGCTGGCCTATAACATCGAGCAGGTTGCCGACGCGACATCCCGAGTCGTCACGATCCTCATCCGCGATACGCTGACCGTTATCGGGCTGATCGGTTACATGGTGTACCTGAGTCGCCCGCTGTCGGCCTTTATTCTCATCGTCGGACCGGCGCTCGCGCTGATCATTCGCGTGATGTCGAAGGTCTTCCGGCGTCACAGTCGCAAGATCCAGGAGTCCATGGGCGATGTCGTGCGAATTACGGGCGAAGTCCTGCAAAGCGTGCGTATCGTCAAGATCTTTGGCGGGCAGAACTACGAGAACGATCGTTTCAGAGATTCCAACGAGCGGAATCGACGGTTGCACATGCGCCTGACGGTCGGCAGCGGACTCGGCAATGCCGCCACCAATCTCGTGATGGCGCTGGGCGTTGCCGGTGTGGTCTTTTTCGCCTCACTCGAATCAGTCCGTCCCGAAGCACTGGGCGACTTCGTCGGTTTTCTCACGGCCATGGTCTTCATACTCCGGCCGTTACGCTCGCTGACCGGCTTGAATGTGACCATCCAGCGTGGTGTGGCGGCCGGCGCGAGCGTGTTCGAAATCCTGGATGAGCCGAGCGAACGTGACGCCGGCGACTACTCGCCGCCTGGCCGTTGCCGGGGTGACATCGAATTCCAGCGCGTCAGTTTTGCGTACCAGAATTCGCCCGCACCGGTACTGCACGACGTGGATCTGACCGTACCGGCCGGCCAGATACTGGCCATTGTTGGCCGGTCCGGCAGCGGCAAATCAACACTCGTCAATTTGCTAACCCGGTTCTACGATCCGTCGAGCGGCCGCATATTGCTCGACGGCCGCCCGCTGGATGAATACTCCCTGGCGGCCCTGCGCAGCCAGATCAGCCTCGTGAGTCAGGAGGTCGTACTCTTTAATGACACGATCGCCAACAATATCGCTTATGGCAGTTTACGAGGCATGGATCGCGACGCGATCGATCACGCCGCACACGCCGCGCATGTCGATGTATTTGCCAACGATTTGCCCGCTGGCCTCGACTCGATGGTCGGCGACCGTGGCGTGTTGCTGTCGGGTGGGCAACGCCAGCGGATCGCAATCGCCCGCGCCTTGCTGAAGGACTCGCCCGTGCTCGTGCTGGATGAAGCCACGTCGGCGCTGGATACACAATCCGAACGGCATATTCAGCAGGCGCTCGAACAGCTGATGCGCGATCGAACGACGTTCGTTATCGCTCATCGACTATCGACGATCGAGAACGCCGATCGCATCATCGTGATGTTGGAGGGCCGGATTGTCGAGAGTGGTACGCATCACGAACTGATCGCGGCAGACGGTCAATACGCGGCCCTCCACCGGCTGCAGTTCGCGGATGAGCCGTAGCAGCGTTGCACGCCGCATCGAGCAGGCCTGGCACGCGCCATCGTCTTCAATCGCCCTGCTGCAACCCCTCGCGTGGCTGTTTGGCGGGATCGCGAATCTCCGCCGGGCAGCCTATCGCCGTGGCCTGGTTGCCAGCGAAGCGATCGGGGTACCCGTCATCGTGGTTGGCAACATCACGGTCGGCGGCACCGGGAAGACGCCGATTGTCGATTGGTTAACGCGGAACCTGGCGCAGCGCGGCCATGCTCCCGGCATCGTCAGCCGCGGCTACGGCGGCAGGCAGGGCCGGCGGCCGCGACTGGTGACGGCCGATGCGCCGGTTACGGCAGTCGGCGACGAAGCCCTGTTGCTCGCGCGGCGCACGGGGCGGCCTGTTTGTGTCGGTATTGATCGCGTTGCGGCGGCGAACCGGCTGGTCAACGAGGGTGTCGACGTGATCGTCGCCGACGATGGGCTGCAGCACTATCGCCTGCGCCGCGACCTCGAGATAGCCGTGCTCGACGCGCAGCGGAGGCTCGGCAACGGCCGGTTACTGCCGGCCGGTCCGTTGCGGGAACCGGCCGCGCGCCTGCGGCAGGTAGACCTGGTGCTGGTAAACGGCGAACCCTTGCTGGCTGGCGAGCTGGGTTTCCGGCTCGTGCCGCAAATGGCGGTGAACCTGGCCGACGGCACGCAGTCGGAGCTGGCGAGTTTTCAGGGTCAGCGGGTTGCGGCGGTTGCTGGAATTGGCCATCCCGCGCGCTTCCATCGCCTCCTGGCAGACGCCGGGATGCGGGTCGACGCCATCGACGTCGCGGATCACGGCACGATCGATTTGGCGGACCTGCGGGGACGCAGCGATGCCCCTATCATGATGACCGAGAAAGACGCCGTGAAGTATTTGAATGAAAGCGTGAGAAATACATGGTATGTCCCTGTAATGGCAGAACTTTCTAGAGCTTCTGAGAACGCCGTGGAGGCGGCGCTCGGGCGGCTGCTGCCGGGCGCCGGGCGCGCCTGATGGCCGCCGGCACGGGCTTCCGCGTAGTCATTCCGGCCCGCTTCGGGTCAACCCGCTTTCCGGGCAAGGTCCTGGCGCCGCTGGCTGGGCGCCCTATGATTCAGCATGTGTTCGACCATGCGGTGCAGAGCGGTGCTACGGAAGTCGTAATTGCCACGGACGACGAGAGAATCCAGACGGCGGCGCAGGAGTTTGGCGCTGCCGTGGCGATGACCCGCGCCGATCACGTGTCGGGCACCGACCGGATCGCCGAGGTTGTGGCCCGGGCAGGCTGGTCCGACGCCGCGGTGGTAGTCAATGTCCAGGGTGATGCGCCGTTGCTGCCGCCGGCCAGAATCGCGCAGGTCGCCAACTTGTTGCAGGAACATTCGGCGGCCGACATGGCGACTTTGTGCACGGCGATCGACGACCAGCAACATTATTTTGACGCCAACGTCGTCAAAGTGGTCATGGACCGGGACGGGCGAGCGCTGTACTTCAGTCGCAGTCCGATTCCGGCGGCAGGCCATGGCGATGCGGTTGGCGCCGTCGAGTCATGGCGGCATCTCGGCATTTACGCGTACCGGGTGGCCGCGCTGGCGACGTTGACGAGTACCGGCCCATGCTATCTTGAAAAAACCGAGAAGCTTGAACAGTTGAGGGCGCTGTGGCTGGGTATGGAGATCCGCGTAGGTATTGCGAGGGAGTCGCTCGGGCCGGATGTGGACACGCCTGAAGACCTGGAGGCGGCGGCGCGCTTCCTCGCGGCCCGCTGATGCAGGTCACAGTGAGGTGCCGATGAGTGCTGACGTGCGTGTCCTGCTGGTATGTATGGGCAACATCTGCCGTTCCCCGATGGCGGAGGGGGTATTGCGCGAGCGCCTGAACAGCTGGACCAGCGAACTGGTCGTCGAGGTCGATTCTGCCGGCACCCACGGATATCACGTCGGTGCGCCGCCGGATTCGCGCGCCCAGGCGGCGGCGGCGCGGCGCGGTTATGAAATCGGGAAACTGCGCGCACGCAAGGTCATTGCCGAGGACTTCGAGCGGTTTGACTTGCTGCTCGCCATGGACGCGGACAACCTGTCGGAACTGCGCGACCTCGCACCGCCCGAACTACGCGGCCGCGCGCGGCTGTTCCTGGATTTCTCCGACAGCGAGCCTGGCACGGACGTCCCGGACCCGTACTACGGTGGTCCGGTCGGCTTCGAACGGGTCCTCGACCTGGTAGAGGAAGCCGTCGACGGCCTGCTTCGGGAGCTGCCGACGCTGACGGTCGACCGACGCCCGTAGCGAACGCGCCTACTGGCGATCCCGATCGTCCCGGCCCGGTTGTTCGGAGGACCAGACTGTGTAGCTCCGATCCGAGGAGCGGCGGGTTGCCTCTTCCCAGGGCAGCAGTCGGTCGCTCTCCGGTTTCGGCTTGTCTGCGGCCGGTGCCGACTCGGGCGGTTTCTCCGCGGCGGGAGTGGGCGCCGCCGGTGGTTTTCCTTCCGCCGGTTTGGGCGGCTGCTTTTGCTCCGGGACGGATGACGCGGGCGCGGGCTTGTCCTTCGCGGCGGCCGGCTTGCCAGTGTTGTCAGTTGTTGGCGGTGTTTCCTGGCTACGGGCCTCTTTCGGGTTCAGCGGCTGGGTTGAATCATGTTGCGGCGTCGTTTTCGCCGCGGATTCTGCTTTGGCCGACTTGTCCTGCGTGGCCATATCCCTGGCCTGGTTCGGGCCACCGTCGCCCTGGCGACTGCCGCCCTGGCGCCGCCGTCGCCGGCCGCGTCGTGCACGCTGGCCGCCCTGGCGCGATTCCTGTTCCTGGTTCGACTGGGTCTTTGCTGCCTTGTCGTTGCCACCAGGCGCGGCGCGGTCATTTTTTTGCTGTCGCTCGCGGTTGTCGCCTTGCTTGCCGCGCGATTCGCCTTTGTTGCGTTGTTGCTCGCTGCGATTGCGTCCCTGCTGTTCGCCGCGATTGCGGGCCCGCTGGCGGCCGCGGCCCCGAGTGGCACGTTGCGACTGCTCGCCGCCCCGGCGGCCGCGCTTCCGCGCGCCCTGGCCGCTTTGCGCCGGACGTTTGCGTTCGCGATTCTTGGCCTTGACCGGCCGGCTCGGCTCGCCGCTGCCGAACAACGCCTGCCACATGCGCCGGACGATTCCGGGCTTTGCAGGCGCGGCGGGCGCTACCGGCGCAGCCGGTGCGGGCGCCGGTGCCGGGTTCTCCGGGACGACGACCTTCACGGCCGGCGCTTCGGCCTTGGGGCGTTCCCGCGTGGCCATTTCCATGACCTGATCTTCACTATCGTCGCCGGCCAGCTGATAACTGGCCCCGGTATTTTCCGGCAGAACGGTCTGATCGTCGCGAACCCGCCGGATGGAGTAGTTCGGCGTCTCCAGGTCCGGACTTGCAATCAGCACGAGTTGCACGTCATCACGTTCCTCGATGTTGCTGATCCAGTCGCGCTTTTCGTTCAACAGGTACGTCGCCACGTCGATCGGGAGCTGAGCGATGACTTTCGCCGTACGCTCCTTGCGAGCCTCTTCGCCGACCAGGCGCAGAATGGACAAGGCGAGTGATTCGACGCTGCGTATATGCCCGATCCCATTGCACCGGGGACACACGGAGTGTGCTGATTCGCCCAACGACGGTCGCAGGCGTTGGCGCGACATTTCGAGCAAGCCAAACCGCGAAATACGGCCGATCTGGACCCGGGCGCGGTCTCTGCGCACGGCTTCGCGGAGCCGGGTTTCCACGTCGCGTTGGTTCTTCTGCGGGCCCATGTCGATGAAGTCGATCACCAGCAGTCCGCCGAGGTCCCGCAACCGGCATTGCCGCGCGATTTCGTCGGCTGCCTCCAGGTTGGTGGCGAACGCCGTCGCCTCGATATCATCACCTTTGGTCGCGCGGGCCGAGTTGATGTCAATCGAGACCAGCGCCTCGGTGTGATCGATCACGATACTGCCACCAGACGGCAGTTCGACGGTATGTGCGAATGCCGACTCGATCTGGCTCTCGATCTGGTAACGCGTGAAAAGTGGTACCTGATCTTCGTAACGCTTCAATTTGTTCAGGTTGTGCGGCATCGCGTGGGACATAAAGTCACGCGCTTCATCGTAGGTCGTCTGGTCGTCGATCAGTATTTCGCCAACGTCAGTCGACAGGTGGTCACGCACGGCCCGGATAATGGCGTTGCTGTCCTGGAATATCAGGCAGGGTGATGCCCGCGAGACGACGGCCTGCTTGATCGCATCCCAAATGCCGAGCAGGTACTGTAGGTCCCACTGCAATTCCTCATCGGAACGGCCAACGCCGGCCGTGCGCACGATCACCCCCATGCTCTCGGGCACGTCGAGCGCCTGCAGCGCATCGCGGACCAGGTCACGATCTTCGCCGGTGATTCGGCGCGATACACCGCCTGCGCGAGGATTGTTGGGCATGAGCACAATAAAGCGCCCGGCCAGGCTGATGAACGTCGTCAGGGCCGCGCCCTTGCTGCCGCGTTCTTCCTTGTCGACCTGGACGACGATGTCCTGGCCTTCCTTCAGCACGTCGCGGATATTGACTCGTTGACCCGATTCCGGTTCCTGCTGGAAATACTCGTGGGAAATTTCTTTCAGCGGCAGAAAACCATGGCGCTCGGCGCCATAGTTGACGAAAACGGCATCCAGGCTGGGTTCGATCCGGGTGATCTTGCCCTTATAGATGTTGGCCTTTTTCTGTGCCCGGGACGGGATTTCGATATCGAGGTCGTATAGTTTCTGACCATCGACCATGGCCACGCGCAACTCTTCTTCCTGAGTTGCGTTTACAAGCATTCTTTTCATAAGCCCCTACGTATTCATTCATGGGGGCACTGGGTACGAATCGGGCTGAGAATGACGGGCGTGGGTCGCGACGCCGTAACCACAGCGCGCCCGGCGCGAGTGCGCTGAGCATCACGACAATTGCCTGCAAACCAACGTGATCGGCGAGATGCAGAAACCGCATTCAGCGGACCTTCAAAAAATTCGTCAGTGGCCAACCCGGACTCAATCCGGCCGGCCCCAGTGCCCATGAGTAGACCTGAAAGCAGGTCATCCAAAGCCCGGTCGCGACACGCGGACCGGGTGCAAACCAGTGGCCCTGTAAATCGAGGGCCCTTGCGCTCAATAATGGCGCAAAGATTAATATACCAGACCGGCGACCGTTGTCGGCGGTATTCCGTAACCCCTCGCCAAATATGAAGAAACCCAATGCCCCAAGCATGGTCCGGGTGTCGGCGGACGAGGCCGGCAGACGCCTGGACAACTTCCTGCTGACACGGTTGAAATCCGTGCCGCGCTCGCGCGTGTACCGGATGATCCGCGGCGGCGAGGTGCGTATCAACGGTCGTCGCTGCAAGCCGGACATGCGGCTGCAGGCTGGTGATGAGGTCAGGATTCCACCGTTCCGGCCGGGCCGGGAGGCGGCGTCTTCAGCGCCAGCGCGCGACCAGGTTGCGTGGCTCGCTGAGCACGTGCTGTTCGAGGATCGGGATCTGCTGGTGCTGAACAAGCCTGCCGGCCTGGCGGTCCACGGCGGCAGTGGGGTGAGTTTCGGCGCCATCGAATTGCTGCGCGCGGCGCGGGAGCATCCGGATGATCTCGAGCTGGTGCATCGCTTGGACCGGGACACGAGTGGCTGCTTGCTGGTCGCGAAACGTCGGCCTGTGCTGCGCGCGCTGCATGCGCAGTTTCGTGACGGGGAGGTGCGTAAGGAATACCTTGCGCTGCTGTGCGGTCGTACGAAGGCCGGCGATCGTTTCGTCGATGATCCGCTCGTCACACATCATCGGCGCGGTGGCGAACGTCATGTCGCCGTCGACCCTGAAGGGAAACCCGCGCGGACGCGAATCAGCCCGCGCGAACGGTATCGTGATTTCACCCTGGCGGACATCGTGATCGAGACGGGCCGGACACACCAGATCCGCGTGCACTCTGCGCATATCGGTTACCCGGTCGCCGGCGATGAACGTTACGGCACTTCGGCCAGTATGAAACTCAGCCAGCGCATCGGCCTGCGCCGGCTTTTTCTGCACGCCGCCGCGCTGAGTTTCGATCACCCGCGCACTGACAGGGTATTGCGTGTGGAAGCGCCGCTCGACGCGGATCTCGCACGGATCCTGGAAAAACTACCGCGGGCGTGACGCGCAGGTGTCAGGGCAGCGTCATGCCCAGACGACGCAGGCAATCCGCCAGCCAGATCAATGGCAGGCCCTGTAACGCGGTCGGGTCCTCGTTGTCGATGCGGGTCATTAACGTCACGCCGAGACCCTCTGACTTGAAACTGCCAGCGCAATCGAAGGGTTGCTCGGCCACCAGGTAGCGACGCAGTTCCGCTTCACCGAGGTCCCGAAAATGCACCGTCGTCAGATCGACGTGCCTGTCCACGGCACTGTGCTGCGGACCGATCACGCAGACGGCGGTATGGAAATCCACGCTGCGACCGCTGCTGGCGAGCAGCTGTTCGAGGGCGCGTTCCGCGTTGCCGGGTTTGCCCAGCACCTGTTCACCGAGCGCGGCGACCTGGTCGCTGCCGATCACGATCGCATCGCTCACCGTAGCCGCCACTGCCTCGGCCTTCGCCCTGGCCAGTCGCGCCGACAAGGCTGCCGGTTCTTCGTCCGGCAGCCGGGTTTCGTCAACAGCCGGCGCGACGCTGTCGAATTGGGTCAGCAGCCGGCTCAGCAATTCCCGGCGGTACCGGGAACTCGAAGCCAGCACCACGGGCGGCGAGGGCATGGGAAATCAGCCTAAGCTACTAATCGAGCGCAACATTTTGACACATTCCCGCAAGGTATCTAAACTTGCGCGATTATGCTGGCGCAGCGCATCGAGGCCGCCCGGCTCAGAGAGTATGCGGCCAAGGCTGCGCACGGTACTCTGGCGTTGAACGTGGCAGACATGCCTCGTCTGCGTGCGTTGCTGGCCTCCGATTCGTCCTTTGAGCTCGAGTTGCGTGTCGAATTCTCGTTGGACCACGAGAAGCGGCCGCACTTGAACATGCAGATTTCGGGGGCAATCGTGCTGGTGTGTCAGCGTTGCCTGGAGCCGCTCAATTGGCCGGTGGCATTGTCCGCCAGCCTGACAGTGGTCGACGATGAGTGGGTTGCTGCCGAACTGGCAGAACCGTTTGACAGTGTCGCGCTCGTTGACGGGGTCTTGTCCCTGCCGACCGCGATAGAGGATGAATTGCTTGCCGCGGTGCCGTTGGCGCCGATGCATGACGTCGCGGATGAGTGCCATGCGCCCGCCGCGGCGAAATGGGTCGACGAATCTGACGGACCGCCGGCAAATCGGCCATTCGCCGCATTGGGCAGCATGTTGTCTGCCGGGCAGAGTGGTCACGACGATCAGGAGAATTAGGAGAATTCGGAATGGCCGTTCAACAGAATCGCAAAACACCGTCGAAACGCGGCACGCGCCGTGCCCACGACAGTCTCGATTCGCCGGCTTTGTCGGTGGAGCCAACCACGGGTGAAACCCATCGCCGTCATCACGTCAGTCCGGATGGCTACTATCGCGGGCGCAAAGTTGTCGAGTCGCCGGCGGAAGATCTGGATCTCGATTAGCCGGACGCGCCGCCGCGCGCGGCATCTGGTAACCAGCGCATTGCTCGCATGATAATACGGCCGTCGTCACAGCCGTGGCGCGACTTACGGGGGATTGTGTGTCCGCAGGAGTGACGATTGCGCTGGATGCGATGGGCGGTGATGCGGGCGTCCAGGTTGCTGTTCCAGCCGCGCTGGCCATGCTGGATGCGTGGCCGGACCTGCGCCTGATCCTGGTAGGTCAGCAGGAGGTTATCTCCGGGGCGATGAATGGTGCCGCTACCGGATCGCGTCTGTCAGTCCAGGATGCTCGTGAGATCGTCGGCATGGACGAACCACCCGCGGACGCTCTCCGCAGAAAGAAAGACTCGTCAATGCGCGTGGCCATCAACATGGTCAAACAGGGAGAGGCCGACGCGTGTGTCAGCGCGGGTAACACCGGGGCCTTGATGGCGACCAGCCGATTTGTCTTGAAAACCCTGCCGGGAATCGACCGGCCCGCCATCATGGCGATCGTACCGACGAAACGTGGCAAGACCTACATGCTCGATCTCGGGGCCAATTCCGCCTGTACGGCCGAACAGTTGTTTCAGTTTGCGGTCATGGGTTCGGTATTCGTGCGTGATATCGAGGATATCGAGCATCCACGGGTGGGCTTGCTCAACATCGGCGAGGAAGACATCAAGGGCACGCAAACCGTGCGGGAGGCGGCTCGGCGCCTGCAGGACTCCGGTCTCAATTACGTGGGATTCGTCGAAGGCGACGCAATTCCTGACCAGAAGTCCGACGTGCTGGTGTGTGACGGCTTCAGCGGGAACATCGCCCTGAAAAGCATGGAAGGCACGGCCAAGCTCGTGTCGCATTTCCTCGAACGCGAATTCCGCGGCAGCTTCTACGGCCGCATGGCCGGCCTGGTGGCATTGCCGGTGTTGCGTTCGCTGCGACGCCGGCTGGATCCGCGTCGCTACAACGGCGCCAGCCTGGTTGGCCTGAACGGGATCGTGATCAAGAGCCACGGCGGCGCGGACACGGTCGCACTACAGCAGGCGATTCGTGTCGCAATGCTCGAGGTGGAGAAGAATACACCGCACCAGATTCGCCGCTTGCTCGAATCACAGGATCACTAGATGTATTCACGAATCGCCGGCATTGGTAGCTACCTTCCGGAACGAGTGCTGACGAATGCGGAGCTGGAGACCATGGTGGATACCACCGATGAGTGGATCCGCTCCCGGACCGGGATCGAGCGCCGGCACATCGCGAACGACGACCAAACGACCACTGACCTCGCCGAGCAGGCGGCGCGACGCGCGATGGAAAACGCAGGCGTCACGCCGGCCGACATCGATTTCATCGTCGTGGGTACCACGACCCCGGATGTGGTTTTTCCGAATGTCGGTTGCTTGCTGCAACAGCGCTTTGATATCCATGGCTGTCCGGCTTTCAGTGTCGAAACAGCGTGTAGCGGATTCATCTATGCGCTCAGTATCGCGGATCGCTATGTCGTTTCGGGCGGCGCGAAATGTGCGCTGGTCATTGGCGCAGAAACACTGTCACGGATGACCGACTGGAACGACCGTGCTACCTGCGTGATTTTCGGCGACGGCGCGGGCGCAGTCATCCTGCAGCCCGCCGATGAACCCGGGATCATTTCCTGTCACCTCGGCGCCGACGGGCGCTATCACGATCTCCTGTACAACCCGTACGGCACGTCGAAGCAGCGTAAACCGGGTGACACCGAGGGGCCCTACATCCAGATGCGGGGGAACGAAGTGTTCAAAGTTGCGGTCAAGACCCTCGAAAACCTCGTGGACCAGACGCTCGCAGAAAACCATCTCGACAAGCATGAAATCGACTGGCTCGTGCCTCACCAGGCCAATACCCGCATCATCCAGGCAACCGCGAAGCGCCTCGACATGCCGATGGACAAAGTCGTGATGACGGTCCGGGAACATGGCAATACGTCGGCGGCCTCAGTACCGCTGGCCCTCGATACGGCCGTGCGCGATGGTCGTATTCAGCGCGGTGACCTGCTGCTGCTCGAGACCTTTGGCGGTGGCTTCACCTGGGGTTCATCGCTGATTCGCTTCTGATGACGCGCCGCCTCAGCCTTGCGGGTCTGCTGCTTGGACCTGTCGCGGCGCTGCTGGTCTTCGCGTTTCTGCCCGAGACCTACGTCAATCAGCAGGGCGAGATCGAACCATTGTCGCCCCCGGCACGCGCCGCGGCCGCGGTCGGTGCGTGGATGGCGGTCTGGTGGCTGACCGAAGCGATCCCGGTTTACGTCACGGCGCTATTGCCACTGGCCACGTTTCCGCTGGCGGGTGTGACCACCATCAAGCTCACCGCAGCCAGTTACGGCCACGAGCTGATATTCCTGTTTCTGGGTGGTTTCGTATTGGCGCTCGCGCTGGAGCGCTGGGGCGTGCACCGGCGGATCGCGCTGGCGGTGCTTGGCGCAGTCGGGACACGGCCAACACGGATCGTCGCAGCGTTCATGAGCGTGGCCGCAACGATGAGCATGTGGGTGACGAATACGGCGACGACAATCATGTTGCTGCCGGTCGCACTCAGCGTGTTGCGATTGTCGCGTGAGCCGGGTGGCGAGGCACCGGTCGCGTCAGCCAGTGCGTTCGGCACCAGCCTGCTGTTGGGTATCGCGTACGCCGCGTCCATCGGCGGCGTCGGCACGATCGTTGGTACGGCGCCGAATCTGTTTCTCGTCTCCTTCATCGAGAGCCGCATGGATGTAGAAATCAGTTTTGTGACCTGGATGATGATCGGTGTGCCACTGGTGGTGGCTTTCGTGCCGATCTGCTGGTTTCTCCTTTGCAAGTGGATTTTTCCGGTGGGCGACACGCCGGTGCCCGGGATGGAAACGGCACTCGGTGAACTGCAGGCCGCCCAGGGCCCGATGGGACGCGGCGAGCGCCTGACGTTGATGGTCTTTATCGTGACCGCCGGCTGCTGGATCATGCGGCCATTGTTGAATGAGCTGAGCCTGTTCGGCTGGCAACCGCTCGCGGGCCTGACAGATCCCGGGATCGCAATTCTCGCGGCGGTGGGGCTGTTCGTGATTCCCGCGGACCTCCGGGCCGGCCGGTTTCTGATGGACTGGGAGACGGCGGTCAAATTGCCGTGGGGCCTGCTGATTCTGTTCGGTGGTGGCCTGACTCTCGCCGCGGCGCTCGATCGCTCCGGCTTCAGTCAGTTCATCGGCGCGCAGGCGGCCGCGCTGGGTATGCTGCCAGCCGTGCTCGTCGTGGCGCTGGTCACGGCCATGATGATTTTCCTGACGGAAGTCACCAGCAATACGGCGACCACCGCCACGCTGATTCCGGTGCTCTATGCGGTCGCGGTGGGCCTCCAGCTGGATCCGTTTCTGTTGATTATCCCGGCCGGCATCGCCGCGAGCTGCGCTTTCATGCTGCCTGTCGCCACGCCGCCCAACGCGATCGTGTTCGGTTCCGGCCAGGTCGGCATTCCGGAAATGACACGGGCCGGCCTCTGGCTGAATATCACTGGCATAATCCTGATCACAGTTTTGGTGTACTCGTTGGCCTTACCATTGCTCGGCACACTGGTATGAGAAAAGCGTCCACATTGCTCCGCAGCATGCGCCTGGCGACCGCCGGGTTGCTGGTCGTGCCCGGCATGCTGTCGGCAGAGGTGTTCCTGCTCTCGGCCGGCGACGACGTAATTGGCGCGACTGGTGAAGTGACGGCGGTTTATGAAGATACGCTCGTCGACCTCGGGCGCCGTCACGGCGTTGGTTACGAGGAAATGGTTCGTGCCAACCCCGGCGTTGATGTGTGGTTGCCGGGGGAGGGCACGGCGGTCAATTTGCCCACCCGGTTTGTATTGCCGGACACGCCGCGTCGCGGTGTGGTGATCAACATCGCGGAATACCGACTGTACTACTACGATGCCGGCGCGCCCGACGGTCGTGTGTCGACCTTCCCGATCAGTATTGGGAAGATGGACTGGTCAACCCCGCTGGGGCGCGCGGCCATTACGGCGAAGTCAAAGAATCCTGCGTGGTATCCACCGCAATCAGTGCGCGAGGAATATGCGGCGGATGGTCGCATCCTGCCGCGTGTCGTGCCGCCCGGGCCGGACAATCCGCTCGGCAACTACGCAATGCGCCTGAGTGTGCCCGGTTATCTGATACATGGCACGAACCGGCCTGCCGGTGTAGGCATGCGCGTTACGCATGGTTGCATCCGGATGTACCCGGAGGATATCGACTGGTTATTTCCCCAGGTCAGTGTCAATACACCTGTCTATCTCGTAAACCAGCCCTACAAGATCGGTTGGCAGGGAGATGCGTTGATGCTGGAGGTGCATCGCCCCCTGGAGGAGGACGAAAACAATAATAACCGCGGGTTGACCATTATCACCGAACTCTATGTGCGCGCTACGCGCGCCCGTCCGGCCGAAGTGGACTGGTCGCAGGTCGAACTGGCCTATAACCAAGGCAGTGGTATCCCGGTACGTATCGGCACGGCTTTGCCGCTGCCCGAACCGCAGCCGGAACTGGACGCAGCCGAACAGCCAGCGGTCGCGAGCGTCGAAAGCGTACGCTAGTCGCCAGCCGCCTCAGCCAGCTTGGCCGCAATCCCGGCATAGCCGATGGTCGGCAGTAATTTCGCGCCGGTCTGTCGCGCGGTCTCGCTGTCCACGTCGATGCCGATGCCGTCCACGAACCGGTTGAAGAAGTTCTGCACGGCGCAGATTGAAACAACGTCGACGAACGCCTGTTCATCCCAGCCGGCGGCGAAAATCGCCTCCGCATCGGCCTGGGTCATTTTGCTGGGCGTCAGGGTCAACTTTTTTACGTAGCGCAGAATTGGCTTGAGCCGTGCGTCGACCGAGGCGCTGTCGATATCGTCCAGGAGCTCGTCGAAGATCGATTCATCGATGCCGAAGGCTGCCGCCACGGGTCGATGCGACGAATAGCAAAAGTCGCAGTCGTTTTGCGCCGAGCCGTACGCAAAGATCAGTTCCCGCTCACCGACGCTCAGCGGCGAATCACCGCGCAGGATGTCATCGATCAGGTACAGCATGAGCTTGGCGCGCTCCGGATAGAGTTGAAACACGCCTGTCAGGTTGGTCAGACCGGGACTCGAGGGTAGGAAAGACATGGCGGAAATACCTCTTGCTCGAGCGATCCGCGCGGCTACCAGAGCATCGGTTTGCGGACCATCAAGTAAATAACGACGAACACACTGCCGGTGATGCCGGCCCACCAGATCGTCAGGCGACGCGCCAGAACAGCCAGACCCTGGTCGTCGGCGGGCCGTTCCTTGGCCATCCGAATCCATTTCTTCATGAACGGGCCGTAGCTGATCCCCATGATCGTCAGAATGGTCGTTATCACGAGGCTGGCCACGATCCATGAGGTATTGGTGGGCCATTGCCACAACCACATCGCCAGTCCGCAACTGATGCTGACGACATAGGACGGCACCGACATGAAGTCATCGATCTTCTTGACAACGCGCAGGATATTGGCGCGATTGACGGGATCGCGATTGGCCGAAAATATCCAGAACAGATGGGTCACATTCGATCCAAAGCCGATACAGGCGCCGAGAATGTGAAGCCATTTGATACTGAAATAAAGTTCGACCATCTGCTACCTCCCTGTGGCCGCAAACACTACCAGAATCGGAACAGGTGTTGAGGGTCTTTGCGTGCTCAATTAAACGGGCAATATGAGCAAAACCCGCGGGTAAAAAAAAAGCCGCGGTCCATCCGGACCGCGGCTGAAGATCAGATTGGCTGTCCTTACTTGGACTGGCTGCGCTGGAATGCGCGATCGATCTTTTCGTTGGTCGCATCACAGCAGGCCTGAGCCTGGTTTGCTGCATTCAGAGCCTGGTTCGCAGTGCTCTGCGCGCCGGACGACATCTGCCGGGCTTCGGAAGAAGCCGCCGCCGCCGCGTCGGCCGCGGACTGGGCCGCACTGGCGTCCGCGGCGATGCGATCAACCCGGGCGTTCAGTTCATCGACCTGGCGTTGCAGCTCAGCGGCGCAACCGGAAGTCAGCAGCATGACCAGCGCAATGGCGCTTACCTTGGCTGCAGTCTGAAGTCTTTTGCTCATCAACAAGTCCTCAATACTGTGGAAAAAACTGCCTAAGCAGAGAGAACCGGTGTTATTCGCGACCCTCCCTAGACGGCGGAATGATGCAGTAAACATTGTTAAATCGCAATGAGCGCAACAGGTTCCGCGGTCTGCGGAAATGGCGTATTGACAGGTCTTGACGCCTCTATTTCCGGACCTTGTGGCGTTTTTGCCAGTTCGCCGGGCAAGGGGCTTGCAAGTCAAAAATAACTGTATATGATTACAGTCCTGTTTGAATTTACAGGTTTGTAATCATGGCCAAACTGACCCCCAGGCAGTCCGAGATTCTGAGTTTCATCCAGGACTTCATGCAGGAGACCGGTATGCCGCCGACCCGCGCGGAAATTGCCCGGGAACTGGGGTTTCGCTCCGTGAATGCCGCCGAGGAACACCTGCGCGCCCTGCAGCGCAAGGGCGCGATCGAGCTGATTCCGGGCACCTCGCGCGGTATTCAGTTGAAGGATTTCCTGCGCGAACAGCTCGGGCTGCCCCTGGTTGGCCAGGTTGCTGCCGGTAATCCGATCCTGGCCGAGGAGAATGTCGAGGGTCATTACCGTATCGATACTTCGCTGTTTCATCCGAAGCCGCATTTTCTGCTGCGGGTGCAGGGTATGAGCATGCGCGATGCGGGCATTCTCGATGGCGACCTGGTCGCCGTGCATCGCTCTCCCGAGGTGCGCAATGGCCAGATCATCGTGGCCCGGCTCGAAGACGAGGTTACCGTGAAGCGTTACCGGCAGGATGGCCGCTTCGTCTGCTGGCTATTGCCCGAAAACAGCGATTTCGAACCCATCAAGGTCGACCTGCGCGAGCAGCCGATGGTCATCGAAGGTGTGGTGGTTGGTCTGTTACGCAATGGCATGCCCATGCTGAACTGACGCTCGCCGACAACCTGATAATAAGAAATGTCATCGAGGCATCGTATCCAGGCACTGCTGCGACACCCCGCTATCTGGCAGGCCAGGCGGTCGCATGACAATCGCCGGCCGGTACTGACCACAGGTTTTCGGGAGCTCGACCAGGCCCTGGCCGGGGGCTGGCCGGTCGGCGCACTCAGTGAGTTACTGGTCACTGGCTGGGGATTGGGGGAGTTTCGCTTGCTGATACCGGCTCTCGGGGCGCTGACCACGGCAGCCGATCAATCCGGCTGGATCATGTTCGTGAATCCGCCCTATATCCCCTATGCGCCAGGATTGAGTGCGGCCGGCGTCGATGTGTCGCGAATAGTCGTCGTTCGCAGTGAGAATAGATCGGATACATTTTGGTCTATAGAACAGTCTGTTAGGAGTGATTCTTTTAGTGCTGTCATAGGTTTTTGCGAGGCTGCGGACAGCCGTGCCCTGCGGCGGTTGCAGCTGGCCGCGGAGTCGACCGGTTGCTGGGTATTGCTGTTCCGGCCCGTACGTTTCTGTCGACAACGCTCACCGGCCGCGTTGCGTATACGCCTGACTCCGGCGCGTCAGCGGGGCCTGGC
>JAAUXY010043849.1_pt1 | contig 114743 bp, 115 predicted proteins | sample 7278121 | NCBI WGS metagenome assembly JAAUXY01 (sample SAMN14350117, study PRJNA611818) | marine sediment metagenome | isolation source: surface marine sediment (1.8m) | place: French Polynesia: Moorea | collected 2018-08
CCATGGACGGCATGCTTTTAGCGCGGCCCGACAGGGCCTCGGGCACCGCGCGCGCGTCTTCCGGGCACCAACAGGCAGATTTCAAATAGCGCCAGCCCGGGAACGAAAAAGCCCCGCAAATGCGGGGCTTTTCGTAGGTGATCCAGCGCCTCGACAGTGCCTGAGGCTCAGACCTGATTTGCTGGTGACGTAGCGCCTCGATAGTGCCTGAGGCTCAGACCTGATCGGCCGGTGACGTAGCGCCTCGGTAGTGACTGAGGCTCAAGCCACAAGCGGTCTTATAACTAGTCGCCGCTCAGGTCGAGAGAGGCGACGTCGATGTCCTTCTCGAGTTCCTTCTGGCGCGCGATCTCGTTGTTCATGTACTTCATCCACTGGTCGGCGTACTCCTTGGAACGCTTGTCCTTGGCCGCTTCGCGGAAGGCCTTGCGTGCGCTGTCGTACTGGCTCAGGTTGAAGTGGGCCATGCCTTTCACCAGGTGGCACTGGTCGGGACGCTTGACCTTGCCGCGAGCGAGGCCTTTCTTGTTGGCGTCAACCGCCTTGCGGAACTCTTCCTTGTCCAGGTACACGCTACCCAGGCGGCAGTACAGTTCGCCCGTGTCAGCCTTGGCGGCAGCCTCTTCCATTACCGGAATCGACTTCTCCAGCTCCTGGGCCTGGCGCCAGGCGTTGCCGAGGATCTCCAGGGTCTTGGAGGATGCTTCCACCGACTCGGCCTTGAGACCAGAGTCCAGCACCCTGGCGGCCTTGTAGGGCACTTCGGCATTCAGGTACAGGTAGGCCATGGTGACCTGCTCGCGATCCTTGTCCAGGAAGTCCTGCACGTAGGCCGTGTCCATGGCGGCAAGCTGCTTGCCCTCATCACGGGCCTCGCCGTACATGTGGGACAGCTGAATCCAATACTGCTTCTTGGGGTAGTAGACGATCATTTCCTCGAGGGTCTCGATCGTCTTGTCGATCTCGTTCTTTTCAAAGTACAGGAAGCGCAGCAGGCTGTACCACTGCTCCTTGGGGACCTTGCCCTTGTCCTTGTACATGTTGACCGCGATCAGGGTGTTTTTCAGTGAGCTGTCGTAGTCCTTGAGCTGGTAGTAGCCCTGGCCGAGCAGAACGTATGCCTGTGCAGATGGGGTATCAGCGACTTTAAACCATTCATTCAGGGCGTCGATGCCGCGCTTCCAGTCCTCCATCACAAAGTGGAGCTGGGCCACCGTGTAGCGGGTGTTGATTTCCATCGCCAGCGGGATGTCCGGCTGGTTTACAACCTCCTGGTAGGAGCGCAGCGCATTAGGGTAATCCTCCATGGAGTAGTACACGAATGCGTAGAGGTTGTAGAGGTTGGCGAGCTCATAGGAGTTCAGAGCCTTCTTGCCGCCTGCGTCACGCATGCGGTCAAGTACTCCGATGGCCTCGTTGTACTGCTTGGCCTCGATAAAGGTCTGTGCCTCTGAGAGCTGCTCGTAAACCTTGTTGCGCAGCGCCGGTGTGCGACGGGTTTCCCGCTGTTCCTTCTTTTCTTCCTGGGCGAAGGCGGAGCCTAATCCAGGCTGACCAGCGTCCACCGCCACCTGGGTAAACGCCACCTGCAGGGCCAGTACCGGTATCGCCAGCAGTGCGCCTCGACACCAGCGAGCAATAGTCAGCTTGTCGGAATTCACGTTCATCATGTTCATAGGAGCTACCTCGTTACCTGCTGACCGCGGGTCAGCGGCAGTCTCTATCGATGTTCTACCTGTGTTCTACCCCGGCCCTTACTGCTCGAGCTCATAGGTGAACTTGTTCTGGACGCCTGCGACCTCGATAGGCTCACCGTCCACAACGCGCGGCTTGTACTTGAACTTGAGTGCGGCCTTGACGGAAGCGCGCTCGAAAATACCCGCCGGCTGGCAATCAATCGGCGCCGGGTCGCGGATGGAGCCGCTCTTGGTCACCACATACTCAACAATACAGTAGCCGGTGATACCGCGGGTCTGGGCGCGACGCGGATAAATCGGCGCGACCTTCACGATCGGCAGGTATTCGCCGTCCGACGCACCGAGGCCGCCACCGCCGGCAATGGCGACATCAACACCAGCCGCCGGCGCCATATTGACCGCGTCCAGGTTCATGTCCATGTCCAGGTCCGGGGTGTCGAGCTCCGGTGGAGGCTCCTCCGGATCTTCCGGCTTGTCCGGTTTCACTTCGGCGAGGTTGGTCTCGATATCGCGTTCCGGCATGAAAATGTCGGGCAGCTTACGAGTTTTCTCGTCATCGATTTGCGGGTTAGCCGTGGCGATCAGGTACTGCATGATAAAGAACAGGCCGCCGGCCACCGGGACGGCCAGCGCCGCTCCGACGGCCAGCCTGACTGTTGAATTACGTGCCATGATCGTTATTCGTCTTCAGTTGCCAGTGAAACGTCCAGAACGCCGGCCTCACGAGAGGCATCGAGCACCTTCACGACGGTTTCGGTGGTGGACGTGTTGTCAGCCTGGATAACCACGGCACCCTTAGGGTTCTCCGCGTGCAGGCGCTCAACGTTGGCGCGCACTGCGCGCACATCGATGCGACGGCCGTCCATCCACACCTCATCGTTACCGGTGATGGCGATCAGGATGTTCACATTGTCTTTGGGATTAGACGTTGAAGCTTCCGGTCGGTTCACTTCCACGCCCGCTTCCTTGATGAAGGATGCCGTCACGATAAAGAAGATCAGCATGATGAACACGACGTCCAGCATGGGCGTCAGGTCAATTGTTGCTTCGTCCTCGGCGGCCTGGGGCTTTTTCGATCGCATACTGGGCCTCTTAGTGATCTGTAGTTAGGTTGTCTGCGAGGAACTGGCTTTCCCGAGCCGCTGTCCGCGTGACGTAGGTATTGGCGAATACACCGGACAGCGCAGCCACCATGCCTGCCATGGTCGGGATGGTCGCGCGCGACACACCCCCTGCCATGGACTTGGCGTCACCACCACCGGTGACCGCCATGATGTTGAACACCTCGATCATACCCGTCACCGTGCCCAGCAGCCCCAGCAGGGGGCAGAGGGCCACCAGTGTCTTGATGACCGGGAGGAAGGTATTGATGTTGATCTCTGCTTCCGCGATGAGCTTGCGGCGCACCTGGTGGGCGGCCCAGGACTTGCGCTCCGCGCGGCCCTCCCAGGTGGCGATGGCCTCGGCGGCATCCTTCTTCCAGCCGGAATAGAAATACCAGGCGCGCTCGAAGATCAGCGCCCACATCACGAAAAGCAGGATCGCAATCAGCCAGAGAACGTTGCCGCCCATGTCCATGAAGCGGGCAACGGCCTCGTAGGCATTGTCGAACCAGTACATATTACTGCTGTCCCAGGTTCGCTTCGGTGTGCTCTGCGATGATACCGGTGGACTGCTCGTTGAGGATGTGGATGATGCGCTGGGCGCGTCCATTCACAATCGTGTGTAGCAGTACCGTCGGAATCGCCACCAGCAGGCCCAGTACCGTGGTCACCAGGGCGCCGGAGATACCGCCGGCCATGGCCTTCGGATCGCCCGCACCAAAGATGGTGATTGCCTGGAAGGTGATGATCATACCGGTCACCGTACCCAGCAGACCCATCAGCGGGGCTACCGCAGAGATGATCTTGAGCAGGGTCAGGCTGTTTTCGATCGACGGGGTCTCCTTGAGGATCGCTTCTTCCAGCTTCAACTCGAGAGTCTCGGTGTCCATCTTGGGGTTGTCCTCGTGTACCTTGAGGACGCGGCCCAGCGGGTTGTTGGTGTTGGCACTGGTGGACTTGAGCTGGGCGCTAACCTTGGAGCTCATGGCCGACAGCACTACCAGGCGCCAGATGGCGATCAGGAAGGCGATCACACCCACCGCGGTAATCGCGTAGCCGATGTAGCCACCCTGGTGCCAGCGCTCTTCCAGGGTCGGGCTGTTGATCAGCGCCGACAGGAAGCTACCGCCCGCCGGGCCGGTCGGGTCTACACCGAACTTGGACAGGCCAGTGGCGCCGAACAGGCCGCGGGCCCAGCCCTGGTAGGGGCCAGAGGGCTGGCGAGCCAGTTCTTCGAGGCTGCCCTTGCCGGGTACGAAGGTCAGGTACTTGCCGTCTTCGGAGACCACGTTCCAGGTACCAACACGAATCACCTGCTGCTCGACTTTTTCACCGTCGGGCTTGGAGACCGTCTTGGAGAACTGGGCGACCCTGCCGGACTCGGTCATCTCACGCTGCAGTTCGAACCACACGCGCTCGATTTCCTCGATGCTCGGCAGCTCGTCCTGCCCGGCCATCTTGCCGATGAGGTCGTTGAGGAACGCTTCGCGATTCGGGAACTGCACACTGATCAGCGAGGATTCGAAGTTGGTCGCAGCGTCACCGGCGGTAGACGTCAGGTGACCAAACAGTTCCGCCAGGGTACCCAGGCGCTCACGCAGCTGCTTCTGCTTGTCGGCAATGCGCAGTTCGTTCTCTTCGAAGGTGTTTTCCAGGCGCGTGGAGATCTGCTCCTGGCGCTCGCGCTCGGCTTCCGCTTCACGCAACAGGCGCTGCTGGTCGGCCTTGGCCGCCTGGAAGCGCTGCTCGCGCTGGCGGTTCTCACGGGCCTCGCTGGTCTTGCCTTCGCGCACGAATTCCAGAAGCTGGTCAAGGGAGTTGGCCTGCGGCTCAGCGGGGGCTGCCGCGGCGGCGTCTTCCTGCGCGTAGCTGGTGGCCACGCCCAGGCTCAGTACGGTGCCCAGCGTAAAGGCTGCGGCTTTAAGCATTGTCTGTTTCATTATTCAGCAGCCTCCGGCGCGGGTACGGGAATGTTGAGGAGGTCGATGGACGCCTCTTTGCGGGCGATACGCAGGCCCTTGAGGATGGCATTGCGGTACTCGCCGCTATCCAGTGATACCCAGCTGCGGCTGGCCTGGTCCCAGGCGCCTGAACGCTCAGTGTCAGTCGTCTGGTACAGCAGTGCGACGCGGCCGACCCGGAAGAAGTTGACGTCACGCTCAACACCCTCAATTTCAACGCTGCCTTTATAGGCATCAATCTTGCGGCCGTATTCGTTTTCGATCTTGTAGGCTTCCAGCACCTGGCGGAATTTCTCGGCCACGGTGACATCGGAACGGTCCAGGTTGTTACGCAGGAAGGCAATACGCTGGCGGCGCTCATCGATGTGGAAGGGCACGTCGAGTTCAACAAACTGCTCGAGCCCGTCGATCATGCGAATCACCAGCGGCGTCATCTGGCGCTGGATAACAGTAACGTCGCTGATCGACTTGTCGATGGAGACCAGGCGACGCTCCTGGTTATCGATCTGCTTCTGCAGACGCGCGTTGTAGACCTTGAGACCGTCGATTTGCTTGAGCACGGTCTTGTAGTCGCCCAGCAGAGAGCGAGTTTCTTCCGCCAGCTTGTCAATCTTCACCTGAGATTTACGAGCTGCGTCCGTTTTGTCCTCACTAACCTTGAGGATTGCTTGCAGCGTCTCATCAGCGCTTGCGACCGATGCCGTACCCAGGAGAGACCCGAGCAGCACCAGTGCAGCGATTTTTAATGTTTTCAATCGATGCTTATTCATGGATGAGCGTTTCCTATAACCAACAACAGAGTGTGACTTGGCCACTTGAGGGCGACCCCGCTAACTTATTACTTATAGAAGAAAAAGCGAGACCGGTAAAACAAGGGAGGGCAATTTAATACTATTGAAGAAAATTAAGCAAAGAATGGGCTTTTTCACAGTTTCCTTGATGTAGGCAGCTTGTTTGCAGTGTGTAGAAAGGTTACAAGCGCACCATCTTGTCGCAGCATTGGTAACACTGGTTTTTCAATGCCTCACTCCGGTGCCTCAGCCCGAGGCCCGCTCGTAGACAGTAAAACTGTAGCGGTAGCCGTCGCTGCCGGGCGCCTCGTGCTGTTCCCGTGAGGCCTCCCGCCACTGTTCACGATCCCAGTCCGGGAAAAAAGTATCGCCCTCGACCTCGGCGTGGACTTCCGTCAGGTACAGGCGGTCGGCCATGGGCAGGGCCAGGCGGTAGATCTCGGCCCCACCGATGATCATCACTTCGTCGACCCCATCGATCATGGCAACGCTCTCGGCCAGTTCAATGGCGGCACTCAGGTCGGGCACCACCCGGGCGCCCTCGGCGACGTAGTCGGGCTGGCGGGTGATGACGATATTGGTTCGCCCCGGCAGGGCGCGATTCATTGACTCCCAGGTCTTGCGACCCATGATGACCGGCTTGCCGAGGGTGACCTGCTTGAAGTAGCGCAGGTCAGCGGGGATATACCAGGGCAGCCTGTTGTTGCGGCCGATGACGCCATTGTCGGACACCGCGGCGATCAGGGCGAGGCTCATACCGCCACCGGCGCCGGGATGTGGGGCTGGGCCTCGTAGCCCTCCAGGGTGAAATCGTCATAGCTGAAACCGAAGATATCGTCGATCGTCGGGTTCAGGTGCATGATCGGAAGCCTGCCCGGGGTGCGGGACAGCTGCAGCTCCGCCTGCTCGAAGTGGTTGCTGTAAAGGTGGGCGTCGCCGAAGGTATGCACGAACTCGCCGGGCTCAAGCCCCGAAACCTGCGCCATCATCAGGGTGAGCAGGGCGTAGGAGGCGATATTGAAGGGCACCCCTAAAAACACATCGGCACTGCGCTGGTAGAGCTGGCAGGACAGGCGCCCCTCGGCAACATAGAACTGGAACAGGCTGTGGCAGGGCGGCAGCGCCATACTGTCGACTTCCGCCACGTTCCAGGCGCTGACAATCAGCCGCCGGGAGTCGGGATTGCTGCGAATCTGCTCCACCAGCTTGCTGATCTGGTCGATAGTGCCGCCCTCGGGGGTGGGCCAGGAGCGCCACTGGTGGCCGTAAACCGGCCCCAGGTCTCCGTTCTCATCGGCCCACTCGTCCCAGATGCTCACACCGTGCTCCTTCAAGTAGGCGATATTGGTATCGCCGCTCAGGAACCACAGCAGCTCGTGAATAATGGAGCGCAGGTGCAGCTTCTTGGTGGTAACCATCGGAAAGCCCTCCGCCAGGTCGAAGCGCATCTGGTAGCCGAAGATGCTGCGGGTTCCAGTGCCGGTGCGGTCGGATTTGTCGACACCGTTGTCGAGGATATGGCGAAGGAGGTCGTGGTACTGCTGCATGGTCTATCCGTAGGTCAGGCTGGCTGGCGCTCGCCGAATACCTTCCGGCGCGCAATATAGGCGTTATATAAAAGAAAGAGTCCGAAAGCGATCATCGGCAGGCACAGCAACTGGCCGCGGGTCATCCAGCCGAATACCAGCGTGGCGATGTGAGCATCCGGCTCGCGCACAAACTCGACCGCAAAGCGGAAGCAGCCATAGCCGAGCATGAACACCCCGCCCACCGCCAGCCGCGGCCGCGGCTTGCGTGAAAACCAATAGAGGATCAGGAACAGCAACAGACCTTCCAGCAAGGCCTGGTAAAGCTGACTGGGGTGGCGCGGCAGGGCCAGCGGGTCGCGCGGGAATACCATGGCCCAGGCCACATCGGTGGGGCGACCCCACAGCTCCTGGCCGATGAAATTGCCAAGCCGACCCAATCCCAGGCCCACCGGCACCAGCGGAGCCACAAAATCCAGTAGATCGGCGAAGTTCACCTTGAGGTGGCGGGCATAGAGCCAGTTCGCGAGGATCACCCCCAGCATGCCGCCGTGGAAGGACATGCCACCTTCCCAGACTCTGAGGATGTAAAGCGGGTCCTCGGCCAGCCGTCCGAGCCCGTAAAAGAAGATGTAGCCCAGCCGTCCACCCAGCACCACCCCCAGGGCTGAGTAAAAGATCATGTCGTCGACCTGCCCGGGCTTCAGCACGGCAGCGGGCTGTTTGGCGCGGCGATTTCCCAGCCACCACGAAAACGCAAGGCCCACGAGGTAAGTAAGTCCATACCAATGCACCTTGACCGGTCCGATTGCGATAGCGACCGGGTCAATCTCGGGGTAGGGGAGCATGGCGGCGGGAACGTCTTCCGTAGAAAGGAACCGGTGTATTATCTGCCAGCCCACGCCCCATTTACAAACGGTGCTTCGACAAACACATGTGCCTGATCACCCTTGCGCATCGTGCGCATGACAAATTCCCACTGGTGGTGGCCGCCAATCGCGACGAGTACTACCAGCGTCCCACCCGCGGCATCCATTTCTGGGAGGACCATCCCCAGCTGCTGGCGGGGCGCGACCTGCGGGCCGGCGGCACCTGGATGGGCATTACCCGGCACGGGCGCTTTGCCGCTATCACCAACTACCGCGGCTCCAATCCAGCCCCGGCAGATGCCCGCTCGAGGGGTATGCTGACCCTGGATTTCCTGGCGGGCTCGGTGGCGCCGGCTGACTACCTGCAGGCCATCTGCGACGAGGGTTTGCGCTACGCGGGTTTCAACCTGCTGGTGGGCGACCGCGAGGGGATGTACTACCTGTCCAATATCGAGGGCGAGGTGCGCGTGCTGGAGCCCGGCATTCACAGCATCAGCAACGGCCTGCTGGATTCCGGCTGGCCCAAACAGCGCAGCGCCGAAACCCTGCTGGCCGCAGCGCTTGCGGACCCCCTGGACCACGAGCAGCTGGCCCGCTCGGTCAGCGACCGGCATGAAGCCGCCGACGAGGACCTGCCGGACACCGGCGTGGAACTGATGCTGGAGCGGGCGCTGTCACCCCAGTTCATTACCATGCCCGAATACGGCACCCGCGCCACCACCACCCTGGCGGTGAACAGCGACGGCTGCGTGGAAGTCAGGGAGCAGGATTTCCATGCCGGCGGGGTGGCTGGCGAGTCGCGTTCGCTCAGCTTTTCCCTGGAGACCGAGGTCTAGTCGGCCGCGCCTGGCTGGCCGCGCCTCGCCGGCCGCGCCTAGCCTGCTGTACCCAGGCGGGCGTGGATAAAACCCGCCAGGCCTTTCGACACCAGGAAATCCTCGAGCTGAAGCTGCACGGCCTCGGCGCTGTCCAGCGAAATCACATCCGCCAGCAGCTCCGCCGCATCGACGGTGGTGACATGGCGCATGGCCTGCTTGACCCGGGTCAGGTTGGTGGCGTTCATGGACAGCACGTCGTAACCCATGGCCAGCAGCAGTATCGCCGCAGCCGGGTCACCCGCCAGTTCACCGCAGATGCTGACTGGCGTCCCCTCAGACTGGCCGGCTTCTGCCACGGATAACAGTGCTTTCAGCACCGCCGGATGGAAGGAGTGGTACAGGTCTGCGACTCGTGCATTGTTGCGGTCCACTGCCAGCAGATACTGGGTGAGATCGTTGGAGCCCACCGAGAGGAAGTCAGCGCGGCGGGCCAGGGCCCGCGCCTGGTAGACCGCCGAGGGTACTTCGACCATGACCCCCACCGGCGGCAGTTCGATGTCTGAGCCCTCCTCCAGCAGCTCCCGGTGGGCCCGGCGAATGAACTCCTGGGCCTCGTCCAGCTCGGCAATATTGCTGATCATCGGCAGCAGGATGCGCAGGTTGCCCAGGCCCTCGCTGGCCTTGAGCATGGCGCGGGTCTGCACCAGGAAGATCTCCGGGTGGTCCAGGGTGACACGGATCCCGCGCCAGCCCAGGAACGGGTTGTCTTCCTCGATGGGAAAATAGGGCAGCGCCTTGTCGCCGCCGATGTCCAGGGTGCGCATGGTCACCGGCTTGGGTGCGAAGGCCTCGAGCTGGCTGCGGTAGATTTGCCGCTGCTCCTCCTCACTGGGGAAGCGCTCCCGCAGCAGGAAGGGGACTTCCGTTCGGTACAGGCCGACGCCCTCGGCGCCCTGGTCCAGGGAGCGCGCCACATCGGCCATCAGGCCGGTATTGACCCACAGCGGCAGGCGCTTGTGGTCGCGCGTTTCACAGGGCACGTCGCGCAGGGCCTCGAGATCCCGGGACATGGCCTGGTCCTCGGCCACCAGGTCCTCGAAGCGGGCGCGGAACTCATCGCTGGGGTTGAGGTGCACCTCGCCGTTATAGCCGTCGATGATGAGCTCGCGGTCCTGCAGCCTGGTATAGGGCAGGTCGATGGCCCCCATCACCGTGGGCACCCCCATGGCGCGGGCGAGGATAGCGACGTGGGAGTTTCCAGAGCCACGCACCGAGATAATGCCCGCCAGGTTCTCACGGGGGATTTCCCCCAGCACCGAGGCGGTCAGCTCCTCACCCACCAGGATGGTGGCCGGCGGAAAAGACTGCACGCTCTTGTCGGCGGCCTGCAGGTAAGCCAGCACCCGGGTGCCGAGGTCCTTTACATCCACCGCGCGCTCGCGCAGGTAGCTTTGCTCCATGCGCTCGAATACCTGGATATGCTCGATCATCACCGCGCTGAGTGCGCCCTGGGCCCACTCGCCGGCCTTGATGCGGGAGGCGACCTCGGCGCCGATGGTGGCATCATCGAGGATGCGCAGGTACACATCGAACAGTGCCTGGTCTTCCGGGTTGAGCTCGGTGCTGAGCTGGTCAGCCACCTGCTCGATATCGGCGCGAACCGCGGTCAGTGCAGTCTTGAAGGCGCGCAGCTCCGCCTTGCGATCGTCGGCCTGGCGGCGCGGGACCGCATACAGGTCGGCCTCCGGTGAGACGATCACCGCCCGGCCAATGGCAATACCCGGCGCACCGGCCACACCGCGAATGACGGCGGCCTCAGCGACACCGTCGCCGGTGTGCACCGAACCGGTAACCAGGGCATGCGCCACCACACCCGCGAGTTGCGCGGACATGGTGACCAGGAAAGCTTCCTCGCTTTCGTCGAAGCGGCGCTGCTGGGCCTGCTGCACCACCAGTACCCCCAGCACCTCCCGGTGGTGAATGATGGGCACACCCAGGAAGGCGCTGAAGGGCTCCTCGCCAATGCCCGGGATGAGCTGGAAGCTCGGGTGTGAGACGGCGTCCTCGAGGTTGATGGGCTCCTCGCGCTCGGCGACCTGGCCTATCAGGCCCTGGCCCTCTGCCAGGCTGGCCTTGCCGATCTCGGACTTGTTAAGGCCCTCGGTGGCACTCAATACCAGATGGTCGGTTTTCGGGTTGCGCATATAAACCGAGCAAACCTCGGTGCCCATGGCATCGCGCACCCGGCGCACAATGATATTGAGCGCCGCATCCAGGTCCTCGGCCGTGTTGACCTCCTGGACGATCGCGCGAAGCATGTCCAGCATGTGCTAGCGGCGCCCCCCTGCGCTAATGCGCGCACAGGGCGACGCCAGCTCCTTGAGGGCGCTGCGATATACCTCGCGCTTGAAGGAAATCACCTGGGTGAGGGGGTACCAGTAGGACACCCAGCGCCAGTGGTCGAACTCGGGCTTCGGGTGATGGTCGACAGTGACGGCATCGTCATCGGCCAGCATGTGCAGCAGGAACCATTTCTGCTTCTGGCCGATACACAGGGGCTTCTGGCCCTTGCGGACATAGCGCTTCGGCAGGCGATATCTCAGCCAGCCGCGGGTGCAGCCCATTACCCGGACAGCGTCCGGGCCAAGGCCTACCTCCTCCATGAGTTCCCGGTAGAGGGCATCCTCCGGCGACTCGCCGTCGGCAATCCCGCCCTGCGGAAACTGCCAGGCATCCTGCCCGACCCGGCGCGCCCACAGCAGGCGCCCCTGGTCGTTTGCCAGGATGATCCCGACGTTGGGGCGGAAACCGTCTGCATCAATCACGATATCCCAGACCCGTTCCTAATAGGGCCGAGTATTGTTCCACACTTTCCGCTGAGGCGACAATTTGCCGGGAACTGGCTATGCTCTCGGCGCCACAATCCGGAGCCAGCCTGTGCCGCTCGCAATTTTTGACCTCGACAACACCCTGCTCGCCGGCGACAGTGACCACGCCTGGGGCGAATTCGCCTGTGAGCTGGGGCTGGTGGATGCCGCGAGCTTCGGGGCACGCAATGACGCCTTCTACCAGGATTACCTCGACGGTGAGCTGGATATCCAGGCCTACCTGCGCCACGCGCTGACCCCGGTGGCCGACCGGTCGATCGAGCAGGCCGCCGACTGGCACCGCCAGTTCATGGCCCGCTGTATCGAGCCGATGATCCTGCCGGCAGGGCTTGAGCTGATCGAGAAACACCGCGCCCTTGGCGACACCCTGCTGATCATCACCGCCACCAACCGTTTCATTACCGCGCCGATTGCCGAGCGGCTGGGTGTAGAACACCTGCTGGCCTGCGACGTGGAAATCCGCGACGGTCACTACACCGGCGAGCCGGTAGGTACCCCGACCTACGCCGCGGGCAAGGTGGTGGTGTTGGAGGCCTGGCTGGAAGAGGCCGGCCTCGACCTGGCCGGAAGCTGCTTTTACTCGGACTCCCACAACGACATCCCGCTGCTGGAGGCCGTTGAGCGGGCCGTGGCGGTGGACCCCGATGCCCGCTTGCGTGAGCACGCCGAAGCCCGGGGCTGGGAGATCATCAGCCTGCGGTCATAGGGTCCGCGGGCTCCCGCTCACAGAACAGCGCTTTCAGGTAGCGCGTCTCGGGGATCGCCGGGTGCACCGGGTGATCCGCACCCTGACCACCCTGGTGGGTGAGCCGCAATGAACAGGCGCTGCGCGTCGCGGCCTGGGACACCGCCGTAACCAGGTCCTGCTCAGGCAGGTGCATGGAGCAGGAAGCCGATACCAGCAGGCCACCGGGAGCCAGCAGCGCCAGACCCAGTTCGTTGATGCGGCGGTAGGCCTTGCGGCCCTTGCCAAGGTCGCGCTTGCGCTGGATAAACGCGGGCGGATCCAGCACGATCGCGTCAAAGCGCTCGCCGGCGTCGGCCAGTTCGCGCATGACATGGTCGGCGCGACCGGCGTGGACGGTGACACGGTCGCCCACCTGGTTCAGGGCTGCATTCTCCGCCACCATCTCCAGGGCGGGGGCGGAGTTATCGATGCAGTGCACCTCGCGGGCGCCGGCCGCCGCGGCCTGTACACCCCAGCCGCCGATATAGCTGTAGACATCCAGTACCCGCCGCTCGCGGCACTGGCCGCTGAAACGGGCCCGGTTTTCGCGGTGATCGTAGAACCAGCCAGTCTTCTGGCCACGCTGCGCCGGCGCCAGGAATTTCACCCCGTTTTCGAACAGCTCGAGGGTATCCGGCACCTCGCCGTACACTACCTCGACACGACTCTCCAGACCCTGTTCCTGCCGTGAGCGGCTGTCGGCCCGCAGCAAGATGCCGGCTGGCGCCAACTCGGCCACCAGGGCCTCAACCAGGACATCGCGGTACTGTTCGGCACCCGCCGTATTGAGCTGAACCACCAGGTAGTTTCCGTAGCGGTCTGCGACTATGCCGGACACACCATCGCTGTCGCCGTACAGCAGGCGGTAACAGCCATCACTGTAATAGCGCTCGCGCAGGTCGAGGGCGGCGCGGATGCGCCCGGCGGCGTGATCGACATCGAACTGTCGGTCGGGCGCACGGGTGACAACCCGGGCGCAGATCAGCGAGTTGGGCTCCATATAGGCAGAGGCCAGTACCTCGCCGGAGGCAGCGGTGACATTGACCGGGTCACCAGGCTCGAATTGCCCCAGCGGGGAGTGCCGGGTATCGATTTCGTTGCTGTAGATCCAGCAGTGGCCGTGCCTGAGCCTGCGGTCTGCGCCCTGACGCAGCCGGAGCTCAGGATTGTTCAGCACTCAGGATTCTTCAGCGCAGTGGGCGTCGTAGTCCTCGGCGGACAGCAGGTTGCCAAGATCTGACTCGTCTTCAACCTTCAGGCGGAAGAACCAGCCATCGCTGTAGGGATCGGTGTTGACGGTCTCGGGGGCGTCCTCGAGTGCCTCGTTGATGGCAACCACCTCACCACCCACCGGCGTGTAAATATCAGAGGCGGCCTTCACCGATTCCACCACGCCGGCTTCATCGCCGGCCGCGAGGGTGGCGCCCAGTTCCGGCAGCTCGACGAACACCACGTCGCCGAGTGCACTCTGGGCGTGGTCGGAAATTCCCACGGTGACGGTGCCGTCTCCCTCGAGCCGAGCCCATTCGTGGCTGCTGGCGTACTTCAGTTCAGCGGGGGTATGGCTCATGGAGCGCTCCTGTCAGACAGCTTGAATGGGCGAAATTCTACCCGCTGCCTGTGTAAATACAATGAGCAGGATCAGCGAACGCCCATGGCGTGACGCATCAATTGTTGCTTGAGGGGACCGGAGCGGTCGACCCAGTGCATACCGGTGTTACGCAACCAGCGCACCGGCAACCGACGCTCGCCGAACAGGCGCTTGAAACCATCCATCGCCGCCATCATCACCAGGTTCTCGCCCTTGCGGCGGCGCTGGTAGCGCAGCAGCACGTCGATTTCGCCGGGGCTACCGCCGCGACCGGCAGCCGTAAGCAGTTCGTCTGACAGGGCCGCCACGTCCTGCAGGCCCAGGTTGATGCCCTGGCCCGCCAGCGGGTGAATGGTATGGGCAGCATCCCCGACCAACGCCAGGCCGGGTTTGACATAGTCGGTGGCGTGGCGCTGGCGTAGCGGGAAGGACAGTCGCGGCGAGCTGTCGAGCACCTCACCCAGGCGATGCTCAAGCGCGGCGCCAAGTTCGCTGCGGAATGCCTCGTCATCCAGGGCGAGCAGTTGCTCAGCGCGCCCGGTCTCCGCCGACCAGACGATGGAGCAGTAATGGCGGCCATCGATATCCGGCAGCGGCAGGAAGGCCAGCGGGCCTGTGGCCAGGAAGCGCTGGTAGGCACAGGCCTCATGGGGTCGCTCGGTACAAACCGTGGTCACCAGGGCGCTGTGGCCGTAGTCCCATTCGCGGGTGAGGAAACCCGCCAGTTCACGCAGCCGCGACAGGGCGCCGTCGGCACCCACCACCAGTGGCGCCGACAGGGCACTGCCATCCTCCAATTCCACCACTACTTCGCCCTCCCGCGCCAGGTCGAGGTCTGCCACCCGGGCCGGACTGATCAGGGTGATGCCGGACTGGCGATCGAGGCCCGCCAGCAGGGCGCCGGCCAGAAGCCGGTTCTCGATGATGTGCCCGAGATGGGGTGCATCCACTTCTGCGGCCTGGAAATCGATATGGCCGGTACCGTCTGCATCCCAGACTGCCATAGACCGGTAGGGACAGATGCGGCTGGCCACGAGTGCCTCCCAGGCACCCAGGGATTCCAACAGACGCTGGGACGCCGGGGTGATGGCGCTGACCCGGGGATCGAAATCACCGACCCCAGTCGCGGTGGGCACATGATCAATACCGCCGGTGTCCAGGGCTCGCGCCTCAACGAGAGCCAGCCGCAGGCCCGAGTCCTCCAGGGCTCGCGCCAGCGCAGCGCCGGCAATACCGCCGCCGACCACGATCACATCATAGTCAGGGCCTGACATCGCGATACTCCGTGCTGGCCGCCACGCCGGCAGTGCGGCGCACAAACTCCCGCTTCAGACCCGGCGCCAGGTCCAGGGCGAACAGCCCCAGGTCGCGCAGGGCCGAGACGGCAAGGTCTTCCTGCATGAACAGGTCGGGCAGGCGATCACTGAAAGCCGTGGTCTGGGCCTGGTCGGTAGCCTGGGCGTCGCGGTAGCCCAACAACACCTCGAGGTCACCGGGCGACGTGCCCCGTTCAACGGCCTGCGCCAGGCAACTGGCGAGGCGCGCCACGTCGCGCAGGGCCAGGTTGAAACCCTGGCCCGCAACCGGGTGCAGGGCGTGGGCGGCATTGCCCATCACCACCACACCGCTGCGCACCTGTTCCTCGGCCTCCACCAGCGCCAGCGGGTAGCTGTGGCGCTTGCCGAGCTGCTCAAGCCGCCCGAGCCGATAGCCAAATTCCTTCTGCAGGCGTGCCAGGAAATCCCCGTCGCTGGAGTCCAGCAGTGCCTCAGCGTCGGCCTGGGGCAGGGTCCAGACCAGTGCGCTACGGGCCCGGCTGGCGCCGGGTTCCCGGGGCAGGGGCAGCATCGCCAGGGGCCCGCGCGGGGTAAAGCGCTCGAAGGCGCGGCCCTCGTGGTCAAGCCGGTGCCCGATATTGGCGATTATGGCCTGCTGTGCATAGCGATGTTCGCGGTGGCCAATGCCCAACGACGTTCTCAGGCTCGAGTTTGCACCATCAGCCACTACCAGCAAATCCGCCTCGAGGCGGTCGCCGCCTTCCAGGACCAGGCTGGCGCCGTCATCGCGGCTCTCCGCCCGCTCGACCCTTGCCGGGCTGACAGTGCGCACCGATCCGTCGAGCAGTGCCCGCAGCAGGCTGTTGCCGAGCCAGGCGTTTTCCACCACGTAGCCCAGCGCGGGCCACTGGTAATCGGCGGCTCGCATAAGCGTACTGCCAAAGCACCCCTGCTCCGAAACATGGATGGTATCGATCAGCCGTACCTGAGCAGCGATGCCGTCCCACAAGCCCCATCCGCTGTAAAGCAGGCTGCTGCCATAGGACAGTGCAGTGGAGCGTGCATCGAAGGACGGCGTATAGCTGTCTTCGAACCCGGCCTCGGGGGGCTCAAGCGGAAAAGACTCCACCAGGGTCACGTCCAGCGACGGCGCCTGGCGCTCCAGAGCCAGTGCCAGGCTGACTCCCACCATGCCGCCACCGGCGATGACCACCCGGCTGGCGCTCATGCCTCCGGCTCCGCGGTGGCGTCGTCATCCATAACCCGGTTCATGAACAGGTTGAGGCTGGCGAAGCGGAGGTACTCGGTCAGCTCGAAGAAATGGCTTTCCCCCTCTTCGTCTTCGCCGCTGGCATCATGATCAGCCTCGGCGATGGCGGCGATATCCTTGAGCACCTCGCTGGTCTCCTCGTCCAGGCCGGCGCCGTCGGTCTTGGTCACCATCAGGGCGTAGGCCGCCAGGAACCCCTGGCACCACTCGGCCAGGCAGCGCACGCGCTGGCTGATGTCATGGTCGTCGTCGGGCAGCAACAGGTGAAAATCGAATTCTTCGTCCAGCATCGCCCTGGCGGTCACCTGGGCAAGCCGCAGGCTGGTTTCACCCAGTTCGCCATGCAGGCCAAGTTCCAGCGCCTGGGCCGTGGCAGCCACACAGTCTTCCGCCTGCACGGTCCCCGCCCCGGCGTAGACACCGCAGATTCCGCCGTGCACAAAGGACGGTGATTGCTCGGCACCCTCGGCCACCATCTGGTTGGCAAAGTCGTCGAAATCGAATGGCTGTTCGTCAGGGTTGGTGAATTCCATGCAAGTACTTATATTAATTTCGTGAAATCGTTGGCAGGTTATTGATATTACTATGATTTAGTGAATTGACCTGTCCGGTGGCGAACTCTATAGTAATGACACCTGATAATTCAGAACACTTTACAACGACAGGTGCGATCAAAGGGCCATGGCGGATACGCAGTTCAAGGCGCTTGAAAAGAAGATAGATGATCTTATCAAGCTCTGCGCCGACTTAAACCGCGAGAATGTCAGCCTCAAGGCTGATGCCCGGCAGTGGGCGGCTGAGCGGGACTCCCTGCTGGCGCGGAACGAACAGGCCCGCAGCAAGGTAGAGGCCATGCTGGGCCGCCTCAAGACCATGGAGCTCGACAAATGAGCAAAGCGCGTACGGTTTCGGTCAGCATCCTGGACAAGGAGTACCAGGTGGCCTGTCCGCCGGAGCAGGAAGCCGAGCTGATCGTGTCTGCCTCCTACCTCGACAAGCAGATGCGCTCTATCCGCGAAACCGGCAAGGTGATCGGCCTGGAACGCATTGCGGTGATGGCGGCGCTCAATATCAGCCACGAGCTGCTGCAGGCCTCGGAGCAGGAAGATACGCTGACAGCCGCGGATACCGGAGCGACCGATGAGGCCGTGTCCAGCCTGGCCCGCAAGATCGACGAGGCCATCTTCTCCCTGCGGCAGATGGAGATCGGTTAGCCGCTCTCCGGCACTTCCGCTATACTGCCCGCTGGGAATCCTGGTGTATTCGCCAGAGAACAAGTTCTCTACCCGATATTTACACCCCAGGGGGTTGCTCGCTGCTGATGATGTGCAGGTCCGCACGACGGGAAGCCTAATTCAGCACAGTGACCACCGCCTTGAACCATCGGGTTCAAGGGCATCGTTCTCAGCGGTACTCCGGGTTTTCCGTTCCTTTATAAAACCGCTCAGGTCCTTAGCCTCAGTCGCTATCGAGGCGCTACATCACTGTCATTGCTTGCGTAGCCGCTCCAGCTCTTCTTTCTGCGAAGTCCGCTCAAGTCCCTGGCCTCAATTGCTATCGAGGCGCTACATCACTTTTATTGCTCGCGTAGCAGCTCCTGCTTTGCATTTTTGCGAAGCCCGCTCAGGTCCTTCGCCTCAGTTGCTATCGAGGCGCTATGTCACTGTCGTGGCTTGCGTAGCCGCTTCAGCTTTGCTTTCTGCGAAGCCCGCTAGGGTTCCTTGCCTCAGTCGCTATCGAGGCGCTATGTCACTGTTGTTGCTTGCGTAGCCGCTCCAGCTTTTCTTTTTGCGAAGCCCGCCCAGGTCCCTGGCCTCGGTTGCTATCGAGGCGCTGCATCAGATTCCCTGGTTCCTGGGTGGGGTAGAATTGTTGCCAATACTGTTAATGGAGTCCCGGGGCGTGGATACGGCTGTGAGCAAGCGGGCGATACGCGCGGATATGCGTGCTCGGCGGCGTTCCCTGTCGGACGCCGCCCAGCGGCGACATGCGCTGCTGCTGGCGGGGCATATCGCCAGGTCGCAGCAGTTCCGGCGGGCACGGCGGGTGGCCATGTACTGGGCCTGTGATGGCGAGATCGACCTGGCGCCGGTAATGCGGCTGTGCTGGCGGCGTCGCAAGCAAGTCTACCTGCCGCGCCTGCTGCCGGGTGGCAGCATGGAGTTCGCTGAGCTTAAGCCTGGTAAGAAGACCGTTCGCAACCGCTTTGGCATACCGGAGCCTGCCTTAAGTGCGCGAAAAGGCCAAATCTATGCCATGGACCTGGTGCTGGCACCCTTAGTGGCGTTTACCCGCAACGGCGAGCGACTCGGGATGGGGGGTGGCTACTACGATCGCGCCCTGCAGCGGGCCGGGGTATGCGTGGTGGGCGTTGCCCACAGCTGCCAGCAGGTGGAGCAATTGCCGCGAGACCCCTGGGATGTGGCGATGAAGGTGGTCATAACAGAAAAGGGGGCCATTCGGCCCCCTTTCCTGTGCGTGCAAACACGCAAAAATTTACTCTGATGAGATTTCGTCCGCCGTGAACACGCCGGCCTGCAGTGCAGATACCGGCTCAGCAACACTGCGGCTGGAACTCATCGGCATCAGCAGCGTCACCGCAACGCCGAGGCCGAATACAGCCAGCAAAACCACCAGAAGATCAGGCTTTTTTTTCACCTTCTTAGCCCCTATTCAAAAGACCCACATTAAAAACAACCACTTGCAGATGCGGGCAGTTCTTGCGGTTCGCCGCCCGTCACATTGTGGCTGTTTTCACGCTGATGAGACCTGAAAGGTTGCAACAGCGAATTTTGGTAATTTGCCACAAACGAAGTCGAGTTTAGTTGGCCAAAGCCAAAATGCAAGCCCTTATTAACATTTCCGTCAATTTTCTGTGACACTGGTGCGCGTCTTGACGGCTAGTCCCGGACTGCGCGTCCCGGACCAGTCAGCTCAGGTACTGCTGGTAGGCAGGGTTATCCGTCTCGTCCCAGAACCGATAGTGGATGCTCTCCAACGCGGCATACACCTCGCGTCGCTCGCCGGGCTCCACCTGCAGGCCAACCAGCACCCGGCCATAGGCGGCGCCGTGGCTGCGGTAGTGGAACAGGGAAATATTCCAGCGCTGGCCCAGCCGGCTCAGGAAATTCAGCAGCGCTCCCGGGCGCTCTGGGAATTCAACCCGGAACACCATTTCATTGTCGACGCTGCTGGCGGTGGGCCCGCCCACCATATGGCGCACGTGCAGGCTGGCGAGTTCGTTGTCAGTGAGATCGATCACCGGGTAGCCCTTGGCTTCCAGGTCGGCCACCACTTCGCCGGCACCGTTGGTGCCCTCCGCGATCTTCACGCCCACGAAGATGTGGGCATCGCGCTCGTCGGTGTAGCGGTAGTTGAATTCAGTAATCGAGCGCTTGCCGAGGTCGCTGCAAAAGGCCCTGAAACTGCCCGGCCGCTCGGGAATCGAGACGCTCAGCACGATCTCGCGCTTCTCGCCGATCTCGGTGCGCTCGGAGATATAGCGCAAGCGGTCGAAATTGGTATTGGCGCCGCTGGAGATAGCCAGCAGGGTCTTGTCCCTGATGCCCTCTCGCTCGATGTATTTTTTCAGCCCGGCCAGCGCCAGGGCGCCGGCGGGTTCAGCAATGGAGCGGGTATCCTCGAACGTATCCTTGATTGCCGCACACATCTCGTCGGTGCTGGCGGTAACCACCTCGTCCACCGTGTCGCGGATGACCCGGAATGGCTCCTTGCCAATCTGTGCCACAGCCACGCCGTCGGCAAACAGGCCTACCTCCGGCAGGGTAACGCGCCGGCGCTTCTCCAACGCCGCGGCCAGGCAGGCGGCATCTTCGGGCTCGACACCGATCAGCTTGATCTCCGGGCGCACGTACTTGATGTAGGCGGCGACACCGGCCAGCAGACCACCACCGCCCACCGGTACGAAGATGGCCTCGATGGGATCGGGGTGCTGGCGCACGATTTCCATGCCGATGGTGCCCTGGCCGGCAATTACGTCGGGGTCGTCGTAGGGATGGATGAACACCAGGCCCTTTTCCTTGACCAGTTCACTGGCGTGTGCGGCGGCCTCGTCGAACGTGTCGCCGTGCAACACCACCCTGGCGCCGTGTGAACGCACGCCGTCGACCTTGATGCCCGGCGTAGTGCGCGGCATGACAATGGTCGCCTTGACCCCCATGCGACTGGCCGAGTAGGCCAGCCCCTGGGCGTGGTTGCCCGCCGAGGCGGCGATCACACCGCGGGCGCGCTCCTCTTCGCTGAGCCGTGACATCTTGTTGTAAGCGCCACGCAGCTTGAAGGAAAACACCGGCTGCAGGTCTTCGCGCTTGAGAAGGATGTGATTACCAAACCGCTGCGACAGCAGGCGCGCGTGATCGATCGGCGTCTCACGGGCCACATCGTATACACGCGACTCGAGAATTCGTTTTACATAGCTTTGCGGCATTGCGACGGTCTTACAGGTTTTGCGGCGTTTACTTACCAGGCCGTCATACTAATGGAGCCGCCCGCTATTTGCAGCCCGGCCCTGTCGGCAACCGGGGCCGCGCCCTATAATGCCGCATCGCTTTTTCAGGTGTATTCCAGGAGACCGTGTCTTGAACCAGGACGAGATGAAGCAGGCCGTTGCGCGGGCAGCGCTCGATTACATCCGCCCCAAGCTCGAGCGCGACAGCGTCATCGGCATCGGTACCGGCTCCACGGCCAACTACTTCATCGACGCCCTGGGGGAGATCCGCGCAGAAGTGGAAGCCACTGTCGCCAGCTCTGAAGCTTCCGCCGCCCGGCTGCGCGACAATGGCCTGCCCGTCTACGACCTCAACAGTGTCGACCGCGTCAGCTTCTATATCGACGGCGCCGATGAGAGCAATGCCAGCCTGCAGCTTATCAAGGGCGGTGGTGGTGCCCTGACCCGGGAGAAGATCGTCGCCGCCGTGGCAGATGAGTTCATCTGCATCTGCGACCAGAGCAAACTGGTGCATACCCTGGGCGATTTCCCCCTTCCCGTTGAAGTGATTCCAATGGCCCGCAGCCATGTTGCCCGCGCGCTGGTGAAGCTCGGCGGCGACCCGGTCTACCGGGAGGGATTCACCACCGACAACGGCAACATCATCCTCGACGTATACAACTTCCCCGTGGCAGCGCCCCTGGAGATAGAACGCAAGATCAACGATATCGTCGGTGTAGTTACCAATGGCCTGTTCGCCCATCGCCCGGCTGATGTGCTGCTACTGGGACGGCCCGACGGCGTGGAAACCCTCAAAGCCCAGTGATATGCTCCGCGGCCGGTTTCATGACAGGTTGTACCGACGGGTCCTCCGGGCCCGCATCCCGATGCGATCATTTCTGAGCGTTTTCGCTGCGCTGGGTCTCAGCGCGTCTCCTCCCCTGTTGGCCGTGACCCCCGCCGTGGATCCGGTCAACAACGAAATCTCTATTTCCCTGGAGCAGGAGCCCCAGTGGCTTACCACGATAAAAGCCACGGACGCCGAGAGCTCCATCGTGCTGGACCATATCACTGAGGGCCTGATCACCCGCGATGTCGACAACAACCTTATCGGTGGCGTTGCCGAGCGCTGGGAGCTGACCGACGACAAGGCCACCTTCTGGCTACGCAAGAACGCCCGCTGGAGCGATGGTGAACCAGTCACCGCTCACGATTTCGTGTTCGCCTGGCAGCAGGTGGCCAACCCTCAGAACGCTGCCGAGTACGCGTTCCTGATGCGGCTGTTTCCCAATGGTGCAGAGATTATCGCCGGCGAAATGCCGCCGGAAACGCTGGGTGTTGAGGCCATCGACGACCACACCCTGGTGGCACACCTGGTTACGCCCACCGCCTACTTTATCGACCTGGTCACATTCATCAGCTTCCGGCCGGTACGTGAGGATTTCTACCGCGCCCAGCAGGGGCGCTACGCGGCCGACGCGGTGAACATGCTCTCCAACGGACCTTTCATTCTCACCGAGTGGGTCCACGGCGCCTCCATGCGCATGGAAAAGAACCCCTATTACTGGAACCGCGATGCCATCCCGCTGGATGCCATCAACGCGCCGTACATTACTGAAGATCCCAACGCCCGCTTCAACCTGTTCATGGACGACAAGACGGCCATAGCCGACAACCTGCAGATTTCCGCCATGAAAATGGCCATGCAGGAACACCAGAAGCTGAAGTCATTCAGCGATGGCACGGTGTACTACCTGGGCTTCAACTATCGGGAGGGTCGGTCCACCGCCAACCTGAATCTGCGACGCGCCATCCAGAGCGTATTCGATGCGGCGGAGATGACCTACAAGGTCATCGGCGTGCCCGGCAACCTGCCGGCCTACACTCTGTTCCCCCGCTGGCTGAAGGGTGACGACGGCCAGAGCCTGCAGGCCCAGTATCCACCGCGCAAGCCAGACCTGAGCGTCGAGCGCGGGCGTGAGTACCTGGCCATGGCCAAACAGGAACTGGGCGTTGAAGAGATCCCGCCACTCACCATCCTGCTGAGTGATCAGCCACAGACGGCCAAGCAGGCGGAGTACTTCCAGAATGTCATGGCTCGCAATCTGGGCCTGGAGATCCGCCTGGACAAGCAGATATTCAAGCAGCGCCTGGCGAAGATGAGCGCCGGCGACTACGACCTGGTGATGGCAGGCTGGGGGCCGGATTACAACGACGCGATGACCTTCGCCGACCTGTTCACCTCCTGGAATGCCAACAACCGGGGCCGCTACTCGAACCCGGAGTACGATGCGCTGATCACCGAGGCACTGCAGATTACCGACCAACGGCGCCGCAACCAGATCTTTGCGCGCATCCAGGACATCATCTTTGACGACGTGGTGATCATTCCCCAGTACGAGCGCGGCTTTATCTACGCCCAGGACAAGCGCATCGACGGCGTGCGCCGCTACCATACCGGCGGCGACCTCAACTTCAATTACACCTTCATCATTGACGAAGACGGCAGCCGGGGAGTGCCGGACTAGTGGGCGCCTATATCGCCAGACGCCTGCTGTCGGGCGTGATCACTATCTGGTTCATTGCCACCGCGACCTTCTTTGGCATGCACGCGGTACCCGGCGACCCGCTGCTCAATGACAAGGCTGTCACCCCGGAAATTCGCGCCAACCTGGAACGGGCCTACGGGCTGGACAAACCGGTGCCCCAGCAGTACCTGATCTTCCTGAAGAATATGCTGCAGGGCGACTTCGGCATTTCCTTCACCCAGCAAAACCGCCGGGTCAACGACATCATCGCCGAGCACTTCCCGGTATCCGCCACCCTCGGTGTACTGGCCCTGCTATTCGCCGCCGGCGGCGGCATCATGTTCGGCGCCTTAACGGCCCTGTTCCGCAGCCGCATGCCCGACTACCTGATCATGTTCCTGGTAATTATTGCCGTGTCTGTGCCCAGTTTTGTGTTCGCGGGCCTCGGCCAGCTGGCCATCCTCCGGCTCAACAGCCTGCTGGGCTTCAGCCTGTTGCCCGTCGCGGGCTGGGGAACCGTGGCGCACATGCTGGTGCCCGCGCTGGTACTGGGGCTGGGAACCATGGCGTACCTGACCCGCCTGATGCGCTCTTCCATGCTGGAAGTCGCCGAAACCGATTACATCCGGACCGCCCGCGCCAAGGGCCTGACCCCCCGACGCATTTTCTTCAGGCACCAGCTGCGCAACGCCATTCTGCCAGTGGTCACAGTGCTTGGCCCGGCGATCGCCGCCATCACCACCGGCGGCTTCGTGGTAGAACTGGTCTTCGCAATTCCCGGCCTGGGTCGCTACTTCGTACAGGCGGTACAGCAGCTCGACTACACGGTGATCATGGGCACCACGGTGTTCTACGGGGCCTTCCTGGTGCTGATGGTGATTGCGGTGGATATCGTCTACGGCTTCATCGATCCGCGCATCCAGGTCTCCAAGAGTCTCTCCTGATGGTCAGCTATATCCCCACCGCAGAAGACTTCCAGGCACTCGATAGTGCGCGCGAAGGTGACCGCATCGATCGGCCCTCCCTGTCTTACTGGCAGGATGTCTGGCGTCGCCTGCGCAGCAACCGGCGCGCTCTGGCCTCGCTGAGCATCGTCGTAGGCTTGCTGCTGTTTACCCTGATGGGACCGCTGCTGTGGAGGGTGGACCCGGCGCTGCAGGACCTTGAGCAGGTCTCCCAACCCCCCAGTCTGGGACGCTACGCGCTGGTGGTCGCCGACAATACGCCGGCGCCCACGGTTACCCACACCGCCATCAGCTCGGCGGCTGTGGACCGTGAGCAGGCGGCGCGGAATCTGCGCCTGCTGGGAACCCCGCATTCCGAGGGCGTGAACCTGGCCTGGGACCCGCTGCCCGGTGTCGATGCCTACCAGCTCTACCGCCATGAATACCCGCCCCGGGATGCCGACGACCTGGGCCTGCCCATGGCGCGCCTGATGCCGCAAGAGATCAGCTACCGGGACCTGCTGGGGCTCGAGACCCGTCAGTACTACTACTCGATCGTAGGCGTCTACAATGGCAAGGAAGCTCGCGCCTACACCACGCTTCCGGTAGTTGTGGAACAGGCCATCCTGTTCTCGGAAGCCGAGTACCGCGGCCTGCTGAGCGGCGACGCCACCCCCGAAACCGCAGTAGGCAGCTCGATCCGCCTGGAGTCACACCCACTGGGCACCGACTACCTGGGTCGCGACATGCTGGCACGGCTGATGTGGGGTGCGCGCACCTCCCTGTTTATCGGCATCTGTGCACCGCTGATCTTTGTCATCATCGGCCTCGCGTATGGCGGACTCGCCGGTTACAGCGGCGGCCGCCTGGACGGCGCAATGATGCGCTTTGCAGATTTTGTTATCGCCCTGCCGTTTCTGCTGTTCATGATCCTATTCAAGATCGCCTTTGGACTCGGCCCGGGAGAGAGCGGCATCGGGCCCATGCTGCTGGCGCTGGTGCTGTTGAGCTGGCCCGCCACCGCGCGGCTGGTGCGCGGCCAGGTGCTGCAGATTCGCGAAGAAGCCTATATCGCTGCCGCCCGCATGATGGGTGCTACCGCGCCCTACCTGGTGCTGCGCCACATCCTGCCCAACGTGATGGGCGTGTTGCTGGTGTCCCTGACCTTTGCGATTCCTACCGCCATCTTTACCGAGGCTTTCCTGTCATTTATCGGCATGGGGGTGGTGCCGCCGACACCGTCCTGGGGCTCCATGTGCAATGACGGCATTCGCACCATGCTATCTCACCCCCACGAGCTGATGTTCCCGGCGCTATTCATCAGTGTCACGGTACTGGCTTTCAACCTGCTGGGTGACGGCCTGCGCGACGCCATGGACGCGCGCATGAGGAGCGGCACATGAGTGAGCAGCCGGTGCTGAGCGTCCGGGACCTCGAGGTCGAGTTCGACACCTTCGGCGGCAAGGTGCGGGCGGTGCGCGGTGTCTCCTACGATGTACACGCCGGCGAGACCCTGGCCGTGGTGGGCGAGTCCGGCTGCGGCAAGTCGGTCACCGTGCAGGCACTGATGGGGCTGATTCCCACGCCCCCGGGGCGCATAGTGGGAGGCTCCGCCCGGCTCATGGGCAGGGAACTGATCGGTCTCAACCAGGCCCAGCTCAACGACGTGCGCGGTGCGGACATGGGCATGATCTTCCAGGACCCGATGACCTCCCTCAACCCGACCATGCGAGTTGGTGACCAGATCGCCGAGACCCTGGTGGTGCACCGCGATATTTCACGGGACGCGGCGCTGGCAGAAGCGGTGCGCCTGCTGGAACGCACCCGGATTCCCGAGGCGGCCCAGCGCGCAAGGCAGTACCCGTTCGAATTCTCCGGCGGCATGCTGCAGCGGGTCATGATTTCCATGAGCCTGGCGTGCACGCCGAAGCTGCTGATTGCCGATGAGCCCACCACGGCGCTGGACGTCACCATCCAGGACCAGGTGCTGGAACTGATGCAGGAAATCCAGCGCGAGGACCACATGGCGATCGTGCTGATCACCCACGACCTCGGTGTGGTCGCACGCATGGCCGACAGAGTCGCGGTGATGTACGCCGGCGAAGTGGTTGAGTACGGTTCCGTGGACGACATCTTCTACCGCTCCGCACACCCCTATACCGAGGGCCTGAAGGAAGCCATGCCCGACATGCACCAGCACGGCAAGGACCGTCTGGAAGCGATTCCCGGCAGCCCACCCGACCTGTTCTCACCGCCCCCGGGCTGCGCTTACCACCCGCGCTGTCCGCACGCCATGCGTATCTGCAATCGCATCGGCCCGTCGGAGTACCCGGTTGGCGACGCGCACCATGCCAGCTGCTGGCGCCTGCACGAGGACGCGCCGACTACTGCAAGCGAGGACGGCCATGCTGGTTGAAGTGCGCAAACTGAAGACCCATTTCAACATCGGCCACAACCGCACGGTGCACGCCGTGGACGGCGTGTCACTGAATATTGCCGAGAACGAGATTCTCGGCCTCGTGGGCGAGAGCGGCTGCGGCAAGTCCACCCTGGGCAAGACGCTGGCAGGGCTGCAGTCCAAGACCAGCGGCGAGATCCTGTTTCGCGGCAAACCGCTGCCGGACCGGTACTCGCAGAAGGATTTCCAACGCCTGTCCACCAATATCCAGATGATCTTCCAGGATCCCTACACCTCCCTGAATCCGCGCATGACCATCCAGGAGATCATCTCAGAACCGCTGCGGCTGCAGGAGGGCGGAGGCAAGAGCGACTACCGGGACCTGGTGGCCCAGTGGCTGGAGCGGGTGGGCCTGAAGCGCGACCACGCCAGCCGCTACCCCCACGAATTCTCCGGCGGTCAGCGCCAGCGCATCGGCATCGCCAGGGCGCTGATCGTCAAACCCCGGTTTGTGGTCTGCGATGAGCCGATCTCCGCCCTCGATGTGTCGGTCCAGGCCCAGGTCATCAACCTGTTACAGGAGCTCAAGGAAAGCCTCGGGCTGACCCTGCTGTTTATCGCCCACGACCTGTCCATGGTGCGCTACCTGTGCGACCGCATGGCGGTGATGTACCTGGGTTCCGTGGTGGAGGAAGGGCCGTCAGAAGAGGTGTACTTCAAACCCAAGCACCCCTATACCCGCATGCTGATCGCCTCCAATCCGGTGGCAGACCCCCACAGGGAAAAAGCCCGCGCCCACCAGCCACCCCAGGGCGAGATCCCGTCCCCAATCAACCCCAAGCCGGGCTGCCGATTTGCCGATCGCTGCCCGGAAGCCAGCAATCGCTGCCGCGAGGAAACGCCGGTGCCCAAGTTCATCGACGAACAGCGCATGATTGCCTGCCACCTCTACTAGCCGACCGGAGCCAGCGTGGAAGACGAGAAAGCCCGCTTCCTGAGCCAGTTGGCCGAGCGCTATGGCCCATCGCTGGAGCGCTTCCTCACGCGCAAGCTGGATAACCCCGCCGATGCCGCCGAGGTCGCCCAGGAAACCTTCATCCGCCTGTACCGGCTGGAGCATCCGGACCAGCTCGACAACGCCCGCGCATTCCTGTTCCAGGTGGCCTCCAACCTGGCAGTGGACCAGCTGCGCCGACGCAGCCTGCACTTCCGCTTCCTGAAAGCCGAGACCCGCGACAGCGGCGAGGGTGAGCTTCCCGAGGGCGCTGCCGACAGCGCCTCTCCGGAGCAGATTCTCAGCAGCCAGGAAAAGCTGGCGCGTATCTATGAGGCCGTGGACCGTCTACCCGAGAAGTGCCGCCAGGCCTTCCTGCTACACCGCAATTCCGGGCTGTCCTACGGCGACATCGCCAAAGAGCTCGGGGTATCGGTATCCAGTGTCGAAAAGTACATCCTGCAGGCGCTCAAGGAATGCCGGCGGGCGCTCAGCAGCTATTATGAAGAGGGAGAGGCCAGTGATGGCGGGGCCGGCGGGGGAACCGTTCAGGGACCGGGGTCTCAAAAACGCTAAGCTGCATTGAGGGATTGTGCTGCTGTAACGTTTAAGTGTCATAAAGGATGGCCACACAGAGTGTGGGACGCCTGCCGGAGCACCAAGCGTAGCGAAAATCGTTACATAATGATGAAAACTGGGTGACAATCGGCAGGGCAATCGGCAGGACAAAGGGGCCTGGAGCGACTTGAGTTCGTACCAGGGAAACAATCGGCTCAGCAGCCAGTTAATCGGGCGAGGACAAGGCAGGCAAGCATGAAGCGCTCTACCGTCAGCAACCTCCGCCAGGAACTAAGCGGCGCCATGGAAGACCAGGCCTGCCAGTGGATTGCCCGCCTGCGCGCCGAAGACGCCAGCGAGGCTGACCACCAGCAATTCGCACTCTGGCTGGCCGCAAACCCGGCCCACGGCCGCGCCATGGACGCCGTGCTGGCCATGTGGGAAGACCTCGAGGTGCTCAAGCACCGCCCTGTCAGCACGGAACCCGCGCAACCTTCCCGTCGCCGCTGGATTGGCACCGGCCTGGCGCTGGCCGCCTCCCTGGTGCTGGCGATCCTGCTGTCACCAGGTCTTGGCCTGGGCCCTGGCACAGAGGAATACCGCACCCGCCTCGGCGAACAGCTGGCGGTTACGCTGGCCGATAGTTCTTCCGTCAAACTGAATACCGATACCCGGCTACTGGTGAACTACAGCAGTGGTGAGCGCCAACTAACCCTGGTCCGCGGCGAGGCCTTCTTCCAGGTGGCCCACGACCCCGACCGACCATTCCTGGTGACTGCCGGCAACACCGAGGTGCGGGCCCTGGGTACCGCGTTTAATATCCTGCTCAACGGCGAACGCAGTGAAATCACCGTCACCGAAGGCGTGGTGCGCGTTACCGAGCTCAACGCCCCCGATACACGACCGGCCCTGACCGAGCTACTGTACAGCGACCAGCGTCTGGCCGGCGACCGCGGCGGCCTGTCCCCGGCAGAGAGCGTCGACTCTGGAAACCTGCTGGCCTGGCGCGACGGCAAGCTGGTAGCCCACGACATGCCCCTGGGCGAACTGGTCACCGAGCTGTCGCGCTATCACCCCAACCGCATATTCATCGCCGAGCCGGACCTGACCCAGACCACGGTGTCCGGCGTGTTCCAGCTCGAGGATCTCGACAGCATCCTGCTGGCGCTGGAGCACACTGTCGGGGTGCGCAGTGTCGCCCTGGACGACGGCAGCCTTCAGTTGATCAGGGCGCCCCTATAAGCTAAGTTTTCGCCTGTGAACGCACGGGCTCATCCTCGGACTGCAGCGCGGCTCGCTCGCATTCTTCTGCTACTGTGGTGTCTCCCGGGCACAGTCATTGCCCAGGCCCGGTACAACTTTGATCTGGCGGGACAGGCGCTGTCAGAATCCCTGATACAGTTCAGCCACCAGAGCGGGCTGGCCATCGTCTTTTCTGATCCTGAAATCCGCGGAATCGAGAGCCCTCGCGTGCAGGGCCGCCTCACTCCGAACGAGGCATTGACCAGCCTGCTGGCCGGCACCGACTTCACCTGGCGACTGATCGACGACCGTATTGTGGCCATCTATGACGGCAGCTGCCGCAGTGATGACAGCTGCCCGGAAAACGAGCAGCTGCTGGTGATGAACCCGCTGTACGTACCTGGAATCGAAGAACTCTACGTCTACGGCAACCGCATCACCGGCTCGCGGATAAAGCGCAGCACCCTGCAAGGCTCCGCGCCGGTGGATGTTATTTCGTCGCCGGATATCGAACTGTCCGGTGCCCAGACCCTGGGTGAAATCCTGCGCTACCTGCCATCGGTGTCGGGCAATGCCACCAGCACCGCTATCAGCAACGGTGGCGACGGCACCGCCACCGTGACCCTGCGCGGCCTGCCCGCCTCCAGTACCCTGGTATTGATCAACGGCCGGCGGGTCGCCAACGACGGACTGGCCGGGGAATCGATAGACCTCAACACCATCTCGCCGGCGGCGGTGCAGCGCATCGAAGTGCTCAAGGACGGGGCCTCGGCGATTTACGGTTCCGATGCCATCGCCGGGGTCGTGAACATCATCATGAAGGAGGACTTCTACGGCCTGCTGCTGGAGCAGTATATTGGCGCCGCCCAGGAGGGCGACGGCAGCACCACGACGACCACCATCCAGTACGGCACCGGCTTTCGCAATGGCTCGATGTTCTTCTCCGCCAGCCACTTCGACCAGGACGAGATCGCCGCCCGCGACCGCAGTATTTCGGAGTCCGCGGACGGGCGCTCCCGCGGCGGCGCTGATCTGCGCTCCAGCGCGACACCCAGCGCCCGGGTCACACTGCCGGGAGGGCAGACGGCGATTCGCGACCCCAGCAGCGGCGACTACCGAGAGGTCACGGAAGATGACCTTTTCAACTTCCCGGATTTCACCTCGTCACTGGTGCCTTCCGATCGCACCTCGGCCTACCTGTCCGCCAGCTACGATTTCAGCGAGCTGCTGACCGGCAAGCTGGAGGTGAGCTATATACGCACCAGCGCCAAGGCACAGCTGGCTCCGACACCGATTTTCACTGCCTTCGAGCAGCAACCAATCACGGTAGCGGCAGACAATATCTACAACCCCTTCGGTATACCGCTGGAGGACGTACGCCGGCGGCTGATTGAACTGCCGCCCCGCCAGCAGCAGAACAAGTCCGACGTCACTCGCATCAGCGCCCTGCTGGAGGGGATCTACGGCCGCTGGGACTGGGAGTGGAGTGTCGACTGGAGCCAGAGCAACGCCAAGGAGACCACCACCGGGGTGGTCAGCGCCGACAACCTGCGCCGCGGCGTGGGCCCGGCAGACCAATGCCTGGGGCTTGAGCTTGACGGCTGCGTGCCCGTCAACCTGTTCGGCCGACCGGGCACCATCGACGGCGACCAACTCGATTTCCTGCGCGTGCCCGGCAAGGTTCGCGGCGAGAGCAAGCTCGCCGGCACCAGCTTTACCGCCTTTACCCGCCTGATGGACCTGCCTTACGGGCCGGTAGAGTTCGCAGTGGGCGCCGAGTACCGGGACGAATCGACCGAGAAGAAACCGGACCGCCGCCTTGAAAACGTCGGCACCATCGGCGGTACCAACTTCGAGCGGACCCGCGGCGACCGACGCTCCGGCGAGGTGTACTTCGAGAGCATTTCACCCCTGTACCGCAACGAGGATCGGGGCCAGCTGTTCGACCTGGAACTGGCGCTGCGCTATTCGTATTACAACGATTTTGGCGGCACCACCAATCCCAAGGTGGGGCTGCGTATGCAGCTCAACCCGTCCTGGCTGTTCCGGGCCACCTACGCCCAGGGCTTCCGTGCACCGACACTTAACGAGCTGTTCATGGGCGCCACCGAGGCGCAGGCATTCATCTCCGACCCCTGCACGATTCCCGAAAACGTCGGGGCGCTGCCCGGCTGCCAGCAACTTGCCGACGACAGCCGCAACCAGTTCCTGACCATCACCGGCGGCAACGAGAACCTGGAAGAGGAAAAGTCGGTGAGCTACGGCGTCGGCCTTGTGTGGACGCCACGCTTCCTGTCGGGTTTCTACGGCGCAGTGGACTACTTCGACATCGACACCGACAACGTGGTGGGCTCCAGTGCGCAGTTCATCGTCACCCAGAACGCCACCCGCGGCCTGTTCGACGAACAGGTGGTCCGCGACGAGCAGGGCAACCTGCAGCAGGTCTCGGCAATCAACCTCAATGTCGGCGAGCGCCGCGTGCAGGGCGTGGATCTCAGCCTCAATTACCGCCTGCCCACCCGCGACTGGGGCCAGTGGTCAACGGCGCTGGATGTTGCCTATATGAAGGAGTACACCATACAGCTGGACCGGGATTCCTCCACCGTGGGATTCGCCGGCACTTTCATCGACCCCGCTTCCGAGGGACTGGGGGGGCTGCCGGAATGGAAGGGGACTTTCGGCATCCAGTGGGCCAGGCAGCGCTGGCGGGGCAGCTACGACCTGCACTACATCAGTGAGATGCGCGAGACGGTGCCGGGCACCAATACACGGCGGGATATCGATTCCTGGGTGGTACAGGATGTGCAGTTCAGCTACGTATTCAATGTGCTGCGCGGCCTGCGGGTATCAATGGGAATCGACAATATCCTCGACGAAGATCCGCCCTTTGCCGCCTCCGCCTTCAACGACAACTTCGACGGGCGCAGTCATGAGCTGCGCGGCCGCTTCTGGTACGCCAAGCTGAGCCAGCGTATCTAGGGAACCTCTGCAAAACTCCTAGGCATCCAGGTAGCGGGCAATCCGTCCCAGCATGTCCTCACGCACCGCGGCGGATTCGTTGACCAGGTGATGCATGCCGGTAGGCAGCATCTCAATCCTCGCCGCCGGGAACTGCTTTTCCAGCACCGGCAGGTTGCGGCGCCAGTCCACCGTACCGTCATTGTCGCCCTGCAGGATCAGCAAGGGCGTCGCGCAGGGTGGCCGCGCCAGGAAGGCAGCCAGCCAGTCATTCAATGCACCTACCCAGCACACCGGGATCTGGTCGTGCTGCAGGGGGTCTGTGGGCAGGAACTCCAGGAATTCGGGATCCTGGGAGTTCTCCGCAAACTTGCGCGGCACTGCGTCGAAAAAGCGGTGCAGCAGCCGGTAGGTGAGGAGGATACGCCGCCAGCCATGGGGCCACACCAGCGGCGCCAGCAGCACCACTGCATCGAAAGCCGCAGGCTGCCCGGCACACTGCAGGAAATCCATGATCGCGGCCCCGCCGGTGCTCTGGGCAATGACCTGGCGCGGGCCTGGCAGCTCGGCGGTCGCCGCCAGCACATCAATAATCGCCTGGCGATACTCGGCAAAGTCATCGATCTCGGCGCGGGGCCCGGTAGACAGGCCATGGCCGGGCAGGTCGAAGGCCACCACGTTGCTGCCGCGGACAAGGCCGAAGTGCACGAGGCGGGAATAGAGCCCGACATGATCGAAGTAGCCGTGCACCAGGTAAATGGTACTGGCAGCACCCGGCTGCTCCCAGGTTTGCAGGGCCAGGTGATGATCGCCGGATTGGATATAGCCCAGGCGGTGATGGAGATCCGTGAATTCGGGGCTGAAATCCAGGCCGTAGTAGTCGAAATAGGCGGTCGCTTCTGGCAGCTGCTGCCCGGTGCCGAAAGCGGGCAGGTGGCCCGCGAGGGCATGGAAGGCCTCCGTGGGTCCAGTCATGCGCCGGCCAGGAAGCGGTGGATGCCGTCAAAGAACATCTGCACCGAGATGATCACCAACAGCATGCCCATCAGGCGCTCGGTGGCAATCAGGCCACGCCGACCCAGCACCCGGAACAGCAATGGTGAGGCGGCGAGGATGATCGATGACACCAGCCAGGCACAAAACAGGGCGAGTCCGAACTCCAGGGTCTGGTCCGGGTTCTTGTGCACGAACAGCATCACGACGGCCAGGGTCGAGGGGCCGGCCACGCAGGGCGTGGCCAACGGCACCAGGAAAGGCTCTCCCTCGGGCAGGTCATCCATGTTGAGACCACCCATGGGGAAGATCATGCGCAGGCCGATGATGAACAGGATGATACCGCCGGCGATGCTGATGGATTCCTGCTTGAGCTGCAGCAGATCCAGGAACCAGGCACCCCCGAACAGGAACAGGATGAGAATGAGCAGGGCAAAAAACAGCTCGCGCACGATCACCCGCATGCGCCGGTGATCGGGCACGTCTTTCAGGACACTCAGGAATATCGGCACATTACCAAGTGGATCCATCACGAAGAGGATCGTCAGGAAAGCCGTAACCAGGTCCATCTCAGGCGGGCTTGACGACCTGCTTCAGCTCACCCGCGCTGTAGCGCTGCACCATGTCTGCCAGCGATACAGGCCTGATCTTGTCGGCATTGCCGGCGGTGCCGAAGGCCTCGTAGCGGGCCACGCAGATATCCTTCATGGCCTGGATGGTTTCCTTGAGGTACTTGCGCGGATCAAACTCGGCGCGATTCTCAGCCATGAAGCGGCGGATGGCACCGGTGGAGGCCAGGCGCAGGTCGGTGTCGATGTTGACCTTGCGCACACCAAAGCGAATCCCTTCCTGGATCTGCTCCACCGGGACCCCGTAGGTCTCGGGAATGTCACCACCGTACTCGTTGATGATCGCCAGCCAGTCCTGCGGTACCGAGGAAGAGCCGTGCATAACCAGGTGAGTGTTGGGAATGCGGTCGTTGATTTCCTTGATGCGGTCGATGGCCAGGATGTCGCCGGTGGGCGGGCGGCTGAACTTGTAGGCGCCGTGGCTGGTGCCACAGGCAATTGCCAGGGCATCAACATCGGTGGCGGCGACAAACTGGGCCGCTTCCTCGGGGTCGGTCAGCAGCTGGTCATGCGTCAGTTTACCCTCGGCGCCGATGCCGTCCTCTTCACCCGCCTCACCTGTCTCCAGGGAGCCGAGGCAACCGAGCTCGCCCTCCACGGATACGCCGCAGGCGTGGGCCATGTCCACTGCGCTGCGAGTCACGCTGGTGTTGTAGTCGTAGTCCATCGGAGTCTTGCCGTCCTCGCCGAGGGAGCCGTCCATCATGACCGAGGTAAACCCGAGCTGGATGGAGCGCTGGCAGACCGCGGGGCTGACGCCGTGATCCTGGTGCATGACCACAGGTATATGGGGAAATTCCTCGACCGCCGCCTGGATCATGTGGCGCAGGAAAGGCGCGCCCGCGTACTTGCGAGCGCCGGCACTGGCCTGCATGATGACCGGGCTGTTGGTCTCGTCAGCCGCTTCCATGATGGCGCGGGTCTGCTCGAGGTTGTTGACGTTGAAAGCCGGAACGCCGTAGCCGTGTTCGGCGGCGTGGTCCAGCATCTGGCGCATACTGATCAGTGCCATGTAACTCTCTCCGTGGGTAACTCTGTGGCGGCGCTAGCCAGCGGCTCGCTCCTTCAAAATGGCCACCGCCGGCAGCTGGTTCTCAGCCAGCGGCTCGCTCTTCCAAAATAGCCACCGCCGGCAGCTGGTTCTCAGCCAGCGGCTCGCTCTTCCAAAATAGCCACCGCCGGCAGTACTTTCCCCTCAACATACTCCAGGAAAGCGCCACCTCCGGTGGAGATGTAGGACACCTTGTCGGCGATGCCGTACTTGTCGATCGCAGCCAGGGTGTCGCCACCGCCCGCCAGCGAAAAGGCTGAGCTTTCGGCGATGTCGCGGCTCAGGGCCTCGGTGCCGCCGGCAAACTGGTCAAACTCAAACACCCCCACCGGGCCATTCCAGATAATGGTGCCGGCCTGGCGCAGGATCTCGCCGATGCGCGCGCGGGTGTCGGGGCCGATATCGAAAATCATATCGTCGTCGGCGACCGCCGCCGCGGGCTTGATGCTGGCCTCGGCAGACTCCGAAAACTCCTTGCCCGTGACCACATCGCTGGGCAGGGGAATGTCAGTTTTCTCCATCAATGCCTGGGCGGCCGGAATCAGCTCGTTTTCACACAGGGACTTGCCGATCGGCAGGCCGCTGGCGGCCAGAAAGGTATTGGCGATGCCGCCCCCGACCACCAGCTGGTCAACCTTGTCGGCCAGGGTTTCCAGCACGGTGAGCTTGGTGGATACCTTGGAGCCGCCGACGATAGCCAGCAGCGGCCGCGCCGGGCTGGACAGCGCCTGTTCGAGGGCGTCGAGTTCTGCGGCCAGCAGCGGGCCGGCGCAGGCAACGGCTGCGAACTTCGCCACCCCGTGGGTCGAGGCCTGGGCACGGTGTGCGGTACCGAAGGCGTCCATCACGAATACATCACAGAGCGCCGCGTAGCGCTGTGCCAGGCCATCGTCGTTGGCCTTTTCACCGGTATTGAAGCGCACGTTTTCCAGCACCACCACTTCGCCGTCGGCCACTTGCACCGCGTCGAGGCTTTCGGACAGCCGGACCGGCGCATCCAGCGCCCCGGCCAGGTAATCGACTACCGGGCGCAGCGAGTACTCCGCGCTGGGCTCGCCTTCCACAGGTCTTCCCAGGTGGGACATGACAATAAGCCGGGCGCCGGCCTCCAGAGCCTGCTTCAGGGTCGGCAGCGCGGCGCGGATGCGCGCGTCGCTTGCCACTTTGCCGTCTTTGAGGGGAACGTTGAGATCCTCGCGCACCAGTACCCGCTGACCGGCGAGATCCAGGTCGCTCATTTTCAGGATTGACGTGTTCATTCGGACTCCGAAGTCGAGGTGCCGTACCAGTGCTGGACCACGTCCAGCATGCGATTGGCGTAACCCCATTCATTATCGAACCAGACTAGCACCTTTACCAGCCGACGCCCGCTGACCCGGGTCTGGCCGGCGTCGACCACACAGGAATGGGGGTCCTGGTTGAAATCAGAGGACGCCAGCGGCTCGGCGGTGTAGCCCAGCACGCCGCAAAAGTCCGCTGCGGCTGCCGCTGACAGGGCCGCGTTGACCTCGTCTACCCCGGTATCCCGCTGCACTGACACCACCAGGTCCATGGCGGACACGTTCTGCACTGGCACCCGCAGGGCCTGGGCCGTGAAGCGCCCGGCCATCTCCGGCAGGATGCGCTCAACACCGCGCGCCAGACCGGTATCGATGGGAATGATGTTGGTGCCCGCGGCGCGGGTCTTGCGCAGATCGGTGTGGTGGTAGGCATCCAGCACCGGCTGGTCATTCATGGCGGAATGAATCGTGGTAATGGTGCCGCTGTCGATCCCGAAGGCGTCGTCCAGGGCCTTGATAATCGGCACAATACCGTTGGTCGTGCAGGAGGCGGCGCTGACGATACGGTGCTCAGCGGTCAGTAGACCGTGGTTCACCCCGTAGACGATGGTGGCATCTACATCGGCCTGGGCGGGCTGGGAAAACAGCACCCGGCCTGCGCCCTGCTCCAGGTGGCGGGCAGCGGTGGCCCGCTCGGTGAAACTGCCGGTGCATTCGAGCACGACGTCGACGTCGAGCTCGGACCAGGGCAGATTGTCGATGTCCGGCTGCCGCAGCAGTCGCACCGGTTCGCCATCGACCCGCAGTATGTCGCCCTCCAGCGCCAGATCGCCCCGAAAGCGTCCGTGCGTGGAGTCATAGCGCGTCAGGTGCACCACGGTGGCGGTATCGGCAATCTCGTTGATGGCCACCACCTGCATCTTTTCGCGGTGCGGGCTTTCCACCAGGGCGCGCAGGACACAGCGCCCGATACGGCCGTAGCCGTTGATCGCAAGCTTGATCAGAGCAGGATGTCCTCCAGGGTCTCGGCCACCACCTCGGGCGTAAAGCCGAAGTGCTTCATCAGGTCGCCGGCGGGGGCAGACTCGCCGAAGCTGGTCATACCGACCACGCGGCCGTCGAGGCCCACAAACTTGTACCAGTAGTCAGCGTGACCGGCTTCCACCGCGACCCGGGCCAGCACGTCGGAGGGCAGCACCTGCTCCCGGTAGGCCGCGTCCTGGGCCATGAAGACTTCCGGGCTGGGCATGGATACCACGCGCAGCTTGCGGCCCTTGTCCGCCAGTATGGCAGCGGCGTCCAGCGCCAGCTGCACCTCGGAGCCGGTGGCAATCAGGATACCGTCGAGCTCACCCTCCGGCTCTTGCAGGATGTAGGCGCCACGGGCGATGTCCGCCAGCTGCTGATCGCTGCGCGCCTGGTGTGGCAGGCCCTGGCGCGAGAACACCAGCGCGCTGGGGCCGTCGCGATGTTCGATAGCGGCCTTCCAGGCCACCGCCGATTCCACCGCGTCACAGGGACGCCAGGTCACCATGTTGGGCGTGGTGCGCAGGTTGGTGAGCTGCTCCACCGGTTGATGGGTGGGGCCGTCTTCGCCGAGGCCGATCGAATCGTGGGTATAGACGAAAATCGACTGCTGCTTCATCAGCGCCGCCATGCGCACCGCGTTGCGGGCGTATTCCATGAAGATAAGGAAGGTCGCGCCGTAGTTGATGAAACCCCCGTGTAGAGCGATGCCGTTCATGATCGCCGACATGCCGAACTCGCGCACGCCGTAGTAGACGTAGTTGCCTGAGGCGTCGGCGGCAGTGATGGGCTTGCTGCCGCTCCACACCGTCAGGTTGGAGCCGGCAAGGTCGGCTGAGCCCCCGAGCAGCTCCGGCAACAGGGCGCCGTAAGCATTGAGGCAATTCTGGGAGGCCTTGCGACTGGCGATACTGTCACCGTCGGCCTGGCACTGGCGGATATAGGCCTCGGACTCGGCGGCGAAATTCTCCGGCAGCTCACCTGCCAGTCGGCGCTTTAGTTCCGCCGCCAGTTCTGGGAATTCCGCCGTGTAGGCATTCATTACCTGTTGCCATTCCTCTTCCGCCGCGGCGCCCGCCGCGCGGCCGTCCCAGGCGCTGTAGATATCATCCGGCACCTCAAAGGGTGCATGGGCCCAGCCGATGTTGTCACGGGTGGCGGCCACCTCGTCTTCGCCGAGGGCGGCGCCGTGACAGGATTCGCTGCCCTGCTTGTTGGGCGCGCCCTTGCCGATTATGGTCTTGCAGCAGATCAGCGTCGGCCGAGAAGTGTCGGCGCGGGCGTGATCGATGGCGGTCTTGATGGCGGCGGGATCGTGGCCGTCTACGCCGGGAATGACCTGCCAGCCGTAGGCGTCAAAGCGCGCCGGCGTATCGTCGGTAAACCAGCCCTCGACCTCGCCGTCAATGGAAATGCCGTTGTCATCGTAGAAGACTATCAGCTTGCCGAGGCCCAGGGTGCCCGCCAGCGAACAGACCTCGTGGGAGATGCCTTCCATCAGGCAGCCGTCGCCGGCAAAGCAGTAGGTGAAGTGTTCAATGACCCGGTATTCCTGGCGGTTGTACTGGGCGGCCAGCACCTTCTCCGCTATGGCCATGCCCACCGCGTTACTGATGCCCTGGCCCAGCGGGCCGGTAGTGGTCTCAACGCCCGGCGCGTAACCGTACTCGGGGTGGCCCGGGGTCTTGCTGTGCAGCTGCCGGAAATTCCTGAGTTCGTCCAGCGGCAGGTCATAACCCGTCAGGTGCAGCAGCGAGTAGATCAGCATGGAGCCGTGGCCGTTGGACATCACGAAGCGATCGCGGTTGGGCCAGCCCGGATTGGCCGGGTTGTGCACCAGGTATTGCCGCCACAGCACCTCTGCAATATCCGCCATGCCCATGGGCGCGCCGGGGTGGCCGCTATTGGCCTTCTGCACCGCGTCCATGCTCAGCGCACGGATGGCGTTGGCGAGGTCAGTCTGAGACGTCATCAGGAAACTCCGGGGTGTCAAAAAAGGGCGCTATTCTCTCGTAACCGCTGGCCCGGGGCAATGCGGGAAGCCGCCAATAACAAGGCCCTGGGCGCCATTGGGGTAACCCGGCGGTGTCAGCCGGAAATCTATATCAAAATAATTTGATATAGATTGAGCATCTGCTAGACTTCCCCGCCATGCCTGCTCTCACCGAGGCCCGCGAGGATGCCGGAATCCCGGCTGGCGAATCCCGCGAAGCAGACAACGCCATCGAACTGCTCGCCGGCCTGTGCAAGGCCAGCGGCGATTCGCTGCGCCTGCGCGTTCTCAAGCTGCTACGCCAGGATTCACTCGCCGTCCAGGAGCTCTGCACGCTGCTGGACATGCGCCAGCCGGCGCTGAGCCATCATCTGAAGGTGATGGCAGGCGCCGGCCTGGTTACCAGTCGGCGCGAGGGCAACACCATTTTCTACCGCCGCGCGGTACCTGAGCCCCAGTCGGCGCTGGGGCAGCTGCAGGCAGCCCTGCTGGCCAGCGTCGACGAACTGCCGCTGGAAGCCCTGCTGCGGGAACGATTGTCGGAGCTGCGCAACGAGCGCGAGCAGTCTTCAAGGACCTTCTTCCAGCAGCATGCCGATGAATTCCGCGAACAGCAGGACCTGATTGCGAGCTACGAGCAGTACGCCGACACCGTGGCCCAGGCGCTGGCGGAAGCACCGCTGGCGCAGCGCCACACCGTACTGGAAGTAGGCCCCGGCGACGGCGACTTCCTCACCACCCTCAGCGAGGGCTTTGAACGGGTAGTGGCGCTGGATAGCGCCGAGGAAATGCTGGCCCGCTCAAAGGCCCGGGCCGCGGATGCCGGCCTCGGCAATATCGAGTTCGTGCACGGCGACACGCGCCACCCCCGGCTCAAGGCACTGTCTGCCGACTGCATCGTGGTCAACATGGTGCTGCACCATAACCCCTCACCGGCCGACATCCTGCAGGACCTCGCCGGCTGCCTGGCACCGGGGGGCGTGCTGCTGGTGACCGACCTCTGCCGTCACGACCAGGACTGGGCGCGCGAGGCCTGCGGCGACCTGTGGCTGGGTTTTGAGCCCGAAGAGCTGGCCTCCTGGGCCAGCAGCGCCGGGCTTACCGAGAACGCCGGGATCTACCTGGCACAGCGCAACGGATTTCAAGTACAGGTGCGCCTGTTTGGCCACCAATCGACAAGTTAAGGACTAAGCAATGAGCGAGTATTCCCTTTTCACCTCCGAGTCGGTATCGGAAGGACATCCGGACAAGATGGCCGACCAGATTTCCGATGCCATCCTCGACGCCATCCTCGCCGATGACCCCCACGCGCGAGTAGCGGTGGAGACCATGGTCAAGACCGGCATGGCCATCATCGCCGGTGAAGTAACCACTTCCACCTATGTCGAGCTGGAAGATGTGGTCCGCAAGGTCATCCTCGACATCGGCTACGACAGCTCCACGGTCGGCTTTGACGGCGCGTCCTGCGCCGTTTTGAATGCCATCGGCAAGCAGTCTCCCGACATTGCCATGGGCGTGGACGAGGGCGAAGACAAGGAGCAGGGCGCCGGTGACCAGGGCCTGATGTTCGGCTACGCCACCAGTGAAACCGACGTGCTGATGCCGGCTCCGATCTATTACTCGCACCGCCTGGTGGAGCGCCAGGCCCACCTGCGCAAGGATGGGGTGCTGCCCTGGCTGCGCCCCGACGCCAAGAGCCAGGTCACCCTGCGCTACGAAGACGGCAAGCCGGTCGCGGTGGACGCGGTGGTACTGTCCACCCAGCACGACGAGGGCATCAGCCAGGCTGACATCCATGAAGCGATCATGGAAAACGTGATTCGCCACGTGCTGCCCGCGGAATGGCTGCACGACGACACCCGTGTGCACATCAACCCCACCGGCCAGTTCATCATCGGCGGTCCGCTCGGCGACTGCGGCCTGACCGGCCGCAAGATCATTGTCGACACCTACGGTGGCATGGCCCGCCACGGCGGCGGCGCCTTCTCCGGCAAGGACCCCTCCAAGGTTGACCGCAGCGCCGCCTACGCCGGCCGCTACGTGGCCAAGAACATCGTCGCCGCCGGCCTCGCCGATCGCTGTGAGATCCAGGTGTCCTATGCCATCGGCGTGGCCGAGCCCACCTCGATTTCCGTCAACACCTTCGGCACCGCCACCGTGGCGGAAGACCGTATTGTCGACCTGGTGCGCGAGCACTTCGACCTGCGCCCGAAGGGCCTGATCGAGATGCTGGATCTCAAGCGCCCGATCTATTTCAACACCGCTGCCTACGGCCACTTCGGTCGCGAGGAGCCCGAATTCACCTGGGAAAAAACTGACAAAGCTGACGCCCTGCGCGCGTCTGCCTGAGGAGACACTCACATGAGCACTGCAGAAAAACTCGACACCGTGGCCGACTACAAGGTCGCTGACATCAGCCTCGCCGACTGGGGCCGCCGCGAAATCGCCATCGCCGAGGGCGAGATGCCCGCGCTGATGGCGCTGCGCGACAAGTACAGCCCCAGCCAGCCGCTGGCGGGCGCAAAGATTCTCGGCTGTATCCACATGACCATCCAGACCGCGGTTCTCATCGAGACCCTGCAGGCGCTGGGCGCCGAGGTGCGCTGGTCATCCTGCAACATCTTTTCCACCCAGGACCACGCCGCCGCGGCCATCGCCGCCGCCGGCACCCCGGTCTTCGCCTGGAAGGGTGAGACCGAGGAGGAGTACGAGTGGTGCATAGAGCAGACCATTCTCAAGGGCGGCACTCCCTGGGACGTGAACATGGTGTTGGACGACGGTGGTGACCTCACCGCCATGCTGCACGACAAGTACCCGCAGCTGCTCGACAATGTGCACGGCATCACCGAGGAAACCACCACCGGCGTGCACCGCCTGATCGAGATGATGAAGGAAGGCTCCCTCAAGGTGCCGGCCATCAATGTCAACGACTCCATCACCAAGAGCAAGAACGACAACAAATACGGCTGCCGCCACAGCCTCAACGACGCCATCAAGCGCGCCACCGACCACCTGCTATCCGGCAAGCAAGCGCTGGTGATCGGCTACGGCGATGTGGGCAAGGGTTCCGCCCAGTCCCTGCGCCAGGAAGGCATGATCGTCCGCGTCGCCGAGATCGACCCGATCTGCGCCATGCAGGCCTGCATGGACGGCTTCGAGGTGGTGTCCGCCTACATCGACGGCGACCGCAGCAAGGGCGTCGATACCCAGCTGCTGGCCAAGACCGACCTGCTGTGCACCGCTACCGGCAACTACAACGTCTGCGATAGCGAAGTGATCAAGGCGATCAAGTCCGGCGCCGTGGTCTGCGACATCGGCCACTTCGACAACGAGATCGACACCGCCTACATGCGTGAGAACTACGAGTGGGAAGAAGTGAAGCCTCAGGTACACCTGGTGTATCGCGACCGCGCCGCCAACGACCACCTGATCCTGCTGGCCGAAGGCCGCCTGGTGAACCTGGGCAACGCCACCGGCCACCCCTCGCGGATCATGGACGGCTCCTTCGCCAACCAGGTGCTGGCACAGATCTACCTGTTCGAGCGCCGCTTTGCCGACCTCGAGGACAACATGAAGGCCACCGCCATCACCGTCGAGGTACTGCCCAAGAAGCTCGACGAGGAAGTGGCGGCCCACATGGTCGGCGGTTTCGGTGGTGTACTGACGAAGCTCACCGACGAGCAGGCCAACTACATCGGCGTCAAGGCCGAAGGCCCGTTCAAGCCCGATAGCTACAAGTACTAAGCGAGCAGAAGGTAAAACCGATGTCAGCCGCCAATATCAGCTTTGAGTTCTTTCCGCCCAAGACGGATGAAGGGCGTCGCAAATTGCTGGAAGTCACGGCGCCTGCGCTGCAGGCGCTGGGTCCGGAGTTCTTCTCCTGCACCTACGGCGCCGGCGGCTCGACCCGGGACAACACCTTCGACATCGTCGAACAGGTTCACGGCGCCGGCTCGACTATCGCCCCGCACCTGAGTTTTGGCGGCGACAACGAAACGGCCATCGGCGAGCTGCTGGATCGCTACGTCGCCCTCGGCGTCAACCACCTGGTGGCGCTGCGCGGCGACATGCCCTCTGGCATGGGTGGTCGCACCCAGCTGGTATACGCCAGCGAGCTGGTGCGCTTCATCCGCGAGCGCACCGGCGATCACTTTCGCATCGCCGTGGGCGCCTACCCGGAGATCCACCCGGAAAGCACCAGCTATGACAGCGATGTGCACTATCTGAAGGGCAAATTTGACGCCGGAGCCGATATTGCGATCACCCAGTACTTCTACAATGTCGATGCCTACTTCTACTACATGGATCGCTGCCTCGATGCCGGCATCGACAAACCGATCTTCGCCGGCGTTATGCCGATCACCAACTTCGAAAACCTGGCGCGCTTCTCGCGCAACTGTGGTGCCGAGATCCCGCGCTGGATTGCCCAGCGCATGGAAGGTTTCAAGGGCGACCCCGACAGCACCCGCGCTTTCGGCATCGAGGTGGTCACCCAGCTGTGCCAGACGCTGATGGACAACGGCTGCCCCGGCATCCACTTCTACACCATGAACCAGCTGGAGCCGGTACAGACCATTTTCCACAACCTGCAGTTCTCAGCCCCCGCCGAGGTCAACCGCGCCTCGGCATGAGCCCAGCGCCCGACGCACCGCGGTTTTTTACCGAACAGCCCCTCTCTGCGGGTGATGAGCTGGCCCTGGAAACGGGGCCCAGCCGCCACATCGCCAGCGCCCTGCGGCTGCGCGAAGGCACACCGATACGCCTGTTCAATGGTGCGGGAGGTGAGTATCTCGCCAACATTTCCGCGATCAGCAAGCAGACCGTGACGGTGGCCGTCAGCGAGTTCTTCCCGGAGGACCGCGAAGCCAGCCTGCCGATTACCCTGGGAGTCGGCATCAGCCGCGGTGAGCGCATGGACCTGGTGGTGCAGAAAGGCACAGAGCTCGGCGTCGCCGCTATTCAGCCCCTGGTGACCGAACGCACCGAGGTGCGACTCAAGGGGGAGCGAGAGCAGAAGAAAGTCCGTCACTGGCAACAGGTGGCCATCAGCGCCTGCGAGCAGTGCGGCCGCAATCGCCTGCCCGCGATCGCCGAACCCGCGCCATTGGCCAGGTGGCTCGAGGGTGCAGAGGCCGAGCTCAAGCTGGTCCTGCACCACCGCAGCGACCAGGGTCTCGCGGAGTCTCCGGCACCGGCATCGGTGGCCCTGCTGGTCGGCCCTGAGGGCGGCCTGTCGGCGGCGGAAATCGAGGCCGCCGAGGTCGCAGGTTTCCAGCCACTGACCCTGGGGCCGCGCGTGCTGCGCACCGAAACCGCGCCGCTGGCGGCGTTATCCATCCTGCAATTTTACTGGGGAGACATGCAGTGACTGACGCTTCGGCCACCTCCAAAACCGAGCTGATTGCCACGCTGAACAACCACCGGCCCGCCATTATTCGCACGCTTGGCGGATACATCACCGATGTCGACGAGGGATTGTGCGTCATGGAATACGACATCAGCGAAGAGCTGTGTCACTCCACCAACGTGGTCCAGGGCGGCATCATCACAGCCATGCTGGACGCCACCATGTCCCATGCGGTCTTCGCCAACAACCGGGACGTTACCGGCCTCGCCAGCCTGGAGATCAAGGTCAGTTTCCTGGAGCCTTCCCTGGCCGGTCGCTTTACCTGTCGCGGCATCATTCGCCGGGCCGGCTACAAGATCAGCTTCCTCGAGGGCGAGTTGTACAACGCCGACGGCATTCTCACCGCCACCTCCAGCCACACCGCCAAACTGACCCGCAGCTGAGCCAGGGCAGCGCAGGCGCGCTTGTAGTCGTCGCGCTCAGCCGAAATAATCGACACGGTAACCGCCGCCGGAGCCGGCCATGGCCAAAGGTATCTATCACGCGCCCTGGGAGAAATCCTTCGACCGGGTGCTGACCCCGCTGGAAGCATTCATCCACCGCCAGACCACCAGCGGTGCGCTGCTGATGATCTGCGCGGTGCTGGCCCTGGTGCTGGCCAACAGTCCGCTGCAGGAGAGCTACGACAAGCTGCTGCACAAGCCAATCAGTATCGGCTTCTCCAGCGCCGTGTTCTCGCTGTCGATCCACCACTGGATCAACGAGCTGCTGATGGCGTTTTTCTTCATGATCATCGGCCTGGAACTGAAACGCGAACTGCTGGTGGGAGAGTTGTCCTCCCCGAAGCAGGCGCTGCTGCCGATCATGGCCGCTATCGGCGGCATGGTGGTGCCGGCACTGGCTTATTACGTGCTGAACCCGACCGGCCACGCCGCCAACGGCTGGGGTATACCCATGGCCACCGATATTGCCTTTGCCATCGGCGCACTGAGCCTGATGGGCAACCGCGTGCCCAAATCGCTGATCACCTTCCTGATCGCACTTGCAATTGTCGACGATCTCGGCGCGGTGGCAGTGATCGCGCTGTTTTACACCGATGCCCTCAACTACACCGCGCTGGCCTACGTGGGCCTGTTCACCGCCATGCTGGTCAGCTTCAACCTGGGCGGCATTCGTCACGGCCTGCCCTACGCCATGATCGGGCTGCTGCTTTGGTCTGCCATGCTGGCAAGCGGCATTCACGCCACTATTGCCGGCATCATTATCGCCTTCTCAATTCCGATTCGACCAAAGTTTGACCCGGCCCTGTTTATCGACAAAGTGCGCGACCTGACCGGGAAGATGGAGCGCTCCATCGCCGACAACCCTGACATCATCCACAACAACCGTTTCCGCAGCCTGGTCAACAGCCTCGGTGACGGCGTTCACCTGGTGCAGGCGCCGGCCCAGCGCGCCGAGCACGGCTTCCACCTGCCGGTGGCCTACCTGGTGATCCCGATCTTCGCCCTGGCCAATGCCGGCATTCCCATCGACTTCGACGATTTCGCAGCCTACCTGGCCCACCCCATCAGCCTCGGGGTACTGGCGGGTCTGCTGGTCGGCAAGCCGCTGGGCATAGCCGGCTTCACCTGGGTGACGGTGAAACTGGGCTGGGCGCAGTTGCCCGAGGGATTGACCATGCGCCATGTTGTCGGCGTGGGACTGCTGGGTGGCATCGGCTTCACGATGTCGATCTTTATCGCCGACCTGGGTTTCATCGACTATCACCGTGACCTGTTGCTGGCCAAGACCGGCATCATCGCCGCGTCAGCGCTGGCGGGCCTTGGGGGTGTCGCCGTCCTGCTGACGGCACCGCGAGGAAACAGCGATGACTGAGGTAAAGGTCTGGTACCTGCAGCAGACAGACCCTGGGCAGCACCTGCACACACCGAACCCGGGGGGAATTCGGGTGGAGGAGGCGACCGTCAGGCAGTTCCGCTTCAATCGCTTTCTCTACGAACTGGTCGGTGCACCCTGGCAGTGGGTGGACAAACTGTCTTGGTCCGATGCCCAGTGGCGGGCCTACGCCGAGCGTGACAGCTTGCGCACCTGGGCAGCCTGGGTGGAGGGCAGCCCCGCGGGTTACTTTGAGCTCGAGAAACGCGCCGATGGCAGCGTCGATATCTGCTATTTCGGCCTGGCACAGCCGTTTATCGGCCGTGGCCTGGGTAGCTATTTCTTAAGTTGTGCGATCGCCGAGGCCTGGGCCTGGGACGCGAACCGGGTGACCGTGAATACCTGCAGCCTCGACCACCCCTCCGCACTCGGCAACTACCAGTCCCGCGGCTTCGAGGTCTATCGCACGGAAGTGGAGCAGCGCAGTTAGTCCGCAGCCCAGCGTGCGTGACACCATTCCAGGAATCCGGTCACGGACTCCAGCGACTGGTCGGTGCGCACCGAGTGAAATACCTCGAAGGCATGCTGGGCACCCGGCAGTTCCCCGTAGGCCACCACCTGGTCCGACACCGCCCGCAGGCGGTTGGCAAAGTGCCGCGCCTCTTCCACCCACACCAGGGAATCGTGGGTTCCCTGCACCAGGAAGGTCGGCGGTGCGTCGGCGCGTACCTGGTAGAGCGGTGAAGCCTGCTGCCAGGCCTCCCGCGCCTCACTGGCGTCAGTCTGCATGACATAGCGGGCAAGAATGTCCTCCATGGACATGGTGCCGCGAATGCCCTCACTGTCGAGGAAGTCATAGACACCGTAGAAGGGGACTGCTGCCTGCAACCGGGTATCGGCTTCTTCGAAGCCGGGCTGCCACTCTGCCAGGTTTGGGGTCAGGGCGGCTAACGCCGCCAGGTGGCCGCCCGCGGAGCCACCGGTAATGGCGAGAAAGTCCGGATTGCCGCCGTAGTCCCCGGCGTGCTCGCGTATCCAGGCGATGCTGCGCTTCACATCGATAATGTGATGCGGGAAGGCGGAATGCGGACTCAAGCGGTAATTGCAGGCGACGCAAAGCCAGCCGCGGCTGGCCAGGTGATACAGCAGTGGCTGGCCCTGCTGATGCTTGGCACCCACCATCCAGCCGCCACCGTGCACCTGCAGCAGGACCGGGTAGCCGCCTTCCCGAGGCTCTTCCGGCTCGTAGACATCCAGCGTGTTACGGACGCCGTGCTCTCCGTAGCTGATATTGCGATGCAGCTTCACACCGGGCCGGCGCATGCTGAAAGGACGCAGCCAGTAACGGGTTTCGATCGACGCATCCAGCACATGCTGCCGTGCCAGCGGGATGTCACCCCGGTAGTTCTTGCCCAGTGCATCACGCAGTGCAGCCTCCAGCACGGCTCTGGTATTCATGGCCTGTACATGCAGCCAGGCCAGCCCCAACCAGCTCAACAGGAACAGGATCAGGCCCCAGCGGCCGGCTTCGCTGTCGAGGCCGTCGCCCATCGCTACCAGCAGGCTCAGCAGCAGCGACCAGGCCATGTGGAACCAGGCCAGCTCCCCGGTCAGCCAGCCGGCAAAGAACCAGGGTATGGCGCCGTAGCTCAGGCGCCGGGCCTTGACCAGGGCGGTAACAGTGCACAGCGCCAGCAGTATGGCCAGCGCAAGATAGAGGCTCATCGCAGTTCTCCTGCGGGGTTTATCGACATTTTAAGGGCGCGGGCACCCGCTTGCACCCGCCATGACAACTGCGTAACTTAGCCGCTCTTTGTGCAGGAGGTGCCGGCAATGGGCGTCAAACTTGGCGTGGTCATGGACCCCATCGAGAGGGTCAACTACAAGAAAGACAGCACCATGGCGATGCTGTGGGCGGCGGCAGACCGCGGCTGGGAACTCAACTACATGACGCCCCAGGACATTTTCCTGGACCAGGGCGAGGCCCTGGCCAGCATGACGAAGCTCTCGGTATTCCGCGACCCCGCGCACTTCTTTGAGAAGGGCGAGACTACCACCCGGCGACTGGCGGACCTCGACGTGATCCTGATGCGCAAGGACCCCCCTTTCGACAACGAGTACGTCTATACCACTTACCTGCTGGAAGTGGCGGAGCGCCAGGGCACGCTGATCGTCAATCGCTGCGCCAGCCTCCGGGATTGCAATGAGAAGGTGTTCGCTACCCAGTTTCCCCAGTGCTGTCCGCCCGTGCTGGTGTGCGCCGACAACGAGCGCCTGAAGGCCTTCTACGCCGAACACGGCGACGTGATTTTCAAGCCGCTGGACGGCATGGGCGGCTCGTCCATCTTTCGGGTCAAGCCTGAAGATCCCAACCTCAACGTGATCCTCGAAACGCTGACCGATTTCGGCCAGACCACGATCATGGCCCAGCGTTTCATCCCGGAGATTTCCGAGGGCGACAAGCGCATCCTGTTGGTCAACGGCGAAGCAATACCCTACTGCCTCGCGAGAGTCCCGCTGGCGGGGGAAAACCGCGGCAACCTGGCGGCAGGCGGCAGCGGCGTTGCCCAGGAACTGACCGACCGCGACCGCTGGATCGTCGAGCAGGTCGCCCCGGCGCTGAAAGAGAAAGACCTGCTGTTTGTCGGTCTCGATGTCATCGGCGACTACCTTACCGAGATCAACGTCACCAGCCCCACCTGTATCCGCGAGATCGACGCCGCCTTTGATACCGACATTGGCGGTCAATTGATGGACTGTATAATGGAGCGACTGGCCTGAGAGGTACGCTATCGCCGTAATGGAGTTCGCAGAACGCCACAGCCCACAGCACGATCACCTGGGCTTTTTCGTCTTTGTTGCTTTCGCCCTGCACCTGATGCTCATCCTGGGCATCAGTTTCGCCAGGGACACGTCCGATTATCGTGCACCGCAACTGGAGGTAACGCTGGCCCAGTATCGCAGCAGCGACGCACCCGAGGACGCCCGCTTTGTCGCCCAGGCCAACCAGGCCGGCAGCGGCACCCTGGCCGAGCGCGCCGAACTCACTACCCGCCGCCAGGCCGAATTCAGCGACAACCGGATTCGCGAGTTGGGCGGCGCCCCGCGGGTCACCGAAGTGCAGCCCCAGGCGCGTGAAGACGCCATCGTCACCACCATCAACAACGCCCTCAGGCAGGTTATCCAGGAACCAGTGGAAGAAGAGCCGGAACCGGTGTTCTCCGCGGCGGTAGACCCCGAGATTCGCAAGCTGTCGGAGAGCATTGCCAGCCTCGAGGCACGTCTCGACGAGCAGCAACAGGCCTATGCGGAACGACCTCGGGTGAAGCGCCTGACGGCGCTATCGGCCCGGGCTGCGGCGGATGCGGCCTACCTGCACAACTGGCGCACCCGGGTTGAGGCGGTGGGCAACCAGCACTACCCCAGTGCCTCACGCCAATACGGCATCTACGGCGACCTGAGACTGCTGGTCGCCATCCGCTACGACGGCACCATCGACAATATCGAGGTGCTGTCATCCTCCGGCCACGCAGTGCTGGATGAAGCCGCCATCCGCATCGTGCGTATGGCAGCACCCTTCGAGCCGTTCCCGCCAGAGCTGCGGGAGACTACCGATATGCTCGAAATCATCCGCACGTGGAAATTCAGGAAAAACCGGCTAAGCTCAGTTAGAGGCTAGGGGTAAGGCTACCTGCCGCCCAGCGCCGCACCGGTACCTGCCCATGAACGGATTAGTAGCGCGCAGCGAATCAGGCGACAGTCTGCGCAACCACTTTTTGCTGGCCATGCCCAGCCTCACCGACGCCATATTTGCCAACAGCGTCACCTACCTCTGTGAACACAATGAACACGGTGCCATGGGCATTGTCATCAACCAGCCCCTGGACCTCTGTGTCGAAGAGGTGCTGGAACACCTGAACCTGTCCGCCGCGGGGCGGCTGCAGGAGACCCCGGTAATGGCGGGTGGCCCGGTGCACATGGACCGTGGCTTTGTCCTGCACCGGCCGGCGCCGCGCGACTGGGAGGCGACCCTGGCGGTCACCGACGAAATCTGGCTGACCACCTCGCGGGATATTCTCGAGTCAATCGCCGATGAGGAAGGGCCGGAAGACTGCCTGGTGGCGCTGGGCTACGCCGGCTGGTCTGCGGGCCAGCTGGAAGCGGAACTCTCCGACAACAGCTGGCTGACCCTGCCGGCCGACAGCTCCATCATTTTCGACACCCCTTACCACCTGCGCATGAGCGCCGCGGCCGCACGCCTGGGCGTCGACATGAACCTGCTCTCGGGAGAGGCGGGACACGCCTGAGTTTCATCAAGCCCCCCAGCGACAACGCCAGCACCGCCACCACCATCCTCGCCTTTGACTTCGGCCTGCGCCAGATCGGGGTGGCGGTGGGCAATCGCCAGACCGGGACCTGCCAGGCGTTAACGGTGCTGCGAGCCCGTGACGGCATCCCCGACTGGGTGGCGTTGGAAAAGCTGGTCGCCGATTGGCAACCGGATCTGCTGCTGGTGGGCAGCCCCCTGAACATGGACGACACGGAAAGCGAGCTGTCGCGACGGGCCGCAAAGTTCGGACGCCGCATCGCCGAGCGCTGCCGGCTGCCGGTGGACTACATGGACGAGCGGCTGTCGAGCTTTGAAGCCAAGCAGTTGCTCAGGGATGCGGGACACGGGGGCGATTACCGGAAGGACCCGGCGGACAGCCTGGCCGCAAAGTTGATACTGGAGAGCTGGCTGGCGCTACACGCCTCGCCCTGAACCCTCACGCTAGCGCATGAAGTTCTGGCGCTCGCCCTCGTCGTCTTCCATGCTCAACTCCGGTGCAGTCGCTACACCGTCGGCACCGTCGGCATCGAGCTTGATCATCAGGCGCAGGTCGTTGCGCGAATCCGCGTGAGCCAGCGCCTTCTCCTCGTCGATAGCGCCTTCCTTGAAAAGGCGGAACAGGGCCTGGTCGAAAGTCTGCATGCCCTGTTCGTTAGAGCTGGCCATCAGCTCCTTGAGCAGGTGTACCTCGCCCTTGCGAATCAGGTCGGAGACCAGCGGCGTGTTCAGCAGCACCTCGATCACCGCGCGACGGCTCTTGCCGTCCTTCGTTGGCACCAGCTGTTGTGCCACCATCCCCTTGAGGTTCAGAGACAGGTCCATCCAGATCTGGTCGTGACGCTCTACCGGGAAGAAGTGCTGGATGCGGTCCAGTGCCTGGTTGGCGTTGTTGGCGTGCAGGGTGCACAGGCACAGGTGACCGGTTTCCGCAAAGGTGATCGCCTGCTCCATGGTTTCCTTGGTCCGCACCTCACCAATCATGATCACGTCCGGTGCCTGGCGCAGGGTATTCTTCAGGGCCACCTCGAAACTGTCGGTATCGATACCCACCTCGCGCTGGGTGACGATGCAGCCCGCGTGCTCGTGGATGAATTCGATCGGATCCTCGATGCTGATGATGTGGCCCGTGGAGTTCTTGTTGCGATAGCCGATCATGGACGCCAGCGAGGTGGACTTACCGGTACCGGTGGCGCCCACAAAGATAATCAGGCCGCGCTTGGTCATGGCCAGATCCCTGATCACCGTCGGCAGTTTCAGGTCCTCGATGGTGGGAATGGTGGTCTCGATGCGGCGCAGCACCATGCCAGGCTGGTTGCGCTGGTAAAAGGCGCTGGCACGGAAACGACCGATGGAATCGCGAGCCACGGCGAAGTTGCACTCGTGGTGTTCGTCGAATTCCGCGCGCTGATCATCGCTCATGACACCGGTGACGACCTTGAACACCTGGTCAGGGGAAAGGATGTGATCGGAAACCGGCATTACCTTGCCGTTGATCTTGAGACTGGGGGCCACGCCCGCGGTGATAAAGGCGTCAGAGGCGCCCTTGTCCACCATGAACTTCAACAGCTTATCGATATCCACTGGTTCTCTCCCTCAATCTCTTTCGCGCCGTCGCGCCAGGCGATCGCCTAGAAATTCTCCGGCATCTTGGCCTTCTCTTTGGCAGCCTCACGGCTGATCAGCCGCTTCTCCAGCAGGCGCTCCAGGCACTGGTCCAGGGTCTGCATGCCAATGGAGCCACCCGTCTGGATCGCCGAGTACATCTGCGCCACTTTATCCTCGCGGATCAGGTTACGGATCGCCGAGGTACCGCGCATAATCTCGTGGGCCGCCACCCGGCCACCGCCCTGCTTCTTCAGAAGCGTCTGGGAAATCACCGCCTGCAAGGATTCCGACAGCATGGAGCGCACCATGGCTTTCTCCGCCGCCGGGAACACGTCGATGATACGGTCGATGGTCTTGGCCGCGGACTGGGTGTGCAAGGTGCCGAATACCAGGTGACCGGTCTCCGCCGCTTCCAGCGCCAGCTTGATGGTTTCCAGGTCGCGAAGCTCGCCCACCAGGATGATGTCGGGGTCTTCCCGCAGTGCCGAGCGCAGCGCCTCGTTGAAGCCCAGCGTATCCTTGTGCACCTCGCGCTGGTTAATCAGGCACTTCTTGCTCTCGTGCACAAATTCGATCGGATCCTCGATGGTGAGGATGTGCTGGTAGCGTGTGTCATTGATGAAGTCGATGATCGCCGCCAGCGTGGTGGACTTGCCGGAGCCGGTCGGACCGGTCACCAGCATCAGTCCGCGGGGTACTTCCGCGATATCCTTGAACACCTGGCCCATACCCAGGTCTTCCATGGTCAACACCTTGGAGGGAATGGTCCGAAATACGCCACCGGCACCGCGGTTCTGGTTGAAGGCATTGACGCGGAAGCGGGACACGCCGGGAACTTCGAAGGAGAAGTCCGTCTCCAGGAACTCTTCGAAATCCTTGCGCTGCTTATCGTTCATGATCTCGTAGATCAGGTCGTGTACCTGCTTGTGATCCATGGGCGGCAGGTTGATGCGGCGCACATCGCCGTCCACCCGGATCATCGGCGGCAGGCCGGCCGAGAGGTGCAAATCCGACGCGCCTTGCTTGGCGCTGAATGCGAGCAATTCCGTGATATCCATAGACTTCGGCTCCCCTGTCCTAGCCGTCAGATCTTTGTAGCCGCTGCGTCTCCCTCAGGAGTCTCCCGGGGAGCACATCGCGGTGTTTCACCGTCCTTTATTATCCAGCCCGGCCCGGCCATTCTGGCCGACGGTCCAACGCCGCGCGCTCTCGCAACGCCAGACCGCAGTCATGTGTGGCGCGTTACCCTCACAGATACCTCAATTTCAGATACCTCTATAATGGCTGTCGATCCGGCCTGACAAACCGCCTCTCGAGTCCCACTCTAATGCAGAAAAACCGTCGAGGAGATGAGTGCTAGCTACCGCACCAACCCGCGCCATGACTGACCTTGCAGTAGCCAAGAATATCGCAAAGCTCGAAAAGAGAATACGAATCGCGTCACAAAATTGCGGTCGCGATGCGCGCCAGGTCACACTGCTGGCGGTGGCCAAAACCAAACCCGCCGCAGCCGTTCGCGAGGCCGCTGCAGCGGGCGTCATCGATATCGGCGAGAACTACCTGCAGGAATCCCTCGACAAGATGGCGGAGCTTTCCGACCTGCCGCTGCGCTGGCATTTCATCGGGCCACTGCAGTCCAACAAGACCCGCGCCGTGGCCGAGCATTTCGACTGGGTGCACAGCGTGGACCGTCTCAAAATCGCCCGGCGGTTGTCCGAGCAGCGCCCGCAGGAATTGCCGCCACTCAACCTGTGCCTGCAGGTCAACATCAGCAATGAAGAGAGCAAGGCAGGTGTCGGACTCGACGAGCTGCCGGCGCTGGCCGCCGAGGTGGCGAGACTGCCACAGCTCAGGCTACGCGGCTTGATGGCCATCCCCGCTCCCAGCGACGATCCGGCTGAGCAGCGCGCGGCCTTTGCTGCCCTGCGGCACGCCCTGGAGGGGCTGCAGGCGAGCATCGACGGGCTGGACACTTTGTCGATGGGCATGTCCCGGGACCTGGAGGCCGCTATCGCCGAGGGCGCAACCATGGTGCGCGTCGGCACGGATATCTTCGGGCCGCGCTAAGCCGCGTGTATACTCTGCTGCCTTTATAGACAACCGGGCGATATTACCGGGCTACTCACAACGGGACGAATGTGAAGCATCTCAGGGTTGGTTTCATTGGCGCCGGCAACATGGCGTCCAGCATCATCGGCGGACTGCTCGAGCAGGGCATGCCAGCGGAAAATATCTGCGCCAGCGATCCCACTCCCGAGGCGATCGAGCGGCTGCGACAGTTGGCACCGGTGGGTACCACCCAGGACAACGCCGAGGCGGTCAACGGCGCGGATGTTGTGGTACTTTCGGTCAAGCCGCAGGTGATGGCCGAGGCGGCGGCCAGCATTCGCGAGCCGCTGGCCGCCAGCGGCGCCATGGCGGTCTCCATCGCTGCCGGCATTACCCTGGCCAGTCTCGAAGCCGCCCTCGGCGAGGGCACCCCGGTAGTGCGCTGCATGCCCAATACGCCGGCGCTGCTTCGGGAAGGTGCTGCGGCACTGCACGCCAACGGCGCCTGCGGCCCCGCCCAGCGGGAGATTGCCGAGGTCATTCTCGGTGCCGTCGGCAGTGTCTGCTGGGTACCCGAAGAGAGCCAGATTGATACGGTTACAGCCCTGTCCGGCAGCGGCCCCGCTTATTTCTTCCTGTTCCTGGAAGCCATGGTCGATGCGGCCGAGGAGCTGGGCCTCGACCGGGAGACCAGCAAACAGCTCGCAGTACAGACTGCGCTGGGATCGGCGCGCATGGCCGCCGAGGGCGATATCGACCTGCAGGAACTGCGGCGGCGTGTCACCAGCCCGGGTGGAACCACCGAGCGCGCCATACAGAGCTTCGAAGCTGCGGGCTTGAGAGAAATTGTCAGTGCGGCCATACGGGCTGCCGCCGAACGCTCCCGGGAACTTGCCGGGGAACTGGGATAGAACGCTATGGGTCCGATTGCCGATTCCTTCACCCTGTTGGTGAACGTGTTTTTCAACCTGCTGATGCTGCTGGTGCTGTTGCGCTTCCTGATGCAGCTGGTGCGCGCCGACTTTTACAACCCCATCAGCCAGGCAGTAGCAAAGATGACCAACCCCTTGCTGTTTCCCCTGCGGAAGCTGATACCGGGCTACGGTGGTTTCGACATCGCCTCCCTGGTGCTGCTGTTACTGGCGGAACTGCTCGCTACTTTCGTGCTGGGCCTGGTAAAAGGGGTGGGCCTGGTACCGCCCCTGCTGGCCATCCTCTGGGCGCCGCTGGGGATTGTGAGCCTGTTCCTGAATTTCTACTTCTTCGCAATCCTCGCCATGATCATTCTCAGCTGGGTGGCCCCAGGCAGCCCCAGCCCGGTGATCTACCTGCTGCACCAGCTCACCGAGCCGGTCATGGCGCCATTCCGCAAGCTGCTTCCCAACATGGGCGGCCTGGACCTGTCGCCGATCCTGGTGTTTGTCGCCATCCAGATCGCGCAAATCTTTGTCAGCTACGCGGCCCGCGGCGTTAACCTGCAGCCGGCGCTGGTGGTCGGCTTCTGACAGCCATATGTACTCCGCGGACACCAAGGACAGCGTCGGGCTGGTCACCCCGCAGCGCGCAGAATTCCCGGAAGGCCTGACACTTGCCTGCGGGCGCCGTCTGCCGAAGTTCGAGCTGGTGTATGAGACCTACGGTGAGTTGAATGCCGACGCCAGCAATGCGGTCCTGGTATGCCACGCCCTGAGCGGCCACCACCATGCCGCCGGCTATCACAATGAGACCGATCGCAAGCCCGGCTGGTGGGAGTCCTGCATAGGCCCCGGCAAGGCCATCGATACCAACCATTTCTTCGTTGTCAGCCTCAACAACCTGGGCGGCTGTCACGGCTCCACCGGGCCGCTAAGCGTCGACCCGGACAGCGGCGAGGAGTACGGCCCCGACTTCCCGCCCCTGCGCGCCCGCGACTGGGTACACAGCCAGGCGATGCTGGCGGACCGCCTTGGCATCCCCAGCTGGGCGGCGGTGATCGGCGGCAGCCTCGGCGGTATGCAGGCCATGCGCTGGGCGCTGGAGTATCCCGACCGGGTGCGCCACTGCGTGGTGATCGCCGCGGCCCTCAAGCTGAGCGCCCAGAACATCGCCTTCAACGAGATTGCCCGCCAGGCCATCACATCGGATCCGGCCTTTCACGGCGGGCGCTACCGCCAGCACCAGGCCGTACCCCGGGACGGGCTGGCCATCGCCCGCATGGTCGGCCACATCACCTACCTCTCGGACGATGCCATGGCCGACCGCTTCGGGCGCGACCTGCGCTCCGGAAACCTGGCGCTGGGCAGTGACGAGGGCGTCGAGTTCCAGGTGCAGAGCTACCTGCGCCACCAGGGCAGCACCTTCAGTGAAAGCTTCGACGCCAACACCTACATCCTTATGACCCGGGCGCTGGATTATTTCGACCTGGCCCGCGAGTACGGCGACGACCCGGTGGCCGCCTTTGCCGAGGCCAGTGCCTCCTTCCTGGTCATGTCATTCAGCACCGACTGGCGATTTTCGCCCTCGCGGTCGCGGGAAATCGTCGACGCCCTGCTGGCCGCCGGCAAGTCGGTTTCCTACGCAGAAATCCAGGCCGACCAGGGCCATGACGCCTTCCTGCTGCCGATACCGCGCTACGTGGAAGTGTTCTCCGCCTATATGCAGCGGGTACGCGGGGCATGAGACAGGACCTCACCCATATCCAGCAGTGGATCAAGCCCGGCTCGCGGGTGCTTGACCTGGCCTGCGGCGACGGCGAGTTCCTGGCCCGGCTGCAAGCGGAGCGCGATGTGAAGGGTATCGGCCTGGAGATCGATGCCGGCAGCATCAGCGCCGGGATCGCCCGCGGCCTCAACATTATCGAGCAGAACCTCGACCGGGGGCTGGATAATTTTCGCGATGACAGTTTCGACACCGTGGTGATGGCCCACGCCCTGCAGGCGGTGCGCTACCCGCACCTGGTGCTGGATGAAATGCTGCGCATCGGACGCGAGTGCATTGTTACCTTCCCCAATTTCGGCCAGTGGCGCTGCCGCCTCTATCTCGGCAGTCGGGGACGTATGCCCGTGTCGAAGTTCATGCCCTACACCTGGTACGACACGCCCAACATCCACTTCTGTACCGTTCGGGATTTTGAAAGCCTTTGCCAGGAGCGTGCCATTCGCATCCTGCAGCGCGACATGGTGGGGCCCGCCAATAACGGCGGGGTACTGGCGAAGGCCTGGCCCAACCTGTTCGCCACCACGGCGATCTACCACATCAGCCGCTGAGCGCCGCAACAGGAGAGCAGGATGAGCACCGACATCAAACCCCACCGGGTCGTTATTGCCAGCGGCAATCGCGGCAAGCTGGCCGAATTCGCCGACCTGCTGGCACAGTGGAATTGCGAAGCCGTGCCCCAGTCCGCGTTCGACATCGAGCCGGTGGATGAAACCGGTGACAGCTTCGTCGAGAACGCCCTGCTCAAGGCCAATGCCGCCTCACACTACAGCGGCCTGCCGGCCATCGCTGACGACTCGGGCCTGATCGTCGACGCCCTCGACGGCGCACCGGGTATCTTCTCGGCGCGCTACGCCGGTGAGGATGCCAGCGATACCGACAACAACCATAAGCTGCTGGCGGCCCTGGCGGGTGTTCCCGAAGAGGCGCGCAGCGCCCGCTTCCACTGCGCCCTGGTGTTCCTGCGCCACTGGCAGGATCCCAATCCCGTGATCTGCCAGGCGGACTGGGAGGGGCGCATCCTGTTCGAACCCACGGGCAGCGGCGGCTTCGGCTACGACCCGCTGTTCTTTGTGCCCTCAGAGAATGCCAGCGCGGCCCAGTTGGACGCCGCCACCAAGAACCGCATCAGTCATCGGGGCCAGGCCATGGCCCTGCTGCTGGACGCGCTTGCACAGGAGCTCGGGTGAGCGCGCTGCAGCTGCCGCCGCTCAGCCTCTACATCCACATACCCTGGTGCGAGCGCAAATGTCCCTACTGCGATTTCAACTCGCACCAGTACGAGGGCACTGTTCCCGAGACCGAGTATGTCGCGGCACTCCTGCGCGACCTCGACGCCGACCTGGCGCTGGCACAGGGGCGCTCACTGGTATCGATCTTCATCGGCGGCGGCACTCCCAGCCTGGTCTCCACCGCTGCCCTTAAATCCCTGCTCGACGGAGTGCGCTCCCGACTGCCGCTGGCTGCCGACTGCGAGATCACCCTGGAAGCCAACCCGAGCAGTGCCGAGGCGGAGAAGTTTGCAGGCTTTGTCGACGCCGGCGTCAACCGCATCTCACTGGGTGTGCAGAGTTTCGATGACGACTGCCTGCGAGCACTGGGGCGGGTGCACGATGCCGAGCAGGCCCGGCGCGCAGTCGGCATGGCTCAGGCTGCGGGCATCGACAGCCTCAATATCGACCTGATGCACGGCCTTCCCGGCCAATCCGTTGCCGGGGCCTGTGCCGATCTCAAGCAGGCCATCGACTTCGCGCCCGCCCACCTGTCCTGGTACCAGCTCACCATCGAGCGCAATACCGCTTTCTACAAGCGACCGCCGGTGCTGCCGGTCGAGGACGCGCTCGGGGACATCCAGGACGCCGGCGAGACGCTGCTGGGACAGGCGGGCTTTGGCAACTACGAGGTGTCTGCCTATGCGCAGCCAGGCTTTCGCTGTCGCCACAACCTCAACTACTGGGAGTTTGGCGATTACCTGGGAATTGGCGCCGGTGCCCACGGCAAGCTCACGGTAATGGATTCCGGGACCATCCGCCGCACCGCCAAACGGCGGCAGCCCGCCGAGTACCTGGCTGCTGAAGACGCCCATAGCGCGGGGCAGTTGCTCGCCAGGGAGGACCTGCCCGGGGATTTCATGCTCAATGCACTGAGGCTCAGTGACGGCTTTTCAACAGCGCTTTACGAGGCGCGCACCGGGTTGTCATTGGACACGGTGTCCGACATCCTCGAGCAGCTGGCTGACCGCGGATTGCTGGAGTGGAGCGGTGCAGTAATCCGACCCACGCCACTGGGGCGGCGCTACCTGGACAGCCTGGTCAGCGAGTTCCTTTAGTTAAAGGGAGTGGTTGAAGGGATTAGCTGAGGGTGTTAGCTGCGCCCGTTGGCGCGCTGCCGCTAGCCGCGCCGCTCGAACACCAGGTCCCAGACCCCGTGACCCAGGCGCTGGCCGCGCTGCTCGAACTTGGTGAGCGGCCGGTGCTCCGGGCGCGGTGAGTACTGACCCGCCCCGGCGCGATTCTCGAGTCGCGCTTCTGCCGACAGGACCTCGAGCATGTGCTCGGCATAGTTCTCCCAGTCGGTGGCCAGGTGCAGGAAACCACCCGGTTTGAGCCGCTCGCACAGCAGGCCCACAAACGCGGGCTGGATGAGGCGGCGCTTGTGGTGCCGCTTCTTGTGCCAGGGATCCGGGAAGAAGATCTGGATGCCGTCGAGACTGGCTGGGGTAATACACTCCTCCAGTACCAGCACCGCGTCGTCGCAGTAAACGCGAATATTCTCCACGTCCCGCTCCATCATGCTGTGCAGCAGACGCCCGACCCCGGGGCGGTGCACCTCGATGCCCAGGTAGTCAGTAGCGGGCTCCGCTGCCGCCATATCCACCAGCGACTGGCCCATGCCAAAGCCGATTTCCATGACCAGCGGTGCCTCGCGATCGAAGGCGGCAACGGGGTCCAGCGGGCCGTCTTCCCTGGCGAGGCCGTAGCGAGGCAGGCCGGCTTCCAGGGCGCGGCGCTGGCCCTCGGTGATACGACCGGGCCGGACTACGAAACTGCGGATACGTCCATGCTCGTCGGTACTCACGACTGCCTGCGCCCCGGGCCCAGGGACCAGGCCAGCAACAGCGACCAGCCGGCGATAAAGGACAGGCCACCGAGTGGCGTGATCGCGCCAAGCCAGCGAATACCCGTCGTGCTCAACAGATATAGGCTGCCGCTGAACAGCACCAGGCCGACCGTAAAGGCCAGGCCTGCCCAATGCAGCAGGCGCGGGGCGCTCGCCACCCGGCCCAGCAGGGCCACAGCCAGCAGGGCCAGGGTGTGGGCGAAGTGGTATTCCACGGCGGTCTCAAAAATGCCCATGGAGCGGGCGTCGAGTTGGGCGCGCAGCGCATGGGCACCGAAGGCGCCCAGGGCTACCGCCAGCAGTCCACTGCCAGCGGCGATTCCAAGAAAAGGGGAGTGGTTGGGCTCAGGCTGCACGGTAGCCGATCAGGCTTCCATGCTGGCCCGAAGCTTCTTCATGGCATTCTGCTCGAGCTGGCGAATGCGCTCGGCTGAAACGCCGTACTCGGCCGCCAGTTCCTGCAGGGTGGCCTTGTCCTCCGCCAGCCAGCGGCGGGCGACGATATCCTGGCTGCGCTCATCCAGGTCACGCAACGCAATGTGCAGCCTGGTCTCACTGCTGTCCTGCCAGTCGGCGTCTTCCACCAGGCTGGCCGGGTCCTGGCGGCGATCTTCGAGATAGTTGGCCGGCGCCTGCCAGGCCTCGTCGTCGTCGCTGTCCACAGGTGATTCGAAAGCCGTGTCGTAAGAGCTGAGACGGCCTTCCATGCTTTGCACATCCTTGACGTCGACGTTGAGATCAGCGGCGATGGCTTCTGCCTCTGCCTGGCTCAACCAGCCGAGCTGCTTCTTCTGGCCGCGCAGGTTGAAGAACAGCTTGCGCTGGGCCTTGGTGGTGGCGATCTTGACGATGCGCCAGTTGCGCAGGATGAATTCATGGATCTCAGCCTTGATCCAGTGCACCGCGAAGGACACAAGGCGTACGCCGCGGGCCGGGTCAAAACGCTTGACGGCCTTCATCAGGCCGACATTGCCTTCCTGAATCAGGTCGGCCTCGGGCAGGCCGTAACCGGAGTAGCTGCGGGCGATGTGCACCACGAAACGCAGGTGCGACATAACCAGCTGTCGGGCGGCGTCGAGGTTGTTGTTGTGGTAGAGATCTTCTGCCAGCTCCTGCTCGCGCTCCTGGCTCAGCACGGGAATGCTGCCCACGGCCTGTACATAGGCCGCCAGGTTGGCGCCGGGAACAAGCTGGTCTACGGGTGCAAGACTGGTACTCATTGCTCTGGTCATTTCCTCGATTGGGTTGGCGATTTTAGCACTCAATGACTTTGAGTGCTAATACCGGAAAAGTTCCCAAGTGGATCACCGGGCTATTAAAAAGTTGTTTTATTTCAGCGTGTTAGCGAGGCTGTACAGCGCTCAAGTGACGTGCCACTGCGAGCCAGGCGCCCAGCAGGCCCAGCAGGGCTCCCGCCACCAGCAGGCCCAGGCTGTCGAGGAATCCGAGGCCCTCGAGCACAAAGTCGCTCTGGTAAAGCAGCGCGAGGGTGGCCATGGGTCCGCGCAGCCACCACAGGGCCACGGCCACCACCAGCCAGGCCAGCAGGGCACCGCCCAGGCCGTACCAGAAGCCGGTATACAGGAAGGGCCGGCGCACAAAGGCATCGCTGCCGCCCACCAGTTTGATGACGAGGATTTCCTGGCGCCGGTTTTCAATGGCCAGGCGAATGGTATTGCCAATCACGAGCAACACCCCCAGGCAGAGGATTGCACCTAGCGCTCCTACCGCGCGCTGGGATAGCTCAACCAGGGCGTTGAGGCGTTGCACCCATTCCATGTCCAGCACCGCGCGCTCCACACCCGCCTCGTCCTGTAGCGCAAGCTGCAGTTCCGCGGCCCGCTGGGCCTGCCCATCACCCCCCAGTGGAGTCACCAGCACCAGGTTGGGCAGCGGGTTGTCGTCGAGATTCTGCAGGATGTCGCCAAACCCCGATAGCTGGCGAAATTCTTCCAGCGCCTGGTCGCGGCTGACCAGCCTGGCGCTGGCGACATCGCTGCGTTCGAGGATCCGTTCCCTCAGCAGACCCGCTGCGTCCATGGACACTTCCGAACGCAGGAACAGGGAAATCTGCGCCGGGCTATCCCAGCCGACGCTGACGCTGCGGGCGTTGTCGAGCGCCACGCTGAGCCCCACCGGCAGGGCCAGGGCGATGCCGATCACCAGCCAGGTCATCAGGCTCGACACGGGCGACCGCAGCAGACGCGACAGGCTGTCCAGGGCGGACAGCCGGTGATGCACCTGCCAGGATCGCAGGCGGTCACCGAGGCCGGTGCGGCTCTGGCTGGCACCTACCGCCATCAGTCGCCGGCTCCCTGGGCAATCAGCCGGCCCTGGCGCAGGGTCAGGATGCGGTGGTGCAGGCGGGAAATCAGGGCCAGGTCGTGGCTGGCGACCAGCACGGTGACGCCGACCTGGTTGAACTGCTCGAACAGCTGCATGATCTCCGCTGACAGGGCCGGGTCGAGATTACCGGTGGGTTCGTCCGCCAGCAGAACACTGGGTTTGTTGACCACCGCGCGGGCAATACCCACTCGCTGCTGCTCGCCGCCGGACAGAGTGATAGGCATTGATTTCTCACGTGCCAGCAGCCCGACCTTGTCGAGCGCGGCGCGTACCCGACGGCCCGTGTCTCGCGGCGAGTAACCGGCGATCAGCAGCGGCAGGGCGACGTTGTCGAACACGGTGCGATCAAACAGCAGCTGGTGGTTCTGGAATACCACGCCAATATCGCGGCGCAGCAGGGGAATGCGGGAAGGCTTCATCGCCTTCAGGTTCTGGCCATTGACCACCACCTGGCCACGACTGGGGCGCTCCATCAGCATGATCAGCTTGAGCAAGGTGCTTTTGCCGGCCCCGCTGTGGCCGGTAAGAAACACCATCTCGTCACTGTCGATGGTGAAGCTCACCTCCGACAGTGCCTCATGGCCTTGCGGGTAGCGCTTGGAAACGCGGTCGAAGGCGATCATGCCTCAGCTGCGATCCGCGAACAGGGCGTCAATAAACTCCTGCGCCACAAAGGGCCGCAGGTCTTCCGCTGCTTCACCGATACCGATAAAGCGGATGGGCAGGCCCAGTTTGCGAGCCACAGCGAAAATAATGCCGCCTTTCGCGGTGCCATCGAGCTTGGTCAGGGCAATACCGGAGACACCCACCGCCTGCTGGAAGTGCTCTGCCTGGGCCAGGGCGTTCTGGCCCATACCGGCGTCCAGCACCAGCATAACCTCGTGGGGCGCTGAAGCGTCGAGCTTGCCCATGACACGCACCACCTTCTTGAGCTCCTCCATCAGGTTGTCCTTGTTGTGGAGGCGCCCGGCGGTGTCGGCGATCAGCACATCGACACCCCGCGCCCTCGCGGCCTGCAGGGCATCGAAGATCACCGAGGCAGCGTCGGCACCGGTGTGCTGGGCGACTACCGGCACCTGGTTGCGCTCTCCCCAGGCCTGCAGCTGCTCAACGGCGGCGGCCCGGAAGGTATCACCGGCGGCCAGCATCACGCTTTTGCCATCGGCCTGGAAGCGCCGTGCCAACTTGCCGATGGTGGTGGTCTTACCGGCACCATTGACGCCCACCATGAGAACCACGAAGGGGCCTTCGGTGGCGGGTACCAGCGGCTGCTCACAGGGCGCGAGCAAGTCCAGCAGCTCTTTCTGCAGGGCCGCGTAGAGGGCGTCGCCGTCCTTGAGGTCCTTGCGCGATACCTGGTCGGTCAGGCGGCCAACAATATCCATGGTTGCCTCGACACCGACGTCGGCTTGCAGCAGGGCGGTTTCCAGCTCCTCGAGCAGCGCGGCATCGATTTCCTTGCGGCCCAGGAACAGGCGGCCTACGCCGGAGGCGAGCTGGTTGCCAGTGCGGCTGAGACCCTGGCGCAGACGCCCGAAAAAGCCCTCGCTGCTTTCTTTATTTTCGTCATACTTGCTGCGGGCGCTGTCGACATTCTCGCTGCGGGTGCTGTCCTGCGGCGCGGCGTCAGCTTCCGGGGTGGCCTCCACAGGGGGTTCAGCATCCGTAGCGGATGCCTTCGGCGGTTTGTTGCGACCGAATAATTTCATCGTTACTGCGCGGGGAAAACGCGTATCCTAACACCATGGATGGAGCACGTTAATGGGCGTCGGGCGGGCGCGGCGACGGGCCGGGGATACGCCCGGAGCGCGCAGCCGGGTAATGCAGGACCGCGGCCAGGCCGGGGTTTTGCGCATCATCGGCGGACAGTGGCGTGGCCGCAAGCTTCGATTCAGGGCAGCGAACGGGCTGAGGCCCACCCCCGACCGGGTGCGGGAAACCCTGTTCAACTGGCTGGCCCCCCACATCCATGAGGCACGCTGCCTGGATCTGTTCGCCGGCAGCGGCGCACTGGGCCTGGAGGCCCTGTCCCGCGGTGCCGGCTATGTACGCTTTGTCGACAGCAATACCACCAGCCTGGCCCGTATCAGCGAGCACCTTGCTGCGCTGGACTGCGACCGGGCCGATTGCCAGGGCGCAGACGCCCTGCGGTTTCTCGCCGGTGGCAGCAGCCCCTTCGACATGGTGTTTCTCGATCCACCCTTTGACCAGGGCCTGCTGGAGCCAGCGGCTCATGCACTGGAAGCCGGCGGCTGGCTCGCATCCGATGCCCTGATCTACCTGGAGGCGGGCAGCCGCGAGGCGGCGCCCTCGCTGCCGGCCAACTGGCAGCCACACCGTGAAAAAACCATGGGGGATGTCCGCTTCAGCCTGTTTGTGCGCACCGGGCAATTTGTTTAGCATGCTGACCGAGTTCTGGAGCCCCCATGAAACGAGTCATCTACCCGGGTACCTTTGACCCGATCACCAATGGCCACGTCGACCTGGTCGAGCGCGCCGGCCGCCTGTTCGACAATGTGCTGCTGGCGATCGCTGACAGCCCCAAAAAGAAACCGCTATTTACCCTGGAAGAACGCGTCGAGCTGTGCACCGTCGCTTTAGCACACGTCGACAATGTGGAAGTCTGCGGCTTCAGCAACCTGCTCACCGACTTTGCCCGCAGCAAGGGGGCCAATGCGGTATTGCGCGGACTGCGCGCGGTGTCTGACTTTGAGTACGAATTCCAGCTCGCCAATATGAACCGCGCCCTGTACCCGGAGTTCGAATCCATCTTCCTGACACCCTCCGAGCACCTTTCTTATATCTCCTCGTCGCTGGTACGGGAGATTGCTTCCCTGCAAGGCGAGATTTCACCGTTCGTGCCCTCCAACGTCGGGGACGCCCTGGCCGCCAAGTTCGGCAGCTAGGTTAACCACCGCTAGCTCTGGCACTCCCGACAGTACACCGTACTGCGCTGGCCCAGCCGGGTTTCGGTGAGCTGGGTCCCGCAGCGGGGGCAGGGTTCCCCACCGTGATCGTAGACGTTGAGTTGCTGGCGGAAGTAACCCGGCTTGCCATCACCCCCGACAAAGTCCCGCAGGGTGGTACCTCCCTGTTCCACCGCAGCCGCCAGCACCTGGCGAATCGCCTCCACCAGCAGTTCAAAGCGCGGCTTCGACACCCGCCCGGCGGCACGCCCCGGCCGCAGGCCTGACAGGAACAGGGCCTCATTGGCGTAGATATTGCCCACACCCACCACCACCTTGCTGTCCATGATGAAGGCCTTGAGCGGCACCTTGCGCCCCCGCGAGCGACGGAACAGGTACTCCGCCGTGAACTCCGGGCCCAGCGGCTCCGGCCCCAACTCCGACAGCAGGAAGTGTGCGTGTGGGTCCTCCAGGCTCCAGAGCATGCAGCCGAAGCGGCGTGGGTCGTTGTAGCGAAGGATCTTGCCGGACTCGAGCACAATATCCACATGATCGTGCTTCTGGGGCTCTTCCGGCTTTGTCAGCACCCGCAGCGACCCTGACATGCCGAGGTGAGAGATCAGTGTTCCTGCATCTGTGCGGAACAGTAAGTACTTACCTCTGCGCTCGATGTCGCGGATCGTCGCCCCAGGCAGGAAACGCGTCAGCTCCTCGGGGATCGGCCAGCGCAGTCGCCGGTCGCGGACCTCGATCGACTGCACCGCCTCACCTTTAGCATGCGGCAGTATTCCACGCCGGGTGGTCTCAACTTCGGGTAATTCGGGCATATCTTCGTCGATCCTGCAGGCATCGTGCTCAGATGCCAATACTTCGCTATTCCAAGGCATTACAATCCTGATAGCGTAACTTCGCGTAACTTGAGCCTATCCTTCCAGTATTTGGTGCCAACGTGTCGGGATCGCACTCCCGCGGGGTGTTTCCCGACTCGCTAAAAGCGTGACGTCCATGTCTCGCTCGACGCCGGCCGTCCATGGCCGGCGACGGTCGGGAAACACCCCGCGGAAGCCCGATCCCTTGTTTAGCGCCACCACTGCAGGTCAATCAGCGGCTGGTTGTCGGCTGGAGGCGCCTAGGTTGAAGAAGCATACCGCGATGCGACCTCCATTTCGGCAATCTTGTCCCCTGCTACTGGCAAAGTTTCAGGGAGCATGGCCCTCTCACCAGGTTTGCGGACCGTCGCAGGCCAGGGACGGCCTGCGTCGAGCGAGACATGGACGTCACGCTTTTAGCGCGTCCGCAAACCTGGTGAGAGGGTCATGATCCCGAGCAGCTGGCACAAAAGCACACCAGCCAGACTACCTGGATATTTTGATGAGGCACAAAAAAGCCCGCCGTAGCGGGCTTCGAGACGCAAGTAAGTGCTTACTTGATCTTGGATTCCTTGTACATGACGTGCTTGCGAACCACCGGATCGTACTTCTTCATTTCCATCTTGTCCGGCGTGTTGCGCTTGTTCTTGTCGGTCGTGTAGTAGTGGCCGGTGCCTGCGGAGGATACCAGTTTGATTTTCTCTCTCATCGCTCTATTCCTTCTCTAATCCGTCAATCGGGTAAGGTCTCAGACCTTTTCGCCCCGGGCACGGATATCGGCCAGGACCTGCTCGATACCCTTCTTGTCGATGATGCGCATGCCCTTGCTGGAAACACGCAGGCTTACGAAACGCTTTTCAGACTCCACCCAGAAGCGGTGCTGGTGGAGGTTCGGCAGGAACCGGCGCTTGGTGCGGTTCTTGGCGTGGGATACATTGTTACCAGTTATCGGCCGCTTGCCGGTAACCTGACATACTCTGGCCATGATGACTCACTCTCAATGGCGGCGGCGTAACCGCGTTCAATTCGGGAAATACCGGGGTCTGCCAGCTTTTGCCGGGCACCCCGTGAAACGAGCGCGACTTTATACCAGAAGGCCCCTGGCAAGGCAAGCAGTCTCGCTTTAAATTCAAAGGCTTGCGCGCCCTTGCGGCGCCTGCGCTGGAGGCCGCTACAGCAGCCCGTCCTCGGCGAATGAAAACGCACATCCGCGGCCCACAATAATGTGATCCAGCACCCGGATATCCACCAGCGCCAGCGCCGCCTGGAGGCGCTCGGTGATGCGCCGGTCCGCGGCACTGGGCTCGGCAATACCCGACGGGTGATTGTGGGCAAAGATCACCGCGGCAGCCTCCAGCTGCAGCGCCCGGCGCAGCACTACCCGAGGGTAGACGGCGGCGCCATCCAGGGTGCCCAGGAACAGGTCTTCGCAGGCGATCAGCGCGTGCTGGGCGTTGAGGAACAAGCAGCAGAACACCTCCCGCGAGGGGTCGTTCAGGTGGCTCTGCAGAAAGCGCCGCGTACGGCTGGGGCTCGACAACACCGCACCCTGGCGCAGCTCTTCCAGGGCGTGCCGCCGTGTCAGCTCCACCGCGGCCTTGAGCTGGGTGAACTTGGCGACACCCATACCGGGTTCGGCCAGCAGCTCCTCGAAACTTGCGTTCAGCAGGCCATGCCAGCCACCAAAGCGCTGCAACAGTGCGCGGGACAGCTCCATGACACTGCGACCGGCACCCCCGGTGCCCAGCAGAATGGCGAGTAGTTCGGAATCCGATAATGCGGGACAGCCCCGCTCGAGCAGTTTTTCCCGCGGCCGCTCCGCCGCGGGCAGGTTTGATAAGTGCATGGTCTCCTCCCTGAGATCCGTGCCCCGTGTGTCAAATCCGCTGGCCGGGTGATATCTTTAATGGCCAGTTTTCACGCTTGGTCAAGGCCATGGGCCGTCTCTACAACCGTAACGTGCTGCTCGGGGTTACCGGCGGTATCGCTGCCTACAAATCCGCTCAACTTGTCCGGGACCTGCAGGAAGCAGGCGCAACCGTCAGGGTAGTGATGACCCGTGGCGCCACGGAATTCATTACGCCACTCACCCTGCAGGCGCTGTCCGGCCAGCCGGTGCACCAGGAGCTGCTGGACGCCGACGCGGAAGCCGGCATGGGGCACATCGAGCTGGCGCGCTGGGCCGACCTGGTACTGGTGGCTCCGGCAACCGCCGATTTCATCAGCCGCCTGGCCCTGGGCCGGGCCGACGACCTGCTGACGACCCTGTGCCTGGCGACACCGGCACCGCTGCTGGTGGCGCCGGCCATGAACCAGGGCATGTGGCGCGACCCGGCCACCGCTGCCAACATCGAAACCCTCAGCGGCCGCGGCATCCATATCACCGGGCCGTCCGAGGGTTCCCAGGCCTGCGGTGATGTGGGTCCAGGCCGGATGCAGGAGCCTGCTGCCATCGTCGAGGCGGCACAGGCACTGTTTGCCGCCGGCCAGCTCGACGGTCTGCGGGTGACGGTCACCGCGGGGCCAACCCGGGAATCCCTGGACCCGGTGCGCTATATCAGCAATCACAGCTCCGGCAAGATGGGCTTCGCAATCGCCAGGGCCGCTGCCGAGGCCGGAGCGCGCACTACCCTGGTCAGCGGACCGGTGGCCCTGGAAACACCAGAATCTGTGAACCGAATCGAGGTCACCAGCGCCCTGCAGATGTACGATGCGGCATTGGCACAGGTGGGCCAGTGCGATATTTTCATCGGCTGTGCCGCCGTGGCGGACTACCGCCCGGCCGAGAGTCAGCCACAGAAAATAAAGAAAGGGCAGGAGACCATGCAGCTAGAGCTGGTCCGCAACCCGGACATCATCGCTGCCGTCGCCGCCCATAGCCAGCGGCCGTTTACCGTCGGCTTTGCTGCTGAAACACAAGACGTGCTCGATTACGCGCGCAGCAAGATGCACAAGAAGCGTCTGGACATGATTGTCGCCAATGACGTGGGCAGGGATGACGCCGGCTTTAACAGCGACAGCAATGCCGCGACAATACTGTGGACGGATGGCAGCCTGGAAGTACCGCTGACGACGAAGGGCGAACTGGCCCGGCAGCTGGTCGATACTATTGCCGGCCAGTGGCGGCTGCGGGCGGGCAAGGTTGCCTGACTGTCTACCCGCGCAGGGAGCGCGGGACTATTCTGACTGGGGGGTGCAGCAGGAACATGGCAAAGAATAACAACAGGGATGAAGAACGCGGCCCTGAAGCGGCCCAGGGCGTCCTCGCCGGCAGCAATTACCTGCAGCGCTACTGGCTCTACGCCCTGCTGGGCATCCTGCTGCCGCTGTTGGCGGCTTCTGGCTATCTGCTGGCAATGCGCGACGCAGCCCTGCAGGAGCAACAGGTGGTGCGCGCAGCCCGCAGCCTGGCCGTGCAGCAGGCGGCACAAATCGAACAGCAGTTGCTCCAGTACCAGGCCCGCCTGCTGGCGGCATCCAATGCGCCCCTGGCCCTGTCTGCCATCGCCTCCGGCCGCGAAGAAGACCTGGCGCTGGTCGAAAAGGCCATGCTCGACTACTTCCCGGAAGTCGCCAGCCTGCGCCTGATCGCCCTGGGTGAGCTGGGTACGGCAGCACTCGACGCCGGCGACATCGGACTGCGCAACAATATCGAGATCGATGTGGTGCGCAAAACCTCCGAAGGTGAAGCGGTGACGCCCGAGTCCTACCAGTTCGAAGGTCGGTGGCTGACCTCACTGGCGCGCAGCGTGCAACATCCCCGCCAGGCCGACCGCAGCGCGGTGATCCTGGCCACCCTCGACAACAGCGTATTTGCCGAAAGCCTCGGCGCAATCGGCGCCGAACTGGGGCGCAGTAGCCTGTCGCAGACTTATAACACCGGCAGTTTCACCAATACCTCTGAAATTGCCGCCACCGGCAACGGCGCCGCCGCAGAGTTCGCCGCCGAAGCCTCACTCAACAACGGTACCTGGACGATTCGCTTCACCCCTTCTGCACAGATGCTGAGCCTGTACCAGGTGGATGGCACCGGGCTGCTGGTCGTCATGGGTGTGCTGGCGCTGGTGGTGCTGGTGGCGATGCTGCTGTTCCTGGTGGGCCTGCAGCGCGCACTGGCGGCAGACGTCGACAAGATCATTGCCGGCGCCGAGCGCAAGGGCGACTACCAGGTGGGCCTGCCGGCGCTGTTAAAGCTGGCCCGGCTGCTGCGGCGCATGACCGTGCAGCAATCGAACCAGCAGACACCTCGCGGAACATCGCGACCGGCACAGAAGGCCGCGCCTGCGGCCCCGCCCGGTGACGGCGACAGTGCCGCTGCGGCCGACACCGGGAGCGCGGCGGCACCGGAGCCCAAGAAGGCGGCACCGGCGGTACCCATGCATATTTTCCGGGCCTACGATATTCGCGGCATCGTCGAGCAGGAGCTCACCGACACCCTCGTCAGCCGCATCGGCAAGGCCTTTGGCACCCTGGCCGGCGAGCAGGATCAGCAGGCGATCATCGTCGCCAGCGACGGCCGCACCTCCAGCCCGGCAATCAAGAATTCACTGGTCAAGGCACTGCTGTCCTCGGGCAGGGACGTGGTCGACATCGGCCTGGTGCCGACACCGGTGCTGTACTACGCCACCCATACCCTGGACATACGCTCCGGCATCATGGTCACGGCCAGCCACAACCCGGCCGACTATAACGGCTTCAAAATCACCCTCGACGGCAAACCCTTCGCAGGCAATGACCTGCAGATGCTCAAGGAGCGCATGGTGGGCGGCAAGTTCTCAAGCGGTTCGGGTCGGCTCGCCAAACAGGACGTGATGAGCGACTACATCGATGCCGTGCTCGGGGATATCGCCATCTCCAACCCGCTGAAGATTGTTGTCGACGCCGGCAACGGCGCCGCCGGCGAACTGGCACCGGAGGTGCTCGAAGGCCTGGGCTGCGAGGTGACCAGACTGCACTGCGATATCGACGGCAACTTCCCCAACCACCACCCAGACCCCTCGGTGGACGAAAACCTGTCGGAGCTGCAGGCCTCGGTCAAGCACATTGGCGCCGATTTCGGCGTCGCCTATGACGGCGACGGTGATCGTCTGTGTGTGGTTACGGCGGAGGGGGAAATCGTGCGCAACGACAAGCTGCTGATGCTGTTTGCCCAGGATGTGGTTGCCCGCAATCCGGGCGCCGACGTGGTATTTGACGTCAAGTGTTCCCGGCACCTGACCCAGCTGGTCTCCAAGCACGGCGGCCGTCCGATTCTGTGGAAAACCGGCCATGCCTTCATGCGCGAAAAGGTGGCAGAAACCGGCGCGCTGCTGGGCGGCGAGTTCTCCGGCCACATCTATTTCGGCGAACGCTGGTATGGCTTCGACGATGCAATCTACACCACGGCGCGCCTCGCCGAACTGATGAGCGGCACCGGCATGGACCTGACAACGCTGCTGTCAGAGTTCCCGGAGACGTCCAATACCCCGGAAATTCGCATCCCCTGCAGCGAGGACGGCAAGTTCGAGGTCACGGCTAAGCTGGCGGAGTCCGGCGATTTCAGCCCGGGCAAGGTGACCAATATCGACGGCGTGCGGGTCGACTACAACGACGGCTGGGGGCTGTTGCGCGCCTCCAATACCGGGCCTGCGCTGATCGCCCGCTTTGAGGCGAATGATGCAGACGCCCTGGAGCGTATCAAGCAGCAGTTCCGGGCCCAGCTCAAGCAGGCCGCACCTGACCTGGAACCCGGCTTCTGATGTTGAAACGCAAACCTGCCCTGAGAATCGCCCAGGTTCTCACCGAGGCGCTGCCCTATATCCAGCGCTTCACCGGCAAGACCATGATCATCAAGTTCGGCGGCAATGCCATGGTCGACCCCGCCCTGCACGAGAGTTTTGCCCGCGACGTAGTGCTGATGAAGCTGGTGGGGGTGAACCCGATCGTGGTGCACGGCGGCGGTCCGCAGATCGGCCAGCTGCTGGAGAAGCTAGGAATTGCCTCGGAGTTCGTCGACGGCATGCGGGTCACGGACAGCGCCACCATGGACGTTGTGGAAATGGTGCTGGGCGCTACCGTCAACAAGGAAATCGTGTCGACCATCAACCGCAACGGCGGCAAGGCGATCGGCGTGACCGGCAAAGACGGCCAGCTGATTCGCGCACGCAAACTCGAGGTATCACGGCAGACACCGGACATGCGCGCCACCGAGATCATCGATATCGGCCACGTCGGCGAGGTCGACAAGATCGATACCGAAGTGCTGAAAATGATCCAGGACAGTAACTTCATCCCGGTTATAGCCCCCATCGGGGTCGGTGCGGATGGCAGCTCCTACAACATCAATGCTGACCTGGTGGCGGGCAAGCTGGCCGAGGTGCTACAGGCGGAAAAACTGATGCTGCTGACCAACGTCGACGGCCTGCTGGACAAGCAGGGGCAACTGCTCACCGGCCTGACGCCACCCGAGGTGGAGGCCCTGATAGCGGATGGCACCGTCCAGGGAGGTATGCTCCCCAAGGTGCGTTGTGCGCTGGATGCGGTGCGCAGCGGTGTGACCAGTTCGCACATCATCGACGGTCGGGTGCCACATGCGGTATTGCTGGAAGTATTCACCGACGAGGGCGTTGGCACCAAGATCTCAAACCGTGCCTGATTCAAACTCCAGGCAAAAAGCGGTCACTGTGCGCGCTAATTTCTTGCAGCACTACCAGGTTGGGTCTAGCATTATTCTGTATTTCCAATCCCGCCTGGCCTGCCCCTGACATATGTCTCCGCGTAAAACTCAACGGCGTCAACAGATTCTCGAAGCGCTGGCGCAGATGCTGGAAGCGAGTCCGGGTGAGCGTATTACTACCGCACGGCTGGCCCGGCAGGTCGGTGTATCTGAAGCGGCCCTGTACCGGCACTTCCCCAGCAAGTCAAAGATGTTCGAAGGCCTGATCGAGTTCATCGAGGAAACCCTGTTCAGCCGCATCAACATCATTCTCGCCGAGGAGAGCGCTGCGGCGGCACGCTGTGAAAAGATGCTGTCACTGTTGCTGGCTTTCACCGAGCGCAACCCCGGCATTACCCGCATACTCACCGGCGACGCCCTGGCCGGCGAAACCGAGCGCCTGCACGCCCGTGTGGCACAGCTGTTTGATCGCTTTGAAACCCAGCTCAAGCAGGTCCTGCGGGAAGCCGAAATGCGCGAGGGCATTCGCCCAGTGCTGACTATCAACGCCGCCGCCAACCTGCTGCTGGCCGCTGCTGAAGGGCGCATCTCCCAGTATGTGCGCAGCGGCTTCCAGCGCTCGCCCACCGAGGCCTGGCCCGACCAGTGGCAGCTGCTGATCTCCGACTTTTTCCGCCCTGCACTGCCGGCCACGGCACAAGTCACCCAGGCCTGAATTTCTCCTTAGGTCGGGCACGAGCTGGGTCTGCTCCTTCCCGCACTACCCGCCACGGTACAAGTCACCCAGGCCTGAATTTCTCCGTAGGTCGGACGCAAGCTGGGTTTATTTCTCCCCGGACACGCTAAAAGCTTGACGTCCATGTCTCGCTCGGCGCCGGCCGTCCATGGCCGGCGACGGTCCGTGGAGAAATAAACCCAGCTCGCGCCCTATATCGGCACAAAGCTCACTGGTTTTAAGGGAGTTGTGTGGGGTTAGTTTTTGGGGCGTGAGTACCGCCGGCGCAGCTCGACCTTGTCGAGCAGCAGGGCAAAGCGGTCGATATCGCGCTGGAAGCCCTGGTTAACCACGTCCACCTCGCGGGTGCGCTCTTCGATGGAGCGCTCGGTTTCGGCGATTTCGCTGCGCAGGCCGTCGATGGCTGCAATCAGCTCCATAGGTACCGGTTCGCCGCGGCGCTCGATATCGGCCGCCCGTTCCTGGTTGCTTTCTACCTGCACCTTGAGGCTGCGCACATTGGAGCGCAGGATGCTGATGCGGATACGCAGTTCACTCAGTGCACGGTCGCGGGCCGCCTCGATATCTTCGATACTTGAGTAGCGCAGCAGCAGTGACTCGTCCCATTTGCGCAGCCGCTCGGCTTCCTCGGCAGCTACCCGGGCCTCGTAGGCACTGCTGGACTGGTCGGCCAGCTCTTCGTCAGTCAGCGAGCGCGGCACCACTTGGTAAACACTGCCGTCGGCGTTCAGAATCTCGTAACCCTTGTGAACGTATTCCGGTGGAATGTTGTAGTTGATGACCGTGATGCCCTCGTCATTGACGTAGCGGTAGAGGTATTCGGCACCACGCGCAGCGGAAACGCTAACGGCGAGGGCGAGCCCCGCTGTCAGCGCCATAAGCCTGGTCGCCGCACGTATCATCATAGGAGGTTATGTTTCACTTTTCTGAGCACAATATAGGCGCTGCTCCTAGCACGCACAAGTTACGCCACACCGTACTGTGATCTGTATTCCAGCATCGCCGCAAGCGCAGGGATATCGCCGCCTTCACGGGATTCTAGGTACTCGATCAGGTTAACGAGATTCACAATACTCACAACCTGCAGTTCGTATTCATTTTCGATTTCCTGAATCGCAGAAAGTTCGCCCTGGCCACGCTCCATGCGATCCAGTCCAATCGCCACTCCTGCACAGCTGCCGCCCTCAGCGCTGATCAGCGCCAGCGCTTCGCGGATGGCGGTGCCCGCGGTGATCACGTCGTCCACCACCAGCACCCGGCTCGCCAGTGAGGCACCCACCAGCACGCCACCCTCGCCGTGGTCCTTGGCCTCCTTGCGGTTATAGGCCCAGGGCACATCGCGACCGTGCTGGTCGGCGAGGGCGATAGCAACGCTGGCGGCCAGCGGGATGCCCTTGTAGGCCGGCCCGAACAGCACATCAAACTCGACACCGGCGGCAACGATGGCATCGGCGTAGCAGCGGCCTAGTCGCGCCAACGCCGCGCCCGTGTCGAAGGCGCCGGCGTTGAAGAAGTAGGGGCTCACGCGGCCGGACTTCAGGGTGAACTCGCCGAAGCGAAGCGCCTCACGCTCGCGTGCCAGCTCAATAAACTCAGACTGGTAGCCTTCCATCCGCAGTGGGTCCCCGTGTTTGAAGGTTTATCGCAATCCGATAATGGGGTATAAATGCTGACCCGCCGTCGGAACAAAACAAACATAATAGCGCGTCCTGGCAGGGCACAGAAATGACTCTGGGCAACGCTACTTTTTACAACCGCAAGCTGCCACGTGCCGGTCACGTGTTGATCGCTGCGGTTTGCGCGCACGGCCACCGGTGCGGCGCGCCGCGACCATGACACTTTCGCCTGAGGAGCGACTTAATGAGGGTTATCAGTTTTTCCGCCGATGGCGTGAAAAATGCTGCTGATAATGGATTCTACGACTGGGTCCTCGAACAGGATGCGGACTTCATCTGCATCCAGGATCTCGGCTGCAGCGAGTATGACCTGCAGGCGGATACTTTCTTTCCCAGCCAGTACAACGCCTATTTCTTCGATGCCGTAGAGGGCAGGTCAGACGGTGTCGCCCTGTACTGCAAGAGCCTGCCGAAAGCGATTATGACCGGCCTCGGCTTCAGCGACTTCGATATGGAAGGCCGCTACATCCAGGCCGATTATTCCAACGTCAGCGTCGGCTGCCTGTTGGTGCCGCCCGGTGGCGATGCCGGCAGCGAGGAGCAGTCCCGCAAGAGCGAATTCCTGGGACTGCTGCAGTCGCACCTCAACAAGATTCGCAACAAGCGCCGCGAGTTTGTCATCTGCGGCGGCTGGAACCTCGCCCATTCCGCCCACGACGTGCAGGACACCGAGCGCAACAGCACTCGCAGCGGTTTTCTGGCCGAGGAGCGCCAGTGGATGGACGAGGTGCTTGAGCTCGGTTATGTCGACGCCTTCCGTGAGATCAATTCAGACAGCGACGAGTTCAGCTGGTGGCCTGACGGCGATCGGGATGGCAACGGGTTGCGCACGGATTTTCAGCTGGTGTCGGGTGGCATGAAGTACGCTATCGAATACGGCGCTATCTACAAGGCCAGGGCCTTCTCCAACCACGCTCCCATCATCATGGACTACGACCTGGAACCGGCTGCCTAGTCGCTCTAATGGTCTGTCGCCAACGCCTGCTGCTGTAACGCACAAATCTCGGCAATACCAGCAGACGCCAGGTCGAGCATGCTGTCGAGGTCACCGCGCTGGAACGGTGCGCCCTCGGCGGTGCCCTGCACCTCGATGAATTCGCCACCGTCAGACATGATCACGTTCATGTCGGTATCCGCACCCGAGTCTTCGACATAGTCGAGGTCCAGTACCGGCTCTCCATTGACTACACCCACCGATACCGACGCGATCATCTGCTGGAGCGGATCGCCCTCGATACGGCGCTCGCGCTGCAGGTAGCGGAGTGCATCGACCAACGCCACGCAGCTGCCGGAAATAGCGGCGGTGCGGGTGCCACCATCGGCCTGGATGACGTCGCAGTCGATATTGATGGTGTTCTCGCCGAGCTGCTCGAGGTCGACCGCCGCCCGCAGGGAGCGTCCGATCAGCCGCTGGATTTCCACCGTCCGGCCACCCTGCTTGCCGCGCGCGGCCTCGCGGGCCATGCGCTCGCCGGTAGAGCGGGGCAACATGCCGTATTCCGCGGTCAGCCAGCCACGGCCCTGGCCGCGCAGGAAGCGAGGTACACCCTCGGAGACGCTGGCCGTGCAGATAACCCGGGTATCGCCGAAGGCGACCAGTACCGAGCCCTCGGCGTGGCGGGTGAAGTTACGGGTAAAACTGATATCGCGCAGCTGGTTCGGTGCGCGGCCGCTGGGTCTGGACATGAGGAAATCTTCGCGAGGCAGGAGCCCGGCATTATACGGTATAGAACGCGACCTACGTCACTGGCGAATCCGCCGGGTGCTGCTAAAATCGTTGCCTTTTCCGGGGGTCCGCATGAACGTCAACAGCATGACCGCTTTCGCCAGGGAGAGCGACGATGCCGGCCCCGGCAGCCTGGCCGTGGAAATTCGCTCCGTCAATCACCGCTACCTGGACTGCCAGTTCAAGCTGCCGGAAGGCCTGCGCAACCTCGAACCGGCCCTGCGCGAGCGGCTGCAGAATCGCCTGTCGCGGGGCAAGGTCGAGGTACAGTTCCGCTGGCAAGCACAGGCCGGCCACGATGGCGCCCTGGTGATCAACCCCGACCAGCTGCGGGCGCTGGCTTCAGCCATGGCGCAGGTGGAAGACGCCATCAGCCAGGCACGACCGCCCAGCAGCCTGGAGATCCTGCACTGGCCTGGCCTGGTGGAGGGCGGCAGTGAAGACAGCGAGGCCCTGGCTGCACGCGCGCTGTCCCTGTTCGACAGCGCGCTGGAGACGCTGGTCGAGACCCGCAACCGGGAAGGTACGAAGCTTGCCAACTTCATTCGCGAGCGCCTGTCCGGTGTCACCAGGGAAGTCAATGCGGCGCGCGAGCGCATGCCGGAGCTGCTCGCCCAGCAGCACGAGCGCATGAAGACCCGGGTCACTGACCTGGGCGTGGACGCCGACCCGGAGCGGCTGGAACAGGAGCTCGCCATCGTTGCCCAGAAGGCCGATGTCGACGAGGAGCTCGATCGCCTGGTCGCCCACGTTGAAGAGGTCGGTCGTGTGCTGGACAAGGGCGGCCCCTGTGGCCGCCGCCTGGATTTCCTGATGCAGGAGCTCAATCGCGAGGCCAATACCCTGTCGTCCAAATCGTTGGCCACCAGCACCACCCAGAACGCCGTTGAGCTCAAGGTATTGATTGAGCAAATGCGCGAACAGATTCAGAACCTTGAGTAAACTCCAGTCAGAACGTATGGAAACCCGATACCCATGAAAACACGTGGCACCCTCTACACCGTGTCCGCTCCCTCCGGCGCGGGCAAGACCAGCCTGGTGAAAGCGCTGGTAGAGCGCTGCCCGGGCATCGTCGTGTCGGTGTCCCACACCACGCGCGAGGTGCGCCCCGGCGAGCGCGACGGTGTCAGCTACCACTTTGTGACCGAAACAGTGTTTCTCGACATGCTGTCACGCAGCGAGTTCCTCGAGCATGCCAAGGTCTTCAATCACTACTACGGAACCTCGCAGACCTGGGTGGAAGAACAGCTCGCTGCCGGCCAGGACGTGATCCTGGAGATCGACTGGCAGGGTGCGGCCCAGATCAAGCGCCAGCGCGAGGACGCGGTATCCGTTTTCATCCTGCCGCCCTCCCGCGATGCGCTGCTGGAGCGACTCACCCAGCGCGGGCGTGACCAGCAGGACATCATCCAGCAGCGCATGAACCAGGCTGTAGACGAGATATCCCATTACCCGGAAGCGGATTTCATCGTGATCAATGACGATTTCGAGACCGCTCTGGCCCAGCTCGAGCACCTGGTTGAAGCCCATCGCTTGAGAGCCTCGGCCCAGGTGGTGCGACACAGCGACCTGCTCACAGAACTGCTGTCGTAAGCCAATGTTTTTGTTATACTTCTCCGCTTTCGTTTGTTGAGGCACAGGAACTCAGAATGGCACGTGTAACCGTAGAAGATTGTCTGGAAAACGTCGCAAACCGCTTTGAGCTGGTGATGGTAGCCAGCAAGCGCGCCCGTCAGATGGCGACCGGCGGCAAGGACCCGATGGTCGAGGAAGAGTCAGACAAGCCCACCGTTATCGCCCTGCGGGAAATCGCCGAAGGCTTCATCACGCCGGAGATCCTCGAGCGCGAGGAAGAAGTCGACGCAGAAGAAGAGCTGCTGGAAGCCATGGAGTCTACTCCCGAGGTCCTCTGAGCCCGCCTTTCTGGCGAGGCGCTGAGGCTGGCTGGATCTGACAATGACTTCGAGACAGCGGAGAGCATGAGTCAGTGAACAGCATCAGCGGCCTCGACAGCATTCTCCAAACCTACCTCACCTCCGAGGAAAGCAACCAGGTCAAGCGCGCCTACTTCTTTGCGGAGCAGGCGCACCACGGCCAGTTCCGCCGCAGCGGCGAAGCCTACGTATCCCACCCGCTGGCCGTGGCCGGCATTCTCGCCGACATGCACATGGACCACCAGAGCCTGATGGCCGCCATGCTGCACGATGTCATCGAGGACACCGGCATCAAGAAGGAGGCCATCGGCGCCCAATTCGGGCCGACGGTTGCGGAGCTGGTGGACGGCGTCAGCAAGCTCACCCAGATCGAATTCAGCTCCCAGGCGGAAAAGCAGGCCGAGAACTTCCAGAAAATGGCCCTGGCCATGGCCAAGGACATTCGCGTGATCCTGGTGAAGCTCGCCGATCGCCTGCACAACATGCGCACCCTGGGTGTGCTGCAGGTCGACAAGCGCCGGCGCATCGCCCGTGAAACCCTGGAAATGTACGCGCCCATTGCCCTGCGCCTGGGTATGAATAACGTGCGCATGGAGTTCGAGAACCTGGGCTTCAGTGCGCTACACCCGATGCGCGCCGAGCGCATTTCCGCCGCCGTGCGCCGCGCCCGCGGCAACCGCAAGGAACTGGTGGAGAAGATCCGCCACCAGCTGCAGAACTGCCTGGAGCAGGAAGGCCACAGCGCCGAGGTTATCGGCCGCGAGAAGCACCTCTACAGCATCTACCTGAAGATGAAGAGCAAGGGCAAGAACTTCTCCGAGATCATGGATATCTTTGCCTTCCGCATCATCGTCGACTCGGTGGATACCTGCTACCGGGTGCTGGGCTGCGTGCACAACCTGTACGCGCCGGTGCCGGGGGAATTCAAGGACTATATCGCCATTCCCAAGGCCAACGGCTACCAGTCACTGCACACGGTGCTGATGGGAATGCACGGCGTGCCGATCGAGATCCAGATTCGCACCCGCGACATGGAAGAGATGGCCAATAACGGCATCGCCGCCCACTGGCTGTACAAGTCCAGCGAATCCACCGCCGCCAGCGGCAGCCATGCCCGCGCCCGGCAGTGGGTGCAGGGCCTGCTGGAAATGCAGCAGCGCGCCGGCAATTCCCTGGAATTCATCGAAAGCGTAAAGATCGACCTGTTCCCGGACGAGGTCTACGTGTTCACACCCAAGGGCGACATCATGGAATTGCCCCGTGGCGCCACCGCGGTGGACTTTGCCTACGCGGTGCACACCGATGTCGGCAACAGCTGCGTGGCCTGCCGCATCAATCGGCGCCTGGCGCCGCTGTCAGAGCCGCTGCAGAGCGGACAGACGGTGGAGATTCTTACCGCTCCGGGCGCCAGACCCAACCCGGCCTGGTTCAACTACGCCGTCACCGCCAAGGCCCGCACCAATATCCGTCACTTCCTCAAGCAGCAACGGCGAGAGGATTCGATCGATCTCGGCAAGCGCCTGCTGGACAAGGCGTTGATGGCGCTGGATACCAATTTTGACGCACTGGAGGCGGCCAAGACCGAGGCCTACCTGGAGCAGGCCGGCTACAAGCATATCAACCAGTTGCTGGAAGACATCGCCAAGGGCAACCGGGTAGCCGGCATCACCGCCCAGCAGCTGCTGGGCGAAGCGCCAGAGGCGACTCCGGACGGCGAGGGTTTCCACCCGCAGCCGGTGGCAATCCGCGGCACCGAGGGTTTCATGGTCAGCTACGGCAAGTGCTGTCACCCCCTCCCGGGTGACGCGATAGCGGGCTATATCAGCGCTGAGAAGGGCATCGTGGTGCACCGCGAGCACTGCCACAATCTCGCAGAGCTGCGAGAGAACGTGGACCGGCTGGTTCCGCTGCGCTGGGATGACCAGGTCGAGGGCGAATTCGTCACCGCCTTGCGCATCGAGGTAGAAAACCGCCGCGGGATGCTGGCTGTGCTCGCCACCCGCATCAACAGCCTGGACGCCAATATCGAGAAAATCAGTACCGAGGACAAGGACTACCAGTTCAGCTACGTCAACCTGGAAATGTCCGTAAAGAACCGGGTGCACCTCGCGCAGATCCTCAAGCGCATTCGCGGCCTGAAGGAAGTCCACAAGGTTACTCGTATCAAGCATTGAAGGAACTGTTATGATCAACCGCGCCGTCATCTCCAGCGCTGATGCCCCCGAGGCCATCGGGCCCTATTCACAGGCCGTCAAGGTCGGCAACACCGTGTGGCTTTCGGGCCAGATCCCGCTCGATCCCGGCACCATGACCCTGGTCGAGGGCGACATCACGGCCCAGGCCCAACAGGTGTTCAGGAATCTTGCTGCCGTGGCGGCGGCGGCCGGCGGCACCCTCAACGATGCGGTCAAGGTCAATATCAGCCTCACCGATCTCGGGGACTTCACCGCCGTGAACAGCGTCATGGCAGAGTTCTTTGAAGAGCCCTATCCCGCGCGGGCCTGCGTGCAGGTAGCAGCGCTGCCTAAAGGCGCGGATATTGAAGTCGAAGTGATTATGGCCCTGTAGCGGGCTTGCCGAGCATGGCGCCGTAACCGGCCCGGTAATCGGGGTAGCGCAACTGGTATCCCGATGCGTGCAGCAAGCCGTTACGACAGCGGCGATTGGCCGACGGCGGCGCCACGGTTTCCCGCGGGTCATCGACCCCCATCATTGCAGCCAGCCAACTCTCGACTTCGTGACTCAGCGCCGGAAGGTCGTCATTGGCGAGGTAGAGTCGCTCGCGCTGTTGCAGGCCCAGCAGGTGCAACAGGAATCCGACGCAATCATCCCGGTGAATCCGGTTACTGTAGTGGGCAGGCTCCCGGCTGACGATCTCACCCCGTCGGATACGCTCCAGCAGGCGGCTGGGGCTGCGACCGTATATCCCCGAGAATCGCACCACGCTGACCTGGTGGTGGCTTGCAAGCAGGCGCTGTTCAGCCTCCACCAGGATTTGCGCCTGGCCGTCAGCGGGCGCCAGGGCCGAAGTTTCGTCTACCCAGGCGCCACCGGCATCACCATAGACCCGGGTGCTGGACACGTAGATAAGCTGCTGCGGTGGCAAATCCGCCCACAGTGCCAGCAGGTTCTCCACCGGCCGCAGGTAGCCCTGCCGATAGCCGTCAACGTCCCGCGCCGGCGGCGTGGGTGTTAGCACGCTGATATCGGCAGGATGCTCCGCCAGCTGTGCCAGCGAAGCGGGGTCGGTATAGTCGAGCGCCATGGCGGGTATTGCCGGCGGCAGGGCGGCCACATTGCGGCGCAACGCCAGTGGCTGGTCGCCGCGGGCGGCCAGCTGCAGGGCGACGCCGGTACCGAGGTCACCACAGGCGATCAGGTTGACGCGGACGGGGTTTTTTTCGACGGGGCTCACTGGTACAACTATACGCCGCTCATCGAAGCCCAGTTCAAGCCCTATGCCCAGCCCAGAAGCTTTCCGTGCCTGACATTGCCAACCAGCCTGTGACCAGCCTGCGCGGCGTCGGACCGCGCATGGCAGAAAAACTCGCCGAGGCCGGCATCGAACAGGTGGAGGACTTGCTGTTCCACCTGCCACTGCGTTACCAGGACCGCACGCGCATCACGCCACTGGGGGCCGTGCAGCCGGGCAGTGACGTGGTCGTGGAGGGCGAGGTTCGCGTTGCCGATATTGCCTTCGGCCGGCGCCGCAGCCTGCTGTGTCGAATTCAGGACAATACCGGCACCCTCAGCCTGCGCTTCTTCCACTTTTCCGCCGCCCAGAAGAACAACCTGCAGCCCGGCCGGCGCATTCGCTGTTTTGGTGAAGTGCGGCGCGGGGCCAGTGGCCTGGAGATGTACCACCCGGAGTACCGACTCATCGACGATGCACAGCCAACCCCGGTGGCCGAATCGCTGACACCGATCTACCCGGGCAGCGCGGGCGTGTCCCAGGCGACCTGGCGCAAGCTGTGCGAACAGGCAGTGGACCTGGTAGCACGGGCAGCGCCGTCGGACCTGTTGCCCGACCGCGAAGGCTTCGGCCTCAGCCTGGTGGAGGCGCTGACCTACCTGCATGCGCCGCCGCCAGATGCGCCCCAGGAACTGATCCGCGACGGTCGCCATCCGGCCCAGCTGCGACTCGCCCTGGAGGAATTGGTGGCTCACAACCTGTCACTGGAAAAGCTGCGCCGCCAGCAACAGGCCAGGGGAGCCCCGGTACTGGAGGGCGGCCAGGCAGCACTCGACGAATTCGTAGGCACGCTGCCGTTTGCACTCACCGCGGCCCAGCGTCGTGTGGTGGACGAAATTCTCGACGATCTCGCCAAACCCGTACCGATGCTGAGGCTGGTGCAGGGCGATGTCGGCTCCGGCAAGACAGTGGTAGCGGCCTGTGCCGCACGCCGCGCCATGGCCTGCGGTTTCCAGGTAGCCATCATGGCACCCACTGAGATTCTCGCCGAGCAGCATCGCGCCAGCTTCGCCAACTGGTTCGAAGGGGAGGGCATCTCCCCCTGCCTGCTCACCGGACGCGTCAAGGGGAATGCCCGTCGCTCTACGCTCGAGGCAATAGCCAGCGGGGAGGCACCGCTGGTGATTGGTACCCACGCCCTGTTCCAGGATGATGTGGTGTTCTCCCGGCTCGGGCTGGTGGTGGTGGACGAACAGCACCGTTTCGGGGTGCACCAGCGCCTGCGCCTGACGCAGAAAGGCGAGCAGCCGCACCAGCTGGTGATGACGGCGACGCCGATTCCGCGGACGCTGTCGATGGTGGCCTACGCTGACCTCGATTGCTCGGTGATCGACGAACTGCCGCCAGGGCGGCAGCCGGTACAAACCGTGTTGATCAGCGACAGCCGTCGCGACAAGGTGATCGAGCGGGTCCGTGCCGCCTGCGAGGGCGGCCGCCAGGCCTACTGGGTGTGCACCTTGATCGAGGAGTCAGATGCACTCGAGGCCCAGGCCGCCGAGGCCACCTGTCAGGACCTGGAGACCCGGCTGCCGGGGCTGCGAATCGGGCTGGTGCACGGCCGCCTGAAGCCGTCGGCCAAGGAAGCGGTGATGCAGCAGTTCAAGCAGGGCGAGATTGACCTGCTGGTGGCGACTACGGTGATCGAAGTAGGGGTAGATGTCGCCAATGCCAGCCTGATGATCATCGAGAACCCGGAGCGGCTGGGGTTGGCCCAGCTACACCAGTTGCGCGGCCGCGTCGGTCGCGGCTCCGAGGCCAGTCATTGTGTACTGCTGTTCAAGTCACCCCTGAGCCAGCAGGGCCAGGCGCGGTTGAGTTCGATGCGCGAGAGCAACGATGGTTTCTATATTGCCGAGCGCGACCTGGAGCTGCGTGGCCCGGGCGAGGTGCTGGGCACCCGCCAGACCGGCCTCATGGATTTCCGGGTGGCGGATATCCAGGTGCACGGGGATTTGCTGGACCGGGTCCGCGAGCTCGCCGGGGAGCTCGCCGACCATCAGCCGGAGCGGGTCGACCCGCTGATTCGTCGCTGGCTCGGTAACGCTGAGCGCTTCGCCAGCGTCTGAAAAAGCCTCAGCCGAGAATCGGCGGCAGCTCTTTCTGCAGTGCCAGCTTTTCTTTGGTGGCATCACCGGTCAAGGCAAAGCCCAGCAGTTGGCCTTCGCCGTTGCGGAATTCGGCTTTCACACTGTTACCGTCTTCCATGAACTGCCACTCGCCCTCGGTATCGGGCGCCACCGGGCTGACCACCACCGGGCAGGCCGGGGTCTTGATGGTCACCGGCATGGCCGGATAGGCCACCTCGGTAGTGTCTCCCGCCAGGGTCTTGCCCAGGGCGCGAGCGGCAGCCATCAGCGGCGCCACGTAGACCAGTACATGCCCTTCCACCTCGGCGCAGTCGCCAAAGGCGTAGACATTAGGGGCACTGGTTTCCAGCAGCCGGTTGGCCTTGATACCGCGCCCGACGGCGAGGCCCGCCGACTCGGCCAGCCCGGTGCTGGGACGCACACCCACCGCGCACAGCACGATATCCGCCTCGATGGTTTCACCGTTATTGAGTGAAACGGCAACGCCGTCGCCAGACTTGTTCACTTCCGTGGCCAGCGGCCCGAAGTGGAAGCGGGCGCCCTTTTCCTCGAGGCCGCGCTGCACCGCCTTGCCGGCGGGTTCGGGCAGCAGCGTGGGCAGGCAGTAACCCAGCGGATCGACGGTCTCAACTTCGAAACCGCCGTTGATCAGGTCGTTGGTGAACTCACAGCCGATCAGCCCGCCTCCGATAATGCACACCTTTTCGACGTCGTTCTTGGCAATGGCCTGGCGGAAATCGTCGTAGTCCAGCAGGTCATTCACAGAGTAAACGTACTCCAGTGCGTCGCCGGCCAGCGGCGGCTTGATGACCTCGGCACCTACCGCCAGTACCAGTTTCGAGTAGTGCAGGGCGGTTTCCGAGTCGGCCACGTGTACCAGCTGCTTGTCGGTATCAATGCTGGACACCCTGGTACGGGTCCAGACTGAGGCATTCAGGGTCTGGCCCATGCTGCCGGCATCGGCGGTGGCGAGGTCGTCAGCACTGGTGTCCTTGGTGTAGCCGGTGGACAGCATGGGCTTGGAGTAGGCGCGACCGTCGTCCGCGGTAATCAGGATCAGCGGTGTCGAGTCGTCGTGTTTGCGGAACTCCTTGGCCAGCCCATAGCCGGAGAGGCCTGTGCCGATAATCACCACCGGGGCGTGCTCGGTATCCGCTTCCGCCTCCTGGTGGTGGGGCACCTGTTCCACCGGGGATTCCTCGATCAGCTCGAAATCTTCCTTGCCGACACCACAATCCGGACACAGCCAGTCTTCGGGAACATCTTCCCACTTGGTACCAGGTGCGATGCCATCGTCCGGCCAGCCCTTGGCCTCGTCATAGACCAGGCCGCAAACTATGCATTCCCATTTGCTCATAGGCTGGGGTCTCCGTGATTTGTGCGGTGTTTCGGGGATGGGACACTATAATCGCGGCTGAAAAATGTGCAAGTCACGCGGGCTGTGGCACACTGCCGCCGTGCCAAACCCGCTTGCCGTGACTTCCAATCCCACCTGGTACAGCCCCGAACAGATGCAGCTGCGCGGGCTGCCCGGGAACGTGCGCCCCTGGCTGCTGGACGATACCTCCCTGACCGAGCGACTGCTGCGCAAGACCGGTGGGGACTTTCGGGTCCAGCGCCTGAGCCAGGGCTGGTGCCGACCGCAGCTTTCCGAATCGCGCCTGCTAGAGCTGTCGGCAGGGCAGTGGGCCCTGGTGCGCGAGGTGGTGTTGCGCTGCTTCGATCAGCCCTGGGTCTATGCACGCAGCGTAATCCCGGCGGCCACACTCAGTGGAGAACTGAGGCGCCTGCGCCAGCTACAGAACGATTCGCTGGGTGCCCTGCTGTTCCGGCATCCGGAGCTGAGCCGGGAGGCCTTCGAAATCGCCCAGCTGCCGGCGGGCAGCCACTATATACACCGCGATTTCCGGCAGGACAGCCCGGCCTGGGCCCGGCGCTCCCGCTTTGTATTGCATGGCCGCAGCGTGCTGGTCAGCGAGGTGTTCCTGGAACGGTTTCAAGCCTGAGGGAGACCCGTCATAATAGGCGCCTTTCGTCATTCCGCGTCTTTTCATGTCCACCGCCACCTCCCGATTCTCGGCTTACCTGCAGCTGGTTCGCTTCGACCGCCCCATCGGCACCCTGCTGCTGCTGTGGCCCACCCTGTGGGCCCTGTGGCTGGCGGCCGAGGGTATACCGCCTCTGAAGCTGCTGCTGATCTTCTCCCTGGGCACGTTTCTGATGCGCAGCGCCGGCTGTGCCGTCAACGACCTGGCTGATCGCAACCTGGACGGCGCCGTGGAGCGCACCCGGGAGCGACCCCTGGTCACCGGTGCGGTGGCGCCCAATGAGGCCCTGGCGCTGGCCGCCAGCCTGTCCCTGGCCGCCTTCGTCCTGGTTCTGTTTACCAATACCCTGACTATCCTGCTGTCCTTTGCCGGTGTCGTGCTGGCCGCCTGCTACCCTTTCATGAAGCGCCATACGCACCTGCCGCAGCTGGTATTGGGGGCGGCATTTTCCTGGGGCATCCCGATGGCCTTCGCCGCCGTATCAAACACACTGCCGCCGGCCCTGTGGCTGGTGTTTGTGGCCAACCTGTTCTGGACGGTGGCCTACGATACGGAGTACGCCATGGTGGACCGCGAAGACGATCTCAAGGTGGGCATCAAGTCGACCGCAATACTGTTCGGTGAACAGGACCGTCACATCATTGCCGCGCTGCAGGCGCTGACCATCATTGCCCTGCTGCTGGTGGGCCAGCGCTTCGAGCTGGGCTGGATCTACTTCCTGTCGCTGCTGGCGGCGAGTCTGCTGTTTGTCCACCAGCAGCGCCTGATCAGGGAGCGCCAACCGGCGGACTGTTTCCGCGCCTTCCTGAACAATAACTGGGTGGGTGCCGCGGTGTTTGCCGGCCTCGTGCTGGACGCCTGGAGCCGCGGCACGGCCCAGTGAACGGCGTCGAAATAGAAGCGCACTTCCTGCCCTCGCTGACGCAGGTTGACCGGGACAGCTGGAACAGCGTCACCGGCACTGACTACCCGTTCCTGCGTCACGAATTCCTGCTGGCTCTTGAGAACAGTGGCTGCACCGACGCCGACAGCGGCTGGCAGCCCTACCACGTGGTGCTATACCGCGGCGACAAGCTGATCGCGCTAATGCCGATGTACCTGAAGTCCCACTCCTACGGCGAATACGTTTTCGACTGGAGCTGGGCAGACGCCTACCGGCGCCACGGGCGCCAGTACTACCCCAAGTTGCTGACGGCCATACCCTTCACACCCGCCACCGGGCCGCGGCTGTGCGTGGCGGCCGGCGAAAACCCTGCCCAGTGCCGATCCGCCCTGCTGGCTGCCGCCCAGCAGTTCGCCGACCAACAGGACCTGTCGTCCTGGCATGTGCTGTTCCCGGAAGATGAGGAAGCGGCGACGCTGGAGGGCCAGGGCATGAGCCTGCGCCGCGGCAGCCAGTTCCACTGGTTCAACCAGGGCTACGGCAGCTTCGACGACTTCCTGGGCACCTTCAACAGCCGCAAGCGCAAGTCCCTGAAGCGCGAGCGGCGGCGAGTGGAGGAGCAGGGCATCGAGCTCGATATCCTCGAGGGCAGGGATATCAGCGCACGCGACTGGGACGATTTCTACCGCTTCTACCAGATGACCTACGCCAAGCGCAGCGGTCACGGGGGTTATCTCAACCGGGCGTTCTTTGAACAGCTGGGCTCAAAATTGCCCGAGCACTGTGTGATGGTGCGCGCCAGCCTCGACGGCGAGGCAGTCGCCGGCTCCCTGTGCCTGCGCTCCAACGATACCCTCTACGGCCGCTACTGGGGTTGTGTGCGCGAACTCGACTGCCTGCATTTCGAGGCCTGCTACTACCAGGGCATCGAGTACTGCATTCGTGAGGGACTCGCGCGCTTCGACCCCGGCGCCCAGGGTGAGCACAAGATCCAGCGCGGATTCACGCCGATTGCCACGGTATCAGCGCACTGGATGGCCGACCCCGCCTTTGCCCAAGCCATTGATGATTTCACGCGCCGGGAAGAAGACCATATCGACGCCTACATCCGCGAAGCCTCCAACTACCTGCCTTTCAAGCAGGAAGCCCAGCAGCAGGAAGAGTCAGGGGGCTGATTTGTGCCACGCCAGCAGCCGATTGTTGGCGGGCATGGCGACATCATCCAGCAGGCGGTAGCCCGCAGCCTCGGCCAGGCCGTCCACCGCTTCGAAATCGCGAATACCACCGCCCGGGTGCTGCACCGCCAGCCACTCGTCAAACTGCGCATTGCTCTCGCTGGTGTAGCGCCCGCCGTAGTTGAAGGGGCCGTACACCAGCAGGCGATTGCCGGCCGGGGCATGACCGCCCAGATACAAAAACAGCGCCTCCACCGACGACCAGGGCATGATATGCAGGCTGTTGGCAGTAAAGATCGCTGCAGGTATCTCGATACCCCAGTCCGCCCAGGTCACATCCAGCTGATGCGGGGCTGGCAAGTTGTCGCCCGGGTAGTCCTCGCGCCAGGCCTCGATAGCGGGCAGGTTGTCGGGCAGGTCACTGGGCTGCCAGCGCAGGGCCGGCAGCTGCTCGGCAAAGAAGCGCGCGTGCTGGCCTGTCCCGCTGCCCAGCTCCAGCAGCACATCGACGCCGTCGAGCAGCCGCCGCAGCTCCACCAGGATCGGCTGCTTGTTGTTTTCACAAGCCTGGGAAAAAGGGCGCACGCGTGGCTCCGCGCCTAGGCGCTCATATCGTATTCGGAGAAATCGGGGTGCTGCATGCTGAAGTGAAAGCGCAGCGAACTGTGCGGCCAGTTGTTGGTGATCTTGCCGCTTTCGTTCTTGTACCAGCTGCCGCACTCGCCGCCCCATACCGTGTCCGCCAGGTCGGCCTGCAGCTTCTCATTGAAGCGAGCGGCCACCTCGCGGTTGGCATCCAGCAGGCGGATGTCGTGCGCCAGCATCTTGTCGATGCAGCGCAGCACATACTGCACCTGCGCCTCGACCATGTAGATGATGGAGTTGTGGCCGAGGTTGGTGTTGGGCCCATACAGCATGAACAGGTTGGGGAATCCCGGTACGGCAACGCCTCTATGCGCCCACGCCCCATCCCGCCAACAGTCTGTAAGCCGCTCACCACCGCGGCCGCGGATCTCCAGCGGCGCGAGGAACTCGGTGGCCTTGAAGCCGGTGCCGTAGATGATCACGTCCACCGGGCGCTCGACCCCGTCCTCGGTGATCACCCCCTCAGGACCGATGCCCCGGATCGGCGAGGTGACAATATCGATGCCGCCCGCGGCCAGCGCCTGGTAGTAGTCGTCCGACACCAGGATGCGCTTACAGCCCAGCGGGTAGTCCGGGGTCAGCACCTTGCGCAGTGCCGGGTCGCTGATTTCCTTTTCCAGGTAGCCATGCGAAATCCACTTCACCAGCCGGTGACGCAGGGAGCCCGGCAGCATCGCGCCAAAGAAAAACAGCTCCTGTCGCAGGTACCAGCGCAGGCGCGAAAGCTTCTGCAGCCAGGGATAGCGTCGATAGCGATCGATTTGCTCTGTACTGTAGGCGCGATCGTTGCGCGGCACGAGATAGTTGGCGCTGCGTTGGTAGACAGTGACATGCGCCGCTTCGCGGGCTACCGGTGGAATGAACTGGATGGCACTGGCGGCATTGCCAATCACGGCCACACGTTTCCCGGTGAGGCTCACGCTGTGGTCCCAGCGGGCGGAGTGAAAGCTGGCGCCGCTGAAGCTGTCGCGACCGGGGAATTCCGGGGTGTTGGGTCGGTTGAGCTGGCCCAGTCCGCTCACCAGGAAGCGGCAGGCCAGGCGCTCACCGCTGGCAAGGCGCAGTTTCCACTCGCCTGCGGCCTCGTCGAGCTCGGCCGCCTCCACCGCAGTGTTGTAGCGGATCGAATCGCGCAGCTGGTACTTGTCTATGCAGTGCTCGAAGTAGGCCTGGATTTCACGCTGCGGCGCATAGGCCCGCGACCAGTCCGGTTTCGGCTCGAAGGAGAAGCTATACAGGTGGGAAGCGACGTCGCAGCAGGCGCCGGGATAAGTGTTGTCGTGCCAGGTACCCCCGGAGGCCTCGGTCTTCTCGAGGATCAGAAAATCGCTGATCCCCGCGTCGCGCAGTTTGATGCCCATGCAGATGCCGGACATGCCGGCACCGAGAATTATGACCGAGTAATGCTCCATCAGGCCTCTTCGCGAGTGAACACCCATTCGCGTGCGGTGGATTCACCTGCATTATAGCGGTAGCCGTCGACCTTGAATTTCTTGAGGTCAGTGACTTTTTCGAGCCGCTTGTCGATCGCGTACCGGGCCATCTGCCCTCGGGCCTTCTTGGCGAAGAAACTGATGACCTTGTACTTGCCGTTTTTCTTGTCCTTGAACACCGGGGTGATGATGTCGGCATTGAGTTCACCGCCGCGCACTGACTTGAAGTACTCGTTGGACGCGAGGTTTACCAGCACATCGCTCTTCAGCGACTTGAGCTGCTTGTTGAGTGTGCCGGTGATGTCGCCACCCCAGAATTCGTAAAGGTTGCGGCCGCCGCTGTTCTCAAACTTGAGGCCCATCTCCAGCCGGTAGGGCTGCATCAGGTCCAGCGGCCGCAGCACCCCGTACAGGCCCGAGAGGATGCGCAGGTGCTTCTGGGCGTAGTCGAGATCGGCCGTTTTCATGGTGTCGGCGTCGAGACCCGTATAGACGTCACCCTTGAAAGCCAGCACCGACTGCTTGGCATTCTCCAGCGTAAACGGCTCTCCCCAGTTCATGAAGCGCTCGTGGTTGAGCTCGGCCAGCTTGTCGCTGATGCCCATCAGCGAGCCGATCGCCTCGGGCGAGAGCTGGCGGGCATCCTTTACCAGCTGCGAAGAACGTTCCAGCAGGGCAGGCTGGGTGGCCTTGCGGGTCTGCGGCGGAGTTTCATAGTCCAGCGTTTTTGCCGGTGACAATACGATTAACATGCTTTCCATTCCTGTAGCGTGTCCTGTAGCTGGCAGTGCGCATTTGCATCTCGCGGACGGCGCTGCAGCCTAGCCTGCGCATCTTCCGCGCGGCTATACTGCGCCGAATCATACGCCGGACAGCTATAAAAACCAGCCGGGACATACCGTTTGATGCAAGCACTGCGACACTTTATACGCACCGTGGATCATTTTACCGAGCAGTCCGGCCGCTGGCTTGCCTGGCTGTGCCTGGCACTGGCCCTGTCGGTGTGCCTGGTGGTGCTGCTGCGCTACGGACTGGGCACAGGGTCCATCGCGCTGCAGGAGTCCAGCACCTACCTGCATGCCCTGGTGTTCATGCTCGGGGCCGCCTACACCTTGAAACATGACGGCCATGTGCGGGTGGATATCTTTTACCGGCGCTTCAGCACACGCGGCAAGGCCTGGGTCAACAGCGTCGGCTGCATCCTGTTCCTGCTGCCCTTCAGCGTGTTCGTGTTCGCCATGAGTTGGCCTTTTGTCGCCGAGGCATGGCGCATTCTCGAGGGCTCCCCGGACCCCGGCGGTATTCACGGGGTGTTTCTTCTCAAATCGCTGATCCCGCTGATGGCCGTCAGCCTCATGCTGCAGGGGCTGGCGGAGCTGGCCCGCAATGCCCTGGTGCTGGTGGGCGAGGAGTGAGCGAGGCCGCCAACACCACCTCCCTGTGGATGTTTGCCTGCGTCTGCCTGGCGTTGATGCTCGGCTACCCGGTGGCCTATACCCTGGCAGGCACCGCGCTGTTGTTTGCCGCCGGCGGCATTCTCATCGGCAATTTTGATCCCAGCTTTCTCACGGCCCTGCCAGGCCGGCTGTTTGGCACCATCAGCAATATCACCCTGATCGCGGTGCCGCTGTTCATCATGATGGGGGTGATCCTGGAGAAATCCCGGGTGGCCGAGGAACTGCTGGACAATATGGCCAGACTGTTCGCTCGCCTGCGAGGCGGTCTTGGCATATCGGTGGTACTGGTAGGCGCCATGCTGGCGGCCAGCACCGGCATTGTCGGCGCCACCGTGGTGACCATGGGGCTGCTGTCGTTGCCGAGCATGCTCAAGCGCGGCTACCACCCGGCGCTGGCCACCGGCACCATCTGCGCCACCGGCACCCTGGGACAGATCATACCGCCGTCGATCGCACTGGTGCTGCTGGGCGACATTCTTTCCAGCGCCTATCAACAGGCCCAGCTGCGCATGAATGTGTTCAACCCGAAAACGGTATCGGTGGGCGACCTGTTTATCGGCGCGTTGCTGCCTGGCCTGGTGCTGGTGGCGCTGTATATCCTCTACCTGCTGGTATATACCGCCCTGCGGCCCCAGCACGCACCAGCGGCGATGGACATCGAGCCGATCTCCACCCGGGCACTGCTCAGGGGGCTGGTGCCGCCGCTATTGCTGATCATGGCGGTACTGGGATCGATCCTCGGCGGTGTCGCCACCCCTACCGAGGCCGCCGGCGTCGGCACCCTCGGGGCGCTGGCCCTGGCCCTGGCCAAGCGCGAGATGAGCCGGGAGCGCCTGCACGAGGTGGCGCGCAATACCCTGGAAGTCACCTGCATGGTGTTCATGATCCTGATCGGCGCAGCGCTGTTCTCGCTGGTATTCCGCGGCTTCGGCGGCGAGGAGCTGATTCATCACTATTTCGAGTCCATCCCGGGCGGCGTCATGGGCGCCACGCTGGTAGTGATGCTGGTGATCTTCCTGCTGGGCTTCATACTCGATTTCATCGAGATCACCTTCGTGGTGGTGCCCGTGGTCGGACCGGTGCTTTTGGCCATGGGACTGGACCCGATCTGGCTCGGGATCATGATCGCCATCAACCTGCAGACCTCCTTCCTTACACCACCCTTTGGTTTTGCCCTGTTCTACCTGCGGGGTGTAGCACCGGACAGCGTGCCTACCGGCGCTATCTACCGCGGGGTGATTCCGTTTATTATCATCCAGCTTGCAGTGCTGGGCCTGCTGGTGCTTTGGCCTGGACTAGCCACCTGGTTGCCGGCGCTGCTCAAGCAATGACACGCGCATCGAATCCACAATCGGGACCACCATGAACGATATCGACAGCACGCCGCTCCCCCAGGGCGACCTCGCCCTGCAGACCGTCGCCATGCCCCGCGACACTAACGCCAATGGCGATATCTTTGGCGGCTGGCTGCTGTCGCAGATGGACCTGGCGGGTGGCATAGCCGCCGGAGACGTGGCCCAGGGACGTGTGGCCACGGTCGCCATCGACGGCATGGCCTTCCTGACACCGGTACACGTCGGCGCCGTGGTGCGCTGCTATACAGACGTGCTGGAAATCGGTCGCAGCTCCATCCGCATCATGGTGGAGGTATGGATAGATTCGAAGCACGACGGCGATCCCATCAAGGTGACCGAGGGCGAGTTCGTGTTTGTCGCCATCGATGAAAACGGCCGCACCCGCGCAGTGCCGGAGATCGGCAGCTAGCAAACTTCATGTTATGGCGGTAGTGTTCACCGTCGCGCTTAATACTCCACCCGCTCAGTAAACCACAGGAGATACCATGACCATTGCCCACTCACTGATTGGCAGGGGCGCGCTCGCCGCCCTGGCCGCAACCGTTTCGCTGGCGCTGCCGGCACAGGCCGACAGCGATGCGCTGGCCGAGGCGATCGCCGGCAAGCACCGTACCGCCGCCTACGTGGAGCGCGACCCCTACCGCAACCCCATGAAGACGCTGAGCCTGTTCGACGTGCAGCCCGACCACACGGTAGTGGAAATCTGGCCTGGCGGCGGCTGGTATACCGAGATCCTCGCCCCCTACCTGCGCAAGGAAGGCAAGCTGATTGCCGCCCACTATGACAGCAGCGACACGCAGGCCAGCTACCGTCCGCGCTCGCGGGCCGGCTTCGAGAAAAAGCTGGCGGCTAACAAGCGGGTCTACGGCAAGGTGGAAATCGGTTCGCTGATGATCGACGAAGAATCCAGGGAGGTGGTGATTGGCGCCGCCGAGGCCAACAGCGTCGATCGCGTGGTGACCTTCCGCAATGCCCACGGCTGGCGCAGCCGCGGTATCGACGACGCCGTGTTTGAGCACTTTTTCGAGATACTCAAGTCGGGCGGCAAGCTGGGTATCGTCCAGCACATGGCCGACCCCGAGCAGGACTGGCTGTCGAAAAATATCGGCTACGTGGGTCGCGACTACGTGATCGCCAAGGCCACCCAGGCCGGCTTTATGCTGGAAGCCGAGGGCTTCTTTAACCGCAACCCGCTGGATACCAAGCGCCATGAAGGCGGTGTCTGGCAGCTGCCGCCCAACCTGCGCGGCCTCGAGACCGAAGAAGAGAAGGCCGCGTCGCGCGCCATCGGTGAATCCGAGCGCATGACCCTGGTGTTCGTCAAACCGTAAGCTCTTAAGGGCTATTGCCCGGGAGCTGGCTCCAGGTCCCGGGCATTGATATAGGCCTGTTCCGAAATGCGGTGGTAGTTCTTCACCCCCTCATAGAACTCGCTGAATGAGGCATAGGCCTCGGCGGCCATCGGGTCGCTGGCCGCCAGCTCCTCCACCGCTTCCCGCGCCGCCTGCTTCAGGGCGATGATCACGTCGTCCGGCAGGCGCCGCAGTTTCACCCCATGTACCTCCACTAGCTCAGTGAGGGCGCGGTTGTTGCGAGCGGTGTACTCGTCCAGCATATCCTGGTTGATGGCCCGGGCGGCGCCCTCGACAATCGCCTGCAGGTCAGCCGGCAGGGCATTGAAGGCGTCCTTGTTGACGATGAATTCCAGCACGGGCCCGGGCTCCTGCCAGCCCGGATAGTAGTAATACTCGGCCACCTCGTGCAGGCCCATCGCCAGGTCGTTGTAGGGCCCCACCCACTCGGTGGCATCGATGACCCCGGTCTGCAACGAGGTATAGAGTTCACCGCCAGGCATGGTCACTGCCACCCCACCGGCGCGGGAAAATACTTCGCCGCCAAGCCCGGGAATGCGCATCTTCAGGCCCTGCAGGTCCTCAATGGAATTGATCTCCTTGTTGAACCAGCCGGCCATCTGCACGCCTGAGTTGCCGCCCGCCATGGGGATCAGGTTAAAAGGCGCATAGGCCTTGCGCCACAGTTCCAGGCCGCCCCCGTAGTGCATCCAGGCGCTGGCCTCGTCGGCGGTGAACCCGAAGGGCACGGCGGTGAAGAACACCGCCGACGGAACCTTGCCGGTCCAGTAGTAGCCGGCCCCGTGGCCGATCTCTGCGACCCCCTGGGACACCGCATCGAACACCCCGAAGGGCGGCACGATCTCGCCGCCGCCGTATACCTGCACCCGCAGGCGGCCGCCGCTCATCTCATCGACCCGGCGGGCGAAATTCTCCGGGCCGCGCCCCAGGCCGGGAAAGTTCTTGGGCCAGGTGGTTACCAGCTTCCACTCGATGACATCCTCCGCCTGCTGGCGCCCTTCAGAGACACTCGCATCGCGACTCGCCCGGTCCAGCACCCAGCCGGCCAGGGTCAGTACCAGCAGTGCGAGCAACAACAGGATGACCAGGGGTGTAAGGCGTTGTTCATTGAGTGCCATGGCGCTAGTCCTTATTGTTGAGCCTGTCGAAACGGGTCACATCGACTGCAGGTTGGCGTACTGCACCACCAGCCATTTACTGCCCTCGGCGTCGAAGTTGACCTCCACCCGAGCGTTGCTGCCGCGGCCCTCGAAGTTCAGCACCACACCTTCCCCGAACACCTGGTGGTAAACGCGCTGGCCGAGGTTGAGGCCGGTATCTTCCACCTCGGCCGTAAAGCCGATGCTGGCCGGGCGGGTGATGGTAGTGTGCAGGCGCACCTCTTCCAGCAGCTCGGTGGGAATTTCACGAATGAAGCGCGAGGGCGCATTGAAGTTCTCGTTGCCGTACATGCGGCGAGTCTCCGCGTAAGTCACCACCAGCCGCTGCATGGCGCGGGTGATACCCACATAGCAGAGCCGCCGCTCTTCCTCGAGGCGGCCGGGCTCTTCCAGCGACATGCGATGGGGGAACAGGTTTTCTTCCATGCCCGCCAGGAACACCAGCGGAAACTCCAGGCCCTTGGCGGAGTGCAGCGTCATCAGCTGCACGCTGTCCTCGTGTTCCTCGGCCTGGGCCTCACCGGCATCAAGTGCAGCATTGTCCAGGAACTCCTGTAGTGGCGAGAGCTCATCGTTCTCAGGCTCGAACTGGCGCGCGGCGGTGACCAGTTCCTGCAGGTTTTCGACCCGCGCCTGGCCGCGCTCACCTTTCTCCTTGCCGTGATACTCCACCAGCTCGCTGGCCTCGATGACATGCTGGGTCAGCTCCGCCAGGCCCAGCTCGGAGGTATCCGAATCCATTTCATTGACCAGCACGCAGAAGGCCTCAAGCGCATTCAATGCCCGGCCTGGTAGCAGCTTTTCGTCAACCATGGTGGCAATTGCCTGCCACAGGGAAAACTGGCGTTCGCGGGCGAGCTCACGCACCGCGTCGACCGTCTTGCCGCCAATGCCCCGCGGTGGCGTATTGATGACCCGCTCCAGCGCGGCGTCATCGGCGCGACTGACAATCAAGCGCATATAGGCCAGCGCGTTCTTGATCTCCAGGCGTTCGTAGAAGCGCTGGCCACCGTAGATGCGGTAGGGCACCGCCGCGCGAATCAGTGCTTCTTCCAGTACCCGCGACTGGGCATTGGAGCGGTAAAGAATGGCCGAGTCCGTGCGAGCGTTGCCCTCGCCGATCCAGTCCTCCAGTCGCTCGACAATGAAGCGCGCCTCGTCCTGCTCGTTGAAACCGGCGTACAGGGTGATGGCCTCGCCTTCCTCACCCGCAGTCCACAGCTCCTTGCCGAGCCGGTTCATGTTGTGTGAGATCACCGCGTTGGCGGCCTTAAGGATGGTAGAGGTGGAGCGGTAATTCTGTTCCAGTCGCACGGTGCGCACCGGATCGAAATCCCGTGAGAAGCGCTGGATGTTTTCGATTTTTGCACCGCGCCAGCCGTAGATGGACTGGTCGTCATCGCCTACCGCGACAATGGGGATGGCATCGCCGACCAGCACCCGCAGCCAGGCGTACTGGATGGTGTTGGTGTCCTGGAACTCGTCCACCAGCACGTGGCGGAAGCGACCCTGGTAGTGGGCCAGCAGCTCAGGCTGTTTCAACCACAATTCGTGGGCGCGCAGCAGCAGTTCGGCGAAGTCCACCAGCCCGCCGCGCTCGCAGGCCTCTTCGTAAGCCGTGTAAACACGCAGCATCGTGTAGGCGAAGGGATCGCTCTCCGGCGCCTCGATGTGGGCAGAGCGCAGGCCCTCGTCCTTCTGACCGTTGATGTACCACTGGGCCTGGCGTGGCGGCCAGCGCCCCTCGTCCAGGTCCAGCTCCCGGCAGATGCGCTTTACCAGCCGCAGCTGGTCATCGGAGTCGAGGATCTGGAAATTCTGCGGCAACCCGGCTTCCTGCCAGTGGGCCTTGAGCAGGCGGTGGGCGAGGCCGTGAAAGGTGCCCACCCACATGCCGTGGGTGCCGATCGCCAGCATGTCCTCGATGCGTGAGCGCATCTCCCGCGCGGCCTTGTTAGTGAAGGTCACGGCAAGAATGGACCAGGGCGACAGGCCCTCGGCCTGGATCAGCCAGGCGATCCGGTGCACCAGCACCCGGGTCTTGCCGCTGCCGGCGCCGGCGAGGACCAGCATATTCTGACTTTCAGAGGCTACCGCATCGCGCTGGGCGTCATTGAGCGGTTCGAGAATTCGGGTGACGTCCATGCCGAGCATTCTAGCGAAATCGCCCCGGCGCTGCCCCGCTTTTCCGCGGCACACGCCGTCAATTCCGTGACAAGCGCCGCCTGGGGTACCATGACGCCCATCACCCGCAGTGAAGATGACGATAATGATAAAGCGATCCCTGGTGTGTGCCTGCCTGGCGATATTGGCAGGCTGCGGCGAATCACTGGAAGACCGGCAATCCGATACCTCCCGGGGCCTCGCGGGCGAGGCGCGGGGGAATAGCGTACTGGTTCCGGACATGGGTATCCTCGACCGCAGACCGGCGCCGCCGAACCCGGAGCGCAACGCCTACTTCGGCGACCTGCACGTACATACCGGCAACTCCTTCGACGCCTACTCGTTCGGCACCACGGCAACGCCGGCGGACGCCTATCGCTACGCCCAGGGCGCCGCCCTGAAACACCCGGTGGGCTTCGAGGTGCGACTGCAGCAGCCGCTGGACTTCTACGCCGTCACCGATCACGCCATGTTCATGGGCCTGGTCAAGGCTGCCGACAAGGATCCGCGCTTTTCCCGGTATGAAATTGCCAAGCCCCTGCACGGCATCAACGACCCGGACAACATGAATGAGCTGAGCCTGATCAGCCGCGGCCGGGCATTCAGCGATTTTGTGCCCGCCCTGGTCGCGGGCGTGCTGGATGGCAGCATCGACGAGGAGCTGGTGCACTCCATCACCCGCGCCACCTGGGCCGAGGCGGTGACAGCGGCCGACGCCGCCTACCAGCCGGGGCGCTTCACCACTTTCGCCGCCTACGAGTACACCACCTCCAGCGACGACCGCGGCAACCTGCACCGCAACGTAATCTTCCGCTCCACCGACAAGCTGCCGGCCATGCCGTTCTCCAGGCTCAATTCCCAGAATCCGGAGGGCCTGTGGGACTGGATGGACGAGCTGCGGGTGCAGGGCATCGAGAGCCTGGCCATCCCACACAATTCCAACGGCTCCAACGGGCAGATGTTCAAGCTGGTGGACTGGGCCGGCGACCCGATGGACGACGACTATGCCCGGCAGCGTATGCGCAATGAGCCGCTGGTGGAGGTTTCACAGGTCAAGGGCACTTCGGAGACTCACCCCCTGTTGTCCAGGAATGACGAGTGGGCCTATTTCGAGATCGCCCCCTACCGGGTGGCCACCAAGCTCGACAGCCAGCCCGAAGGCAGCTACGTCCGCGATGCCTACCTGCGCGGGCTGGCGATGGCGGAGACCGGCATGAAAAACCCCTACCAGTTCGGGCTGGTCGCCGCGAGTGACACCCACACGGGTGCTGCCTACCTGGAGGAAGACAGCTACCACTCCAAGACCGGCATGCTGGACGGTACGCCGGAGCGCCGCGGCAGCGTACCCGCGCGCTTCCTGCACGGCACGCTGGCGAGCTGGTACGACCCCGGGCTGATCACCACCGTTGAGGGCCGAGACTACCTGGCCATCTCTTCTTTCGAGTACTGGTCGGCTTCCGGCACCGCCGCAGTGTGGGCCGAGGAAAACACCCGTGAATCCATCTACGACGCCTTCCGGCGCAAGGAGACCTTTGCCACCAGCGGGCCGCGTATCCGCCTGCGTTTCTTTGCCGGTGACTTCGACCCTGGCATGGTGGACAGCGCTGACCTGGTCAGCACCGCCTACCGCGAGGGCGTGACCATGGGTGGTGAGCTGCCGGCCACCGAGAGCGCGCCCCTGTTTATCGGCTGGGCGGTCGCCGACGCCAACGGCACGCCGCTGCAGCGCCTGCAGGTCATCAAGGGCTGGATAGACAACGGCGAGCACCGCGAAGCCATTTACGACATCGCCTGCTCGGACGGCAATGCAGTGGATCCGCAAACCCACCGCTGCCCGGACAACGGCGCCTCGGTGAACCTGGCGGATTGCTCGACCAGCACCGGGGTGGGCGCCAGTGAACTAAAAACCGGCTGGCGCGACCCCGACTATCAGCCCGGACAGGCCGCCTTCTACTACCTGCGGGCGCTGGAAAACCCCACCTGTCGCTGGTCAACCTGGGATGCTATTCGCGCCGGCGTGGAGCCACGCCCGGACCTGCCGGAGACTATCCAGGAAAGGGCCTGGTCATCACCTATCTGGATGGGCGGCCTGGAGGGCGGTAACCGTTGAGACCGGTGGGCGGCTGCCCTGGCGGGGTAACCAAATTGCCGTCCTCATCCAGCGGGCCGGCAAAGTTACGTTCGCAGGCGTCAGCGCTGGCAGGTCGGCATCCACCGTAGCAATCGATCTCTCCGTGGATGTTGGTGAGTACCGCACCACCGGGCTGACTCGAACAGAGAATCTCGTCGTCAATACTGCGCCGGCACTCTCCCACCGAGCACACGACTTGCTGGTAGCGGTCCAGCAGGGCACTGCCGTCGATATGTGGGGCGCAATAGACTTCGCCATAGCGATCCCTGAGGCAGGGCCCCGCCCCACAAATGGTTTCTATGCGCCCGGTGTCTCGCATGCACTCGGCGAACGATGGGAAGGACCCCAGGCCCATCAGCAAAAGCAGCAACCACCGCATCACGTGCTACCTCGAGCTGCCAAGCATCAAGCGTCGCTCTCTGAGGGATCTCCGACGGGAGAACCCTCGGCCTGGTCAACGGATGTCTTTTCCGGCCGCTTCCAGCCGTCGAGATTGCGCTGGCGGGCTCGCGAAATGGCGAGCTGATTGCCGGGGACTGTCTTGGTGATGGTGGAGCCGGCACCAACAAAGCCGCGTTCCTCGATTTCCACCGGGGCCACCAGGGTCGAATTTGAACCCACAAATACACCATTGCCGATCTGGGTGCGGTGCTTATTGGCGCCGTCGTAATTGCAGGTGATGGTACCGGCGCCGATATTGACCCGTTCACCCATATCCGTGTCACCGATATAACTGAGATGATTGACCTTGCTGCCGGCGCCGATCTCGGATTTCTTGGTTTCCACGAAGTTGCCGATGCGCACCGCCTCGGCGAGGTGGGTTTCCGGGCGCAGTCTGGCGAAGGGGCCGATCACGCAGTTAGCTGCGGTAGCTACCCCCTCCATATGGGTGAAGGGCTTGATCTCAGTTCCCGCGCCGATGCTGCAATCGATCAAGACACAGTTGGCGCCTACCTTGACGCCGTCAGCGAGGGTGTTTTCACCCTCAAATACGCAGTTCACATCGATTGACACATCACGGCCACACTCCAGGCTGCCGCGGATATCCAGCCGGCTGTCGTCGGCCACACCGACGCCGGCCTGCAGCAGTCGGGCCGCCAGGCGACGCTGGTATTCGCGCTCCACCCGGTTGAGCTGGACCCGATCGTTGACGCCCAGCACTTCGATTTCCGACGGCGCGGTGGCTGTGGCGACCGGGATACCTTCGCGCAGGGCGAGGCCGACGATGTCCGGCAGGTAGTATTCACCCTGGGTATTGTTGTTGCCCACCTGGGGCAACAGCTGCTTGAGATGGTAGGCAGGGGCGGCGAGTATGCCGGTATTGATCTCATTGATCAGCCGCTCCTTGGGGGCGGCGTCGCGCTCTTCGACAACTCCCAGCAGCTTGCCTTTCTTGGTGCGCAGAATGCGGCCATAACCGTGGGGGTCGTTGACCCGGGCGGTCAGCAAGGCCGGGCCGGACATGGCCTGCGCCAGCAGGTCCTTGAGGGTATCCGGGCGGATCAGCGGAACATCGCCATAAAGCACCAGTACCGCGGCATCATCATCAATGGCCGGCAGCGCCTGCATGACCGCGTGACCGGTGCCAAGCTGCTGGTCCTGTAGCACCCAGTTGAGCTGGCGCTGGGCGAAGCTCTCCCGCACCTGCTCGGAACCGTGGCCCACCACGACGTGGCAGGCCACCGGTGCCAGCGCATTGGCGCTATCGAGTACATGCTGCAGCAGGGGCACACCGCCTACCCGGTGCAATACCTTGGGCAGGGCGGAATGCATGCGTTTGCCTTCACCGGCGGCGAGAATGACGATATCGAGTTTCATGTGGCTGCTGGTTCCCCCAAGTGCGCGGACCCCATCATAACGTAGGGGATTATGATGACATGGTGGCCGGCGGTTCTACAGCCCGTCCCAGCAGCCGGTGGCTGCCGATCAGCGCACCCACCGCCAGCAACAGCACCAGCCACCAGGGCGCTCCGTAACCCACCGGTACCAGGCAGACCAGTATCGCTACCGCTCCCACCAGCAGGGCATAGGGCATCTGGGTGCGAACGTGCTCGACGTGATCACAACCCGACGCCAGCGATGACAGCACCGTGGTATCGGAAATTGGCGAGCAGTGATCGCCCCAAACCGCGCCGCACAGCACACTGGCCACGGTAGAGAAAACCAGTGGCATCGATTCCGCGGGCGGGCCACCGGCGGCCAGGATAGCCGACCAGGTGACGGGGATCACCAGCGGCAGCAATATCGCCATCACGCCCCAGCTCGATCCGGTCGCGAAGGCGGTTACCGCGGCCAGCAGGAAGGTACCCGCCGGCACCAGCGGCAGGACCAGCTTGTCGCCGGTGACGGCCACCAGGAAGTCAGCGGTTCCCAGGGCCGAGGTGGTATCCGACAATGCCCAGGCCAGCACCAGGATAATCAGTGGTTCGACCATTACGCTGACACCCTTCACCCAGGACTTGATCAGTGACTCCAGCGACATGATGCGCTGGCCCAGGGTCAGGGCGCCCGCCACCGAGGCGCCCAGGAAGGAGCCCCACAGCAGTGCCCGGTAAACGTCGGCTGAGCCCAACCGGGCTCGCAGGGTGTCACCTTCGCCGGTGATATAAAGGCTGGCAAAGCAGCTACCGATCAACGTCACGATCGGCAGCAGGGCGTTGAGCGCGCGCCGCGGTATGGCTTCATCCAGCTCGGTATCCAGCGGCCCCACCAGGCCCTCGCCGCTTGACACCGGCGCCACCTGGCCGGTGACCCGGCTGCGCAGCTCGGCCTTACGCATGGGCCCGAAATCGCGACAGGTCCAGCTCACCAGGAACACAAAGAAGATCGCCAGGATCGGGTAGAAGCTATAGGGAATGGAGTTGAGGAATACGCCGGTGGCGTTCAACTCGAAACCTTCCAGCCCGGCAATAGCCTTGTTGATAAGCCCCAATTCATAGCCGATCCAGGTGGTGAGCACGGCGATACAGGCCACGGGGGCGGCGGTGGAGTCCACCAGGTAGGCGAGCTTTTCCCGGGAGATCTTCAGGCGGTCGGTGACCGGACGCACCGTGTTACCCACTACCAGGGTGTTGGTGTAGTCATCGAAGAAAATGCACAGGCCCAGGAACCACACCGAGAGCTGGCCGCGGCGCACACTATGTGCCCAGGCCATCACCAGGTTGACGATGCCGTGCATACCGCCGTTGCGGGAGATAATGCCGACCATGCCGCCGATCATGCCGGTAAACAGCAGCACCGAGACGTTATCGGCGTCCAGCATCACCTGGAAGATGCGCACCTGGAAGGTTTCCAGCAGCGCGGTGAACACAGCGGTCGGGCCCTCGCCACTCTCCAGCACCATGCCCACCCAGATGCCGAGGAAAATCGAGGGGATGACCGCGCGCAGCCAGAGCGCCAGGCCTATTGCCAATATCGGCGGAAGTATGGATGTCCAGTCGGCGACCTGGTCGGGCGACATCAGCGATCCTCGTTTTTTCCCGCAGCATATCGGCTAGTACCTTCATGTGCTAGCGACGGTGTGTAGGCTGTGTCGACAGTTTCAGAGAAATGCTCCGTAGCGCGGGCACGAACTGGGCTTACCCCCTCCCAGGACACGCTAGAAGCATGCCTTACAAGTCCGCTTGAACAACGACTACGCTTGGATAAATGCTCCGTAGGGCGGGCGCAAACTGGGTCTGCCCCCTCCCCGGACACGCTAAAAGCATGCCGTCCATGGCTCGCTCGGCGCCGGCCGTCCCTGGCCGGCGACGGTCCGTGGAGGGGGCAGACCCAGCTCACGCCCTCTTACTGAGTGAGATTCCAGCAGATCAGATTCTAAGCTCGATATCGGGGGTTCTACGCGCGGAGCGTGGGCGGTGCCCGGGGCGTTGGCGGGACCGTCTGCGGCCAGGACGGCCGCAGTCGAGCGAGCCATGGACGGCATGCTTTTAGCGCGTCCCGCCAACGCCCCGGGTATCGCGCACGCGGCTTCGTGGCAACAACGGCCAAGCTACTATTTGCCCCGCTATGGACAGGCAAAAAAAACCCCGGCAGTGCCGGGGTTTCGATGAGGGCTAGTAGAGTCTTAGCCGCGACCGGCGCGGTTGCGCATCTTCTGGAGTGTACGCAGCTGGGCGGCGGCTTCGGCAAGCTGGGCAGCGGCGCGACCGTAGTCGAATTCGCCAGTCTGCTCCGCCAGGGCTTTTTCCGCAGCCTGGCGGGCTTCTTCTGCCGCGGCCTCGTCGACGTCGTCGGCGCGGATCGCGGTGTCAGCCAGGATGGAGACCACGCCGGGCTGTACTTCCAGGAAGCCGCCGGAGACGTAGTACACCTCTTCCTCGCCATTTTGCTTGACGATGCGGATCGGTCCGGGCACCAGGTCGGTCAGCAGCGGGGCGTGACCGTAGTTGACGCCCAGCTCGCCCTGCGAGCCCGTTGCGACCAGGCTTTCCACCAAACCGGAGAAGATCTCCTGTTCGGCGGAAACGATATCGCAGTGGATTGTCATGGACATAGCGTTTGACCTCGCAGCGAAACCTTACAGGTTCTTCGCTTTCTCGATGGCTTCGTCGATGTTACCCACCATGTAGAACGCCTGTTCGGGCAGGTGGTCGTATTCGCCGGCCAGCAGGCCCTTGAAGCTGGCAATGGTGTCTTTCAGTGACACGTACTTGCCGGGAGAGCCGGTGAATACTTCCGCCACGTGGAAGGGCTGGGACAGGAAGCGCTCGATCTTACGAGCACGCGCTACCGTCAGCTTGTCTTCCTCGGACAGTTCGTCCATACCCAGGATCGCGATGATGTCCTTCAGCTCCTTATAGCGCTGCAGTACGGACTGCACGCCGCGGGCCACTTCGTAGTGCTCGGCGCCGATGATGAGCGGGTCGAGCTGGCGCGAGGTGGAGTCGAGCGGGTCTACTGCCGGGTAAATACCCTTGGCGGCGATGTCACGGCTCAGTACCACGGTGGAGTCGAGGTGCGCAAAGGTGGTTGCCGGTGACGGGTCAGTCAGGTCATCCGCCGGTACGTATACCGCCTGGATGGAGGTAATGGAGCCGGTCTTGGTGGAGGTAATACGCTCCTGCAGCTCGCCCATCTCCAGGGCCAGGGTGGGCTGGTAACCTACCGCGGAGGGCATACGGCCCAGCAGTGCAGATACCTCGGTACCGGCCAGCGTGTAACGGTAGATGTTGTCGACGAACAGCAGCACGTCACGGCCTTCGTCGCGAAACTTCTCGGCCATGGTCAGGCCGGTCAGGGCAACGCGCAGGCGGTTGCCCGGCGGCTCGTTCATCTGGCCGTAGACCATCGCAACCTTGGAATCGGTCAGGGTCTCGACGTTAACAACGCCGGATTCCTGCATCTCGTAGTAGAAGTCGTTACCTTCACGAGTACGCTCACCTACACCGGCGAATACCGACAGGCCGGAGTGCTCGGTGGCGATGTTGTTGATGAGCTCCATCATGTTCACGGTCTTGCCGACGCCGGCGCCGCCGAACAGGCCGACCTTACCGCCTTTCGCGAAGGGGCAGACCAGGTCAATCACCTTGATGCCGGTTTCCAACAGCTCTTCGGAAGCCGCCAGCTCTTCATAGGTCGGAGCCTTGCGGTGGATGGAGGAGCGCTCCTGCTCACCGATCGGGCCACGCTCGTCGATAGGATTACCCAGCACGTCCATGATGCGGCCCAGGGTCTCGACGCCCACCGGCACCTGAATAGGGGCCTGGGTGTTTTCAACGGCCAGGCCGCGCGAGATACCCTCTGAAGAGCCCATGGCGATGGCGCGTACCACGCCGTCACCCAGCTGCTGCTGTACTTCCAGGGTCAGGCCTTTGTCGCTGACCTTGAGGGCGTCGTAAACCTGCGGGACGGCGTCGCGTGGGAATTCCACGTCGATGACCGCGCCGATGATTTGTACGATTCGTCCGCTGCTCATGTTCGAATCCTCTGTATTGAATGCTAATTCTTGCTGGGTCATGTCGGGCGCTGTCAGCTCCTAGCTGATGGCCGCGGCACCACCCACGATTTCTGACAATTCCTGGGTAATCGCTGCCTGTCGCGCCTTGTTGTAGATCAGCTGCAAGTCGTCGATCAGCTCGCCGGCATTGTCGGTGGCGTTCTTCATCGCCAACATGCGGGCCGCCTGTTCGCAGGCGCCGTTCTCTACCACGGCCTGGTACACCAGCGATTCGATGTAGCGGGCCAGCAGGCCATCCAGCAGGTCGCGGGCTTCCGGCTCGTAGATGTAGTCCCAGTGATGCCGCATCTCGTCAGACTCTGCCGCCACCAGCGGCAGGATCTGCTCGACGGTGGGGTCCTGGGTCATGGTGTTCACGAACTCGTTGCCCACCAGGTAGAGCTTGTCGATCTTGCCGTCGGCGAAGGCGTCGAGCATGGTCTTCACCGAGCCGATCAGGTCGGCCAGCAGAGGCTCTTCACCGAGGTCGCGGGTGGCCGCGACAATGTTGCCGCCAAAGCTGCCGAAGAAGCCCGCCGCCTTGGCACCGATCAGGCACAGGTCGACCGGGATGCCCTGGTCGTCCCACTCTTTCATCGAGCGGATCGCCGCCTTGAACAGGTTGATATTCAGGCCACCGCACAAACCGCGGTCGGTAGACACGATCACATAGCCGACCCGCTTCACCTCGCGCTCCTGCATGTACAGGTGCTGGTACTCCGGGCGGGCATTGGCGAGGTGGCCGACCACGCTGCGGATGCGGTTGGCGTAGGGCTTGCCGACTTCCATGCGGTCCTGGGCACGGCGCATCTTGCTGGCCGCGACCATTTCCATCGCACTGGTGATCTTCTGGGTACTCTGGATACTCGAGATCTTGGTGCGAATTTCTTTTCCAACTGCCATAGGTAGCTCCGGGCTGGATTACCAGGTCTGGGTGGACTTGAAGGTTTCCAGGGCAGACTTGAACTGGCCTTCCAGCTCGTCGTTCCAGTCGCCGGACTCCACGATGCCGTCCATCAGCGCCGCGTGCTCGGACTTCATGTAGGCCAGCAGCGCCGCTTCGAAGTCACCGACTTTCTCTACGTCCACGTCCTGCAGGAACTCGTTGTCCGCGGCGTAAATCAGCAGGCCCATCTCGGCAATGCTGAGCGGGGCGTACTGCTTCTGCTTCATCAGCTCGGTCACGCGCTCACCGTGGTCCAGCTGGGCCTTGGTGGCGTCGTCGAGGTCAGAGGCAAACTGGGAGAAGGCCGCCAGTTCGCGGTACTGCGCCAGCGCGGTACGAATACCACCGGACAGCTTCTTCATGATCTTGGTCTGGGCCGCACCACCAACACGAGACACGGAAATACCAGCGTTCATCGCCGGACGGATGCCGGAGTTGAACATATCGGTCTCGAGGAAGATCTGGCCATCGGTAATGGAGATCACGTTGGTCGGTACGAAAGCTGACACGTCACCGGCCTGGGTCTCGATCACCGGCAGCGCGGTCAGAGAGCCGGTCTGGCCCTTCACTTCACCGTTGGTGAACTTCTCAACGTAGTCGGCGTTCACGCGTGCAGCGCGCTCAAGCAGGCGCGAGTGCAGGTAGAAAACGTCACCCGGGTAGGCTTCACGGCCCGGCGGACGACGCAGCAGCAGGGAGATCTGGCGGTAGGCCACCGCCTGCTTACTGAGGTCATCGTAAATAATCAGCGCGTCTTCACCGCGGTCGCGGTAGTACTCGCCCATGGTGCAGCCTGCGAACGGTGCCAGGTACTGCATGGAAGCGGGGTCGGAGGCATTGGCGGCCACCACAATGGTGTGGTCCATGGCGCCGTGCTCTTCCAGCTTGCGCACCACGGCTGCCACCGAGGACGCTTTCTGGCCGACGGCAACGTACACACACTTAATGCCGGTGCCCTTCTGGTTGATGATGGCGTCGATGGCGATGGCGGTCTTGCCCACCTGGCGGTCGCCGATGATCAGCTCACGCTGGCCGCGACCGATCGGTACCATGGCGTCGATGGCCTTGAGGCCGATCTGCACCGGCTGGTCTACCGACTGGCGTGCGATAACACCCGGCGCGACTTTTTCGAGGGCATCGGTCGCGGCCGTGTTAACTGGTCCCTTGCCATCGATGGGTGTACCCAGGGCGTCGACAACGCGACCCTGCAGTTCCGGGCCGACCGGTACTTCCAGGATGCGGCCGGTGCAACGACAGGTCTGGCCTTCCGCCAGGCCCTTGTATTCACCGAGGATTACTGCGCCAACAGAATCCCGCTCCAGGTTCAGCGCCATACCGTAGACGCCGCCGTCAAATTCGATCATCTCCCCGTACATCACGTCCGTCAGGCCGTGAATACGGATGATGCCGTCGCTTACTGAAACTACCGTGCCCTCGTTGCGGGCCTCTGAGCTGACATCGAGCTGGTCGATGCGCTGCTTGATAATTTCACTGATCTCCGATGGATTCAGTTGCTGCATGCTCATTTCTCTAATCCTCTGTCCTAACTGCTTAGGAATTCATTGCCTCGGACAGCTTGTTCAGCCGACCGCGCACGGAGCCGTCGATCACCAGGTCGCCGGCACGGATAACAACCCCGCCCAGCAGGGACTCATCGACCTGCGTCTCGACCTTTACTTCGCGTTCCAGTTTCTTGCTGAGTACCTGCGCCAGGTTCTCCTCGGCAGCACCCTCGAGCGAGTAGGCCGACACCACAGTGACGTCCACGCTGCGTTCCTGCTCGGCCTTCAACTGTTCGAACAGCTCGCTGATTTCCGGCAGCAGCGGCAGGCGCTTGTTGGTGGCCAGCACGTGAATGAAGTTCTGCTGCTCGGCACCCAGGGCGTCACCGCAGATTTCGTTAACCGTGGCAGCCAACTGCTGCGCCGTGTGCGCGGGGCTGGCCAGCATGGTTGCAACGCTCTCATCAGTGCTGACGGCGGCGGCTGTCGCCAGTGCGCCGGACCACTCAGCCAGTGCGCCCCTGCCGTGGGCATATTCAAAGGCGGCCCGTGCGTACGGGCGTGCCAGTGTGCTCAGTTCCGCCATATCAAAGCTCGGCCGCGAGCTTGTCTACCAGCTCGCTGTGGCGCTGCATGTCGATCTCGGCAGCCAGTACTTTTTCGGCACCGGCCAGTGCCAGGGTTGCTACCTGGCCGCGCAGTTGTTCGCGCGCGCGGTTGAGCTCCTGGTCGATCTCCGCCTGGGCCGCTTCCTTGAGGCGATCGCCTTCTTCGCGGGCCTGGCTCTTGGCTTCGTCGACAATCTGGCTGGCGCGGCGGTTGGCCGCGTCCAGGATACCGGCCGCTTCTTCCTTGGCCTCCTTGAGGCGCTCGACGGCTTTCTCCTGGGCTAGCTCCAGGTCGTGATTGGCGCGATCGGCAGCGGCCAGGCCGTCTGCGATCTTGTCTGCACGCTCCTGCATGGCTTTCAGAATCGGCGGCCATACATATTTCATGCAGAACAGGACAAAAGCGGCAAAGGCCAGCATCTGTCCAATCAGCGTAAGATTAAGATTCACGCTTCGCTCCTCACAGTAAGTCTGTGGTTACGGGCCGCCTTACGCGGCCCCGGGTACCTGCTTGTTGTTGATGTCAAAGCCGGCGGCTTTAACCGGCAACAACGAAGATCAGGTACATGGCGATACCGACACCGATAATGGGGATAGCGTCGACCAGGCCAGCACCGAGGAAGAACGTTACCTGCAGCTTGGGCGCCAGCTCCGGCTGACGGGCAGAGCCTTCGATCAGCTTGCCGCCCAGCAGGCCAACACCGATTGCGGCGCCGAGGCCACCGAGGCCCATCATGATTGCGGCTGCAACGTAAATAAGTTCCATGGTTGTCTCCTAATTAATGGATAGCGTTAGGTGTAACTCAGTGATCTTCGTGGGCCATGCTGAGGTAAACCACAGTCAGGACCATGAAGATAAATGCTTGCAGGGTGATCACCAGGATGTGGAAGATCGCCCACCCGATTTGCAGCAGTCCTGCCGGCGCCATCCACATGACACCCGCGCTGTACAGCGCCGCAATCAGGATAAAAATCATTTCGCCGGCATACATATTGCCGAACAGTCGCAGGCCCAGGGAGAAAGGCTTTGCCAGCAGGCCCACGGTTTCCATGAACAGGTTGATCGGAATGAACACCGGGTGTTCGAACGGGTGCAGTGTCAGCTCCTTGATGAAGCCCACACCCTTGATCTTGATCGAGTAGTAGAGCATGAGAATGAACACGCCCAGTGCCATGCCCATGGTGATGTTGGGGTCGGTCGACGGCACGATCTTCTGGTACTCGACGCCTGCCAGTACCAGCAGTTCGGGCACCAGGTCCACGGGGATGAGGTCCATCAGGTTCATCAGGAACACCCAGACAAAGATGGTCAGCGCCAGGGGGGCGACCAGGGGGTTGCGACCGTGGAAGGTATCTTTCACCGTATTGTCGATGAACTCGATGATCATCTCGGCGAAGTTGATAAAGCCGGAGGGAACGCCGGCCGATGCGCCAGTGGCCACGCGGCGGAACAACCAGCAGAAAAGAATGCCAAGGCCGATTGACCAGACCATGCTGTCGACGTGGATTGCCGTGAAGCCCATGGCGGAGGCTTCCGCGCCACCGTGTGCCATGGTCCAGATGCCGCCCTCAGGTACCACGGTGCCGTCGTACCTCACCGCGCCCGCCGGCAACTTGCCATAGGTCAGGTTGGTGAGGTGGTGAACAATGTACTCGGAGACTGTTGGTCCGCCTTCGCCAGCTGCTGCCATGTATCTATCTCTTTTCCTGTACTGTCTCTTAGTCCGTCAATGTCGGAGGGGGTCAGGGATTCTGTGCTCCCCGCCTCAACAGCCATGCGGCCCCGACGATTTGCAGTATCAACATGCAGCCGTAGCCTGCGAATACCGCCCAACCCTCGATGGGTCGCACCATGGCGAATATCAACGCAAAGCCCGCTATCGCCATAAAAAACTTGCCGATCTCTGCCGCATAACCCGCTCGAACAGCGCGCTGCACGTTGCTCGCCCCGCGCCAGCGGAACAGGCTCAGTGCGAACCAGGCATTAGGGACAACGGCAACGAGACCACCCAGTCCAAGCGACCTGGCGGTCACAGGGTTCCAGCCCGTGACGCCTGCCCAGAGTCCGAGCAGAACAATAAGTTGCACAACGATAATGCGATGGAACGGCGGCCGGGAGATTCTGGCGCCTGTCATGTGTGTACCTTGCTATTCACACGGCTGCCCACATGCTGCCCCGTACTCGGATCCCTCAGCTGACCTTCGGCAAACACTAGGCTTTCCTCGGTAACCGCCGCGGGACCCCTCCCGAAAGCGCGCGCATTATAGGGTTTCTACCCCATTGGTTCAACCAAAAACCGGCGTGATAACTGCGCTGGCGGGACGTTCAACGCATGTTCCGGGAAGTTCGCTGCAAGATGTCGCCACACAGGCCGAGCAGACACAGCATCTTGTGGTTATTGATATTGGTCACAACTACATGCTGTGGCCAATAGACCTGGCATTGACTCTACTTGATGTGCTTGAGAATGCCGTCGAGCTCATCCAGGGAACTGTAGGACAGAACGAGCTTGCCCTTGCCCGAAGCGGTGTGGCGAATCTGTACCGGGGCACCCAGTTTCTGGGCCAGCTGGTCCTGCAACTGGCGCACATTCGGGTCGAGTTTGGGCGCCTGCTTCGGCGGCTTGTCGCGATCGGCGATGATCTTGCGGACCAGGGCTTCGGTCTGGCGAACTGATAGCCCCTTGGCCACGACGTTGCGGGCGGCGGCAGACTGATCCTCGCCGGGCAGTCCCAGCAGCGCCTTGCCGTGACCGGCCTCCAGGTCACCATGTTCCAGCAGGGTTCGCACGTCATCCCGCAATGACATGAGCCGCAGCAGATTGGTGACGGTAGTACGGCTCTTGCCCACCGCCTCAGCTACCTGCTGCTGGGTCAGCTCGAATTCCTGCTGCAGGCGTTGCAAGGCGAGAGCTTCCTCGATGGGATTGAGGTCCTCGCGCTGAATATTCTCGATGAGCGCCATGGCGATAGCAGCTTCATCCGGGACTTCGCGAACCAGGGCGGGGATAGAATCGAGCCCGGCCAGCTGGGTAGCGCGCCAGCGCCGCTCGCCGGCGATGATCTCGTACTTGCCCTCTCCCACCGGACGCAGCACGATCGGCTGCATAACCCCCTGGGCCTGGATACTATTGGCCAGCTCCTGCAGGGCTTCTTGGTCCATATCCCGACGCGGCTGGTACTTGCCTCGACGAATCAGGTCGACAGGCACATCCTTGAGTTCGCTGTGTTCCTGCGCATCTGTCTCCGCGGCGTCATCACCGGCGGACGTCGGTGCCTGGGAACCCAGCAGGGCGTCCAGGCCGCGGCCTAGACCACGTTTTTTAGCTGCCATTAGTGTCCTGTCCTGTTCAGTCTCATGAGCTACTAATCTTGCTCCGAAATACTCTCGGCCAATACCGCCCCGAGGGTGGCAACCTCAGCGGGCAATTCCCCGGTCTGCCGACGGATGACTTCGCCGGCCAGTGCCAGGTAAGCCTGCGCACCACGGGATCGAGGATCATACTGCAGGGCGGGAACGCCGAAACTCGGGGCTTCCGCCAGTCGTACATTGCGTGGGATCACCGTGCGGTAGAGCCGATCCCCGAAATGTTGCTTAAGCTGTGCCGATACATCATTGGTAAGGCTGTTGCGGGGATCGTACATGGTGCGTAGCAGGCCTTCGACGTGCAGGCCGGGATTCACCGATGCAGCAACGCGCTGGATAGTGTCCATGAGGGCAGTCAATCCTTCCAGCGCGAAGTACTCGCACTGCATGGGAATGAGCACACTGTCTGCCGCGACCAGTCCGTTCAGGGTCAGCATATTCAGCGAGGGCGGGCAATCGATGAGGATGTAATCGTAATCTGCCTGCACCACCGCCAGTGCTTCTTCCAGTCGCTTTTCCTTGTGATCGGTATCGATCAGCTCGACTTCAGCGGCAGTGAGATCACCGTTGGCGGGCAGTACGTCGAAAGCGCCTGGCTCGGACAGGCACTTGACCTCTTTAATCGGGCGCTGGTGTACCAGTACATCGTAGATCGACAGTTCCAGCTCGTACTTGTCGATACCGCTGCCCATGGTGGCATTGCCCTGGGGATCCAGGTCTACCATCAGCACCTGCTTACGCGTTGCCGCCAGTGATGCAGCAAGGTTGACGCAGGTTGTGGTTTTGCCTACCCCGCCTTTCTGGTTGGCGACCGCCAGAATCTTAGCCAAGAACCTTCCCCATTGCGTTCCAATCCACCCCGACCGCTACGTCGTCAATGCCAGTTCTACCAGGTGGCGTTCTTCATCGAGCCCCGGTACCACCAGCGGTGTGACACTCACCAGCCTGGCTGTGACAGGCAGAGCCTCAAGTTCTTCTTCTGGCACGCGACCCTTCATGGCAAGGATGCGTGTCTTGCCGTCACACAGGTGAGCACAGCAGGCGACCATATCGGACAGTGATGCAAAGGCGCGAGACAGCACAACGTCATAGGCGGCGTCCGGCGTCCAGGCTTCGGCCCGGGCGTGGCGGACAGCCATATTATCCAAGCCCAAAGCAGTTTTCACCTGAAACAGAAATCGCGTCTTCTTGCCGTTGCTGTCCAGCAGGTCAGCGCTGATATCTCTGCGCATGATGGCGACCGGCACACCGGGCAGTCCGCCCCCGGTGCCGACATCTATCGCCCTGTGGGCAGTTCCCGGCAGATGGGCCAGTATCGACAGCGAATCCAGCAGGTGGCGGGTAACCATTTCCAGTGAATCGCGCACCGCCGTGAGGTTGTAGCTAGCGTTCCAGCGCAGCAGAAGATCGAGATAGGCGAGCAGCAGCTTGCGCTGCTTCTCCGACGCGGACAGTTCGAGCGCAGCCAGGCCGGCGTCCAGGCGCTGGCCTGCGGCGTCGGAATTTGACATCAACTCAGGCGATCTGGCGATCGAGATCGCCACGCTTCTTGAGATGAATCAGCAGCAGTGAC
>JAAUXY010020258.1_pt1 | contig 113316 bp, 104 predicted proteins | sample 7278121 | NCBI WGS metagenome assembly JAAUXY01 (sample SAMN14350117, study PRJNA611818) | marine sediment metagenome | isolation source: surface marine sediment (1.8m) | place: French Polynesia: Moorea | collected 2018-08
CCCACGATTCTTCCCACGACCGAAAGGTCTCCTTGTGGATTGGAGGGAAGCCCTGGGCAGGGTGCACAAATTCATTGTGAACCGGATCCAGGCCGTTTTCCATCGACCGCTCGTAATAGCAATTCACGTTGAGGATCGCTATCTCGTTCGCCCGCCAGCCTTCCGAATCGTATTCCTCGATTTCGTACAGTGGTGGTCGCTCTGCCTCCGGTAGATCTCCCAGAAATGCGAATACGATGCCGTATCTTTCCTCGACCGGGTAACTGTCCACCTTTGCCCGCGCCGGGATTTTCCCGTCACCTGCCGAAGGAATGTAGCGACAGTGCCCGTCGCCGGAATACTGCCACCCATGATACGGACAAGCGATGCAATTGCCGCTTACGGTTCCCTTTCCGAGAGAGCCACCACGATGAACGCAGGTGTCGCTAAGAACATGCGCGCGGCCTTCAGAATCCCGAAAGGCAACGAAACGTAGTGCCAACAATTGAACCTGCAGTGGGCTTTCGGTGGCCAGTTCATCGGAGGTGCAGACCGGATACCAGAAGTTGATGTACATACGTACAGCAGGCCTTATCTCGCCTATTTGCAGCCCCGGTAGCAAGTCCTGAGCGTTGTATAGGACTCGGCGGTGCACTGATCAACCGTCACGCCACCGCGCGTACTGCCGGTTCGCCGCTGGGTGCACGAGCGCAGTTGCCCGGCATGAATGAGCTCGCAATCCCGAGCGCACTGCATTTGAGACTCGGATTCAAACGCGGGTATCACGTCAGAGGTTTCTTGTGTCGCGCATGCATACAAGAAGACTAGTATCACTAGTAACGGCAGGAGTTTCATGTCGCACTCACCCATCCAATCGTCAACTACGCCGAAATTCTACAGGGGAACCCGGCAACCGGTTACGGTCGTGTAATGGCGGGACTGCGTTGCGATCGTCGCATTGACTCGGGTCGCGGCGTGACTTAGCCTACGCCCTAATTTAGACCGTGTCTAAACTACTATCAGCCCCTCAGCCGGAGGAAACGACACCAATGCTCAAACAAACAATACCTGTACTTGCCGCGGCGGCAGTGGCGATTTCGTCGCTTGCGCCGCTGAGCCCTGCCCGGGCAATGGGCGAGCCCAAGTCCAATCAGTTCTGGTGGCCGGAACAACTGAACCTGGCGCCTCTTCGTCAGCATGGCGCTGAATCCAATCCGATGGGCGACGACTTCAACTACGCCGAGGAGTTTGCGAGTCTCGACCTCGATGCCTTGAAGAAGGACATCGAGAAGGCATTGACGACTTCGCAGGACTGGTGGCCGGCCGACTATGGTCACTATGGACCGTTCATCATTCGAATGGCCTGGCATAGCGCGGGCACCTATCGAATCGCCGACGGTCGCGGCGGTGCGGGCGGCGGTCAACAGCGTTTCGAGCCGCTGAATAGCTGGCCCGACAATGCCAACCTCGACAAGGCGCGGCGCCTGCTCTGGCCGGTCAAACAGAAATACGGCCGGAAGATTTCCTGGGCAGACCTGATGGTGTTGACCGGGAACGTCGCGCTGGAATCCATGGGGTTCCAGACCTTCGGTTTCGCCGGCGGGCGTGAGGACGACTGGGAAGCCGACCTCGTCTACTGGGGCCCGGAGACAGAGTGGCTCGCCGACGAGCGCTACAGCGGCGATCGGGAACTCGCCAATCCGCTGGCCGCGGTGCAGATGGGGCTGATCTACGTTAATCCTGAGGGGCCGAACGGCAACCCGGATCCGATCGCGGCCGCGAAGGATATTCGCGAGACCTTTGCTCGCATGGCGATGAATGACGAAGAGACCGTCGCGCTGATCGCCGGCGGGCATACCTTTGGTAAGGCCCATGGCGCGGTGAGTGCCGATTGTGTGGGTGTCGAGCCCGCCGCGGCGGAAATCGAGAAGCAGGGCTTCGGCTGGGAAAACAAGTGCGGCAGCGGCATGGCTGGCGACACCATCACCAGCGGGCTGGAAGGCGCATGGACGGCTGCCCCGACTGCCTGGACCATGCAGTACCTGTCCAATCTGTTCGCCTTCAACTGGGTACAGACGAAAAGCCCGGCGGGGGCGATTCAGTGGGTTCCGGATAACCCGGCTGCTGCCAATCTCGTGCCCGATGCGTTCGATCCGAACAAGCGGCATGCGCCGATCATGCTCACAACTGATCTGTCCTTGAAAGAGGATCCGAGCTATCGGGAAATTTCGCAGCGCTTCCTGGAGAACCCGGCGGAATTCGACCTCGCCTTTGCAAAAGCGTGGTTCAAACTGACACATCGGGACATGGGTCCCCGCGCGCGCTACATCGGTGCCGAGGTGCCTTACGAGGAACTCATCTGGCAGGATCCCGTCCCCGCCGTCGATCACGAGCTTGTCGACGCCGCGGACATCGCGGACCTGAAGGCCGAGATTCTCGACTCGGGGCTGACCATCCCGGAACTCGTCAGAACCGCGTGGGGGTCCGCCTCTTCTTTCCGCGGCACGGACCTGCGCGGTGGCGCAAACGGTGCCCGCATCCGCCTCGCGCCGCAGAAAGACTGGGAGGCCAATGATCCGGACGAACTGGCGGATGTGCTGAAGCGCCTGGAACGAATCCAGAAGAACTTCAACCGGGCGCAAAAGGGCGACAAGAAAGTCTCACTGGCCGACGTGATCGTACTGGGTGGCGCCGCGGCGATCGAAGAGGCTGCAAAACAGGCCGGGCACGACGCACAGGTTCCGTTCACGCCGGGACGCACGGATGCCTCCCAGGAGCAGACTGACGTGAATTCTTTCGCGGTGCTCGAGCCTACCGCCGACGGATTCCGCAACTACTTTGGTGACGGCAATTACATGTCACCGACGCAAATGCTGGTCGACAAGGCCAACATGCTGACTCTGACGGTACCGGAAATGACGGTCCTGGTCGGCGGCATGCGGGCCCTTGATGCGAACGCGGGCGACGCCGCGCATGGTGTTTTCACTGACCGGCCCGGTACGTTGAGCAACGATTTCTTCGTCAATCTGCTCAGCATGTCGACGGAGTGGACGAGATCATCGTCTGCCGACGGCATCTACGAGGGTCGTGACCGTGCGACCGGCAAGGTCAAATGGACGGCCACACCGGTCGACCTCGTGTTTGGCTCGCACGCCGAACTGCGCGCCGTGGCCGAGGTCTATGGGTCCAACGACGGCGAGGAAAAGTTCGTGAATGACTTTGTCGCTGCCTGGGCCAAGGTGATGAACCTGGACCGCCACGACGTGGTCGAATCGCAGCGGGACAGCATGCTCGCAACCCGCTGAATCGCTCTGATTGGCCTTAACCTGAGGGGCCCCGCACAGGGGCCCTTCTCTATTGGGCCGATCTCTTGCGCAAAAAATCGTCGCGGGCCGCCCGCGCCTCTGTGAACTTACCGCTCAGCTGGCTCTGATCAGCGTCCGCGTAACAGCTTGCCTGATACCCGCCATGAACGGTCGCATTGACCGCTTCCTTGACCATGCGCACAGCAACCGCCGGTTGTTCGCAGACAGACTGGGCAACTTCTGTCGCCTTGGCCACAGCCCCGCCAGGCCCTGCGACGTAGTCGATCAATCCCCAGCCCAGAGCATCCCGGGCCGGGAGTTTTTCGCATAACAGACAAATCCGCTTCGCTCGTGCCGGACCTACCAGGTTGATCAATCGTGGCAACGCGCCCCACTGCAGATTGATACCAATCTTCACCTCCGGCACATATAGAAAAGCGTCCTCCGCGACGACCCGCCAGTCGCAGGCCAGGGTCAGGGCAACTCCGCCGCCGACCGCGAAACCATCGATCGCCGCAATGGTGACCTGCGGCACTGACTCCCAAGCCTGGCATAGCCGCACGCCGGTGGAGTAGATCTCCCGGCGTTCCAGGTCGGACAATTCCTCACTCCGCCACATCTCATCGTCCAGATCCATGCCGGCGGAAAACGCTTGCCCGGTGCCGGTCAGCACGATCGCCTGTGTCTCGAGGTCAGACTGCAGCGTTCTCGCAGTCTCGGTCAATTCAGCGATCAGCGCCTGGTTGAACGCATTGCGTTTCTCGCCGCGATCGAATTTAACGACAGTGACTGGACCGTGTCGTTGCAGCGTAATCATTGAGGACATGCCCGTTACCCTATCGCCCGGCTCGCGACAGTTGCTGCCAACTACCCTGGAGCTCGCGGTTCGGATCGAACGACGGATCGTTGCTCAATACGTACTGGTCCGACCCGTTCGAGTACACGTTATCCCAATGGATTGAGACCGCGACGTTACGATTGTTCTGTGGATCAGCGAACTCGTGTACGTCACGAATCGAGTTGACGAAATCACGCTGGCCCCGCGCCTGCGACTCACTGCGCTGCATGTACCCCGACTGCTGCATGTTGCTGACTTCCTGATTGGCCGCATACATGATATTGCTCGCCTGCATCATGCCGCGCAGCGTGCCCATTGCAGTCTGATGGTCGATTCCCATGATCTTTGCTTTGGTTTGCATCAACTCCTGCTCCCAGCGCGGCGTCAGCCGAAGTGAATTGATGATCACGAGGAATACCGGCATGTAGTCCTGGAGCTCACCCTGTGGCGCGCGAACCGAAACTGCATCGGCGGTGCCCCAGAAATTGTTGTGACCGAACTCATTGTTGAGCATCGCGAAAGTACGCGTGAAGATCTTGTAGTGATCCCACTTTTTGCCGCTATCTTCGTAAGCTGCGAGGAAGAAGAAGACGGAAATATCGCGACTCGACCCCAGGCCCTGGGTCGATTGATCGACTAGGCGCATCATCGGCTCGGCGGCGCGGCGCGCGTGCGCGGTCAGCTCCGGCACGATGCCGCTTTCTGTCACACGAATGTCCTTCGCCTGCGGGAACTGCTGCGGAATCACCTGGGTTGAGATCACCTGCGCCCAGGTTTGCATGTCCGGCGGCATACGGATCACCATATTGCCCCGCTCGAAAGAGCCCTCCGGCGGGATCGCGCCCATGGAAGGCCGCGTATCGAAGCCCGCCACGGCCGGTTCGAACATTACCGCCGCACCATCCGGCGATGAAACCTTGATCGAACGTGACGGCGACCACCGGTAGGCCTGCGGTGGCGGGCTGTAGACACCGCCTTCAGCCTTCCAGCCCTGCGGGACCAGCAACGTGTGTGTATTCGTCAGCGTCTTGCGTTCCAACACGTAGGTCTTGTTGCCAAGATTCGGCGCGGACCGCGTCTTGGACTGTCGATCCTGCTTCGGCGGTGGCGCGGGCTGCGTTTCCGGTTCCGGTGTGGGCGCACCGCGATAAGGTTCCGTCCGCTCATTGGCATAAGCATCAACACCGGACTCGTCATATTGGAAGACCAGACGGTAGCGTCGGCCATTGAATTCGGCGATCGAGGTTTCCTCGGAGTCATCCCAAATGCGAAAGGGCTGCAGGCCCTGCGGCGTCTGCACCTGCCCCATGCCGAGGTTTCGTCCCATCTCGTCGAAACCCGACTGCATCTGTAACTGCATGTCGGGGCCCTGCCCGATGCGCACCGTGCCACGCACGTCGCCGGTGCCCGGATCGACGTTCAGCACGATGAGCGTCATGCCGTCCCCCTGCATGGCAAACGGCTGGAATTGCTCGCCGCCGTCGGCGTAGGGGTCGTCGCCGTAGTAGTCGTCGCCGTAGTAGTCGTCGAAATCGTCGTAGCTACCCCAATCGTCGGCTTCGTTGCCCTCGATCATGACTTCCTGCGCCGGAACCGACGCGAACGAAGCAAGTAAGACAGCCAAGGCGATTAAAGGACCGTGGATTATTCTCATATCGACGCCGCCTGTTGTTGGTATGGACGCGATCCGTCGCGATTGTTGTTTGGGTGCTGCTGCTCGCACCCGACACAATACTATCAGTGGTTCGGAGCCGGGCAGAATCCTCTGCCAACGGCCCGGCGGTGCCCGTGTAGAATAGGAAGATTGGCATCCATAACGGGGTAGCGATCCACCCTTGAGAACAATAATTGCCATGCTCGTCGTCGCCGCGGTCCTTGCCGGCGGCTATTGGTACCTGATGCAGGCCGAGGCCCCGAGCGGGCGGCCCCGCGGCGGCTTTCCGACTCTCGTCGTTGCCGAACCGGTGACGCGCCAACCACTGGTGCTCACGGTCGAAGCGCTCGGCACGGCCCGTGCGAATGAATCGGTCACGCTCACCGCCAGCCTGACGGACACGGTCCGGCGCGTGAATTTCGATGACGGTGACTACGTGCAGGCCGGCACCGTGCTGATCGAACTCACCAACGAGGAGGAGGAAGCGCAACTGGCCGAGGCCCGGGCCAATCTCGATGAAGCTCGCCGGCAATTACGCCGGCTCGAGGATCTGGACAAACAGGGCATCGCCGCGACGTCCGACGTGGACGAGGCGCGATCATTGGCGAAAGCAGCCCAAGCCCGGCTGAATTCCGTAATCGCCCGGCTAGAGGATCGATTGATACGCGCACCGTTCAGTGGCGTGCTCGGTTTTCGCGAAGTGAGTCCCGGCACACTCGTGACGCCGGGCGACGCCATTACGACGATCGACGACGTATCCACCATTAAACTCGACTTCACGGTGCCGGAAACCGTGCTCGGTTTGATGCAGCCGGGCAGAAAAGTCTTTGCGCGTAGCGTGAGCTGGGGTGATCGCGAATTCGAGGGTGAATTGCGCGCGGTCGGATCGCGCGTGGATCCGGTGACCCGTGCCGCAGTAGTCCGCGCTCTAATTGACAACAAGGACCGGGCGCTGCGGCCCGGGATGTTGTTGACCGTGCGGGTAGTCGCCGAGGAAAGAACTGCTTTACTGATTCCGGAACGAGCTGTGGTCCAGATCGGCGACTCGGCGTTCGTCTACCGCTACGGGGACGACGACACCGCGCAGCGCCAGCCGGTGGAGCTGGGCGCGCGGCAGGCTGGCGTGGTGGAAATCGTCGGCGGACTCAGCGAAGGCGACCTGGTAATTACCGAGGGTGTCGTGAAACTGCGGCCCGGCATTTCCGTCAGGACGGCAGACGACGAGCAGCCCAGCAGGCTCGCGCAACCGGGTTCGCGACCGTCGCCATGAGGCTCGACTGACATGTGGCTTTCAGACATTTCCGTCAAAAGGCCGGTTTTCGCCACCGTGATTGCGATGTTGTTGGTCGCGTTCGGCGCGCTCGCGTTCAACGACCTGGCGGTGCGGGAATATCCCGATATCTCGGCGCCGATCGTTACGGTAGAGGTCGATTATCCCGGCGCGTCTGCCGAAGTCGTCGAGAGCCGCATTACGCAGATTCTCGAACGGCAGGTCAGCGGCATCGAAGGCGCGAAGGCCATCACGTCGCGGAGCTCGGATGGCCGGGCATCAATCTCCGTCGAGTTCAGCCTGGATCGCGATATCGATGAAGCTGCGAATGATGTGCGGGATCGCGTGTCACGTGTCGCGCGCCGGCTGCCGGACGATGTGGAGGCACCGATCATTGCGAAGCAGGATGCCGACGCCCAGCCGATCGTCTACCTGAACCTCGAAAGCCCGAACATGAACGCAATGGAACTCACGGACTACGCGGAGCGGTATATCCGCGATCGCCTGGCCGTGATTCCCGGCGTGTCGCAGGTGAACGTGAATGGCCTCGGCAGGCCATCCATGCGTATCTGGCTGGACCGGGTCGCACTCGCGGCTCGCAACCTGACGGTGGCTGACATCGAGTCGGCGTTACGTCGCGAGAACGTTGAACTGCCAGCCGGCCGGGTCGACTCGACCGAACGGGAGTTCCAGGTGCGGCTCGCCCGCAACTACACGACACCCGAGGAGTTCCGCAACCTGGTCATTACCGAGGGCGCCGACGGTCACCTCGTGCGCCTGGGTGAAGTTGCGGATGTCGAGATCGGACCGCGCAACACGCGCACGATTTTCCGCACGAACGGCAAGAACTCGGTCGGTTTCGGCATCGTGAAGCAATCCAAGGCGAATACCGTCGAGGTCATCAGCGGGCTGGACAAAGAAATGGAGCGCATCGGCAGCCAGTTGCCGCCCGGCATGTCACTGGCCAAGAGCAGCGACGACTCCCTGTTTATTCGAGCCGCAATCCGGGCCGTCTATGTCACCATCACGATCACGACCGTACTGGTAGGCCTGGTGATCCTGTTCTTCCTCGGCAGTGTCCGGGCGATGATCATTCCGGTAACCACCATCCCGGTGTGCCTGATCTCAGCTTTCATCGTGCTGGATATCTTCGGTTTCACCATCAACCTGGTGACGTTGCTGGCGCTGGTCATCTGCATTGGGCTGGTTGTAGATGATTCCATCGTGGTGCTGGAAAATGTGCACCGGCGCATCGAGCGCGGCGAGTCACCACTGCTGGCGTCCTATAAGGGCACCCGCCAGGTCGCCTTCGCGGTGATTGCCACGACCGCGGTGCTGGTGGCGGTTTTCGCGCCGATCGCCTTCCTCAAGGACAACATCGGGCGGATATTCGCCGAGCTCGCGGTAACCGTTTGCGCCGCGGTGATTTTTTCCAGCATTCTTGCCCTGTCTCTGGCACCGATGATGTGTTCGAAGCTGCTGCGGCCGGCCACGCACCAGAAAAAATCCATGCGCATGCTCGATAAAGGCTTCGACCGGCTGGCAGGCACGTATCAGCGCGGGCTGGAAGCCAGTTTGCGCGTGCCGGCGGCGGTGGTTTTATTGATGGTGATGATTGCCGGCGGCGCGTGGTCATTGTTTCAGGCGATGCCAGAAGAGTATGCCCCCCAGGAAGATCAGGGCATTTTCTTCGCCATCGTACGCGCCGCGGAGGGAACCAGTGTCGATCACATGGCGGTGCAGATGGAAAAAATCGAGCGCCCGATGATGCCACTGATCGAATCGGGAGACGTGCAGCGGTTGCTCGTCCGCGCACCGAGCTGGGGCGCAACCGCGCCCAGCGGCGGCGTCGTGATCGTGACCATGGCGCCGTGGGGCGAGCGGGAAATATCGACCTCGGATGCGCGCGTGCAAATGATGCGCGCCTGGAGCCAGATTCCCGAGGTGCGCGCATTTACCTTCATGCGCTCCGGTATTTCGCGGCACGGTGGCGGCCAACCGGTGCAATTTGTGCTGGGCGGGACCAATTACGAAGAACTCGCTGAATGGCGCGATCTGATTCTGCGCAGAGCTGCACGGAATCCCGGATTGACCCGTGTCGATTCCGATCTGAAAGAAACGCAACCACAGTTGCTGGTGCGCATCGACAAGGATCGTGCGGCGGCCCTGGGTGTATCCGTGCAGGATGTCGGCAATACGCTCAAGACCATGATGAGCGAACAGGTCGTCACCACGTACGTCGTGGACGGCGAGGAATATGATGTCGTCCTGCAGGGCAAGGAAGAGCAGCGCACGACCGCCGCCGATCTCGAAAACATCTACGTGCGCTCGAATCGTTCAGGTGAATTGATCCCGTTATCGAACCTCGTGGTCACAGAAGACACCGCCGGCGCCGGGGTGATGAACCGCTATAACCGCCTGCGCGCCGTCACGATCAGTGCAACACCCGCTCCCGGCTATGCGCTGAGTGACGCACTGGAGTTTCTCGAAGACGTGGTCCGCACCGAATTGCCGGCCACGGCGAGAATCAGCTACAAGGGCGAGTCACTGGAATACAAGGAGTCCGCCGGCGCCACGTATTTCACCTTTGGCATCGCGTTGCTGGTGGTGTTCCTCGTGCTGGCGGCGCAGTTCGAGAGTTTCGTGCACCCGCTGATAATCATGGTCACTGTGCCCCTCGCGCTGGCTGGCGGCCTGGTCGGCCTGACGCTGGCTGGCAAGACGATAAACATCTACAGCCAGATCGGGGTGCTGATCCTGATTGGCATTGCAGCCAAGAACGGCGTACTGATCGTCGAGTTCATCAATCAACTCCGGGATGCAGGGGTCGAGTTCAGGGAGGCCATTGTGCGCGGCGCGCGGATCCGGTTCCGGCCCATCGTCATGACCACGGTATCGACGCTGATGGGCTCCATTCCGCTGATGCTGGCCACCGGGCCCGGATCAGAAAGCCGCAGCACGCTCGGGATCGTGATGTTTTCCGGGGTCGCCTTCGCGGCGCTGTTCACACTGTTCGTCGTGCCGGTTTTCTACTCGCTGTTCGCGCGCTCGACCGGCACACCGGATGCAGTTGCGCGAGAGCTAGAGGACTTGCAGGCCCAGGGCTAAGACCGCCGCAGGAATATACCTAGTGCCGCCATCCAGATCGGAAACAGCTGGATGTAGGCAAAGCCTGCGGGTGGAAAAATCAGCGACGCAATCCCGGGAAGCGTATTCACCCAGCCATACCAGCCGAACCATTTCGGGAAACGGCCGGTCTTCAGCGTGCACCACGCGACCTGCCCGGCAAACCAGCCCAGCCCGATCACCGCGAGGATATTGATCCAGCTCCGGAGCAGCGTGCTCATCAACAGAATTTCGGTGTTGTATGCGGGATTCAACTCCCGCAATAGCCCGGCGACCAAAGTGCCCGGCACGTCGGCAATGCCGGTGAGCAGAAACCCCAGTCCTGACAGGCAGGCGGAAAGCAGAATAAGGCGCGCGGCGGCCGGATGAGCGTCACGGAACAGGTCCATCAGGCCAAGCCCCAGGAACAGCATGGAGAATCCGACGACGATATGTGCAATCCCGCTGGAGGTGAACGAGAACGAGCCAATCGCATTTTCGATCTTGCCCATGTCGCCGTAGTCGGTAGCCTTGTTCTCGAAACCGAGCGTGTAGGGCTCGAGGTACAGCGCGTTCAAATTGTGGATCAACAGCCCGACAACGATCAGGAAAGCAGCCGTGCTCGCGGCTTTGATGGAAATTCGCATATATCCCCCGCCTGCCCCGACATCCTGTATATATCGTGCTGTAGATAGTGATGAACTCGGGCGAAGACAAAATAACGCATCCGCGGCGCGTACGCAGCTTTGTACGGCGTGCCGGGCGAGTGACCGCGGGCCAGCAACGGGCACTACGCGAACTGTGGCCGCGCTGGGGTCTGGATGAAGTCTCCGATGAGCTGGACCTGGACGCGATCTTCGGTCGGCAGGCGCCGCGTGTTGTCGAGATCGGTTTCGGCGATGGCGAGAGCCTGGTCGCAATGGCCGCTGCGAACCCGGAACTGGATTTTGTCGGTATTGAAGTGCACGAGCCGGGCGTGGGTCATTGTCTGCTGCAGCTCGACGCAGCGAACCTGTCGAATCTGCGGCTGATCCGGCACGACGCGATCGAGGTGCTGGCGGGCTGGCTGCCAGCGCAATCAATCGATCGCGTGCAGTTGTTCTTTCCGGACCCGTGGCCGAAGAAACGCCATCACAAACGCCGGATCGTTCAACCCGGCTTCATTGCCCTGCTGCGGCGCATCCTGAAGCCTGGCGGCGTAATGCAGGTTGCAACCGATTGGGCCAACTATGCGGAGCATATCGAAGACGTGATGCGGCAGGAGACCGATTTCGAGCGCATTGCAATCGATAGCGGTCGACTGGAGACGAAGTTCGAACGACGCGGCCAACGGCTCGGTCACGATATTGTCGATCTGAGTTACCGTCTGGCGTCCGCGGTGCGATAACCGGACTCGGATGCGACACCGAAGCGGTACACGAACGACGTCATGAAGATGTCGATGCCGTCATTGGGTTTTTCAAAGTTGGCGTTCGAGTAATGAAAATAATTGAAAACCAGCGCATGCTGATGTTTGTCGCCAAAGCGCAACCCGAGACCAATGCGATCTTCGAACTGAAAATGCGTCGATAACTCGCGACCGTCAATCTCATGGTCGGAGAGCAGCGACACACCGACTGCGATGTCGATATACGGAAACAGACCGAGCGGTCGCGCGCTGAATTCGTAGACCCAGACCGGTGACGCAGCAAGCAGGACGATCTCATTATCATTGCCGTCCCAGACGCCCACACTGAAATCCCAGTTGCCGGTCAGACGCCCGACTTTTGATTCGAACCAAGTGCGCTTGAATTCGTCCCGCAAACTGAAGCGATAGGCGACGATATCCTCGTTCGCCGGGCCCGCTCCAAAGGTCATGCCATCGAGTTCGATCGCCTGTAATGACATGGACACGAAGAGCAGCGCGGTGGCGCAAAGAGTTTCGCGCAGCCGGCTCTTTGTTGTGCCGGTTCTCATTGTTATGTCCGTTTCTAGCTCCCTGCCGTAAGTCTAAGCCAAATCTGCGAACCAGTGGTGCAAAACGATCGCCGATCGCGCTCGTTGTTCGCACAGAAGATGAACGCATTTAACTTCTGCGCTATAAACATAATCGTCTGCCACCCGTTTGCTGTCGGAAATGCGACACGCCCGGGTGGCGGCAAACTGACATGGAACAAGGCCTCATGGGGTAATTGATCCACAGGTAGGAAGTTGGTACCGCAGGCTCGACGGGCGCCTGTTCGAAGTTGTCGCGGTCGATGAGGCGGAACGGACCGTCGAAATCCAGAATTTCGACGGCACCATTGGCGAACTGGAATTCGACATCTGGCACGAGCTGAAACTGGAATCAGCCGTGGCGCCGGAAGACTGGACCGGTGCAGTAGACGTCGATCACGCTACGGTCCCGGAGATGTCAGACGTTACCAGCCAGGTCTGGACCGACCCGCTGGATTTCGTCGATCACCTGGAGTAGCCGCCTGCCAGCAAACCAGGCCACTGGCGCGTGACAGGGCGCGCGTGGGTTGTATTTGTCACTGCATCTGAATCGTGTCCAGCGCGTCCTGCAAAGTTGTCGGTGCGCGCACCATCACCCTGCCCCGATGCTCGCGGCAGTCGAGCACCAGCAGGTCGCGACCGACACAGGGCCCCGCCACGCATACACCGGTCTCCGCGACAAATAACGCACCATGCGACGCGCACCGGACCAGGCGTCCCTCGTCGGCGAGGAAATGATCCATTGGCACATCCAGCGGATGGCCTCGATGTGGACAGACGTTGGCATAGGCATAGAGGGCGCCATTCAGTCGCACGACGAAACCGCGAAACGGCCAGTCACCGTCGCCGGTTTCGAAACTACGCGCACCCGGATCCGCAAGATCCGCAACGCGACAGACTTCCCACTCCGGCCAATCAGGCACTGGCCTGGGGGCGGCGCGTCACCATTACCGCAAGGATCACGGCTGGCAGGCCCATTGCCGAGGCGTAGACGAAGAAACTGAACCAGTCCACCGCTTCCACAATCTGACCCGAAAATCCGCTGATGAATTTGCCGGGCAGGGTCATCAGTGACGAAAACAGCGCGTACTGAGTCGCGGTATAGGCGACATTCGTGAGGCCGGACAGGTAGGCAATGAACACGGTGCCCGTGAATCCGGCGGCGAGGTTGTCGGCGCTGATGGTGAGCACCAGGAACCACAGTTCCGGGCCATACGCTGCCATCGCAGCGAAAAACAGGTTGGTGACCGCGAGCAATACCGCCCCGAAGACCAGCGGCCCGTTCAACCCGTAACGGGCCACCGCGACACCGCCCAGCGCGGCGCCACTCAGTGTGACAACCACGCCGAATACCTTCGTAATCGCCGCGATTTCCTTCAATGTAAAGCCGATGTCGATATAGAACGGGTTTGCCATGACCCCGAGCACCATATCGCTGACCCGGTAGAAGCCGATGAACATCAGCAGCAACAATGCTGCCCGGCCGTTGCGTCGAAAGAATTCCGCGAACGGGCCGATTACGGCCTCGGCAAACCAGTGGCTCAAGCGAACCAATGACTTCTGGGTCTGATCAGTGACGGCCGGTGGAACAGCAGTTTCCGGTTCGGCAATGACGAGTACCGTGATGACGCCGATCAGCATCAGCGCAGCCATGGTCTGATAGGCCAGTTCCCAGCTCGCCATGTCCGCAATTACCAGCGCCCCGGCGCCCGCGGCCAGCACCGCGATGCGATAACCGGCCTGGTAGGTTGCCGCCATCGCGCCCTGCAGGCGCAGTTCAACAGCCTCGATGCGGTAGGCATCGATCGCGATGTCCTGCGTCGCGGACGCAAACGCTGCCAACAAGGCGAAGGCGGCGACGCCGGCGAGGTTCGTCGCTGGATCGCTTGCGGCAAATCCGAGCAGGCCCGCGATGACGCCGAGCTGCGCCAGCAGCATCCAGCCCCGACGCCGGCCGAGTGTTGTGGTCAGCCCCGGCAGCGGCATCCGATCGACCAGCGGCGCCCACAGGAATTTGAGCGAATAGGCAATGCCAACCCACGCAAACATACCGATCTCGGCCATGCTTACCTCGGCAATAGCCAGCCAGGCGGTTAGCGTGCCGGCTACCAGCAGGAATGGCAGGCCGGCCGAGAAGCCGAGAAACAGCATCGCAATAACCCGCGGATGCAGGTAGATGCGCAGGATGCTGCGCCAGTCGCCTGGCCGGCCTGTGGCCTCAGAAGTCATAGTCCATGATCAGTGGCGCATGGTCCGAAAACCACTTGTCCTTGTAGATGCGGGCTCGCCGGGCACTGCCGTACAGCCCCCTCGACAGCACCTGGTAATCGATCCGCCACCCGACGTTCTTCGCCCGCGCCTGGCCGCGATTCGACCACCAGGTGTATTGATCCGGATCCGCGTTGACCTCGCGAAATGCATCCGAAAACCCCGTCGATCCAAACAACTCATCCATCCAGGCGCGTTCTTCCGGCAGGAACCCGGAATTCTTTTGATTCGAGCGCCAGTTTTTCAAATCGATCTTCTTGTGGGCAATGTTCCAGTCGCCCGCGATCACGTAATCGCGCCCGCTGGCCTGCAGTTCCTGCAGGTAAGGCATGAAGACATCCATGAAGCGAAACTTGGACTGCTGGCGCTCCTCGCTCGAGGAACCAGACGGCACGTACAGAGAAATAATGCTGAGCTGCCCGAATCGCATTTCGAGATAGCGCCCCTCGTTGTCGAACTCAGGCACACCGAAACCGCGCCTGACTTCGTCCGGTTCCCGCCGGCTGTAAAGCGCGACACCACTGTAGCCTTTGCGCTCGGCATCCTCGTATTCACAGACCCAGCCGCGCGGAAAATATAGCCGGTCCTGCAACTGGGCAACTTGCGCCTTGGTTTCCTGGATACAGACGACATCAGCGCGCTGCCGCGGCAGCCAGCTGAACAGGCCTTTGCGACCGGCCGCACGAATACCGTTCGCATTCAGAGTGATGATGCGCATCGCGAAAAACTGGAACCCAGCCGGCCGAAAAACGACTGTGCGATACTATAGAACCCGCCTCCGCCAGTCATTCATGAAAGCTTACAAGACCGGTTTCATCGAACTTGCCCTCGAACTCGGCGTCCTGCGCTTTGGCGAGTTCACTCTGAAATCGGGTCGGGTCAGTCCCTATTTTTTCAATGCCGGCCTGTTCAATACCGGCCAGGCCGCAGCCAGTCTCGGCAAGTACTACGCGGCGGCCGTGCAGGACTCCGACATTGAATTCGACATGCTGTTCGGCCCCGCCTACAAGGGCATCCCGCTGGTTGCATTGACCGCCGCCGCGCTGGCGGAACAGCACGGTCGCAATCTGCCGTTCTGCTTCAATCGCAAAGAGTCAAAGGACCATGGCGAGGGCGGCAGTATCGTCGGCGCGCCGCTGCACGGCCGCGTGCTGGTGCTGGACGATGTGATCACGGCGGGAACGGCTATTCGCGAGGGCGTCGAGATCATCCGCGCCGGCGGCGCCACACCGGCCGGCGTCGTCATTGCCCTCGACCGCCAGGAACGCGGAGTTGGCTCGCAATCGGCCGTGGATGAGGTGCGCGACACGTTTGCGATGCCCGTTGCGAGTATTATCGGGATGGAAGATTTGATCGAGCATCTTGAGGCAGGTGCGGCGCACAGGGAGTTTCTAGACGCAATGCGGCAATACCGGGCCGAGTATGGTGTCTAGAGGAACTGGTTCACAGTTCACCTGCGCGCTCGAATGTCATAATGTTTTGGCGGATTGTGCGGATGTTGTTGGGAGCCTTGGCGAATGAACGCTGAGCGACTGGGCTGGATTATCGTTGTCACTGCCACCCTGGTGGCGCTGCAGGCGATGGCAGCCGATAAGTCCGGGAAAGTCTATCGCTGGACCGACAGGAACGGCGTCGTGCACTACGGCGACCGCGTTCCGCCCGAGCATATTTCCCAAGATCGCGAGATCCTGAACGAACACGGCATACCGGTCGCCCGCGAGGAAGGCGAGAGGACCGAGGCCGAACGCGCGGCCGAAGCCGAGGCCGCAGCGCTTGAAGCCGAAATTGCGCGGGTCAAGGCCGAGGCCGACGAGCGCGACGGCATCCTGCTGAACACCTATTTGTCGGTGCGCGAAATCGAGTCCCTGCGCAATCAGCGCACCGAAATGATCGACAGCCAGATCAAGCTGACCGAGCTGTACCTCGAAAGCCTGCACATCAAGCTGAGCAAACTGCAGAAGGATGCGTCACGCTTCCGGCCGTACAGCTCCGATCCGAACGCGCCGCCGATCCACCACAATCTCGCCAGGGAATTGTCCGACACCCTGGACTCGATCATCCTTTACGAGCAGAACCTCGAAGATGCCCGCATGCGCAAGAATGCGGTAGTCCAGAAGTTCGCGGCGGACATCGACCGCTTCAAGGAACTAAAGGGACTGCCGTAGCGCGTCAGCGGCCGGTGCTCCCAAACCCGCCAGCACCCCTGTCACTGGCCGTGAATTCCTCCACTACCTCGAATTGTGCCTGGACCACTGGCACGAACACCATCTGGGCGATGCGTTCACCCGGTTGGATAACGAATGACCTGTGGCCGCGGTTCCAGCACGACACGAAGACTTGTCCCTGGTAGTCCGAGTCGATCAATCCGACCAGGTTGCCGAGCACGATGCCATGCTTGTGACCAAGCCCCGAGCGCGGCAGCAGGGTTGCGGCCAGGCCCGGATCTTCCATGTGAATCGCGATCCCGGAAGGAATCAATTCCGTCTGGCCCGGCTCGAGAGTCACCGGACCATCGAGGCAGGCGCGCAGATCGATGCCGGCGGAACCGCTGGTCGCGTACTCCGGCAGCGGGAACTCACCGCCGATGCGATCATCGAGAATCTTCAGCTGGACGCTGCGCAGGGACATCGAGCAGCGATCCTCAGGATGCTGAAGGTTGCCGCAATGGCGTCGGTGCGTTGATCGCAGCGCGATACCGCGCGGCGATGATAGCGACCAGCTCGGTCGCGAGGTCCGACTTGCGCATACTCGGTATCGCCTCCTCACCACCATCCCAGATCACCAGCGCACTGTTGTCTTCGCAGTCGAAGCCGAGATTCTCACCCACGAGGTTGGCCACGATCATGTCGAGGTCCTTCGCCAGCAGCTTCGCGCGGGCGTGCTCCTCCAGTTTCTCGGTCTCGGCGGCAAAACCTACCGTGAACGGTCCGCCCGCCTGCGCCGCGATGGTCGCGAGCACATCCTGCGACCGGATCATGTCCAGCTGCAGCGTGTCGCTGCGTTTCTTGATCTTCTGCGGCCGAACCGCGGCCGGTCGATAGTCCGAGATTGCTGCTGCCCCGATATAGATGTTGGCCTGGGCCGCCTGGTTCAGCGCCTCGGTGCACATCTCGGCCGCTGTTTCGACATCGATCCGCCGCACGCCCGGCGGTGTCGGCAGATTCACTGGCCCCGCAACCAGGGTCACATTCGCGCCGGCAGCAGCCGCTGCCCTCGCAATGGCGAAGCCCATCTTGCCGGAGCTGCGATTACTGACAAAGCGCACGGGATCGATGGGCTCGCGAGTCGGGCCCGCGGTGACGAGGACATTCAGGTTCGCCAGCACGTTCCTGTCGACCGCCTCGGCACCGAGCACGGCGGCAACAATGTCCGCCGGCTCGACCATCCGACCGGGACCGGTATCGCCGCAGGCCTGGCTGCCGTCGTCCGGACCGATAAAGGAGACGCCGCGATCGAGCAAAGTTTGCCGATTGGCCTGCGTGGCCGCATGCCGCCACATCGCCTGGTTCATTGCCGGCGCGAGGAACAGTGGCGCATCACTCGCCAGGCACAGGGTGGTCAACAAGCTGCCTGCGGATCCGGCTGCAAGCTCGGCCATGACATTGGCTGTCGCCGGCGCGATCACGATAGCGTCGGCCCAGCGCGCCAGCTCGATGTGGCTCATGGCTGCTTCGGCCTGTTCATCCCAGAGATCGCCGCGAACCGGTTCACCGGACACCGCCTGGAACACCACGGGTGAGACCAGCCGCGCGGCGCTGGGCGTGACCACTACCCGGACCTCGGCGCCCTGCTCAAGCAGGCGCCGCACAAGATCGGGGCTTTTGTACGCCGCAATACCACCGGTTACCCCGAGCAGCACGCGACGCGGGCGGTCAGTAGTCATCGCACAGGCACCAAATAATCACGTTTAGGTTACAAGAAAAGCCACTGCCGGTCGCCGCGTTTTGTCGCCATTGGGACCGGATTCACGACTTGGGGCCGGTTCGGTCCGTGGCCAGAATGGGCCATGCAAAGCGGCTCGATCAAGACCTGGCCACGAGCGGAGCGGCCCCGCGAGCGATTGGCACATGGCGGGCCGGCGCAACTCTCGGATGCCGAGGTACTGGCCATCATGCTGGGTCGCGGTGGCCACGGCATGACCGCGCTGGACCTGTCACGCCATCTACTGACCCGATTTGGCGGGGTGCGCGGGGTGCTGAATGCCAGTGGCCCCGAGCTGGAGTCCGTGCACGGCGTCGGTCCCGGTCGGGCCGCGTTGATTCAGGCAGCACGGGAATGCTGTATTCGCTACCTACAGGAGAAGCTCGCGCCTGGTCAGACCATGGGCTCCCCAGGCGACAGCCGCGATTTTTTGCTGGCGCGACTGCGTGACCGACCGCACGAGGTCTTTTGCTGCCTGTTCCTGGACAACCGGCATCGGGTGCTGGCCTTCGATGAACTCTTTCGAGGCACGATCGACAACACGACCGTGTATCCGCGCGAGGTCGTCAAGCAGGCGCTGGCGCGCAACGCGGCGGCGGCTATCCTTGCGCACAATCATCCTTCCGGGGTCGCCGAGCCAAGCGATGCAGATCAGCTGATTACCCGGCGGATCCGTGATGCGCTCGACCTGGTGGATATCCGGCTGCTGGACCACTTCATTATTGGCGACGGCAGTTGCGTGTCGCTGGCCAGTCGCGGGCTGCTGTAGGTTGTTGGGGACATTCTGTCTGCAGAATGTCCCCGGTTGCCTATGATCCGCCAGACTGGTATAAATGCGCCCCTTTCGCCGCCGATGAATGGCGGCAAGCCACTGAATTTTAAGAGGTTCACGATGTCCCGCGTCTGTCAGGTGACTGGTAAACGGCCCGCGAGCGGCAACAACGTGTCACACGCCAACAACAAGACCCGGCGCCGGTTCTTGCCGAACCTGCACACCCACCGGTTCTGGCTCGAGAAAGAGCAGCGCTACGTGAAGCTGCGGGTGTCGACCAAGGGCCTGCGCATCATTGACAAGCGCGGCATCGACGCGGTGGTTAACGAATTGCGCGCCAAGGGCGTGAAAGTCTGAACCCGGACGAGCTGCCAGGAGAAAGCTGATGGCCAAAGGCGTTCGCGAAAAAATCAAACTGGTGTCGACCGCCGATACCGGTCACTTTTACACCACGACCAAGAACAAGAAGCTGCACCCGGAGAAAATGGAAGTTAAGAAATTTGATCCGAAGGTGCGCAAGCACGTCCTCTACAAGGAAGCAAAGATCAAGTAAGCCGCCGCGTTCACGCGGGCCGCGCCGGCGATAATTCGCCTTGCTCCCATTCAAAAGTCGCTGCGGCGAGTTCTCGCCACCACGGCCCGCACGATCGGCGGGCTGCTGAGTCCCTTAGGCTGGTTGTGGGATGTAGCCGCGCAGGTTGGCGGAGAATTCCTGCAACGCCTTGATACCACTGGCTTCGGCCCGGTTACACCACTCGCGCAGCTGGCGCACCAGTTTGTCGTTGCTGACGTTAGCCTGTTCCCACACTGCCTGTAGCTGCTGCCGGTATTCATGCACCGTACGCAGCGCGGCGTTTTGCTCCAGCAGTCGGGCGAGTTTCGCGCGGGCCTTGTCGTCGAGCAGCTGTGGCCGCCGGATCAGCAACTTGCGGGCGCGCCGCAGCAGTTCGTGATTCTCGGCATTGCGCAACTCACGGCGCAGCACCGGCAACATGACCTGGCGGGAGTAGTCACGCAGCACGTGCATCCGGTTCTGCAAGACCGCGCTGACCGTCTCGATGTCCACACTCCGCGGCTCATCGGCGAAATGCGGTTGCGGTGCAACGCGCCGTACTTTGCACAGCCCGACACTCTTCAACACGCTGATATACAGCCAGCCGATATCGAACTCCCAAGCGCGCATCGAAAACTTGGCGGACGTCGGAAACGCGTGGTGATTGTTGTGTAGCTCTTCACCTCCGACGAAAAGTCCCCACGGGACCAGGTTGGTCGACGCATCATCGGATTCGAAGTTGCGATAACCCTTGGCATGTCCGAGGCCATTGATTACGCCGGCAGCGAAAAACGGCATAGTCAGCATCTGCACCGCCCAGATCGTGATGCCCGCCACACCGAACAGCAACAAATCTATGACCGCCATGATGGCCAGCCCCGCGACACTGGAGCGACCGTAGATGTTGCGCTCGACCCAGTCGTCCGGGCAGCCGCGGCCGTATTTCTCCAGGGTCTCACTCTTGGCCGCTTCGACGCGGTACAGTTCAGCCCCTTCCCAAAGCACCTTTTGCAGGCCAAAGACGACAGGACTATGCGGGTCGCCTTCGCGTTCGCACAGCGCATGATGTTTGCGATGCACGGCAACCCATTCGCGGGTTTCCATGCCGGATGTCAGCCAGATCCACAGGCGGAAAAAGTGCCGGAGGGCCGGGTGCAGGTCGATGGCGCGATGCGCCTGATCTCGGTGCAGGTAGAGCGTGACGGCCATCATGGAGACCTGGACCATCACGAAGGTGACCGCGACCAGGCCCCACAAGGGCAGATCGAGCAGTCCAAACAGGTAGTCCGACATCAGACGAAAAACTCCTTGAAACGCAAAGCGCGCGCCACTATAGCTGAAGCGCACCGGGGCCTCCAACGACATAATCCGCTCATTGAGAGGCAGTTCCGGAACCCGTTCTCATTCCGGAACATCGGCGCCCGAACCGGTCTTTTTTGAGCGATGCAGCATGCCTGAGCTACCTGAAGTTGAGATCACGCGGCGGGGCATCGAGCCCGTGCTCCGGGGCCAGCGAATCAAGCAGCTGGCCGTGCGCAGCCGCAAACTGCGCTGGCCGATCCCGCGGGGACTGGAGCAACGGCTGCATGGCGCCACGGTTGCTGCGGTCGATCGCCGGGCCAAATATCTGTTGTTGCGCACGGACCAGGGCACGGCCCTGATACACCTTGGTATGACCGGCGGCCTGCGGCTGGTTGCGGACCGAAAAGCACCGAACAAGCACGATCATTACGACATCGTGCTGGAAAATGGCTCGATCGTGCGATTTAACGACACCCGGCGCTTCGGCAGCCTGCTGTGGGCCGGCGACCGGCCCGAACGCCACCGCCTGCTGCGTGACCTGGGGCCGGAACCGCTGGGCCCGGGCTTCACCGGAGATTACCTGCGCCGGGTCAGCCGCGGCCGGCGCGTCGCGATCAAGCAGTTACTGATGAATGCACACATCGTGGTCGGAGTCGGCAACATCTACGCCAGCGAAGCCCTGTTCCGGGCCGGCATCAATCCAAAACGCGCAGCCGGCCGGATCTCCCTGCCGCGCATGGAGCGCCTGACCGATACGGTGCGTGAAGTATTGCGGGACTCCCTGCGTTCCGGTGGCACCACGCTGCGCGATTTCTACGGGGGCGATGGCCGGCCCGGCTATTTCGTCCGCGAGCTGCGGGTTTACGACCGGGCCGACTTACCGTGCCTGGTATGCAGCGAGCCGATCCGCCACATCGTGCAGGGGCAGCGCTCCACCTACTACTGCAAGGGCTGCCAGACCTGAAGCTGCTGCGTTCAGTAAACCCGACCTTCGCCAAGTCCGCGAGGATCGGACGCGGCTTCCACCACGTTACCGTCGAAGTCCCAGGTCACGACATTCATGTTGCCAAATGCGCGACGGCTCTCGCGCAGCTGATGACCGCGTTCCGTCAGGCCCGGGATTTCCTCGTCCGTGAACGCGCCCGGCTCGTAGTTCACACGATCGGGATAGAACTGGTGATGGAATCTCTTTAGCGCCACCATGTCCGCGGCGCTGGCACCCTCGTACCACGCCAGGGAGCTGCGCAACACCATGGTGATAATGCGGCTGCCGCCCGGCGTGCCGAGTATCGCAATGCCGCGGTCCGATTCAAGAAATGTCGGCGACATGCTGGAAAGCGGTCGCTTGCCAGGCGCGACCGCATTCGCGAATCCGCCCAGCAAATCAAAACCATTGGGAACGCCCGGCGCGATCGCAAAATCGTCCATTTCATTATTCAGAATCACGCCGGTTCCTGGCGGCATGAAGCCGGCACCGAACCAGCCGTTGATTGTCTGCGTCACCGCGACGCGATTACCGTCCGCATCGAGCACCGAAAAATGCGTCGTTTGCCTGGCTTCCGCGCCGGCCGGCCAGATACCCGGCAGGCTCACCGATGCCGTTGCTTTGTCGAGCCGAATACTCGCCCGCTGGCCGGCCGCGTAGTGCGGATGCATCAGCCGATCCCCGGGAACAGAAACGAAGTCCGGATCGCCGAGGTACAGCGCCCGGTCACGATACGCGCGCCGCATGGCCTCAACCAGGACGTGCTTGCGGGTCGCACCATCCAGCCGTGCGATGTCGTAGCCGGCAAGGATGTTGAGCATGTTGGCGATCGCTATGCCGCCGGACGACGGGGGTGGCGCGCTGATGATGCGCATATCGCGATAAGTTGCACGAACCGGCTCGCGCTCCACGACTTTGTATTGCTCGAGATCCGCGAGCGTCCAGATTCCGCCCGCCGCCCGCGTGCCTTCCACCAGCAGGCGCGCCGTTTCACCACGGTAGAAGCCATCCACGCCGTCCGCTGCGAATCGGCGCAGCGTCGTCGCCAGGTCCGGTTGACGCACCAGGTCCGATTCCTCGAGCATTTCGTCGCCGGGATAGAACACGTCCCCGAACGCGGGCCACGCCTCGGCGGTGCGACGGCGCATGCGCAAGCCCAGCAGGGTACGCACTGATGGCGTGTACCCATTCTCGGCCAGGCGGATCGCAGGCTCCAGGTTCTGCGCCAGCGACAATTTGCCGTAGCGGTCCGTCACGTGCGCGAGTCCTGCCGGGTGACCCGGGATACCGGCTGCCAGGGGGCCGTTCAGCGACGCCCGCGTGTTCGCGTTACCGTCCTCGTCCAGGTACATGTCGCGGGTGGCGGCGGCGGGCGCGATTTCTCTCGCATCCACGAATACGTAACGGTCTTCGGCCGCAATGTAGAGCAAAAAGAAACTGCCGCCACCCATGCCGGACGATTGCGGCTCGACCACGCCGAGCGCTGCAGACACGGCCACGGCCGCGTCAAAGGCATTGCCGCCGGCCTGCAACACCTCGTACCCGGCCGCGGTGGCCCGCGGATCCGCGCTGGCAATGCCGGCCTTGCCGGGTGCGGCGGCCAGCGCCTGTGCCACCAGCAGCGTCGCAAACGCCAGGATCATGCCGGCACGCATGGCTAGTCCGGAAGTTCTGGTCATGGGATCCTCAGTGATCAGTGGCCGATGTTCAGGGCGCGAAACGTTGGTTCAGCGCGTCCTGCACGACCGGGTGTACAAAGCTGCTGACATCGCCACCCAGCGCGGCAACCTCACGAACCAGCGTTGCCGAGATGAAAGTGTATTCCGCTTCCGGACAAAGAAAGACGGTTTCGACGTCGGATCGCAGGTGGCGGTTCATGCTCGATAACTGGAACTCGTACTCGAAGTCCGACACGGCGCGGAGACCGCGAATAACGACGCTCAGGCCGTGGTCGCGCGCATATTCCACGGTCAGTCCGGTGTAACTGTCGACGCTGACGTTGCCGATATCCGACAGCACCTCGGTGGCCAGTCGCGAGCGTTCTTCCACACTGAATAACGGCTGCTTGTGCGGACTTTCAGCAACGGCCACGACAATATGATCGAACACTTTCGCGGCCCGACGCAGCAGCTCGTGATGACCATTGGTTATCGGGTCAAAGGTCCCCGGATACATTGCTTTGACGGGCATCGACACCCCCCTCTCCCCAGCCGGTCGCCGCAGTGGCCGGCTGGCATGACGCTCAAGAAAACCCGGCCAGCGCGTACCGCACTTTGCCCGCCGTTTTCTGCCGCAGCCATTCCCCTCCGGATGGCAGCTCGGGCAAGTCCTGGTCCCGGCCCGTCTCCAGGTAAACGCGTGCGCCCGGGGCGAGCCAGCCACCGGCCAGCAGTGTACACAAGTTTCCGAGGTCGGCGTTTCCGAACGGCGGATCGAGGAAGATGATATCGAAGGCCGTTGGCGAGCCACCCAGATAGCGATGCGCGTCGGCGACAACGATTTCGGCCGTATCATCGCCCAGCTCATGCACTATCTTGTCCAGGTGCCGCGCGATCCCGGGATCGGTATCGACGAAAGTGACTGTCGCTGCCCCGCGCGACAGCGCCTCGAGGCCGAGCGCCCCGGAACCCGCGAACAAATCAAGACACCGGGCGCCGCGGATTTCCGCCTGCAACCAGTTGAACAGCGTTTCGCGAACCCGGTCGCCGGTGGGCCGCACCGCACTATTGTCCGGAAGCGGAATCCGGCGGCCGCGCCAGCGACCGGCAATAATCCGCAATGATCCGGGGCGCCGGTTTGCTCGTGCCATCGCAGCATTCTGCATGGGGTCGAACCGAGGTTTCTAGCACCACTCGCAGGCCGCCCGGCCCAGCGGCAGAAACCGCGGTTCGACCGCGGATTTTTCCGTTACCATCCGCGCCATGTCGGAGCCGGTAGCAACCAAAAAACCGCGGCGCGGGTTCTTCAAACGGCTGCGCGAGCGGATCAATTCCGGGCGTGGCCTCGGACTCAGCCTGCGTTTCGCAGGCCGCAAGCTCGATGCCGAACTGGCGGAGGAACTCGAAACCGAACTCCTCGCGGCCGACGTTGGACTGGAAGCGACAGATCGCATTCTCGAGGCGCTGCGAAAGAAGCTGGGCGGACGGGCGATAGAAAAGGACGAGATGGTTACCGACGCGATGCGCGACGCGCTGGTCGAGTTATTGCGCCCGCGAGCCCGGCCACTGGTCATTCCGCCTGACATCAGGCCTTTCGTGATTCTCGTCGTAGGGGTCAACGGCTCCGGCAAGACCACAACCATTGGCAAGTTGGCGCGCTTGCTGAGGGACGAAGGCCACTCGGTGATGCTGGCCGCGGGCGACACATACCGCGCGGCTGCGACCGAGCAACTGCAGGCCTGGGGCGAGCGCAATGACGTCCCGGTCGTTGCCCAGCATCCTGGGGCGGACCCTGCCGCAGTCATCTACGATGCTATCGCTGCCGCCCGTGCGCGCAACATCGACGTCCTGATCGCCGATACGGCCGGGCGTTTACAGAACAAAGCGGGACTCATGGCGGAACTGGAAAAGGTCGTGCGGGTTGCGGCCCGACTCGATGAGCAGGCGCCGCACGAACGAATGCTGGTGCTTGATGCCAGCCTTGGCCAGAATGCGGTCAACCAGGCGCTCGAGTTCAATGATGTCGTCAAACTGACCGGTATCACGATGACCAAGCTCGACGGCGGCGGGAAGGGAGGTGTCCTGCTGTCACTCGCCGAACGGCTGGACGTGCCATTTCGTTTCGTCGGTGTCGGGGAGGGCATCGAGGATATGGATGTATTCGATGCGGAGCAGTTCGCCGCGGCTCTGGTAGGCAACGGCCAGGGTTGAAATCATGATGATCAGCTTCGAGTCGGTAACCAAGCGTTACGCCGGCGGCCGCGACGGCCTGAGCGAAGTGTCACTGCTGATCGAAAGCGGCGAACTCGCTTTCATTACCGGGCATTCCGGCGCTGGCAAAAGCACACTGCTGAAACTGATCGGCCTGATCGAACGCCCGACCCGGGGCCAGGTGCTGATGGATGGGCGCAACATCGGCCGCCTGCCAAGGCGCGCCATTCCGGCGCACCGGCGCAAGATTGGCATGGTCTTCCAGGATCACAAGCTGTTGCCGGACCGCTCCATCTTCGACAACGTCTCGCTGCCGCTGATTATTGCCGGCATGTCGCGACGGGATATCGAAAAGCGGGTGCGCGCCGCGCTCGACCAGGTCAGTCTGCTCGGTCGGGAAGCCCATCGCCCGGAGATGCTGTCGACCGGCGAGCAGCAACGCGTCGGCATCGCGCGCGCGGTCGTCAGCCGGCCAAAGCTGCTGATTGCTGACGAACCGACCGGGAATCTCGATCCGGCACTGTCGCTGGAAATCATGCTGTTGTTTCGACGGTTGAATGAAGTCGGCGTTACCACGCTGATCGCGACCCACGACATCGGGTTGCTCGATCAACTGGGCGGTCGGCGGCTGATGCTGGACCAGGGTCGCCTGGCCGCGGACTTGCAGGCGCATTAGCGATGGGGAATTTCCTGATTCGCCACGCCCAGTCGTGTATTGCCGCGCTTGGCAAGTTGTGTCGCCATCCAATTGGCAGCGTGCTCACGATCGCGGTAATCGGCATCGCGCTGGCGCTGCCCGCCGGGCTCAGTGTCGTTGTGCGCAACGGCGAAGCAATAGCGGGCAACTGGGAGACCGCGCGGGATTTTTCCGTCTATCTGAAACCGGGTGTGTCGCTGGCAAGCGCGGAGAAACTTCGCGACGAGCTGGCACAAACCGCCGGCATTGCGAAAGTGGAATTGATCTCGGCCGACACTGCGCTGAGTCAATTTCAAGCCACGCCGACTTACGATGCGGTGCTTGCCGTGCTCGACGACAACCCGCTGCCACATACTCTCGTCCTGCGACCGGAGGAGGCCGCGACGACCGAGGCAATGACCGCTATCGCCGATGAGCTGGCGGAGCGAGCGGACGTCGACCTGGTACAACTCGATACCGAATGGGTCGCGCGTCTGAATGCCATTCTGGATGTCGCGCGACGCAGCATCTGGATTGCCGCGGTGCTGCTCGTTGGCGCTGTGATCGTGATCGTCGGCAATACCATTCGACTCGATATCCAGCACCAGCGGGCAGAAATTGAAGTGGCCAAGTTGTTGGGTGCCACCGACGCTTTCGTGCGGCGACCGTTTTTGTACACAGGCTTCTGGTACGGCCTGGTCGGCAGCCTGATCGCACTGGCGGTGCTGGCCCTCAGCCTGCTGTTGCTGAGCGATCCGGTGGCGCGTCTCAGTGCACTCTATGGCGGCGGCTTCCAGCCGCTCGGGCTGGACCGGGACAGCGCTTTCACTGTACTTGGCGGGGGCCTGCTGGCCGGCCTGGGCGGCGCCTGGTCCGCCGTGGCCCGACACCTGGCGGACATCCAGCCGACTGTATAACCTGCTGTTTTAAAGAGATATTCTTGCCTGCCTGGGCCGGAACTTACCCGGCGTTTAGCACTCTAACGACGCGAGTGCTAAAATTGGCCGCAGAGAGGAGTACGCCTGATGACCACCGCCCTTGCCGCACCGCAACGCGACCTGATCCTTGCCGGACCAGTCGGCAGCCTGGATAGCTATATCCAGGCCGTTAACGCAGTGCCGGTGCTCAGCGCGGAGGAAGAGCAACAGCTGGCGCGTCGGTTCCGCGATGAGCAGGACCTCGAGGCAGCCCGCCAGCTCGTGCTGTCACAGCTGCGATTCGTCGTGCACATTGCGCGCGGCTACCTCGGCTACGGACTGCCCCTGGGTGATCTCATCCAGGAGGGCAACATTGGCCTCATGAAGGCGGTCAAGCGATTCGATCCGGAGATGAACGTTCGGCTCGTATCATTTGCCGTACACTGGATTCGGGCCGAGATTCACGAATTCGTGCTGCGCAACTGGCGCCTGGTCAAGGTTGCAACGACGAAGGCGCAGCGCAAACTGTTTTTCAACCTGCGCAAGGCCAAGAAACACCTGGGTTGGCTATCACAGGAAGAAACCGAAGCGGTTGCAAAAGACCTCGGCGTATCGGCCCGGGAAGTGACGGAAATGGAGCAGAGACTATCTGCGCATGACCTCGCTTTCGATCCCGCGCCCGATGCCGATGACGAGGAAGCCTTCGCGCCGGCGCATTTTCTCCCGAATCCCGATCCGGATCCCGCCACCTCCGTCGAAGCCGACGACTGGCACGATCAGGCCAGTGAGCGACTCGCTGCCGCAATGACGCAACTCGACGAACGCAGCCGCGAGATACTGGCGGCGCGCTGGTTGGCCGAAAAGAAGACGACGCTACAGGTGCTCGCCGATCGTTACGGGGTCTCGGCAGAACGCATCCGCCAGCTCGAAAGCCAGGCAATCCGCAAACTTCGCAGCAAACTCGCGGTTTAAGCTGGCGACGTCAGCGGTACGATCGTAATCTCGACGCGCCGGTTCAGGCTGCGACCTTCACTGGAATCATTGGTGGCGATCGGCCGGGTTTCGCCGGCGCCAACCGGAATGAAGCGGTCACCCCGCACTTCGCGCGAGATAAAGTAGGACACCACGCTGTTCGCGCGTCTTTCCGACAATAACTGATTGTAATCGTGCGATCCGGTGCTATCAGTGTGCCCGGCGACCTCGATGAAGGTCTTCTCGAATTCGTTCAATACGAGCGCAACGGAATCGAGCACCGGATAGAAGTCCGCGCTGATATCCGCGTTATCGACCGCGAATGTGACGTTACCGGGCATATTCAACGTGATGTTGTCGCCGATACGCGTAACGCTGACCCCGGTACCTTCGAGGCGCTTACGCAATTTCAATTCCTGCTGGTCGGTATAGTAACCAACGGCACCACCACCCAGTGCACCGATACCGGCGCCGATCAGTGCGTTCTTCTTTCGCTCGGATGAATCATCACCCGTAATCAGGCCGACCACCGCACCACCGGCTGCACCGATCAGCGCACCCTTGGTGACATTGCTGGTCTTCTCTTCCTGGGTATACGGGTCGAACGTGGTACAGGAACTCACCACGAAAGCAACCAAACCAACGAGACTAAGCCTCTTACTGACCACGCGAATATCCATTTCCGCATCACTCCCGATTGCGCGCACAACTCAAGCGGGCGCTTTATCGCATAAGCTCACAATCGATACAACGTTTTGATCCGCAGAACGTTGACCGGTCACTTTATCCATATTTGTCAGCATGTTACGTGGCCATTCTGGTCAAATCGCAGGCGCCCCGATGAGCCGGTCCCGCTTGACTTGCAGATGTCCGAGCGATTCTCATGCCTGTTCGTTCCAGACTGGTGCCGTGACGTCGGTAGTGCAAAGAACGTGGACCCCGTAGAGAAACTGCGATTGGCTTATCGTGGGTGGCGTTATGCCTGGCGCACGGAGCGGCAGGAAATCGCGTTGGTCAGGCGCCTGATTCGTCCAGGCGACTGTGCCATCGACGTGGGTGCGCACAAGGCCGCGTTCACTTACTGGATGGCTAAACGCGCCGGCAAAGCGGGGCTGGTTTTGGCTTTTGAACCGATTCCGGAACTGGCCAACTACCTGCGCAGTTACGCGGGCAGTTTTTCCGACGGGCGGCTGCGCGTCTATGAGCTGGGCCTGTCGAGTGAGCCCGGTACCGCGACATTGCATTTCCCGAGAAACAACCTCGGCGGCGCATCCATCGAAATCACTGATGATGTCATGCGGCCGCCGATAGATATCACGGTGACCACCCTGGACGGGTGTTTGTCGGAGCTCGATCAGGCCCGACCCGTGACCTTCATCAAGTGCGACGTGGAGCAACATGAACTGGCCGTGTTCCAGGGTGCGAACGTCACGCTGACAACGCACAAGCCCGTCGTGTTGTTCGAATCCGGAAATCTCGCAACGGGCGCCAGTGCCTATCGCCCCGTCTTCGATCTGCTCGAATCGGCCGGCTATTCGGGTTACTTCTTTGGCGAAAGCTCATTGATCCCGGTCGACGAATTCAGTCCCGAGCGATATCCGGTGCGCGAGGATTCCGCGCAAAACTATGTGTTCGTGCACCCCGAGCGCATGCAGCAGGATGCACGCTGCGCCGCTACTTTCCGGATTGCCGCCTGAATGAGCATCATTGGTCATTGGCTCGCGGAATACGCGAAAGATCACCAGCATCCTGTCAATCAGACGTTGCACAAGATCTGCGTGCCGTTGATCGTACTCAGTCTGATCGGGTTGATGTGGTCGATCCCGGTGCCAGCGGAATTCACGGAAATATCGCCCGCCCTGAACTGGGCAACAGCGTTTCTGTTTGCGTCCATGGTCTACTACCTGATCATGTCCATACCGCTAGCCATCGGGATGATTCCGCTGGTCCTGCTCGTAGTCGTGATCGTGAACTGGATGGACAGTTTGTCATGGCCGCTTTGGGCAAGCTCGCTGGTGATCTTTGTGCTGGCCTGGGCAGGTCAGTTCATCGGCCATGCCGTGGAAGGCAAACGACCGGCATTCTTCCGGGACCTGCAGTTTCTGATGATCGGGCCGCTCTGGATCCTGGCCGGGGTTTATCGCCGCCTCGGCATTCCCTACTGAGCTGTCGACAGTCTTGAACGAACGCTCCAGCGAGGCTTACGGGCACGGCGCAGTCTGGCGCATTGCCGGGCCGATGATCCTGTCTGCCGTCACCACACCGCTATTGGGGATGGTGGATACCGCGGTCGTCGGCCATCTGCCCGATCCCATCTATCTCGGCGCCGTCGCGGTGGGCGCCACAATCTTCACGACGGTGTTCATGGGCCTGAATTTCCTGCGCATGGGCACGACCGGAATCACCGCGCAGACTTACGGCGCCGGCGACCCGGAGGCGATCCGGGCATCTCTCGGGCAGGCCGCGATTACCGCCGGGTGTCTGGCAGCAATCATCCTCGTGCTGCAACAACCGCTACTGGTGCTGGCAATGCAGCTGCTCGCGCCCAGCCCGGAAGTGGCGGCGCTGACCGGCGATTACTTTCGCATCCGGGTCTGGAGCGCACCGGCATCGCTGCTGAATTTCGTGCTTATGGGCTGGCTGCTCGGTATGCAGAACGCCCGCGGCGTTCTCGTGATGACGCTCACGATCAACAGCGCCAATATTCTGCTGGACCTGTGGTTCGTGCTCGGGCTCGGGCTCGACGTCCGAGGCGTCGCGGCTGCTACCCTGCTGGCCGAACTTTTCGGCACGTGCGTCGGCGTGGTGTTCGTGCGCGCAGAACTCGCCAACTGGCCCGGCCAATGGTCCGGTGCCGCGCTGGCCCAGCTCCGTCGCTACCGACGCCTGTTCGATGTCAATGCGAACCTGTTCCTGCGAACCATGGCGCTGATGTTCGTTTTTGCCTTCATCACGGCCCGCGGTGCGCGCTTGGGCGACGTCGTCCTCGCGGCCAATGCCGTGCTGATGAATTTCCAGTTCCTTTTGTCCTATGCGTTGGACGGTATTGCTCACGCCGCCGAAGCACTGGTCGGCAAGGCGGTCGGCGCGCGCAACCGCGACGGCATGTTGCTTGCCGTGCGACGCACGTTCAGCTGGTCGCTGCTGTTCGCCGGCTTGTTCACGCTCGGTTTTTTTGTCGCCGGCGGCCTGTTGATCGATGCACTGACCGGCATTGATGCGGTCCGGGATACGGCGCGCGAATACTTGCCCTGGCTGATCGTGTCGCCGCTGATCTCGTTCTGGAGCTTCCTCTACGACGGCGTTTACGTCGGCGCAACCCGGTCTCGTGAAATGATGGTCATCATGGTCGGTGCCGCGCTGCTGCTCTTTCTGCCAGCCTGGTACGTGGCCGATGCCGCCGGCCTGGGCAATCACGCACTGTGGCTGGCTTTCACGTTATTCATGGCCGGCCGTGCGCTCGGCATGCATGCCTGGTGGCGACGCATCGTCGGGGCCAATTTCTATTTTCCGGAGGGAACTCGCCCATGATCGAACCGCGGAATCCATGGCGGACACTGGCCATTCGCGAGGTATTCGACAACCCGTGGATCCGGGTCACCGCCGAAGATGTGCTCAAGCCGTCGGGCAACCCTGCCATTTACGGCAAGGTCAGCTTCAAGAACATCGCCTGCGGCATCATCCCGCTGGCTGAAAATGGCGATACATGGCTGGTCGGCCAGCACCGCTACACGCTGGATCTTTACTCCTGGGAGATCCCGATGGGCGGCGTGCCGCGCGACGAGGACACCCTGATCGGGGCCCGGCGGGAACTGCGCGAGGAAACGGGCCTCAGCGCCCGGCGCTGGAGCCATGTGCTGACCTGTCATTTGAGCAATTCCATAACCGACGAAGTCGGCGAGGTATACCTTGCCGAGGACCTCAGTCAGGGCGACCCGGACTTCGACGATAGCGAAGAACTGCAGATTCGGCGGCTGCCGTTTCGTGAGGCACTGGACATGGCCATGAACGGCGACATTTCCGACGTGTTGAGCGTGGCCGGCCTGCTGAAGCTTGCAACCCTGCGGCCGCAGCTCATGTCGGCGTAGATTTATTTGCGTCGAATTTGCGCCGCGTCAGTATAATCGCCGGCATCATGACGACCACTGCAGTACTCATACCGGGCGATGGCATCGGACCGGAAATTACCGCCGCGACGTTGCGCGTGCTCGATGCAGCCGACGCAAACATCGACTGGGTCGAACGCCAGGCGGGCGTTGCCGCGATGGACGCAGGCGATGACGTCTTGCCGCAAAGTACGCTCGACGCGATTGACGAGCACAAAGTTGCGCTAAAAGGGCCATGCACGACGCCGGTCGGCAAAGGCTTTCAGTCGGTCAATGTGCAGCTGCGCAAGGCCTTTGATCTCTATGCCGCCGTCCGCCCGGTACGCAACATGCCAGGCGTCGAAACGCCGTTCAGCAACGTCGACATCGTGGTGGTGCGGGAAAACACCGAGAGCCTCTATAGCGGCGTGGAAAACGAGATCACGCCCGGTGTCGTCATGAGTATGAAAGTGGCGACTTTGAAGGGATGCACCCGGGTTGCCCGCTGGGCCTTCAATTACGCGAAGCAGCGCAACCGCCGCAAGGTCACGGTGTTTCACAAAGCCAATATCATGAAACTCACGGACGGCATGTTCCTGGATTGCGCCGGTAAGGTTCACGAGCAGGAACACAGCGACGTCGATTACGACACCATGATCATCGATGCCGCCTGCATGCGCCTGGTGCAGGATCCGAGCCGTTTCGACGTATTGTTGCTCGAGAATCTCTACGGCGACGTAGTCAGTGATTTGTGCGCGGGCCTGGTTGGTGGGCTTGGCGTGATTCCCGGGGCAAATTTCGGCGACGACGGCGCCATCTTCGAGGCCGTGCACGGCTCGGCGCCGGACATTGCCGGCCAGAATCTCGCCAACCCGCTCGCGCTGCTGATGTCCGCCGTGATGATGCTCAACTACCTGGCCGACCGGGACGGGAACGACGCCCACCGGCAGTCCGCCGAACGTATCAAGAAAGCCTACGATGAGGCGCTGACGAACGGGCAGAAGACGCGCGATCTGGGCGGTTCGCTGAATACCGACGAATTCGCCGACGTGGTGATACAGAATTTGTAGTTAGTGCACAGCAGCCCGCGACTCGACGCTCTGCAAATGGGTCGCGAGAAATTCGCCAATACGGTCGAGCATGTCGACACGGTATTCATTCCGCCAGATACCATGCTCCGCGTCATCGTAGATCACAAGGGTGGTTTTCTTACCTGCCTTTCTCAGCGCCTTGTGCAATTTCTTGCTGTGCTGGACATCAACATTGACGTCCTCGTCGCCATGAAACAGTAGAACCGGGACGCTTATTTCGCCCGCGCGCTTCAATGGCGAACCGTGACGCAGAACCTCTTCGTCGTCGCCAATCATTTCGCGTACGAGCTTCCGATTAACGAAATAGCGAGCATCCTGAATCAATTCTCCGGGGTCGGTTACGCCGGCGATGCTGACCACGCAGCGATAAAGCTCTCGCTCCTCAATCGCACTCATCAACGCCGCATATCCACCGTAGCTCCAACCAACAACGCAAAGGCGCGACGGATCGATCATCTCTTCGTCGATCAGCGATTGAACACCGTCGGTGATATCACCAATTGCCTGGCGCCAGGCACGAAAACCGCCTTCACCGACCCAGGCATCGCCATAGCCGCCTGACCCGCGAAAATTAACCTGTAACACCGCATAATCGAGCGCCGCGAAGTACTGGACGAGCCAGTCAAATCCCCACTCGTCACGGCTTTCGGGGCCGCCATGAGGCAAAACAACAAGTGGCGGCGCATGGTCCGCATGATCGGCCGGCAGAGTCAGATAACCCGGAACGCGCGTGCCGTCACTTGCCTGAAAGGCGTAAGGCCGCATCGGCGACAGACTGCGCTCCGTCAGTTGCGGATATTTCGGCCACAGTCCCTTGAGCTTGCTGTTATTGATGTCGAAAAGATAGTAACCACCGGGATTCATGTCGCCGCTGACATGCAGGAGGTACACACCGCGATCCCAGCTTTCGTCCACCACCGAAATAGCCTGCCCGGGAAAGGTCGGACGCACACGTGCAATCACGCGCTCAATGTCCTCGTCGAAAAAGTGATAGCGAGAGGCATCCGTGACATATCGGATCGCAACGAGTCGGCGGTACTTGCCAAGCCGGTAGTAACCGCCGAGGTCCACCTCATCGTGAGCGAAAACGAGTCGCTCGTTACCGCTTGGAAGATCTCTGGCGAACAACGACAATCGATTGTTATACGGCTGGAGAACTAGCAGCTCTTGCCGGGTCGCACCGAACCCAATTGGCAGAAACGTATCGTGCCTGTCTTCGATCGGGCGCTCATGTAACAGCTGCCACTTGCGCTCATTGGCCGGCCGGTAATCCCACCGGAGAGTCTTGGGCGAAAGGTACATCCGCACGCGCGGTTCGCCGTGGCCGTCCGTCAGCCACTCGCGAATACCGGCACGCGGCCGAATGACCAGGCCGACCGATCCGTCGTAGATATTCAGCTTGGCAACGCCAGTGCCGTTATTCTCCGGCATCTCCACGAGCACATGGTCGTGGTCATCGGGCATCCAGTCGACGATTTCGTCCTGAAACTGCGCCCGGGTTCGTTGGCGAATCAGGCGATTCTGCAACATCACCTTTGCGTTTTCTCCGTCCGGATCAACCGCAACGAGCCGCGTGGTAACCCAGCGAGTGCGGCCGTCCGTGTCTATCCCGGTGAAACCGCAAAGAAGCCGCTCGTCATTCGCCCAATTGCACCAGCGCAGCTCGAAACGATCCTTCTTGCTGGTGAGGAATGGCTTGTTCGAACCATCCATCGTAACGACGTATCCCGTCGCCATATCTTGCTCTTCGAGCATGTGGAGGAAGGAAATTCGCGATCCGTCCGGTGACAGGCGCGCGCCCCACAGCTCCGGCAGACGACCGAAGGCCACGGCGAGTTCGCCAGGTTCTTCAGCGGCGTGTGCGGCTGCTGAAACGCCCATCAATGCCGAACCAGTCAGCATTAGGGCGACCAATTTGCGCGGGTCGAGGCGCATGCGAAAGTCTCTGCACACCGCTCCGAATGAAGTTCTTTTGGAAAGAATATCCGAAAAGTGGTCCTTTTCGAACTTCATCGCCACCGGCCGGGCCGGGCTGCGGTCCGCGTTAACCGCGCAGGAATTCGGTGATGCGTTGAGCCAGCGTCTCGCGATAATCCGGCGCATCGAAGCGCGGCAACGCTGCAAAGCGTCCATCCACCAGTCGCGGCGCGATTTCCTTCGTGACCGGGCCCAGCGGGTCGTCCTCGGCTGCGACGCATAGCACCGGCTGTTGCACCAACGGCAAACGTTCCTCGGCGAGATAGGCGAACGCAGCCCGATAGGCCAGGTGATAACTGGTCGCAGCTTTCAGTACTTCCACGACCCAATCGTGCAGTGGCTCCGGCGGCGGCAAACCGGCATCGCGCATGTGCTCCGCGTCGCTCGCATACCACGGGAAGAAGATGAACTGGTCGCGACAGAAAAGGAAGGCCTTGATCAGGTGAGTGCCGGTGAGATCCGGGGTGAATGGATGCGCGTATTTCTCGATCAGCTCGCGCCGTTCCTCTGGCGAGAAGACCGTTACACCGTCCTGGACGAGCTTGCCAACCAGCTGCGGTGCACGCAGGGCCAGCTCCGAAGCCAGGCAAGCGCCGGTATGCGTGCCGTAGACATCGGCCCGGTCGATGTCCAGCGCGTAGAGAAACTCCAGGATCGCGTGGCTGTAGTCAGTGATCTCCGGCGCCTCCAGCGGTAACGGCGTGCTGTCACCGTTACCGGGCGTGTCCGGTGAGATGACGGTGAAATCGCGTGCCAGGAGCGCGATCAGCGGCTCGAGCTGTTTGGAGCTGCCGGGTGAAGCGTGCAGCAGAACCAGAACCGGACCCTCGCCAGCGTACCGATAGTGCATCTGGCCAAAGGGCACATCGACGAAAGCTCGCCGGATCAGGGTGTCGTTCGAACTCGGCATGGCTCTCCAGCGCCGGCGGCGTTCTGATCAGCCGACTGCGGTGCCGAGCGTGATCATCGGCGCGGGCAACTGGCTCTCGCCGCGCAAATACTCGTCGATCGCGCGGGCGGCGCCGCGACCTTCGTTGATGCCCCAGACAACCAGCGACTGTCCGCGGCGGCAATCGCCGGCAGCAAATACGCCCGGCACGCTCGTCTGAAAGTCACCATGTTCGGCACGATAGTTGGTTCGCGGATCAAGCTCGACACCCAGCGATTCGGAGACGTTCGTTTCCGGACCCAGGAAACCCATCGCAAGCAGAACCAGGTCGGCCTCCCAGGTTTGCTCGGTGCCGGGAATCTCGACCATTTCCATGCGGCCTTCGCGAGACTGCCATTCAATCTGCACCGTTCGCAGACCCGTGACCCGCCCTTCTTCGACCAGGAATTCCTTCGACAGGATCGCAAAGGCGCGCGGATCCGCCCCGAAGCGCGCAATGGCTTCCTCGTGACCGTAGTCCGTGCGCATGATCTTCGGCCATAACGGCCACGGGTTATCAGCCGCGCGTTGGGCCGGCGGCTCCGGCAACAGCTCGAGATTGACCAGGCTCTTGCAACCGTGCCGCAACGATGTCGCGATGCAGTCGGTACCGGTGTCGCCGCCGCCGATCACGATCACGGCCTTGTCCTTCGCACTGATGTAGTTGCCGTCGGCCAGATTGCTGTCCAGCAGACTGCGCGTATTGGCGGTCAGGAAATCCATCGCGAAATGGATGCCTTCAGCGTCGCGGCCCGGAATCGGTAAGTCGCGCGGCCGGGTCGCGCCCGTGGCCAGCAGTAACGCGTCGTATTCCGACAGCAACTCAGCCGTAGCGACATCCACGCCAACGTGAATACCGGTACGAAATTCGATGCCGGCCTCCCGCATCAGGTCGACGCGACGGTCCACGAAGCTCTTGTCGAGTTTCATGTTCGGGATGCCGTACATCAACAGGCCACCGATCCGGTCCTCGCGCTCGAAAACCGTTACCAGGTGGCCGGCTTTGTTCAGCTGATCCGCCGCGGACAGTCCCGCCGGGCCTGAACCAACGACCGCAACCTTCTGCCCACTGCGTTGCGCCGGTGTCACGTGAGACACCCAGCCCTCGGCAAAACCGCGATCGATAATTGCGTTCTCGATGTTCTTGATGGTCACGGCCGGATCGGTAATCCCCAACACACAGGCCCCTTCGCAGGGCGCCGGGCAGGTGCGCCCCGTGAATTCCGGGAAGTTGTTGGTTTTGTGCAGGCGATCCAGCGCCTCGCGCCAGCGGCCCTGGAACACGAGATCATTCCATTCCGGGATCAGGTTGTCGATCGGGCAGCCTTCGTCGGACTGGCAAAACGGCACGCCGCAATCCATGCAGCGCGCGGCCTGTCGGCGCAGCTTCTTCTCTTTCGGCGGCGTATAGATCTCGCCGAAATCACCCAGGCGCTCGTGCGCGTCCCGGTACGGCACGCTCTTGCGGGTGAACTCCATGAAGCCGGTTGGCTTACCCATCAGGATTTCCCCGCGGCGACGAAACTGCCGGTCTGGTGCTCGTGAATGGTCGCTTCCATTTCTTCATCGTGCTGGCGGCGTTCGGCGAGCACGCGCTTGTAGTCCGTCGGCATGACTTTCACGAACTGCCCGAGCACATCCGGCCACTGATCGAGTACCCGCGAGGCGACCGCGGAACCGGTGAACTGCAGGTGCTGCTCGATCAATTCCCGCAGTTCGACGATATCGTCGTCTTCTTCGACCGGGTCCAGATCCACCATGCCGGGATTGCAGCGAGATTCGAATTCGCCGTCCACGTCCCAGACGTACGCGATGCCGCCAGACATGCCCGCGGCAAAATTGATACCGGTCGGGCCGAGAATGACCGCGCGGCCGCCGGTCATGTACTCGCAACCGTGATCGCCGACACCTTCGACGACCGCTTTTGCTCCGCTGTTGCGCACGCAGAAGCGTTCGGCCGCCTTGCCGCGGAAAAACGCCCGGCCACCGGTCGCGCCGTAAAGCGCCACGTTGCCGATAATGACATTCTCCTCCGCGACGAACGGACTGCGTTTCGGCGGGTACACGATGATGCGGCCGCCGGACAGGCCCTTGCCGACATAGTCATTGCAGTCGCCCTCGATTTCGAGCGTGATGCCGCGGCACATGAAAGCACCGAAACTCTGGCCCGCAGAGCCTTCCAGCCGGACATGGATGGTGTCGGGTTCCAGGCCGCGTTCGCCCCAGGCATTGACGACGCGATTGCTCAGCATCGTGCCGACCGTCCGGTTCGTGTTTACGATTTCCAGATCGATGCGCACGTTTTTGCCATGCTCGATTGCCGGCCGGGCCATTTCGATCAGGCGATTATCGAGTGCCAGTTCGAGGCCATGATCCTGCTCCATTGTGCAGCGCACCTCGACATGGGAGTGCGGCTTTTCCGCCGGCGCCATTATCGGCGACAGGTCGAGGCCATCGGCTTTCCAGTGATCGATCGCCGCGCTGGTTTCGAGCACGTCGGTTCGCCCGATCATATCGGCGATGCGCCGGAAGCCGAGTTCCGCCATGATCTCGCGCGCTTCCTCGGCCACCATGAACAGGTAGTTCACGACGTGCTCCGGCTTGCCGGAGAATTTCTTGCGCAAAACCGGATCCTGGGTCGCGATACCGACCGGGCAGGTATTCAGATGGCACTTGCGCATCATGATGCAGCCGAGCGCGATCAGCGGAGCGGTCGAGAAGCCCATTTCCTCCGCGCCCAGCAGTGCGGCAATCACGACATCGCGACCGGTTTTCAGCCCGCCGTCAGTTTGCAACACCACGCGACTGCGCAGGTCGTTCATGACGAGCGTCTGGTGCGTTTCCGCGATGCCCAGTTCCCACGGCAGTCCCGCGTGCTTGATGCTGGTCAGCGGCGACGCGCCTGTGCCCCCCGAATCACCCGATATCAGGATATGGTCCGCATGCGCCTTCGACACACCGGCTGCAATCGTGCCGACGCCAACCTCGGAGACGAGTTTTACACTCACCCGCGCCGCCGGATTCGAATTCTTCAGGTCATGAATGAGCTGCGCCAGATCCTCGATCGAATAGATGTCGTGATGCGGCGGCGGACTGATCAGCCCGACGCCCGGTGTCGAGTAGCGCGTGCGCGCGATAGTCTCGTCCACCTTACGTCCCGGCAGCTCGCCACCCTCGCCAGGCTTCGCACCCTGCGCCATCTTGATCTGCAACTCATCGGCGTTGGCCAGGTACCAGGCCGTGACACCGAATCGACCGGACGCGATCTGCTTGATGGCCGATCGCTTGGAATCACCGGACGGCAAAGGATTGAAACGTTCCGGATCCTCACCGCCTTCGCCGGTGTTGCTCTTGCCGCCGAGGCGATTCATGGCGATTGCCAAGGCCTCGTGTGACTCCGCCGAGATAGACCCGTAACTCATCGCGCCGGTGCAGAAACGCTTCACGATTTCGCTGGCCGGCTCCACTTCCTCCAGCGGCACCGTCTTGGTCGACTTGAACTGCAGCAGGCCGCGCAGCGTGCAGCTGCGCCGTGCGTCGGCGTTCGCATCAGCGGCAAAGACGCGGTACGCAGACGCGTCATTCCCACGTGATGCAACTTGCAACGCGCCGATTACGGTCGGGCTCCAGGCGTGGCGCTCACCCGCGCTGCGCCAGTGGAATTCACCAGGATTGGGCAGACCGGGCGTGACGTCCTCGTCGCGTTCCGGATAGCCGAGTGCGTGCCGTCGTTCGGCCTCTTCCTCGAGCACGGCGAGGCCAACACCTTGCAGGCGACTGGCGGTGCCGACGAAACAGCGATCGATGACGTCGTCCGCGAGCCCCAGCGCCTCGAATATCTGCGCGCCCTTGTAGGACTGCAAAGTGGAGATGCCCATCTTGGCCATGACCTTGAGCATGCCCTTCGCGACTCCTTTGCGGTACGCGGCAACAACCGCAGCGTCACTATCCGCGACACCCTCGTCGACCAGCCCGTCCACGCGGGCCTGGAACAGGGCATCGAAGGCCAGGTACGGATTGATGGCATCGGCGCCATAACCGACCAGCAGGCAATGATGATGAACTTCGCGTGCCTCGCCGGATTCCAACACGATGCCGATGCGCGTACGCTTCGCCCGTCGGACGAGATGATGGTGCACGGCACCGCAGGCCAGCAGCGAACTGATTGGAATCCTGCCGGCGCCGATGGCCCGATCAGACAGCACAACGATGCTGTAACCGTCATCGATCGCCTGCTCGGCTTCAGCACAAATCCGTTCCAGCGCAGTCGCGAGCCGACCCTCATCCGCTGACTTCTCGTAGGTAATGTCGATCGTGCGTGACTTCCAGCCACGATGATCCATTGCCTGGATTGCGGCCAGCTCCGCGTTGGTCAGAATGGGATGCCGCAGCTGCAGGCGATGGCAATCCGATTCGCTGGTGCCCAGCAGGTTGCTTTCAGGGCCAACATAGCACTCCAGCGACATGATGATCTCTTCGCGAATTGAATCGATCGGCGGATTCGTCACCTGGGCGAAGAGTTGCTTGAAGTAGTCGTAGAGCATGCGCGGCTTGTCGCTGAGACAGGCCAATACGGAATCGTTACCCATCGAACCGACCGGGTCCCGCAGCTCGCGGATCAGCGGCAGCAACATGAACTGCAGGGTCTCGGTCGTGTAGCCGAAGGCCTTCATGTTGGCGAGCAGGCTGTCCGCGTCCGGCCGGCGCGGTTCCTCACCGGGCTGCAGGTGTCGCAATGAGATTCGCTGCTTTTCCAGCCATTCCGCGTAAGGCCGCCGCGTCGCGAAATCCGCTTTGAGCTCCTGGTCCGGAATCAGCTCGCCGCGCTCGAAGTCGATCAGGAACATGCGGCCGGGTTCCAGCCGACCCTTGGCCGTAACCTTGTGCGGGTCGACCGGGATCACGCCGACTTCACTCGCCATGATCACGCGGTGGTCTTCCGTCAGGTAGTACCGGCTCGGGCGCAGGCCGTTTCTGTCCAGCACCGCGCCAATGTAGCGGCCATCCGTGAACGCAATAGAAGCGGGGCCATCCCACGGCTCCATCTTGCAGGAGTGGTACTCATAGAACGCGCGTTTCTCGGCCGGCATGAGCTCGTTCTTCTGCCAGGCCTCGGGAATCATCATCATGACGGAGGCCTGCAGACTCCGACCGGTCATCAACAGGAATTCGAGCACGTTGTCGAAGGCGCCGGAGTCGGATGTGTCCGGCTCGACTACCGGAAATAGTCTGTCGATTGAATCCCCGAACAGCTCCGAACGCACCACGCCCTCGCGCGCCCGCATCCAGTTCTGGTTGCCACGCAGGGTGTTGATCTCCCCATTGTGGGACATGAAGCGCAGCGGCTGCGCGCGATCCCAGCTCGGGAACGTATTGGTCGAAAAACGCGAGTGCACCATCGCCAGGTGCGACGTGTAGTCGGGTTGCTGCAGATCCGGATAAAAGACGGTCAGCTGATCCGGAATCAGCATACCCTTGTAGATGATGACCTTGGTGGACAGGCTGCAGATGAAAAAGGTCTTTGCTTCCTGAAGGTCCGGCGCGTTGCGCAACAAGTGGCTGGCCCGCTTGCGAACCAGGTAGAGCTTGCGCTCGAACGCGTCACCTTCCAGATCATCCGCCGCCGCGATGAACAGCTGCTCGATATGCGGGGCTGCGTCCCGCGCGGTCGGTCCCAGGTCGGAACCGATTGGATCGGTCGGCACGACCCGCCAGCCCACCAGTACCTGACCCTCATCGGCACAGATTTCCGCGACCGCGGCTTTACAGCGCTCGCGCTCGTCGGCATCGCGCGGCAGGAAAACCACGCCGGCGCCGAAACGCCCTGGTGGCGGTAGCTCAGCGCCGAGTTCCTCCCGCGCGACCCGCGCCAGGAACTCATGCGGCAGGGCGGTCAGAATACCTGCGCCATCCCCGGTGTTTTTTTCCGCACCGCGCGCACCCCGGTGGTCCATGCGGCACAACAGGTGCTCAGCGTCCTTGATGATCTGGTGGCTGCGCTCACCCTTGATGTGAGCGACAAACCCAACGCCACAGCTATCCCGCTCCCGCTCGGGATCGTAGAGGCCGGATGCTGCCGGCAGGCTGTGCCGTGTACCTGTCATATTTATTCTCGTCGTTTGCAGCCCGCGGCCCGGTGTGGGCCGGGACCGCAGCGTCGTGCCGCACCCGGTGGCGATTTGCTGCCGCCGCCGGGTTAAGAGTCGTTCTGCGGTCCTTGCAGCCAGGCAACAGAGTCGGCGGTGCGGGGCCACCCCAGGCGCCCGCATCCCGGCGCTCCGAAGGGCTGCCTTAAGCGGTTGTTTTTTCTGGGTTTCGGGCGAAGCCGTCCACGTATGCCCGAGCGACCCAGAACCCTCAAGTATAGGCAGCAGCAGCAGCGGGCTCAATCCTGACCTCGGGCTGCGGTGCCCCTGCCCGCAGCCTGACCGTTACGGCCATCCATGCGATGATTGCCGGATGACCGACTCCGAAATCGGCCGCGTACTGGATTTCTGGTTCTCTGGCCGCGAACTCGACAGCCCCAATATCGATGCCCGCATGGATCGCTGGTTCGGCAGCGACCCGGAAATGGACCAGGAGATCCGGGAGCAATTCGGCGACCTCGTTGGCAGGGCCTCAGCCGGTGAACTGGATCATTGGGCGGGCACGCCGGAGGGTCGCCTGGCTTTGATCATTCTGCTCGATCAATTCCGGCGCAACATTTACCGCGGTTCTGCCAATGCCTTCAATGAAGACAAGCGTGCGCTGCGATTTTGTGTCGAGGGCATTGTGGAAAAGATCTACAAGAAACTGAGCCCGGAGCAACAGATCTTTTTCTTCATGCCGCTACAACATGCAGAATCACGGAAGGTTCAGGAAAAATCGGTCAGTATCTACCGCGCTCTCGCGAGCCGTGTGTCCGAGACGCTGCGCGAAACCTTTCTGACTACGGCGCAATTTGCAGAGTTGCATCACGATATCATTGAGCAGTTTGGTCGCTTCCCGCACCGCAACGAGGTACTCGGTCGGGCGAACACGCCTGAAGAAGAGCAGTATCTGTCGGGCGAAGCACCGTCGTTCGGCCAGTAAGACTAATTTCCCAGTTGGAGTAGTGCATGTTCTATAAACAACCGCGGCGGGTTGCGATTATTGGAAGTCAGCGAATTCCGTTTTGCCGAGTCAATACCGGTTACGCCGACTGCTCGAACCAGGACATGATGACCGCCGTGCTTGCGGCAATGGTCGACAAATTCAACCTCAAAGGCGAACGGCTCGGCGACGTCTCATTAGGCGCGGTAATCAAGCACTCACGTGACTGGAATATGGCGCGGGAAAGCGTGCTCGGCACGGGGCTCTCGCGGGAAACGCCCGCCTTCGATTTGCAGCGCGCCTGTGGCACGAGTCTCGAAGCCGCGATCCTGGTCGGGAACAAGATCGCGCTCGGACAGATCGATTCCGGGTTGGCGGCCGGGACGGATTCCGTAAGTGATGCCCCGATCGTCTATCACGAGGAATACCGCAAACTGTTACTGCACAGCGCGCGCGGCAAATCCACAAAGGAGAGGCTCTGGCCCTGGTTCCGCCTGCGGCCCAAGCACTTCGTGCCGGACTTCCCGGGGGTTGTCGAACCACGCACCGGCCTGAGCATGGGCGAGAGCACCGAACTCACCGCGAAACAGTGGGGCATCACGCGCCAGGCACAGGATGAACTCGCGCTCGCCAGCCACCAGCGCGCCGCCGCCGCCTGGGACGAGGGCTTTTACAGCGACCTGGTCGTGCCCTTCAAGAAGGCCACGACCGACAACAACGTCCGGCGCGATTCATCGCTGGAAAAACTCGCGAAACTCAAGCCGGTCTTCGACCGGAGCGAGACCGGCACCATGACGGCGGGCAACAGCACACCACTGACCGATGGCGCGGCCGGGGTGCTCCTGGCATCGGAAGATTGGGCCCGCGAGCGCGGCCTTCCCGTGCAGGCGTATCTGCGCTATGGCCAGGTCGCGGGAGTCGATTTCATCGATCGCGATGGCTTGCTGATGGCGCCGGCCTTTGCCGTATCGAATATGTTGCAGGATGCGGATCTGGGCTTCGCCGATTTCGACCTGTTCGAGATTCACGAGGCCTTCGCGGCACAAACGCTGGCAACCCTTGCGGCTTGGGAATCAGCGGAGTTCTGCCGTGATCGCCTGGGTCGTGACACCCCGCTCGGCAGCGTCGCTCGCGATCGCCTGAACGTGAAGGGCGGCAGCCTCGCAATCGGACACCCGTTCGCCGCAACCGGCGCGCGGATCCTCGGTGGCCTGGCCAAGATGCTGGAGCAGAAGGGCAACGGTCGCGGTCTGATTTCCGTGTGTACCGCGGGCGGTATGGGAGTCACCGCGATCGTGGAGCGCTAGTGGAGGGATTCAACAGTTTCATGGAGGCCGCCAATGGCGTCCTCTGGCACAACTCGGTGCTGTTCATCATTCTCGGTACCGGCGTGCTGTTCACCTTCTGGAGTGGCTTCTGCCAGTACCGCGCGCTGACACATGGCTTCCATGTGCTGCGGGGTCGCTACGACGACCCGGCTGACCCCGGCGCCATCAACCATTTCCAGGCGCTGTCGGCAGCACTGTCCGCAACCGTGGGACTTGGCAACATCGGCGGCGTCGCATTGGCGATTTCACTCGGCGGTCCCGGTGCGGTGTTCTGGATGTGGGTGGTCGGCTTTTTCGGCATGGCGCTGAAACTCACCGAGGTGACCTTGTCCATGCTGTACCGGAACACGGAGGATCCGGACAACCCGCACGGTGGCCCGATGTGGGTGATCAGCAAGTCGCTGGCACGCCGCGGCCCCGGCTGGGCCAGGGTCGGCCGGGTTATCGGCGTGATCTTCTGCCTGACGTTGCTCGTCTCGACCGTTACCAGCGGCAACATGTTCCAGGCCTGGAACGTCGGCGAGCTTACGCAAAGCTACTTCGGCATACCGAGTATTTTCTGCGGCATCGTGCTGGCAATCCTGGTCGGTATGGTCATCATCGGCGGTATCAAGCGTATCGGTGCCGTGGCCGGGCGCCTCGTGCCGATCATGATCGTCCTGTACCTCCTGGCAGCGTTCTACGTCTTGACGGTGAACATCGATCAGGTACCCGCGATGTTAGCGCTGATCGTCAGCGCGGCATTCTCGCCGCTTGAAGCAACCGGCGCTTTTGTCGGTGGCACCATGGGCTATGCGTTCCTGTTCGGCATGAAGCGGGCGCTGTTTTCGAATGAAGTCGGCCAGGGATCATCACCGATCGCGCATTCGGCCGCGAAGACCAACGAACCGGTGCGGGAAGGAATCGTCGCCGGTCTCGAACCATTCATCGACACGCTCGTCGTTTGTACGCTGTCAGCGCTCGTGATACTCAGCACCGGAATCTGGAATCGCGGCGCCGCATTCGAACTGGATGATCTGCCAACCGTAACTGCCGGGCCCGAATCGAGCTGGCAATTGTCGCAATCTGCTTTGCCATCGGATGTGGCCAACGACTGGGTCGAGGAACAGAAGGTCTACCTGATCGTCGGCGCACATCCGAATCCGCAAACGCCGAACGATCTGCACCGCCTGGACGGCACGCTGGTTCGCGACTCCGCCGGACAATTGGTGATCGACTGGAGCCCGTTCACTTCTGCGGAGCAACCGCGCGTCGAAAATGGCCGTGTTTACGAAACGCTGGTTGGCGCAACCCTGACTGCCCGCGCGTTCGACTCGGTGGCACCCGGACTCGGCAAATGGCTGGTTACCGTCGCCTCGTGGCTGTTCGCCTTCTCCACCATGATTTCATGGAGCTATTACGGTGAGCAGGGCATGATTTTCCTGGCGGGCGAAAAATCCGTGATGCCGTACAAAGTGATTTATTGCCTGCTGGCCGTCGTTTCCACAGCCGGATTCCTGAAAACCGACACGGAGCTCGATAACCTCACCGGCATCGGGACCGGTGTGATGCTGTTCGCGAACCTGCCGATCATGTTGTTCCTGGGCAGCCAGGCCATGCTGGCCTACAAGAACTATATCCAGCGCCTGGACGACGGTCGCATGGAAGCCGGCCACGAACCGCCGAGCCTCGAAGACCTGATCAGCGGCCGCGACGTCGACTAGGCCCGGGCCGCGATGCTCAAAGCCATTATCGCGGCCGTCCTGGTTTACCTGGCAATCGATACCGCGTCCGATTTCGTGCTCGGGCCGCTGGATCTCAGCTACCTGCATGCGTTCATCGCGATGTTTTGCGGCATGTTTGTCGGCGGTTACCTGGCGAAACGCAATTTCATCTGGGTCGCGATACTGCTGAACCTGGGTTTCTCCACACTGACCTACGTCGTTGTCGCGCAAATGCGCGAACAGTCGGTTTTCAGCCTGATCGCTGAACAGCACCCGATGGTATCGCTCGGGTCTTTCGGCGGTGCAATCCTCGGTGCGTGGCTCGGCCAGTTACTCAGCAACGCAGCAAAGCCGCAACCCGATCCCCAATAGCCAGCGCCGCGGTCAGGCCCGGCGATTCGATGCCGAACAGATTCACGAGCCCCGCGACGCCATGCTCGGCCGGTCCCTGCAACAGGAAATCAGCCGCCGGTTCACCCGGGCCGACGAGCCTGGGCCGGATGCCGGTGTACGCCGGTTGCAACCGCGTGTCATCGAGCGCGGGGTAGTATCGTCTGATCGCGGCAACGAATGCCTCCCGTCGGGATTCATCGAAGCTGTAGTCCTCGGTCTCGATCCAGCGCACGTCCGGACCGAAACGTGCCGCCGCGGCCAGGTCGATGGTCACGTGAATCCCTAAGCCACCGGGCGACGGCAACGGGTAGATCAGTCGCCCGAACGGCGACTTTCCGGTCAGCATGTAGTAGTGACCTTTCGCCAGGTAACCGCTGGGTACCAGCTCGGGTCGCAGGCCGTCTATTGATCGCGCCACCGCGATCGCGTGCAGTCCAGCCGCATTGACCACCGTGTCGCTGCGCAGCTCCGTATCGGCCGCCCGCACGCGAAAGCCGCGCCCGTCAACCGCAATGCCGGTTACCGGCGAGTTCAGGACAACCAGGCCGCCGGCGCTTTCGAGATCGGCCTGCATGGCGAGCATGAACGCGTGGCTATCGATGATCCCGGTAGACGGCGAAAACAAACCGCCCGCCGCAACGATGTCCGGTTCGAGGGCGCGAACGTCGGCGGCGGACAATGCCCGCAGGTCGTGCACGCCGTTGTTGGCGGCCTTGCGACGCAGTTTATCGAGTCCGCTGACTTCGTCCGGCGTAACCGCGACGATGATCTTGCCCATCCGGCGATGCGCCACGCCGTGCTCGGCGCAGAACTGATAGAGCGCGTGCTTGCCTGCCACGCAGAGGCGCGCCTTCAGCGAACCTGTCGGGTAGTAGATCCCTGCATGGATGACCTCGGAATTGCGGCTGCTGGTGCCGGTTCCGATAGCTCGCGCAGACTCCAGCACCAGCACTTCGCGCCCGGTCAGGGCGATAGCGCGCGCCACCGCGAGGCCAACCGCCCCGGCACCGATGACGGTGCAGTCTGCGCGCTGTCCGTGGAGTTCACTCACGGGCAGATCCCGCTAGCCTGACAGCGCGAGCAGCAGTAGGCCAGGCAGTAGTGCGAACGCGATGATCGTCGACAGCACGATCGAACCGGCGACGTCCTCGGGATGACGGTCGTAGCGGGCAGCCAGCAAAAAGTTGAAGACTGCAACCGGCATAGCCGCTTCGATGATCACGACGCCGCGCAATACCCCCTCCAGGTTCAGCAGCGTCACGAGCGCGATGCCCGTGGCAAAGCCCAGGCCCAGTCGCAGCAGGGCAATACGCAAAGCGGCACCGGCCCGGGCAATGCGAAAACTGCCCAGCGCGTGACCCAGCGCGAGCAACATGAGCGGAATGGCGCTACCCGCGAGCAAGTCGATCGTATTTCCGGCCCACAACGGCATCCGGTAGTCGAAGTTCAGGATCAGCAGCCCGGCAATGGCGGCATAGATCAACGGCGTCCGCACCAGCGTTTGCCAGGCCGGGTCCCGACCGAGCCACAACGGCCCGATAATGAAATGAGACAGCGACCCGACCAGGTAGAAGGCCACCGCCAGTCCGAGCCCCTCGTTGCCAAAAGCGAAGTAGCACAACGGCAAGCCAAGATTGCCGACATTGCCGTACATCACCGGAATCAGGTGGCTGCGGATCGGCTGTCGCGCCATCCGCAGCACCGCGTAACCGATCACGCCGCAGACCGCCAGCACGATAATCGCGCAGACCAGGGCGACGACGAACGCCCCGGTATCCAGGCTGTTGCCACTGATACCGTTCAGGATCAGGCATGGCGCGCCAATATTCATGATCACCCGGGTCACGAATTCCCGATCGAACGGCGCACCGCTGCGGGCCCACCCGTAGCCGAGTAGCGCGCAGATTGCGACTGGGGCAATGATCGGGATGAGCTGTGCGTACAAGGGAACGGCGCCGTGCATGCGGAAGCAGAATTCTCGCACGGATGCGTCGTTCGCGACGCGGCGCTAACATGCTTCTATAAGCAACCGCCGACGGAGACGCTGCGAATGGGCGAGATCGTGCAACTGACTGCCAGCGATGGCCACCAACTCGAGGCCTACCGGTCGACACCAGCGGGTACCCCCCGAGCCGGCCTGGTCGTCATCCAGGAAGTATTCGGCCTGACCGATCATATTCGCGCGGTTACGGACGATTTCGCCGCGCGCGGCTTCCTGGCTGTGGCACCGGGTTTGTTCGATCGGGTCGAACCCGGCATCAGGTTGCCTTATACGGAAGTCGAGCAAGGCCGCGACACGATGATGAAGCTCGATCTCGAACAGAGCACGCTGGACCTCGGCGCCGCCGTTGCAGCCGCGTCGAGCGCCGGCAAAGTTGGCGCCGTCGGATATTGCTGGGGCGGGGCGATGGCGGACCTGGCGGCCTGCAAACTCGACGTCGCTGCGGCGGTCGCCTATTACGGCCGCGCCAATGTGAACTGGCTTGACCTGAAACCCCGATGCCCGGTGATGTATCACTTCGGCGGCAGGGATCCGATCATTCCTCCCGAACTCGTTCAGCAAATCCGCGACGGTCGGCCGGACGGCGAGTTCTTCATCTACCCGGATGCCAGCCACGGCTTCAACTGCAACGATCGGGCCGATTACCACCTGGAAAGTGCCGAGCTGGCACTAGAACGTTCACTGGAGTTTTTCGACCGCTGTCTCTAACTGCGGTTGCGTGCTCACGATGGAGCTCTGCGTCAGGTCTCGTCGACCACTAAATTGGCCAGTACGCCAATCTCGCTGATATCGACTTCCACGGTGTCGCCCGGCTTGAGCCAGACCGGTGGCCGCCTGGCAGCGCCGACGCCGCTTGGCGTCCCGGTTGCGATGATATCTCCGGGACAGAGTTCGCAGATGCCGCTGAGGTACTCAATCATTGCCGGAATATCGACGCAGAGATCAGCGAGTTCTCCCCGCTGCATCACTTCACCGTTAACGCGCGTTTCCAGTTTCAGAACTTTCGGGTCGGGGATCTCGTCCGCGGTCACAATCCAGGGCCCAATCGCCCCGCTGTGCTGAAAGTTCTTGCCGGCGGTGAACTGCGTCGTGTGGTCCTGGTAGTCCCGGAGCGTGCCTTCCATCAGACAGGTATAGCCTGCAACAAAGTCGAGTGCCGAGTCGCGGTCGACATGTCGCGCCGGTTTGCCTATCACGACAGCCAGTTCCCCCTCGAAATCATATTTGTGCGATACCCGCGGCCGAATCAGGTTATCGCCATGGCCGACGAAACTGTGCGGGAAGCGACCGAACAATGCCGGATACCGCGGCGGTTCGCGACCCATCTCTCGAATATGCGCCGCGTAGTTCATGCCGACGCAAAAGATTTTGTCCGGGCCTGGAATGGGCGGCCGCCAGCGCAGTTCGTCTGCTGTCCGTGGTTCACGGCCGGACCGATCGTCTGCGAGCTCGCGTAACGCGCCGGCACTGAGCAGCGCCTTGAGACTCGGATAGCGTCGCCGGAGCTCATCACTCGCCGCCACCGGACCGGCTTCATCCACCCTGCCGTACTCGGCGACATCGCCACGCTGCCAGCTTGCCAGTTTCATATGCGGGAACTCCGGGTCCCTATGCGTCAGGCGCGATCCTATATCATAGACGGCCGCAGACACGCCCCTGCGGGTCCGGGAGAGAAAAATGAAACTGCAGGATTCCAGCCTGTTCAGGCAACAATGCTACATCGACGGTGGGTGGCGGAACGCGAATGATGGCGAGACGTTAGCGGTCACCAATCCCGCGACCGGCGCGATTCTGGGTGCCGTGCCCCGCGCAGGCGCGGACGAAACCCGGGCCGCGATCGATGCGGCAGCCGCAGCCTTACCGGCCTGGCGGGCCAGAACGGCCGCCGAGCGTGCGGCGATCCTGCGACGCTTTCACGATCTGATGATCGAACACCAGGACGACCTCGCGGTCATCATGACCGCAGAACAGGGCAAGCCCTTGAAGGAATCCCGCGGCGAAATCATCTATGCCGCCAGTTTCCTGTCCTGGTTCGCCGAAGAGGCCAAACGCGTCTACGGCGATGTCATTCCAGGTCACCAGCACGACCGCCGCATAGTGGTGCTGAAACAACCGGTAGGCGTCGTAGCCAGCATTACGCCCTGGAATTTCCCGGCCGCGATGATTGCGCGAAAGATTGGGCCCGCGCTAGCCACAGGTTGCACGGTCGTGTGCAAACCCGCCAGCGAAACGCCCTACTCGGCCCTGGCCATGGCGGAGCTGGGCCAGCGCGCCGGCCTCCCGCCGGGCGCCCTGAACGTCGTGACCGGCAAGGCATCGGTGATCGGTGGTGAGCTGACCGCGAACGACACCGTCAGAAAGCTGTCCTTCACGGGCTCTACCGAGATCGGCCGGATTCTCTTGCAACAGTGCGCCGATACCGTGAAGAAGGTGTCAATGGAACTCGGTGGCAATGCACCTTTTATCGTGTTCGACGATGCGGATCTCGAAGCGGCCGTGCAGGGCGCAATCATCAGCAAGTATCGAAATTCCGGCCAGACCTGCGTTTGCAGTAACCGTTTCCTGGTGCAATCCGGTGTTTACAAGGAATTCGCGGCGATGCTGGCGGAAGCGGTTGGCAACCTCGTCGTCGGCGACGGGCTCGCCGGCGACACCGACCAGGGCCCGCTGATCAACGAACCGGCCGTTGTAAAAGTCGAAGAACATATCGAGGATGCGATTGCCGGTGGTGCCAGCATTGTGGCAGGCGGCAAAAGACATTCGCTTGGTGGCACATTCTTTGAACCGACCGTGCTCACAGGCGTGACGCCGCAAATGAAAGTCGCGCGCGAAGAGACCTTCGGCCCGCTGGCGCCGCTGTTCAGTTTTGACACGGAGGACGAGGCGATCGAGCTGGCCAATGACACCGAGTTTGGACTCGCGGCCTATGTTTACACGCGCGACCACGGCCGGGCGTGGCGCGTGCCGGAAGCGCTGGAGTACGGCATGGTGGGCCTCAATACCGGGCTGGTATCGACGGAGGTTGCACCTTTCGGTGGCGTGAAACACTCCGGCCTGGGCCGCGAAGGCTCGATGTACGGCGTCGACGACTACCTCGAAATCAAATACCTGTGCATCGCTGGCGTCGACGCCTGATCCGGCAAGCAAAGCGATGAAAGCCGCGGCAGGAGGCCCACGCCTGACCCAGGGACCGATCGGCAGATCGATCCTGTCGCTGGCGCTGCCGATGATGTTCAGCATGATCGCGCTGATCTCGTACAACCTCGCGGACACCTTCTTCATCGGTCAGCTGGGCACGCTCGAGCTGGCGGCGATCAGTTTCACGTTTCCGATCGGCTTCATCGTCGGCTCGATCACGATGGGCTTCGGCATCGGCACGTCGTCGGTTGCGTCGCGACTGTTTGGCGCGGAGAAACGCGACGAAGCAGCACGCGTGACTTTGCACGCCATTCTGCTCGGTTTCCTGACCGGCATTGTGGTGCTGACTATCGGCGTGCTGACGATCGATCCGGTGTTTCGCTTGCTGGGTGCCGACGATACGACCCTGCCGATCATCCAGCGCTACATGCGGATCTATTACTTCGGCGGCATCTTCCTCGTCGTGCCGATGATGACGAATTCGGTATTGCGCGCGGCCGGGGACGCGACGACACCCGCGAAAATCATGTCGATCGCAGCCGTGCTGAACATCGTGCTCGATCCCATCCTGATATTTGGCCTGTTCGGCGTGCCGGCGCTGGGCGTGGAGGGCGCCGCGATTGCCACCGTGCTGGCAAATATCGGCACCATGATCGCGTCGATCTCGATCGTGTATTTCCGCGAGAAGCTGATTTCTTTCCAGGGCTTCGACCTGCACCTGATCGTCGATTCGTGGCGCCGGATACTGCACGTCGGCATTCCATCGATGACCAGCAGTTTGATTGCACCGATGACGACCGCCTTCATCACCTACCAGGTAGCCCAGTTTGGCCAGGAAGCGGTTGCCGGGTTCGGTGTGGCGTCACGCATGGAGGGCCTGTCACTACTGGCGCTGATGGCGCTGAGTGCCGCCACGACGCCTTTTGTCGGCCAGAACTACGGGGCCCGGCACTTCGACCGGGTGCAGGACGGCGTTAACTGGTGTTACCGGTTCTCAGTGTTCTACGGCCTGACCGTCGCGGCGATACTGGCGGTCAGCGCCACGTGGATCGCGACGGCGTTCACCGACAACGAGAATGCGATCGCAACGGCCACCATGCACATGCGCATCGTGCCTATCAGTTATGCCGTGCTGGGCGCCGCGATGGTGGTCAATGGTGCCTTCAATGCAATTGGCAAACCAATGCCGGCCATGTGGGTTTCGCTGACACGCACCGCACTGGTGTACGCACCGCTGGCATTCCTGTTCGCGCGCCTGTTCGGTCTGGTCGGCGTGTTCGCAGCCGCTTGTACGGCGAACTTTATCGCCGGCACCCTCGGCTATACGTGGTTCCGCAGCGTTTACCGCAAACAGGTTTCCCAGGAAGAGGCCACCGCAGCAGCTTGACGAGACCGTCACTCATTGCAGTCACTCTTGTTGCTCTGGCCGTATCAGGACCGGGCCGGGCTGAAGAGACGCTGACGCTGGTGAGCAGTTGGAGCAAGCCACAGAATTTCAATGTCCTGTTTATGGATTACGTCGATGCCGTCAATAGAGCGGGTCGTGGCGTCGTACAAATCGACTTCAAGGGCGGGCCGGAAGTCATCCCGCAGGCACAGTTGCTCTACGCCTTGCGCCGCGGTGTGATTGACCTGGCCTTCGGCGCAATCACCTACTATCGGGGCGTGCTGCCGGAAGGCGATGCGTTATTCGGCGCGACGATTACGCCGATGCAGGCCCGCGCCAACGGTGGCACGGCCGCGCTGCAGCCCTATTGGGCCAAACGCATCAACGCGCATTTACTCGGCTGGATGCAGTCCGGTGTCGGCGTGCATATCTATCTCGCACCGCAGCCAACGTTCGGGGCTGACGGCATGCCGCAACTCGGCGGACTCAAGATCCGCACGTCGCCCTCCAACCGTGAACTGCTGGAAGTGCTCGGCGGCCGGCCGGTGCAAATCGCTGTGAAAGAAATCTATACGGCGTTTCAACGCGGCACGGTCGACGGACTTGCCTTCACAACGACCGGTATTCCGGATCTGGGTATAGAGCGATTCATTCGTTACCGCATTGACCCGGCGTTCCTGCAGCTATCGATTTGCCTGCAAATCAACCTGGACCGGTGGCACAGCCTCAGCGCGGCGGCGAGACAGATCCTGCAAAACGAAGCGATTCGGTACGAGCCGAAAGGACGCGCGGACTTCTTTGCATTACGCGATCGCGAAGTGATCCTCGTCGAGGAACGCGGCTTGCGGTCAGCACCGGTGCCCGAACCTCACGCGGCCACGTACCTGACGCTCGCGCATGACACCGTGTGGCGGCGACTCGCGGAGCGGGCCCCGGACGCGGCACGGCACCTGCGACAGTATTTCTATCCCGAGCCGGCGTTATCGAGAGCGAACGAATGACGCGCCTTTACGATCGGTTGATCAACGCGCTCGCGACCGGCGCCGGCCTGCTGATAGCAGCAGTATGTCTGCTGATCGCCTGGGATGTGATCGCGCGCAACACCGGTTTGCAGCCGCCGGCTTCGACGGTCGCGCTGACAGAATACGCGCTGCTGTATTTCACGATGGCTGCAGCGCCCTGGCTGGTCAGGCAGCGCGGTCATATCGTGGTCGAGATCCTTTACCAGCGTTATCCGCCGGTCGTCAGGCGCTGGATGGACCGCGCCATTCTCGGGTTCTGTGCGCTCGTCTGCGTCGGCCTGGCCATTCTCGCCGCGCTGCTGATGTTCGAGGCTATCCGGCTGGGTGAGATCGACGTCCGGTCGATGGATACGCCCCGCTGGATGCTCTTTGCGCCACTGGTCATCGGGTTCAGCCTGATGGCGAGCGAGTTTGCCCGGCTGCTCTGGCGCGGCGAGCCGGCGGGCGCCACCGCGGCGGAAAGAGGCGACGCGTTGTAGTGGCCGAATGATGAGCGAGTTCGAAGTCGGCATCCTGGTTTTCGCGCTCGTCATCTTTCTCATGGCAATTGGCGTCCCGGTCGCGTTCGCTTTTCTCGGCGCGAACCTGATTGGCGCGTGGCTGCTGCTCGGCAATCTGCCCGGTTTGTTGCAAATGGTTGATAACTCGACCGCGCTGATCACGAATTTCACGCTGGTGGCGGTGCCGATGTTTGTATTGATGGGATCGCTACTCTTCCACAGCGGGCTCGCGCTGCGAGTCTTCGATGCCCTCGACGCATTGTTCGGGCGACTGCCCGCACGCCTCAGTTATTTGACGGTTGCAGGCGGGGCAACGTTCTCGACGCTCACCGGTTCGACGATGGCGAACACCGCCATGCTCGGTTCGCTGATGGTCCCGGAGATGGAGCGTCGCGGGTATGCGCGCTACATGGCGATCGGCCCCATCATCGGCACCGGCGGACTGGCGATGCTGATTCCGCCTTCGTCGTTGGGAGTCCTGCTCGGCAGTCTCGCGCGCCTGGATATCGCGGCGTTGTTAATCGCCGGCCTGCTGCCCGGTCTGGTGCTGGCCGTCCTCTACGTCCTGGTGATTTACCTGCAGGCGCGGTTGCGTCCCAATGCCGCGCCGGCCTACGACGTGGAGAGTGTATCGCCCGCCGTGAAGCTGCGTCTGGTAGCGACGAATATTCTGCCGCTGGGCATCGTGATCTTTGCGGTGGTCGGTTTCATTATTCTCGGCATTGCCACACCATCTGAAGCCGCCGCGTTTGGCGCGCTGTCGGTGGCCGGTCTCGCCGCCGCGCGCCGATGCCTGAGCTTCGAAGCCTGCCGTAAAGCGCTGCTGAGCACAGTCAGCGTCACCGGCACCGTGTTCCTGCTGATTATCGCGTCGTCCGTGTTCAGCCAATTGCTCGCGTTCGCCGGCACCAGCGGCGCCGTGGTGGATTGGGCCGTGGACCTGGACGCCGGACCGGTCGCCAAGCTGTTGCTGATGTTCGGCGTGCTGCTGTTGCTCGGCATGTTCATGGATCAGATCTCGATCCTGCTGCTGACCATCCCGGTGTTTTTTCCGCTGGCCGCGGCGCTGGGATTCGATCCGGTCTGGTTCGGCGTGGTGGTGCTACTCGCACTCGAGATGAGCCTGACCACGCCGCCATTCGGCTTGCTGCTGTTTCTGATGCTCGGCGTCGCGCCCAAGGGCACGACGCTGCCACAGGTGGCGTTCGCCGCATTGCCGTACCTGGCCTGCGATGCGTTGCTGGTGGCCCTGCTGATTGCGGCGCCCGGTCTGGCCTTGTACCTGACCGGTTTTCTCTAACCCAAAAAAAGCCCCCCTGGTTAAGGGGGGCCACCGTCGCCGGGACTCCTGTTGGCCGGGTTTGGCCGGCGCGGCATTTCAGTATAAGGACTGTTCGTTATTGCGACTTCGGAAAGGTGGGGTGTCGTCTCTTTCGGGGGATCGGAGCCGCAGCACGTTCTCAATCCTCGAGAATCATCCTAGGAGAGGCCTGTGACAGTTTCGTGACGAAACAAGAAACTTCTGTTCGATCAATCGAACCGCAAGCAGTGGATCATGAATTGCCGCAAGCCAGCGGAACTCTGCCAGGCTTCTGGCACCTGGTTGTCGCATAACCAGCCCATCACCCGCCAATCGCCGCGCCCGGGAAGCAGGAATTCGTCCAACCGGCGACTTGCCTCCAGGGATGCATCGGCCTGCCCTGTCTGCACCGGCTCCCACGCATAGTCGAAAATTGCGTCAACAACCGGCCCCGCGCGCTCACTGGTTCGCAAGCAAATCGGCAGATCGCGGAAACGTCGGACGTGTCGATGTGCCACAAAGCCACTTAACGACACAGTTTGACCGACTATTTCTGACTTCATCTCTAGCTTCCCGGAAATCGCGCCACCCCCGCGATGCATTTTGGCGCGATAGTCGTGCGGGCAGTGACCGCACCGGTTTCCAGGTCCAGCCGGACTACCTCGCCGCTGAACCAGTTTGCCACATAGGTCAGCCGACCGTCCGGACTGTCGCTGATAACCGACCAGCCGAAGCCCTCCAGCGGCACGAGCCCGAGTTCCCGACCCGCTTCATCGAGGATTTCGACTCGATCCCCGCGGGTGATCAACAATCGCCCACCGGGCGCGCGCGCCAGGTCGAAAAACATCTGCCCGGGCTGACCCTCGAAATTCTGCAGGTCAGGCAGTTGGCGGCCCGCTTCCAGGTCGAAGCGCATCAGCCGCGGACCAGTTTCGGAGACATAGATCAGCACGCGCTGGTCCGCCGACATCACGGAATGCGTGATTGCCATGCTGCCGCTCATACCCCCGTGGTACTCGGGGAAGTAGCTCTGCAGCAGCTCACCGTCGGGTGAATAACGATAAAGGCCGCCGTCACCCAGTCGCGTTTCATGGCCTGGCAACACCGGGTGACGGGTCGTCAACGGGAGCGGCTGATTGTCACCGCCCAAAGACTCGGTGAACCAGAGATCGCCATCAGCGGTGAAATGGACGGTCGAAAACGCGCGTTGCGCGAACTGGCGATTCGGTAATTGTTCGCCGTCTGGACTCACGCGAATGCTGACCCAGCTCCACGGATCCGACGCCCACAACACCCCGTCCGGCGCGAAGCTGAGACCGTAGACGAGGTGCGTCGTGCCTTCGACCCAGAGCACGCCCTTCTCGTTCAGCTCTGCATCGTATTGAATGATCCTGCCGATGCCCGCGTGATCATCGTCTGGGTTGTTCAACAAGGTGGCGCCAACGAACACATCGCCCGATGCGAAGGACTGCATGGTTGACTGCCGTATATCGCTTTCCTCAGCCAAGACTCCGATCGTCCACGAAGCAAGCAATAACCACGCGATCCTCTTTCCCATTTCTTTTGCTATCGACACCCATGGCAACATCGATAGTCTAAACTAAGTTATGGCGCTTAACGTGACTTGTAAGCCTGACGAGCTGTTGGCAATAGCAGTCGCATGAACCGCTTCGGCAAATTCCTTGAGCTCAGCGTTCCGACGCTGGACATCCAGGCGTCACTCGGTTTCTATCGTGACCTCGGATTCACGGAGCTGCCGACCGGTGACGTTCGCACTTACTTTTATGCAGTTGTCACTGATGGCCACATCGCCATCGGTTTGCACGGTAGTTTGCTGGAACAGCCAGCGTTGAGTTTCGTGCAGTCCGATGTCGCGGCACGCGTGCGCGAGCTGGAGGCCGCCGGTGTCGAGATGCTCGTGCGCCGGCTCGGTATCGAGGAATTCAACGAAGCCGGCTTTTGTGATCCGGATGAGAACTTTGTGATGCTGCTCGAGGCGCCGACGTTCTCAACGGTGACAGGCAACGATGTCGACGTTCCCGTAATTGGTCACGCCGTTGGCATTCGCGTGGCCAGCCGCCGGCCCGAAGAAACGAGCCAGTTCTGGGAAAGTTACGGCTTCGCTCTGGACGAAACCGGCGACGAGGATCTGTTGCGGTTGCTGGCTCCGGGACTGGTGCTGGAATTCGATCGCCGTGCGCGGGGCGCGATGCCGGTCTTGCACTTCCGCGGCGCGGACCGCGACGCACTGCTTGCTGGATTGGAGCGCGGTGGCATCGAGCCGAAACAGGACGCTGACGGGCTGATATTGACTGCGCCGGAAGGCACGCAGCTATTGGTTTTTCTCGACTGACAGCCGCTTTCGGGGAACCCGGCGGCCCGGCCGCGGTCGGAGAGCTAGGCACACGACAACAATCGCAGTAAAACAGTTGCAATGATATCCATCGTCATCCCTGCTTTGAACGAGGCGCGCGCGCTGCCAGCGACACTGCGCTCGGTCGTCGGCCAGGGTGGCGACTACGAAATCATCCTGGTCGATGGTGGCAGCACGGATGCAACTCTGCAGAGAGCACGTGAGACCGCCGGGTTGCAGGTTATTCGAACCGGGCCGGGTCGCGCCGTGCAGATGAACGCCGGCGCCCGCGTTGCGCACGGTGAACTGCTGCTGTTTCTACATGCTGATACCCAGTTGCCACCAGGCGCGATTCGGCACCTGAACGAGTTGGAAGCTGATCCGGAATTTACGTCCGGCGGATTCCGGCACCAGTTTTCCGGTCCGCAGTTGCCGCTGCGGTTCGTTTCCTGGCTGCACAACCTGCGCTGCCGTCTGACACACGTTTTCTACGGGGACCAGGCTATGGTGGTCCGTCGCTCTGTATTTGAAGAACTGGACGGATTCCCCGAAGAACCGGTCCTCGAAGATATTCTGTTGTCCGAGAAACTGCGCGAGCATGCACAGCCGCGAATTCTCGACATGACGGTTCTTACCGACTCCCGCAAATTCGAACAAATGGGCCCGTGGCGGAGTCTGCTGCGGTGCCTGCTGATACTTGGCTGCTATGAACTACGCCTGCCAATTCGCGGCCGCGCGTTCTTCGCTGCCATCCGCTGATACGGAGCTTTCGCACATGATCGCCAGAGCATCGACTCTAGTCCTGTCCGTAATTCTCGCGGGCACCGCAAACGCCAATCCTTTCATCCCGAAGTCCGACCTGTGGGAAATCTGGGACGCGCATGACGCGAACAGCACAGTCGCAGTCGATCACGCACCGTGGCAGGCATTTCTGGACAAGTATTTGGACAGCAACCATGAATCGGGCATCAACCGCGTTGCCTACGCCGATGTCAGTGACGCAGACCGGAGCGAGCTCCAGGCCTACCTGCAAGCGCTGACGAGTATCGATCCGCGCGAGCTGAATCGCGATGAACAACTCGCTTACTGGATCAATCTGTACAACGCTGCCACGGTCGAAGTGATCCTCGAGCACTATCCCGTGAAATCCATTCGCAAGATTTACGGCGGCCTGCTGGGTCTTGGTCCGTGGAACCGCGAAATCCTGGTGATCGCCGACCAAGACCTGTCTCTGAACGATGTCGAGCATCGCATCCTGCGTCCGATCTGGCAGGACCCACGCATTCATTACAGCGTGAACTGCGCGAGTATCGGCTGCCCCAACCTGCTGGCCCAGGCCTATACCGCCGATCAGGCCGACAGCCAGATGACTGCTGCCGCGCGCGCCTACGTGAATCACCCGCGGGGTGCCATGTTCGACGATCGCGACCGTTTGCAGGTGTCCAGCATCTACGACTGGTATCAGGTGGATTTCGGGGCGAACGAGCAGGAGCTGCTCGAACACCTGGCCAGCTACGCCGAGCCCGAACTCGCGGCGCGGCTGCGGGCTTATGATGGGCGCCTGCGTTACGACTACGACTGGAACCTGAATGAGCCCTGAGCGAACGCTCGTACTGGTCTGCCTGTGCCTGGCCGCGCCGCTCGCAATCGCCGCCGAACCCCCGATTCAACCCTTCTCCGCCGCCGAGCCGGGAGCCCTGCCAGCTGGCTGGCACGTCGAGGGCATCCGCGGTCGTCCGAAGACGGCCTATACCGCGGTCACCGATGGCGATCGCGTCGTGATCCAGGCCGATGCCGAGAAATCCACGGCCGGTCTGGTCTTCGACACCCGCTTCAGTCCGACCGAATGGCCGGTGCTCCAGTGGGGATGGAAGATCAGCGAACACCTGGCAGGCACGGATATCCTGCGCAAGAAAGGCGATGATTTCCCGGCCCGTGTCTATGTGAGTTTCGACTACGACAAGCGTAGATTACCGGTCGGAAAACGGTTCCAGCTCGGCCTGGCGCAACTGATCTTCGGGGCGGATTTGCCCGGCGCCTCAATCTGCTATGTATGGGACCGGAATCTGCGTATAGACACAATCCTGCCCAGTGCGTACACAGACCGTGTCCAGATGATTGTGGTCCGCAGCGGCGATGCCGGGGTCGATACCTGGGTCAGCGAAACCCGCAATCTGGTGGACGATTATCGTGCCGCGTTCGGCGAGGAACCGCCGGACGTGGTCGCGATTTCCATAGCAACCGACACGGATGATTCCGGCGACAGCACTCGCAGCTGGTTTGGCGATATAGAGCTGGCGCGGAAATAACTACAACAGGAGTTCGTAAATGAGGCCGATCATCATGGTCTCCGTGATATCAATCACCACGGCGTTGATCCTCTACACGATCGCCGTCTGGCGAAACTGGAAAATCAAAATGCTGACCGTGGCGCAGGTCGTGCTGCTGTGGCTCGGCCTGGCCGCCGACGTGCTCGCGACGCAAATGATGGGTTTGTCCATCGACGGCAACATCGTCTGGGATTTCCACACAATCAGCGGGTATTCGGGACTGGCGTTGATGGCCGTACTCGCCATGTCCGGCACCTGGGCGCTTTGGCAACAGCGCGCCGCCATCCTGAGCTCATTCCATCGCTTCGCGATGCCGATCTGGGTTCTGTGGGTCGCGTCCTACGCGAGCGGCGTGGTTATCGGGATCCAGCGCGTCTAGGCGTCACCCCGTAACTGGTCGATGATCGCGGGATTCTCCAGCGTGGAGACATCCTGCGTGATTTCGTCGCCGCGGGCGATGATCCGCAGCAGGCGCCGCATGATCTTGCCGGAACGGGTCTTCGGCAGGTTGTCGGCAAAGCGGATGTCGTCCGGTTTCGCAATCGGGCCCAGCTCTTCGCCGACCCAGTTACGCAGGACCTTCGCCAGTTCTGCGGCGTCATCACCGGTCGGACGATCGCCTTTCGGCACCACGTAAGCGAACAGGGCTTCGCCCTTGATCTCGTGCGGTCGACCTACCACCGCTGCTTCCGCCACGCGGGGATGCGCCACCAGGGCAGACTCGACCTCCATCGTGCCGAGGCGGTGGCCCGAGATATTCAGCACATCGTCGATCCGGCCCATGATCCAGAAGTAGCCATCGGCATCGCGGCGGGCGCTGTCGCCGGCCACGTAGTAACGGTTCTGGAATTTCTCCCAGTAGGTTTCGATGTACCGGTCGTTGTCGCCCCAGATGGTGCGCAGCATCGACGGCCAGGGCTTCTTGATCACGAGATATCCGCCCTGGTCCGGCGCGTCGACCGGCGTACCTTCTTCATCGACGATATCCGCATCGATACCCGGCAAGGGACGCGTACACGAGCCAGGCTTGGTCGCCGTGACACCGGGGACCGGTGAAATCATGATGCCGCCAGTCTCCGTTTGCCACCAGGTATCGACGATCGGACAGCGTTCCCCGCCAATAACCTCGTGGTACCAGATCCAGGCTTCCGGGTTGATGGGTTCACCAACGGTGCCGAGCAAGCGAATCTTCGACAGGTCGTATTGCGCGGGAATGTCGTCGCCGAGTTTCATCAGGGCGCGGATGGCTGTTGGTGCCGTATAAAAAATGGTGACGCCATGTTTCTGGCAGATACTCCAGAAGCGGCCACCGTCCGGGTAAGTCGGCGCGCCTTCATACATCACGATCGTCGCGCCGGCGGCGAGCGGGCCGTAGGCGACATAGGTATGGCCGGTGATCCAGCCAACGTCAGCGGTACACCAGAACACATCGTCTTCTTGAATGTCGAAGATCAGCTGGTTCGTCAGCTTCGCATAGAGCAAGTAACCGGCCGACGCCTGTTGAATGCCTTTCGGCTTGCCGGTGGAGCCCGACGTATACAGCAGGAACAGGGGATGCTCCGCATTCAACGGCACGGGTTCGCAGGAATCCGCTTGCCCGGCGATCGCGTCACTCCACCAGATGTCCCGGCCATCCTGCATCGCGCAACCGCAGTCAGCGCGTTTCAGCACGATCACGCGGTCGACATGCTCGCAACCTTCCTCCAGCGCCTTGTCGGTCGCGGCTTTCAATTCAACGATCTTGCCGCCGCGATGACCGCCATCGGCAGTGATCACCATACGCGCGCCCGCATCGATGACCCGGTCACGCAGTGAATTCGCCGAGAACCCCCCGAACACGACGGAATGCACCGCACCGATTCGCGCGCAGGCCTGCATCGCGATCAGGGCCTCCGGGACCATCGGCATGTAGATCACGACCCGGTCGCCCGCTTCGATACCCTGCGCCTTCAGCGCATTGGCGAAACGGCACACATCGGCGGTCAACTCCCGGTAGCTCAGCCGGCGCCGATCACCGCCCTCGCCTTCGAAAACAATTGCCGTCTTATCACCGCGCTCGGCCAGGTTTGAATCCAGGCAATTGGCCGAAACGTTCAGCTCACCATCGGTGAACCACCGGTAATTTGGTGCCGCGGAGGCATCGAGCGTCTGCGTGAAATCCGTCGACCAGTCGAGCAGCTCCCGGGCCAGGCCGGCCCAGAATGCCTCGTGATCCTGCGCGGCGCTCGCATACATGGCGTCGAGATCGGCCTGTTTATAACGCGCCGCCTTGGCGAAGTCCTCGCCAGGCGGGAACTGGCGCTGTTCTGTGAGGATCGATTCGATACTTTTGTCGGTCATTTCGATTTTCCTAGATTGCCAGCAGGCGCTTCAGCATCCCCTGAGCCTGTGTCGCATAGCCCCCGCCAAACAGGTTCAGGTGATTGAGTATGTGGTAGAGGTTGTAAAGGTCGACGCGTATGTCGGCGCCGGGTGGTAATGGCCACTCTTGTTCGTACGCAGTATAAAACTGCGACGGAAATCCACCAAACAAGCGCGTCATCGCCAAGTCGGCCTCGCGGTCGCCGAAATACACGGCCGGATCGAAGATTACCGGCTGGCCGTCCGGCATCGCGCCCCAGTTGCCGCCCCACAGGTCACCGTGCAGCAACGAAGCTTCCGGCTCGTGATCCCCGAACAGACGTGGCAACGCGTCCAGCAGCTGGGTACCGAGATCGTCGACGATGCGCCCATAGCCATTGCGCACGGCCAGTTGCAGCTGGAAACCGAGCCGCCGGTCGCGCCAGAAGCTCAGCCAGTCATCGCATTGCTCATTCGGCTGCGGCGTGCTGCCAATCGTATTGTCGCGGTGCCAGCCGAATTGCTCGCGCGTAACGCGATGTTGCCGGGCCAGTTGCCGTCCCAGTTCCGCGGCGCTGCTGCCGCCGGCGCGCGACAACTCGAGGTGTTCCATCAGCAGATACGCCTGGTGGTCCGCGATGCCCTGGGCAACCGGACCCGGCACGCGCACCGCCCGGGCCGCCGCCAGCTCCTCCAGGCCCGCGGCTTCGGCGGCAAACATGTCCGCCTGCGACGCCTCGTTCAACTTCAGGAACCAGCGGCGCCCGTCGCGCCCCGTCACCCGCAGACTGTCGTTGATACAGCCGCCACCAGCCGACGCGGAGGAATCAATCGGACCGGTATGTGCTTCAAGGGCGGCGGCAACCGCGGCGTTGATCATCCAAAGTTGTCCGCGATGCGTTCCGCCTGCTTGCGTAAAGACGGCCCGAACCCTGTCTCGTCGTAGAGGTCGAACAGGTCGTCCAGCAGGGGGGACTGGCGTTGCAGGGTGGCTTCGTCCGCAGCCAGCGGTGCGTCGCATCGAATGCGCGCCAGTTCCCGGGACAGTTCTGCCTGGTCACGGTGCTCGGCCAGTCGGCCTGCCAGCTTGGTCGCCCCCCGCAACGGCACGTTGGCAACTTCATCCAGCCGCGCGAAAAGATCGTCCATGGAGTCGAAATGAGCCAGCAGCCCGGCCGCGGTCTTCGCGCCTACGCCGGGCACACCGGGGATGTTGTCGACGCTGTCACCGGCCAGCCCGAGAAAGTCCGGCATTTGTTCGGCCCTGACACCGAAGCTATCGCTCACCTCGTGATGGGCGATCTTCTTTTTGCCCGTGTAATCCCAGAACGTGTCACCTTCCTCCAGCAGCTGCAACAGGTCCTTGTCGCGACTGACAATCGTGACGGTATGGCCGGCGTTTCGCATGCCAACCGCAAGCGTGCCGATCAGGTCATCTGCCTCGTACGCGGTGTCAGAACACTCCCGCACGCCGAGTGCGCGGGTTATTTCGCGACAGAGCGCAAACTGGCGCTTCAGTTCCGGCGGCGCTGGTTCGCGGTTCGCCTTGTAGTCGGGATAGATTTCGTTGCGAAATGATGTAGTCAGGCTGACATCGAACGCCGCGGCCACGTAGTGTGGTTTTTCGCGCTCCAGGAAATCGCCGAGAAACCGGGTAAAGCCATAAACCGCATTGACCGGGTTCTCTTCGGGGTCGGTCATATCGTCCGGAATCGTGAACCACGCGCGGAACACGTAAATGCTGGCGTCGATGAGGTAGGTTTTCACGACTCTATGGCTCGCGCGTGTTGGTCCCGGCGTCAGTATCGCCTTTTTCCGCGCTATCGAGAATCGGCGGCTGTTCCAGCACCGGCCTGCCAATATCCACCAGCCCCCCGGCATCCGGGCGCGGTGCTGGCAGGATTTCCCGCGGCGCGGGAGCAACCGAACCCGGTGTCTCGGGCGGGTCGTCCGCGACGGTCGTGCTCGGTGCTGCCGACGGCCGTAATTCGCGCAGCGGCACTGCAGCAGGCGTGTCCGCCGGCATTCCCGGTTCACCCACTGTATCCGGCAATGGCGATTGCTCCGGCAAGAGCGGGCCACTCGGTCGAATCGCGACGCGCAGAATGACGGCCACGACCAGCAGCAATGTCGCAGCCACGGCGACGGCAATGAGCCAGCGCCGCGAGGCCCGCTGCGGCGGCAGAATCTTTGACCTCTCCCGGGCCGCCGCGAGGATCCGCGCGTCGACTTGCCCGGGTACCTGTTCGACCGGCGTAGACGTTGCATTACCGTTTTCAGCACTGTCCCGGCGGCTCGCGCGTGGCAGACCCGCGACCCGGTCGTTTGCAACGGCGAACAGGTATTCAGCGAAAGGCGCGGTCGGCTCGTAGCTGAGCCGGACCGCAATGACGCGCAGCCAGCAATCCTCGAAGACGTCGCCGGCCACGCCGGGTTCGCTGCTGCGGCCCAGCAAGTGGTGATAGAGCGCAGCTTTGTGCCGCTCATACAATCGCTGAAACGCGACCGTGTCACCGGCCCGGAAGCGCAGCATCAACGCATGGTCGTCGGGCTCAACCGTCATGACCGGCAGAATACCAAACAGGGGTCTAGCCGCCGTCTCTGCAAATGACACTCGCGAGGGACTTCGCCCCGCTGGCGAAACCGTGATTCGACCCCTAACTGCGAGCCAGGCTGATACTGAGACGTTCGCGCAGCGGGCTGGAGCGCGGAATATGCGCCAGCAGGAATTCCATCTGGTCGGCCAGTACGCGCCGACCCTTCAGGTAAATGTACTCCGCATAGGTCGGCGTGAACGGCACGGCGATCAGCTCCATGCCCGCCTGCTCCGGCGTGCGCCCGCCCTTGTGGTTGTTGCAGCGCCGACAGGCTGTCACGACGTTTTGCCAGACGTCCCCGCCACCCTGGCTCAGTGGCCTGATGTGATCGCGGGTCAGGTCACGCACCAGGAAGCGGTGCCCGCAGTACATGCACAGGTCGCCGTCCCGGCGGAACAGTGTCTTGTTGTTCAGGGGTGGCACGTAGCGATCGCGCAGTTCCGCGATGCCGTGGGTCCGGCCGATCGTCGCGACAATAGAGTTGACCTCGACGGAACTACGCAGGCCGGAGCGCGCATTCGTGCCGCCAAATATCTGAAACAGCGGCGTGCCGCAGGTATAGGCGACCTGCTCCGTGTGGTAAAGCCGCACGGCATCACGGTAATCGATCCATTCCAGCGGCATGCCGGCGACGTCGGTGCGCAGCACCTGCTGGGACAGATCAAGGTTTCGAGCTTCAGTCAGCATGGTTTTCAACTGGGTCGTTGCGGATATATTCCAAACTACGACGAATAAATCAACAAGCTAGCCGGTCACGCTAAGCGAAAGTCTATTAGATCATCAGCCCTGCCGCTTCTGACAGCAACTCTGACTCTATTTATGTCATGATTCGCCGTCGTCCAGCGCCGGGCCCTCATGTCCGGCCAGCGGCCACCAAGATAATCCAGCGAGACCGGGAGTTTTCCATGGCACTGACCATCGGCGTGGTAACCGAAACCACGCCCGGAGAAACGCGCGTGGCGCTCGTACCCGAGGTACTGCGCAAGCTGACCGCGGCGGGTGCGCACGTCATGGTGCAGCAAGGCGCGGGTCTGGCGGCGCGGGTCCCGGACGAGGCTTTCGACGGGGCCGAACTGGCGGCCGATGCCGACAGCGTGCTGGCCGCGGCCGACGTCCTGCTGAAGGTCCAGCCGCCGACCGCCGCAGAGGTCGCGGGTCTGAAGTCTGGCGCCACAGTGATTGGATTCATGCAGCCTCATCAACAGGCCGACATGATCCGGACCTTGTGTGACAGGAACGTGACCAGCTTCGCGATGGAACTGGTGCCGCGAATTTCGCGCGCGCAATCCATGGATGCGTTGTCATCCCAGGCAGCGGTTGCCGGGTACAAGGCCGTGCTGATCGGGGCCGCGGCCCTCGACAAGTTCATGCCGATGCTGACAACCGCGGCCGGCACGATCAGGCCGGCACAGGCCCTGGTCATCGGCGCCGGCGTTGCCGGGCTGCAGGCAATTGCAACGGCCCGACGTCTCGGCGCGGTCATCGAGGGATTCGATGTTCGCAGTGCCACGAAGGAACAGGTGGAATCCCTGGGCGCAAAATTTATCGACACGGGCGTCACGGCAGAGGGCGAAGGTGGTTATGCGCGTGAACTAACGGAGGAAGAGCGCCGCCAGCAACAGGAAGTGCTGGAGTCGCATATCGTCAAGGCCGACCTGGTGGTTACCACCGCGGCGGTCCCCGGCCGGCCCGCGCCGCGCATTATCAGCAAGGCGATCGTGGAACGTATGCACCCGGGCGCCGTCATCGTGGACCTCGCCGCTGAAAGTGGCGGCAACTGCGAATTGACGGAAGCCGGTGAGACGGTCCACTACGGCGGCGTGACGATCATTGGCCCGATCAGCCTGGCCGCGACCGTTGCCCGCCATGCAAGCGAAATGTATTCGCGGAATTTATTCAATTTGCTACAGCCGGCAGTGGTTGACGGCGAACTCAAGATCGACTGGGACGATGAGGTGTTCGCCGGTGCTGTCCTCACGCGTGACGGCCAGATCTGCCACGAGCCGACACGCCAGGCTATTTCGGGAACAGACTGATGGATGCAAGTACGTTTTCACTCACGGGTTTTGCCGCGCTGTACATTTTCATGCTCGCGGCATTTACCGGCTACGAGGTCATCGCAAAAGTACCCGCGATTCTGCACACGCCGCTGATGTCCGGTTCCAACTTCGTGCACGGCATCGTGCTGGTCGGGGCAATGGTTGCGCTGGGTCACGCGGAAACGCCGGCCGGTTACATCATTGGCTTCATCGGGGTGTTGCTCGGCGCGGGTAACGCCGTGGGTGGCTATGTCGTCACCGAGCGCATGCTCGAAATGTTCAAGAGCAGCGGGGAGAAGAAGTAATGAGCGGCATGCTCTCCGCCAGCCTGCTGATCGAGGTCAGTTACTACGTCGCTGCGTTCCTGTTCATCATGGGCCTCAAGAAGATGAGTTCCCCGGTGACGGCAGCCGGCGGCATCAAGTGGGCCGGGCTGGGCATGGTGGTCGCAACCGCGATCACCTTCCTGTATCCGGATATGCACAACTTCGTGCTGATGACGGCGGCGATTTTCATTGGCGGCGTGCTGGCGTGGTGGACCGGCAAGCGTGTCGCGATGACCGACATGCCGCAGATGATCGCGCTTTACAACGGTATGGGAGGCGGCTCGGCCGCGGCCATTTCAGCGGTGGAGTTGCTGGGGGGACGCGAACTGGGTCCGGTGGTGACGACCCTCGCAGTGCTCGGCGGCCTGATCGGTTCCGTGTCGTTCTCCGGCAGCATCATCGCCTTCGGCAAGCTCCAAGGCCTGATCCGGAAGGATTTCCGCTTCCGCGGCCAGAACATTCTCAACCTCGTGTTCCTCGCCGCCGCCACCGCCATCGGCGTGACGATGATTGCGGCGGGCGCCGGCAACGCCAACGGCGTCGCGTTGATGTTCGGCCTGGCGCTGGTGCTCGGCGTCACCATGACTCTGCCGATTGGCGGCGCCGACATGCCGGTGGTGATCAGTCTCTACAATGCACTGACCGGCCTGGCCGTGGCCTTCGACGGTTTCGTGATCGACAACGCGGCCATGATCATCGCCGGTACCGTGGTCGGATCCGCCGGTACCCTGCTGACGCAGCTGATGGCCAAGGCCATGAACCGGTCACTGGCGAACGTGCTGTTCAGCGGCTTTGGTGACACCGCGGGTGCAACCGGTGAAGTAACCGGGTCGATGAAGGCGATCGAAGCCAACGACGCCGCAATCATGATGGCGTTCGCCGAGAAGGTCCTGATCGTGCCGGGCTACGGCATGGCCGTGGCACAGGCGCAGCACAAGATCTGGGAATTCTGTCAGCTATTGCAGGATCGCGGCGTGACGGTGAAGTTTGCGATCCACCCGGTCGCCGGCCGTATGCCGGGTCACATGAACGTGCTGCTGGCCGAAGCCGGCGTGCCGTACGACATCATTTACGACGAAGACGAAATCAACGCGGAGTTCGATACTACAGATGTCGCCCTGGTCATCGGCGCAAACGACGTGGTGAATCCGGTTGCGCGCAGTGATCCGTCCAGCCCGATTTTCGGCATGCCGATCCTGAACGCCGACAAGGCGCGGAATTGCATCGTCGTCAAGCGCGGGCAGGGTGCCGGTTTCTCGGGCATCGAAAACGCGCTGTTCTTCCTCGACAACACCCGCATGTTGTACGGCGACGGGCAGGCCATGGCGTCGGCGCTGATTCAATCCGTCAAGGAATTATAAACAGGGGGTCGAACCGAGGTTTCTGAACCGGATCTGATCAAAAACCTCGGTTCGACCCCCTGTGGATAATTACGGCTGACCGCCGTTACCGCCCTGTTGCCCCTGTTTCTGGCGACGCTGGGCCTCCTGGCGCATGCGCTCGCGCTGCTCGGGGGTCAGGTTCTGCCAGCGTTGCCGAAATGCTTCACGCTGATCCGGCGTGAGGCTCTGCCACCGCTTTCGCATCTGCTGCCGCTGATCCGGCGGTAGCTGGCGGAATCGCTGAAACTGCTGTCGAACGCGAGCCTGCTGCTCGGGCGTCAGGTTCTGGTAACGCTGAAACTGCTGCCGCACGCGAGCCTGCTGCTCGGGCGTCAGGTTCTGCCAGCGCTTGAAGCGGTTGCGCGCCTGAGCGCGCTGCTGCGGCGGCATCTTCAACCACCGCTCGGCGCCCGCAGCGAGTCGCTGCTGTTGCGCGGGCGACAACTCGGCCCAGCGCTCCTGCGCGCCGCCCAGCATGCGCTGCTGCTCGGCGCTCAGTGAATCCCAGCTCAGGCCCTCGTCCGCCCAACCCAGGCCCGGCACTATGACGCACAGGCCGAGCAGCACGATCAGCCGTCTAGTCCTGTGCATCATCAGCTTTCTCCGCCATGCGCGGCACCAATATATCGCCGGCTCCGTCCGGCGGCATGTCGTCAAAAAACTCTGTCCAGCCATCCTCGGCTTCGAGCGACAGAAACTCCAGAAATTCCTGGTCGAACTCCGCCTCGGATAGCTCGTCCGTCGACGCGGCATCGTCCGCTGCCAGCGCGGGGGCCATAGCCATCCACGCAGCCAGCATACTGAACCAACGGGTCAACCCGCGGCCTCCATGTCCATGCTCTCCGCAGCGAGCCAGACATAGAATTCCAGGTCTTCGAGCATGTCGAGGTTTTCCTCGGCGAAAATCACTTCGAGCTCCGGCGTGGTCGTTGCGGTGGGTATTTCGCCCGGCGCAGTCGGATCCGGCGCCGCGCGCCACAGGCTGATCGCTATCGCGCCAACCGCCGCTGCAGTTAACACGCCCCACAACGGCGTCAGACGTCTTGCCGACGACAACTCGTCGAGCGCTGCCTGCCGTGCGCGATTCAGTTTCGACCGCGTTGCTGCATCCAGGTCTTCTACACTGTCACGCAACAGCCCAGCGGCCCGCCGCTCGAAATCCGAATGTTGTTCCTGTTGTGTGCTGTTCATGTCCAATGTTCTCCGAGACTCTCGCGCAACCGGTGTACCGCACGCGAGTAATGCGTCTTCACACTGCCGCTGGAGCAACCCATCGCCGCCGCCGTCGCCGCGACATCGAGGCCCTCCACGGTTCGCAACAGGAATGCCTGTTGCTGTCGAGCGGGAAGCGCCTGGATGGCTGCCTCCAGCTCCGACATCGCGCCGTCGATTGCAACGCGATGTTCCGGCTGCGCCTGTAAGCCGTCCGCCGCGCGAGCCACCGGGTCCGGCATGTCATCATCATCGCGGCGGTTGTCCAGCCAGCCGAATACTTTGCGACGAACTGTTTGACGCCGTTGGTGATCGCGAATCCGATTTTGCAGGATTCGGTAGAACAACGGCGCCCATTCGTCGGTCGGGCGTTCGCCGTATTTGCGGGCCAGGCTGATCATCGCATCCTGGACGATATCGAGAGCGTCATCGCCGTCGCCTACCGCAATCTGGGCGATGCGAAACGCGCGCTTTTCGACGCCCGCCAGGAAGCGGTCCATGGCCTGTCGCTGGTCCAGATTCAGCTTCTCCCGCTCGGCTGCCGCACTCGCGCCGTTCTCCATCAGGGACAGAGCCTGACCGTTCATAGCATACCCCTTGACCTGGCGAACGCCTGGTTACTCTCGACCGACACGCATCCATGCGCCGGGCCAAAACCAGCGTTCATTCGGGCAATATAACGTTGCCAACGGGATCCGGTTGACCGCGCGACGGGGGGTTTCGGCGACTGTTATTCACATCACCGTTCGATAGGGCGAGGCCTTAGACGCTGTTTCGCAACGTCGGCCGACGAATAGAATATAGCTACTTGTTTTATATAAATTTTTTCTTATCGGTCAAGAATTGATCAAATTGTTACATAACGCATTGGTATGCGGCTTGCGGCCGATTTGCCCCACGCTATCCACAGAGTTATCCACAAATCCTGTGGAAAAACCCTGCGCCAGCGGAACTTGCCCGGATCGGGGACTTGATCGTGCCTGAAACCATTCTGCGGGTTGCGCTGCCCACGCCGTTGATGCGCCTGTTCGACTACCTGCCACCGGACGACGGGCCCGAGCCGTCGCCGGGACAACGCGTACGTGTGCCGTTTGGTCGTAGCGAGCGCATCGGCATCATCACCGAGCTGACAGTAACGCCCTCGGTGCCAGTCGAAAGCCTGCGTCGCAGTAAGTCGGTTCTGGACGAACAGCCACTCCTCGATCCCGAGTTACGGCGACTGCTGGATTGGGCGTCGGGCTACTACCAGTATCCGCCCGGCGAAGTCTACGCAGCCGCACTGCCAGCAGCTTTACGTCGTGGCCGCGGACCTGCAACCGGGCACGAACGTTGGCAACCAACCACTAACTGTAGCGCCGATGATGTGGAACGCCTCGACAAGCGCGCCAGTTTGCAGCGCCGAGTGCTGGCAGCACTGTTGTCGTCGCCGGACGGACTCGACGCTGCCACTCTGGCGACCCACTCCGCGGGCTGGCGCAGCGCCGTCGATGCCCTTTGCGACAAAGGCCTCGTGGAGCGCAGTCGTGGCGAGCTGTGGCCGTCAACGCCGATCCCGGCGGGACAACCCGGCCCTCCGTTGAACCCGGCGCAGGTGCGGGCGGCCGCCGCGATTAATACCGCGAGAGCGTTCGCCGCTTTTTTGCTGGCTGGAGTCACCGGCAGTGGTAAGACGGAGGTCTACCTGACCTGCATTGAAAAGCAGCTGCAGGCGGATCGGCAAAGCCTGGTGCTGGTCCCGGAAATCGGGCTGACACCGCAATTGCTGGAGCGGTTTCAGTCCCGCCTGGGTATCCGGGTTGCGGTCCTGCATTCCGGCCTGAACGACAGCGAAAGACTGCTGGCCTGGACCGCCGCCGCAACCGGACAGGCCAAAGTGATCATCGGCACACGTTCGGCAATTTTTACGCCGCTACCCAAGCCCGGGCTGATCATCGTAGATGAAGAGCACGACGCGTCACTGAAGCAGCAGGAGGGCTTCCGTTACTCCGCCAGGGACCTGGCAGTGTGGCGCGCGCGCCAGCTGCGGATTCCGGTCGTGCTCGGATCTGCAACGCCGGCATTCGAAACGCTGGAGAATGCACAGTCAGGTCGATACGAACTCCTGGAACTACCAGAGCGACCCGGCACCGCGACTCACCCGAGCGTGCATCTCATCGATCTGCGCCGGCATCCGGCGCGCGACGGATTGAGTGAACCGCTGCTGGCAAGGATCCGGCAGCACCTGGATGCCAACGGCCAGGTCCTGGTTTATCTGAACCGCCGCGGTTTCTCGCCCGTGCTGATGTGTACCGCCTGCGGCGCCATCGCGGAATGCGCACGCTGCGATGCGCGCATGGTGTATCACCGGCAACGCTCGCAGGTCATTTGTCATCACTGTGGCCAGCAGCGCACTGCACCGGAAGCCTGCCCCGACTGTGGCGAACCAATGCTGCCGGTCGGACAGGGAACCGAGCGCATTGAAACGGCCCTGCGTGAGGCCTTCCCGGATGACCCGCTGGTTCGCATCGACCGCGACACGACGCGCCGGCGCGGCGCGTTTGAGCGGGCGATCGCGGCTGTTCGCAGTGGCGAAGCGCGCATCCTGCTGGGCACCCAGATGCTGACGAAGGGGCACGACTTTCCGGACGTCACGCTGGTCGGCATCGTCGACGCGGACCAGGGGCTGTTCGGCACGGATTTTCGTGCCGGGGAAAGATTCGCGCAGCTGTTCGTGCAAGTCTCGGGACGCGCCGGCCGCGCCAGCCGGCCGGGCGAGGTCTGTATCCAGACGCTTTACCCGGAACACCCGCTGCTGCGATTGCTGGTCGCGTCTGATTACCGCGCTTTTGCAACGCAGGCGATGGCGGAGCGGCGCCAGGCAGGCTGGCCCCCGTTCGGCTACCTCGCGTTACTGCGGGCCGAGGCCAGCCAGCGGCAACATGCCTTCGGCTTTCTCGAGGCCGCCCGTGCCCTCGCTGATGATGTCCGGCTGGACCAGGTCAGCCTGTTGGGTCCGGCACCGGCGCCCATGGAACGGCGCCAGGGACGTTACCGTGGCCAGCTACTGATTCGCGCGGACAGCCGCGCGCGGCTGCAAAGCTTCCTGCAAGCGTGGCGGCCCGGCCTGGACGAGCTCAGGGAAGCCCGCCGCGCGCGCTGGTCGCTGGATGTCGATCCGGTCGAACTGTTCTAGGCGTCCGTGACATCATGCGGTACGGGCGGATTGGCTCTACAATGCGCCGTTTTCCCGGATCCTCGCCGTGAAACAGCAGATCGAGAAACTCCTCGCGGATGCCGTCGCGAGCCTGCCGGATGTGGCCGACCATCCGGAACTGCAATCGCTCCGGCCGGAACTCGAACGTGCGCGCGATGCAAAGCATGGTGACTACGCCAGCAATATCGCGATGCAGCTGGCGCGACCCCTGCGCCGGAAACCGCGCGACATTGCCAACGACATCATTGATCAGCTCGGCTCCTCAGAACTGCTGGCCGGGGTCGAAATTGCGGGCCCGGGATTCATCAATTTCCGGCTGGCCGACACCGCCTACAACAGCGAGCTGCGCGCGATTCTCCAGGCGGGCAAGACCTACGGTCATGGCGGTAGCGGCGCAGGCCATCGTCTGATTGTCGAATTCGTATCGGCGAACCCGACGGGTCCGCTGCATGTGGGGCACGGTCGTCATGCCGCCTATGGCGCCAGCGTTGCGAACCTGCTCAGCGCAGCCGGTTACGACGTGCACCGCGAGTACTACGTCAATGATGCCGGACGCCAGATGGACATCCTGGCCGTCAGCCTGTGGCTGCGCATGTACGAGCTAAACGACACGCCGCTGGATTTTCCCGTGGGCGGCTACCAGGGCGACTACGTGCGTGAGATCGCCTCGCAGGCACTCGCGGACGGGGCACGGGATCTGCTTCCCGATGGCGGTAACCTGCTCGACGACCTGCCGCCGGACAACCCTGCCGGCGCCGATGTCTACCTCGATGCATTGATTGCACGCGCGCGTGAACGGCTCGGTGACGAGGGGTTCGATCGCCTGTTGCGGATTGCCGCCGATGCGATTCTCGCTGACATTAAGGATGACCTGGCCGAGTTCGGCGTGGTCTTCGACGAATGGTTTTCGGAACGAAGCCTGATGGATTCCGGTGCCATCGACCGTGCACTCGATCGCGTTCAAACCAATGGCCACACGTATTCCAAAGACGGCGCAATCTGGTTCCGCGCCACGGAATTCGGCGACGAAAAGGATCGCGTGGTGATCCGCGAAAACGGCCGCACGACGTATTTCGCGTCCGACATTGCCTATCACCTGCAGAAACGCGAGCGCGGCTTCGGCACGCTCGTAGACATCCTCGGCGCGGATCATCACGGCTATGTTGCGCGCGTGCGTGCCGGACTGCAGGCTGTCGGCGAGTCGCCGGACTGCCTCGAAGTCGACCTGGTGCAGTTTGTGGTGCTCTATCGCGGCAAGGACAAAGTGCAGATGTCGACGCGCTCCGGAGAATTCGAAACCCTGCGAAAGCTCCGCGACGAGGTCGGCGACGATGCGGCGCGCCTGTTTTTCGTCTCACGCTCCAATGACCAGCACCTCGATTTCGACCTGGAGCTGGCCAAGTCGCGCTCGAACGAAAATCCTGTCTACTACATCCAGTACGCGCATGCGCGGATTTGCAGCGTGTTGAGGGAACTCGAGGAACGCGGCTTGCAATGGGCACAGGAGCGCGGCAGCAACAATCTCGATCGGCTGTCTGAGACGCATGAAGTCGAGTTGCGGCAAATCCTGTGCCGATACCCGGAGATTCTGGCACTGGCCGCACGACAACGGGCACCGCAACATGTGGTGCATTACCTGCGGGAACTGGCGCAGGCCCTGCATACGTATTACAACGCGCACCGGTTCATTGTCGATGACGATGAACTGCGCGACGCCCGCCTGTTGCTGGTTCTCGCCACGCGCCAGGTATTGCGGAACGGGCTCGACATGATTGGTGTGTCGGCGCCGGCATCAATGTAGGTCGCACCGCTGATCGCATGGCCACCCGCCGCAGAAAGACCACACGCAAACGGAAGCGTCGCAGCCGCAGTCGCCAACAGGCTCTGCCCGGCTGGGTCTGGATGCTGTTCGGCCTGGCCGTGGGGCTCGCCGTAGCAGCCGCGATCTATGTCAACGATCGCACCCCGCGTCCGCCCGCGATGGACAGCCGTGCGGCGCCGGAGCCGCGGCAGGACCGGTCACCGGCATCGGCGGATTCCGCACCGGCGGACGAAGACAAGGGCATCCGTTTCGACTTCTACGACATGTTGCCCAAGTTCGAAGTCGTAATTCCGGAGGAAGACCTGGAGGCGCGCCCGGATGTCGCGCCGGCGCCGGTTGCAAAACCCGGTGCGTACGTCCTGCAGGCGGGATCTTTCTCGGCCTATGCCGATGCCGACCGCATGAAGGCGCGGCTGGCGCTGCTGGGCATCGTGTCCCGAATTCAAAAAGTCAGCGTGGATGACAAGACTTATCATCGGGTGCGCGTCGGCCCGGTGTCAGATCTCGATGAGCTCAACAACACCCGCCGGCAGCTGCGCGACGCCCAGATCGAGGTGATGGTGATTCGCGTTGCCGAATAACGCCGGCAATTTCGCTGCTGCGGCAGTGTTGTCAGGCCTGCTTGCAGGCTGCGCATCTGCACCGCCGCCGCCAACCGCACCAGCGGTCATCGAGCCGGAGCCCGTTGCACAACCGCCCGAACCGCCGCCCCCGACTGCCGAAGAACTCGCCCGGCAGCGACGCGCGCAGCTCGCGTGCAACAGGCTCACGGTCGCGGCGGTGGGCGACCTGATGCTTGGCACTGACTTCCCGCAGAACCGGCTACCGCCGGACGACGGCCGCGCGCAGCTCGCCGATGCGGCGCCGTACCTGCGCCGGGCCGATATCGTCTTCGGCAATGTCGAAGGCGTGTTGATGGACGGCGGAGAACCGGTGAAGGAGTGCAAGGACCCATCGGCCTGCTACCTGTTCCGCTCGCCGGCACGTTTCGCCCGGACGTTCGCCGACGCCGGCTTCACGGTGATGAGCCTGGCCAACAATCATGCCCGGGACTTCGGCGAGGAGGGTCGCGACGCCAGTATGGCAGCCCTGGCCGCGGCTGGCATAAGACACTCGGGACGCGAAGGGGACGTGGCAAGCTGGTCTGTGGGTGATGTCCGCATTGCGCTGATCGCTTTCGCGCCGTTCAAGGAATCATGGCCCATGCTCGACGAAGTCATTCCGGCAGCCGTCGTAACGGACCTGGCGGCGAACCATGACATCGTCATTGTGTCATTTCACGGCGGTGCGGAAGGCGCGGGCGCGGAGCGCATTCCGTTCACGACCGAGACGTATTACGGCGAGAACCGCGGCAACGTCGTGCAGTTTGCGCGAACCCTGGTCGACGCGGGCGCCGACCTCGTTATCGGTCATGGTCCGCACGTGCCGCGCGCGATGGAGCTCTATGGCGAGCGGCTGGTCGCCTACAGCCTCGGCAATTTCGCGACTTGGTGGGGCATCAATATCCGCGGCGAGAAAGGTTACGCGCCCTTGTTGAGCGTGCGTCTGGACGGCAATGGCCGCCTCGTGTCGGGAGAAGTCGTGTCATTCCGACAGGGCCGGCCGGAAGGTCCGCGGCTGGATCGCGAGCAGCGCGCGAGCCGCATGATCCGGGAACTGACCGCGGCGGATTTCCCGAATACGCCGCTCCGCTTCGAAGACGCTCAGCGGTTCGCGCCGTCGCAAGTCACCGACACGGATTGCACCGGCATCGACGCGTCATGAGGCCGCTGTTCGCACGTTTTCCAACACTCGCCGACCGGCTGCCATTCCTGTCACTGGCGACGCTGCCGACACCCGTCGATTCGGAACCCGCTTTCGCCGCGCAACTGGGTATCGCGGATCTGCTGATCAAGCGCGACGACCTGAGCGCATCGGTCTACGGCGGGAACAAAGTACGGAAACTGGAGCACCTGCTGGCCGACGCGCAGAACCACAGTGCGGATGCCGTGCTGACCTTCGGCGCCACCGGCTCGAATCACATTTTGGCAACGTCGATCTACGCCAGGCAGGTCGGACTGGACTGCTACGGTGTCATGGTGGAGCAACCGGCGTCGCCCAAAGTTGCCGCAACATTGCGTTACCACGCGCTGTTGGGCACCCACCTGGCACTGACGGCCGGCATGAAGGGCATCGCGGACACGACGGCCGCCATAAAGGCCGCGCATCCGACCGGTGCCGGCAAGGTGTACGAAGTTCCATGGGGTGGTTCGTCCTGGCTTGGCGTCACGGGATTTATCAACGCGGCGCTGGAACTTGCCAACCAGATCGCGGTACCGCCAGACCGAATCTACGTTGCGAACGGCACAATGGGAACCAGCGTCGGGCTCGCAATCGGCTGTCAGCTGCTCGGATGGCCAACGAAAATTGTTGGCGTTCGTGTCTCGCCTTTGAAAGCCATTACGCCGCAATTCGGCGACCGCATGTTTACCGACACGGTTGCTGAATTGCACGCACTGGACCCCGATTTTCCGCTACTGGACGAACCGCAGGCGAATGTAAACCTGCGCGAGGGTTTTCTCGGCAAGGGGTACGCCGTTCCGACAGAGGCCACCCATGAAGCAGTCGCGATGGGCGCCGCGGAGCTCGGCATGCAGCTCGATACGACTTATACGGGCAAGGCCATGGCCGCGCTCATCAGCGACGCGCGCGCTGGCAAGCTGCGGGATCAGCGGGTCGTGTTCTGGCAGACCTACAACTCAAGGCCGTACCCGCCTGACCTTGACACCGTGAATTGCGACGCCTTGCCCGCAGAGTTTCAGCCTTTCGTCTAGCTGTCGGTCTACCACCCAGCGGATGCGGGCGGGCGCGGCCGTTCACTGGGTCCGCGAGGCGTCTCAGACTGGACGGCGCCGGCAAACAAAGACTAGAGGGAACACCATGAGCGTCGCCCATCCCTGGCTGGAGCAGGAACCCTGGCCCACGAAACAAATGCCGCTCGACATGCTGGAAAAGCGTATCGAGCGTGTGCTCACCATGACCAACATCGGCTACCTGGGCACGACGATGAAGAACGGGCAGCCGATCGTCAGCCCACTCGAGTTCTATAACGATGGCTTCTCGGTGTATTTTTTTCCGCAACCCAACAGCCCGAAACTCAAGGCCATGCAGCGGGATCCGCGCGTGGCGCTGGCAATTGCCAACCCGATGGCCGGCTGGGCCTGTGTGATGGGTTGCCAGCTGTTCGGACCGGCGACCCTGCTTGATATCGGCACGCCCGAGTGGGAACACGGGATGAAGGTGTTCAAATGGCCCGGATCTTCCTTCGAACTCGGCCGCGAACTCGTCACGCCACCGCAGGGCCAGCTCGCGCGACTCGATCCGGAACGCATCGTTTACACGGAACACATGATGCGCAAGGAGGGTTACGCACCGCGTCAGATCTGGCGCAGAGGCAGCACGGAAACGGAAGTAGTCCCCGGCGGCAACGTCTGAATAGCCGCGCGAACGATGGCGACAGTTCTGATTACGGGGGCCAATCGTGGCATTGGTCTCGAATTCGCCCGGCAGTACCTCGCGGATAACTGGCAGGTAGTAGCCTGCTGCCGCGATCCGGACCAGGCCGATGAATTGCGAGCACTGGCGGACGACGAGCATCGGTTACAAGTCGAGCGCGTGGATGTCACTGATCATGCGCAGATCGATGCACTAGCCGGGCGCTTCCGGGAACCGATCGATGTACTGCTGAATAATGCCGGCATCATCGGTCCCATTCCGATTCCGGCGCATATCGGGAAACAGCATTTCGGCAGCCTCGACTACGACCTGTGGGAGCGCGTGCTGCGCACCAATACCTTCGGTCCGATCAAGATGGCCGAGGCATTTCTGCCGCAGGTCGAGGCCAGTGAGCAAAAGAAGATTGTCAGCCTGTCGAGCTCGCTCGGTTCGATCGCCGAGCGCGACACGCCCGCGTATGCCTACGCGACCAGCAAGACGGCGCTCAACAAGGCCATGACGTTACTGGCGGCAAGCCTGCGGGACCGGGACGTGATTGTCACCGTGGTCTGCCCCGGCTACGTGAAAACGAGGATGGATTTCGGCACGGCGAATGTCGAGATACCGGACAGCGTGGCCGGCCTGCGCCGCCTGATCGCAGGATTCACGCTCGCGGATAGCGGGACCTTCACCCGCTACAACGGTGAGCGCATCCCCTGGTAGCTCAGACGCTGCGGCGACGGACCCAGGCCAACAGCCCCAGCGCCGAACCGAACATCCATGCCGCCGCCGGCACCGGCACAATCTGCACGCGATACTCCGCGGTCCGATCGTGACCCGCTATGGGTAAGTCGCCGGCGACCGTGATGTAGACCGACTGGATGTCGGCATGATTCAAGCCGGTCAGGTCGACGACGAAGAGCTGCAGCTCATCATCATTCGGCAGGCTCTGTACCGCTGACGTGTTCGTGTTTGTGCCATCAGAAACGGACACCGAAAAGTCCCAGGTGTTTTCATTGTGATTTGCGATCAGGATCGCAAAAGAATCATGGCCGCTCCAGTCGTAACCTAGTCCGGCCAGACCCACATTGGCGCTCTGCGGTCCGCTCACATCGAACAGCCAGGCAGTAGTGAATCCCGCACCCAGAGCGGATTCACTGGTCTTGAAAGTCATGGGGTCGCCGGTCGCGTCGAGCTGCGTGAACGCCTTGATTTCATCGGGGCTCAGCGTGACCGTCGTGGCCTGCAGCGGAAGAGAAAAAATTAATGCGACAAATCCGGCCAGTGCGGCAGTGCGTAAGTGCGTCATCGATGATCCTTCCCTGGTCCCGTTGGAACGGGCCTTCCTTATTGTTTTTCTTCTGTCGACCGGCCAGACGCGCTGCGTCCGGCAATCGATGCGGGAAGCTTAGCAGGCGACCGGCCGCGCCTTTTCGTCCTTTGTCATAATCGCGTGACGCGCGTCACGTTTCGACTGCCTAATCGTCACCAACCTGGCGAAAATCCACGCCGAGTGAACGGAGCTTGCGGTACAGATGCGTGCGCTCCATGCCGACGCGTTTTGCGAGCTGCCCGACCTTGCCTTCGCTCAGCTTCAGCTGCTCCGTGAGGTAGGCACGTTCAAACGCTTCGCGTGCCTCACGCAGCGGCAGCGACAACAAATCCTGCTTGACCAGCGGTTCCTCGCCACCCGCTGCGGTCTCTCCCAGCGCGACTTCAAGCTCGGGCAGACCGATGGTCTCGGATCCGCCGGCACTCAGCATGCGGCGTACCAGGCGGCGCAACTCCTCGACGTTACCCGGCCACGGATAATTACGCAGGCGATTCTGCGCGGGCACACCAAAGCGACGATACGGCAGGCCTTCGGTCTCCACCAGCCGGTCAACCGACTGCCGCAACAGCTCGGAAATGTCTTCCGGGTAGTCTCTCAACGCGGGCACCTGCAATTCCGTGCGCTCGAGATGTGCCAGCAGATCGCTGCGCAGCCCGGCCGGCTGCGGATCACGACGCGCGTTGGGACTGATCGAGGCCAGAACGCGGCAATCGAGTGGCACCGGCGTCGCCTGCCCGACGGGCGTATACGAGTTCTGCTCCAGTACGCCGGCCAGCAAGCCCTGCGCCTCATGGCACAGATCCTGAAGGTCCCGGACGAACAACACCCCACCGCCGGCTCGCGCGAACAGCCCGGGCTCCGCACTATCGTCGTGCGACGTGCCCAACAACTGAGTTGCGGCGTTTTCGGCGGGTAACGAGGAAGCCACCAACTTGATGAACGGCGCGTCACTGCGCGAACTCACGCCATGCACGTAGCGCGCCACGGTCTCGCGCCCCGAACCGGCCTCACCGACCAACAAAACCGGTACCGAGTAACCGGCAAGCTCACGGGCCTTTTCGCGCAGCTCACTGATTACGCGACTCTTGCCTAATGGGCCCTGCGAGTCCGGCAACAGGCTGTGCCGCGGTCCGGGGGTCGTGCCACCCGTCGTTTCCAGTGCGCGCTCCACCGTGCGCAATAGTTTCTGCAGCGACAGCGGTTTTTCGACGAAATCGGCCGCGCCGAGTCGCGTGGCCTCGACCGCGGTCTCTACCGTGCCGTGACCGGACATCACGACCACGGGACAGGCCGGCCGGCCATCGCGCGACCATTCGTTCAGCAGCGTAATCCCGTCGACATCCGGCATCCAGATGTCCAGCAGCACAAGATCCGGCGCGCCGGCACTCATGCTGCGCCTGGCTTCGGCACCGTCGGCAGCGGTTGTCACGCGATAGCCCTCATCGGAAAGAATTTCGTCGATCAGGGTCCTGATATCAGCCTCGTCGTCGACGACGAGAATTTGCGGCGCATTCATGCGCGTTCCCTCCGCAGATCATATTGCCGATCGGTGCTGTCCCCGGCGCCATCCGGATACGTCAGCCGCTGCGGCAGACGAATACGAACGCGGGCACCCCCGTCGGCGAGGTTTTCGGCAGTCACGGAACCGCCGTGCTCTTCCACCAGTTTCTTCACGATTGCGAGCCCCAGACCAGTTCCCTTCGTCTTGGTCGTTACATAGGGCTCAAAGGCTCGATCCAGCGTGTCCGGATCAAAGCCGGGACCATTATCAGTGATCACGAGTTCAGCCGACTGATTGTCAGACGTGCGGCCGGTCCGGATCACGACCTTCGCACCTGATTTGTCATCCAGCGCCTCGAGGGAGTTCCTGATCAGGTTATGCAGTAGTTGCCGCATCCGCACAGCGTCGATGGAAATGGGTCCCAGCCCGGCGTCGAGGTTCAGGCTGATGGCGGACTGGGCATCGCGGGTCTGATACAGGTAGGCAACCTCGCGAACGAGCTGATTGAGATCGACCGTCGTCAGGGTCAATTCGGGGGCTCGCGCATATTCGCTGAACGCATTGACCATGTCGCGCATCGCCTCGACCTGCTGCACGATGGTATGCGTCGCGCGGTCCAGGACTTCAGCATCTCCCTCGACGGCCTGGCCGAGATAACGCCGCCGGATGCGTTCGGCAGACAGTCGAATCGGCGTAAGCGGATTTTTGATCTCATGCGCGAGCCGCCGGGCAACTTCGCCCCACGCGGCATCGCGTTGGGCCTGCAACAGCGCGGTGACGTCATCGAATACGAGCACCTGCCCCGCGGCGTCACCAGTTTCGGCCGGCAGCCGCGTCGACGCACAGACCAGCACCCGGCGACCGGTTTCATTGCGCAGGACCAGTTGCTCGCGCCATTCGGCGGCCCCGGATTCGCCGTGTTCGCGGAGTGCCGCGACAAACTGACCCAGCATGTTCTGCTCACCGGCGAGCGCGTCGAGTTGTTCGCCCGCGCTGCCCGACAGGTCGGCGCCCAGGATCGCGCTGGCGGCCTCGTTTGCAATACGAATCGAGCCGTCTGCTTCGGTCGCGATAACACCGGTCGACAATCGGGCCAGAATCGCGGCGAGCCGCGCGCGTTCGCGCTCGACCTGCTGTGAACTGGCGCGCGCCGATTCGCGCGCCTCGGCAAGGCGCTGAATCATCTCGTTGAACGAATCGATCAGAAAACCGACTTCGTCGTGACCTGACGATGGCAGACGGGTTTCGAGGTCGCCGCCAGCCACGGCGCGCGTGCCGTCGGCCAGAGATTTGATCGGCGCGGTCAGACGGCGGCCGAAAAAGAAGGCGCCGTTCACTGCGGCCAGGAACGCCAGCAGCACGATCAGGGTCAGCGTGAAGGTGAAACTGTAACGCAGCGGTTCGCGCAGAAACGCCAGTTCACCATAGCGCGTGTAGCTTCTCTCCACGGAATCGGCCAGGTAAGCGACTCTCTCCTCCAGCGGGAAGATGGCCTGTAGAGTCAAAGATTCGGCGCCCGGTCTCGTGCGCGGCAGGCGCACGGCGGCGCGTATCTGGTAACGCCCGCCAATGACCGGGTCCAGGCCGACGTAGCGACCATCGCGGCGCAGCCGCAGCAGCACATCGTCTGGTGGAATGCCCGGAAACTGGCTGGAAGGATCCCGCGTACTGGTCGCGATGATGCGGGAAGTCTCACCGAATATCGTGACTTCCAGGGCTCCGGTCTCACGTCGTAATTCACCGAGCAACGGCACCATGGCGCCCAGCGGTGCGCGCCGGAACGCGCGCGCCATCGCATCCGTTTTGGCGAGATTGTCTTGCAGGCGCTCGTCGAGGGCGGTGCGACTGAGCTCCAGCGCGTCCGCCAGGCCCTCTTCCACCTGGAGATCGAACCAGTTGTCGATGCCCTGGTTCAGAAACTGCACCGCGAACCACCACACGACAATCAACGGCATGACCGTGAGGGCGACGAAAGCAGCGAGGATCCGCGCCTTGATCTGCGATCCCGGCACGCGGCGGCGGTAGTCGTTTACCAGCCGCACGAGATTGCCCATGATCAGCACCAGCAGCACGAATGCACACAACGCGTTGATCAGCAGCAACAGATCATTGAGGCGACCGAAAGACTCGGAGTCCTGCGACGTCCGGCCCAGCAACACAACGGCAGTGATTCCGAGCAGCACGGCCGCCCCGGTCAGCAAGGTCGTGAGTACCCGTCTTATTCTCTTAAGGTCCACGTGTACCACTCACTGGCCAGCCGAAAGCTGTTGCCCCAGAATGAAAAGATCCGCAACGGACCTGGCAGCGTGTTCTGATCCAGCACCGACCGCACGCGAATGTCGTAACGACCCTTCCGGTCCAGCAGCGACTCATCGATTACTGGCAGGTCCCGAATCCGGCCGAGACTGTTCAACGCGGAAAACAGCGTCGCGTAGGAAGTCTGTTCGCCGCTGTTGACGTTCTTGACCACATAGCGCTGGCTCAGCGGCTGGTAGCTGAGCAAATAATCCTGTCGTAACGACGCAATTTCGGTGTCGGGCAGGAAATTTCGATTGCGGTTTATGTCGATCTGCAGCTGGATCGTCAGGGCCACGCCGCTTTCCAGTGCTTCGAGCGCTTTCTTGCTCAGCCGATAGTCGATTCGGGCCGTCAGGTAATAGACACCATCGCGCAGGCCCGTCGTTGCGCTGCGGACATCGAAGCGACCCTGCTGGGCCTCGGCGGCCGACGCAGCCAGCAGGCACAACGCGCCAATCAGCATCATGGCTGACCGGGTCGAACCGCGAATCTGCGTTGCCGGCGGTGCTTTCTTGTTTGCCTGCATCAATGACCTTGTTGCAGGCGCGCTACCGGTTGGACGAGGGTAGCCTTCCGACGGGACAGTCTTCTGCGCCGCGTTGCATCAAGCGGCCTGCTTGTCGATTAAAGCATAATAAAAACCGTCGGTATCCGCGCCGCCGGGCAGCAACTGGCAGCCTGGCGAGTCCAGGCGACCCAGCTCACCAGCGAGCGTATAAGCGGGCTCGTATTCGCGGGCATCCGGAAATTCCGCCAGGAACCCCGCCACCACTGCACTGTTTTCCTGCCGCAACACGGAGCAGGTTGCATACAGCAGCCGGCCACCGGGTCTCAGCAGACGCCACGCGGTTGCCAGCATGCGGGCCTGAATATTGGCCAGCGATGGTAAATCGGTCTCGCGCCGCAGAAACCGGATGTCCGGGTGTCGCCGCATGACACCGGACGCGGAACAGGGCACATCGAGCAAAATGCTGTCGAAAGGGCGACTGTCCCACCAGTCGTCTGGCTGCAACAGATCCGCGACAACCAGGTCCGCCGACAGCCCGAGCCGCGCCAGATTCGCGGCCACACGATCCAGCCGATCCGCATTGATGTCCACCGCAACCAGATCGAGTTCCCCCTGGCAACGCTCGAGAAGGTGGCCGGCCTTGCCGCCCGGTGCCGCACAGCCATCCAGCACGCGTTCGCCAGGTGACGGGTCGAGCAACTCCGCGGCAAGCTGGGCGCCCGCGTCCTGCACGCTCACCTCGCCGGTATCGAAGCCGGGCAAGTCTGATACGGGCAGCGGCTCGCTGAGCCGCAGCGCCTGTTTGACAGGCTGAGAGGTTTCCGCCGCATGGCCCATCGCGGACAGCCGGGCCGCATATTGCTCGACCGAGCCGCGCATATCATTGACCCGCAGCCACATCGGCGGACGCTGCTGACCACTGGCGAGAATCCGTTCCCAATCGTCGGGCCAGTCTCGCCGAATGGCATCGATGAGCCACACCGGATAGCCGTAGCGTGCCTCCGGGTTCGTCATCGCGCTGGCGATCACCTCGTCACGCTCGCGTTGGAAGCGACGCAAGGTCGCGTTAATCAGTCCCGCAGCTTGTGGTCGCTCCAGGATGCGGGCCGCAGCGACGTTCGCGGACACCGCGGCATACGCAGGTGCATGACCCGCAGTTAATTCGTGCATCCCGATGGACAACAGCGATTCCAGAATCCGGTCGCGTTTACGCAGTGGTTTCTTCAGCAGCGAATCGATGATGACCCGATGGCGGCAGTGCCAGCGCAGGCTGTCGTAGGCCAGCGCCTGCGCCTGCGCGGTCGCGCGTTGATCATCGATGCCATTGCTGGCATGTGTGAGAGCCTCGTCCAGATTGCGACCGCGATACAGCACATCATGCATCGCGCGGGCGGCAGCAGCGCGAGCGGCAGCACCTGCCGTTGACCGGCTCACTGCCCCAGTACTTTGCCGCGCAGCTGATACCCGTGCGCGAACGCGGCTGCATCGATCCGCTGCCGCCCCGGCATCTGGACGCTCAGCAAACGCACGCAGCCGGCCCCGGTGCGAACCTGAACGCCGTCCGCGTCGCAGGCTAATATTTCGCCCGCCGGACCAGCCGCGGATACGTCAGCCTCCGGCTCGGCGCGGGCCGACCAGATTCGCAGGCGCTGACCATCGAACAAGGTTTCTGCGACGGGCCACGGATTGAAGGCCCGCACGAGGCAAGCAATGTCGACCGATGGTTCGCTCCAGTCGATGATCGCCTCGGCCTTGTCGATGCGGGTGGCATAGGTAACGCCCACGTCAGCCTGGGGTTTCGCGTCGAGACGCCCCGCCAGGATCGCGTCGAGGTGGGTTGCCAGGAGATCCGCACCCAGTTGCGCCAACCGGTCGTGCAGCTGTCCTGCGGTCTCGTCGGCACCGATCGTGGTTTCGGCAGTAGCGAATACGGGACCCGTATCGAGGCCCGCGTCGAGCTGCATCAGGCTGATACCGGTCTCGCGATCGCCCGCACGAATCGCGGCTTGAATCGGCGCGGCGCCCCGCCAGCGCGGCAGCAGTGAAGCGTGCACATTGATACAACCGCGAACGGGGATTGCCAGCACGGACGCCGGCAGCAACATGCCGTAGGCCACGACCACCATCAGGTCCGGCGCCAGTTCGTTTAAGCGATCCTGCGCGGCCTGGTCGCGCAGCGTTGACGGCTGCAGGATATTGGCATCGAGTTCCAGCGCCAGCTGTTTGACCGGCCCCGGCTGCGTGCGGCGCCCGCGCCCCGCAGGTCGGTCGGGCTGGGTCAGCACTGCGCAGAGTTCATGCCCGCTGGCCGCGATTGCTCGCAGGCTCGGTACGGCGAAATCAGGCGTGCCAGCGAAAATGATGCGCCGGACCTGGCCACTCATTAATTCTTACCGGTCGGCGCGAGCGCGGGTCACAGGGCCGGAACGGCCGCCGCCCCGCTGCGTCGCCGGGACTTGGTCAGACGTTTTCGCAACCGCTGCCGCTTCAGTTCCGACAGATAATCGACGAACAGCTTGCCCTCGAGATGATCCATTTCGTGCTGGATGCAAATCGCCAGCAGGCCATCGGCGTCCAGCTCGAATTCCTCACCGTCGCGATTCAGCGCCCGCACCCGGATCTGCTCGGCCCGGTCGACCGTGTCCGTATAACCCGGCACGGACAGGCAGCCTTCCTCGCTCTCCGCGGCGCCCGTCTCAGCGACGATTTCGGGATTGATCAGGCACAGCGGCTGGTCCCGGTCCTCGGAGATGTCCACCACAAGGACCCGTTGATGCTCGTCCACCTGGGTCGCCGCCAGGCCGATGCCATTGGCGGAATACATGGTCTCGAACAGGTCGTCGACCAGGCGCCGGACGGCGTCGTCTACCTGCGCCACCGGGGCCGCCCGGGTCCTGAGCCGGGGATCCGGATATTCGAGGATATTCAGGACCGACATGTTGCTTCCTTCACAGTTTCGGACTGGGCGCTATCAATGTGCTGTAATTTTATGATATATCGAACATAGCCTGCTCGATATCCGCCAAGTTTCAGGGGCTTAGGCGGCGTCCGGCAGCGTTGTTGTCGCCCGCATCGGGATGGGTCCGGAGTATATGGCCATGGCTTGGTCCGGCCCGATACGGATTGAACATAGGGATGGAGCATCAATGAACAGGTTCCTGCCCGCGCCCCGCGCCTTGCGCCCGGTCGCGCTCGTTGTCATTACCGCCGCACTGGTCCTGCTGACCGGCGGTCTCAACCCGGTTCTCAGTGGAAGCCACACGGGCGGAAGCGTCGCATTGAACCCGGATCACCCGGATCGCTATGTGGTCAAGCGGGGCGATACCCTCTGGGATATCTCCGCGATGTTCCTGCGCGATCCGTGGTTCTGGCCGGAAATCTGGTACGTGAACCCGCAGGTCCGCAATCCGCATCTTATTTATCCCGGCGATGTGCTGACGCTGGTCTATGTCGACGGCCAACCGCAGATCCGCGTCGAACGCGGCGCGACGATGGCCGGCGGCACCGATCGCTTGTCGCCAAGTATCCGCGAAAGAGATCTCGACGAGGCCATCACCACGATTCCGTTCGAAGTCATCGGGCCCTTCCTGCGCAAGGGCGTCGTGATGGAGAAAGATGAGTTCGATCGCGCCCCCTACATTCTCTCGATTCGCGACGATCGCCTGATAGCCGGCGCCGGCAATGATGTGTACGTGCGTGGCGATAGCATTATCGAGAAAGATGGTTTCAGCGTGGTCCACCAGGGCGTGGCGCTGGTCGATCCGGATGATGAATCCGTTGTGGGTTACGAGGGTATTTTCGTCGGCGAAGGCACGATCCGGCGCGGCGGTGACCCGGCCACATTGCGCCTGAACAGATCCACGCGCGAAGCGTTGCAGGGAGACCGGCTCCTGAAGCTGGAGTTTGACGTCCCGCTGAATTTCTATCCGCGCGCGCCGGAAACGGCTATGGACGGCAGCATCATCCACGTGGTTGACGGCATTTCCCAGATTGGCCAATACCAGGTTGTGGTGTTGAACCGCGGCGCCAGGCATGGCCTGGAAGTCGGGCATGTTCTTACCGCGATGCGCGTCGGCGGCACGGTGGAAGACCGATTCACAAGTCGCGTAGCCGGCGAGAAAGTGCGCTTGCCGGACGAGCCGGCCGGCACTCTAATGGTGTTCAAGACCTACGATCGCATCAGTTATGCGCTGATCATGGAAGCGACTCGCGAGATCCGCGTCCTCGACCGGGTACAGAATCCCGTCAGACCGATTTGACCGGCCCGCAGCTTCCCGCCGCGCGCCGACTGGTCGCGTGGCGGAACTGCGGAGTTGCCGGTGGCAGCATCTATCGATTGGCTCAGGCTCGGCCTCGCCCGCGGCCTCCACGGACATCGCTTCGAAGCCCTGCTCGATCACTTTGGTGACATCGCGCAAATCGTCCGTGCCCGGGCGCGGGAGCTGCAGCAACTCGGCCTGACCACAACGACCGCCGCACGCATTGTCACCCCGGATTCTCAACTTCTCGCCGATTGCGAGGCGTGGTTATCGGTCCCGGGCCAATCGCTGGTGACCTGGTGCGACAGCAACTATCCAACCTTGTTGCGGGAGATTCGTGATCCGCCGGTGTTGTTGTTCGTGCGCGGCGAACCCGCCGTACTGCAACAGCCGCAGTTAGCGATAGTCGGCAGTCGCAACGCCAGCGCCGGCGGTCTCGAAAACGCCCGCCGGTTCGCCGGCGAGATTGCGGCTGCAGGATTCTGCATTACGAGTGGCATGGCGCACGGCGTCGATGGCGCGGCGCACCGCGGCGCGCTCGATCGGGGTGGACTCAGCATTGCGGTATGCGGCACGGGACCGGATGTCGTGTACCCCGCGACGCATTGCAAGCTCGCGACCCGAATCGCGAGGAGCGGCGCAGTTGTGACGGAGTTTCCGGTCGGAACGGGCGCCCGGCCGCATCACTTTCCCGCGCGCAATCGATTGATCGCCGGCATGTCGGTCGGCACGCTGGTCGTGGAGGCCGGTCGGCGGAGCGGCGCGTTGATCACTGCGCGGCTCGCCGCGAGCCAGGGTCGGGAGGTGTTCGCCATTCCCGGTTCGATACACAATCCGGTCGCGCGGGGTTGCCATCACCTGATTCGCCAGGGCGCCAAGCTCGTTGAACGCGTCGAAGACATTGGCGAGGAGCTGGGCCCGCTACTCGGTAGTTACCGCGAGTCGATTGAACAAAATACCGGGAACGAAACGCGCAAAACGCAATCGAACTGTGACGATCCCCAGTATCGGCGGCTGTTACGCTGCCTTGGCTGGGACCCGGTGAACACTGACGAGCTGGTGGCGCGCAGCGGATTGACGGCTGCGGAGGTTTCCTCCATGCTCTTGATTCTGGAGTTAGAAGACCGGGTGCAGCCGCTGGCGGGCGGCAGGTTTTTGCAGAGGGAAGAAGGCGCACACGATGAGCGAGACCGTGCTTGACGTGCTCATGTACCTGTTTGAAACGTATTCCGAACAGGATTTCGAACAGCAACCCGAACCCGACCAGAGCGTGCTCAGGGAAGAGTTGCTGCAGGCCGGTTTCGGAGAACTCGAAGTCGATCACGCGTTGGACTGGCTCGAAGGGCTGGGTGCGCGTCAGGACGAACCGTTTACCACCGCGCCGGCCGAACGCTCGGTGCGACTTTTCAATGCATTCGAAATGTCGCGCCTCGATTCCCAGTGCCGCGGCTACATCCTTTACCTGGAGCAGATTGGCATCCTGACGCCCGTGCAGCGGGAGCTCGTAATCGACCGGCTGGTCGCGCTGGGCCCCGGAGATATCGACGTGGAACAGGCGAAATGGGTCGTCCTGATGGTACTGTTCAGCCAGCCGGGCCAGGAGACCGCCTTTGCCCGGATGGAGGACCTGGTGTTTGAAGAAAACACCGGTATGGTGAACTGATAGATCGCCCGGTCGGCACTTATAGTATCCTCGCGACCGCGGCCTTGCCGCGGTTTCGCGTTTTAAGGCCCGGCTAGAATTGGAATCGCAGCTTTACGGATGAGCAGTAATATCGTCGTCGTAGAATCGCCCGCGAAGGCGAAGACCATCGAGAAGTATCTTGGAAAAGACTTCAAGGTGCTCGCTTCGTATGGCCATGTGCGGGACCTCGTGCCGAAAGAAGGCGCCGTAGATCCCGACCAGGGCTACGCGATGAAATACGAGGTCATCGAGAAGAACGAAAAACATGTCAGCGCCATCGAGAAAGCGCTGAAGAAAGCCGACGCCCTGTTCCTCGCCACTGACCCCGACCGCGAGGGCGAGGCGATTTCCTGGCATCTGCATGAACTCCTGCTGGAGCGCGGCGCCCTGAACGGCAAGCCCGTGCATCGCGTCGTGTTCTATGAGATCACGAAGCGCGCGATCCAGGACGCTGTCGAAAACCCGCGCGGGCTGTCCAGCGAGCTGGTGAACGCCCAGCAGGCACGCCGCGCACTCGACTACCTGGTGGGCTTCAACCTGTCACCGCTGTTGTGGAAAAAAGTGCGCCAGGGCCTGTCAGCAGGTCGCGTGCAGAGCCCCGCGCTGCGCATGATCGTCGAACGCGAACAGGAAATCGAAGCGTTCAAGCCGCGCGAATACTGGAGCATTGAAGGGGACGTCTCGAAGGATGATAGTGCCTTCGTCTCCCGCCTGGTCGAATACCGCGGCGACAAAGTCGAACAGTTCTCTTTTGAGAACGAGAGCGCGGCAACCGAGGTACGAACTGCCTTGCTCGCCGCGGCCGGCGGCAACCTGCTCGTCAAGAACATCGAGCGCAAGCAGCGCAAACGCAACCCGGCCGCACCTTTTACAACTTCAACGCTGCAACAGGAAGCCTCGCGCAAGCTCGGATTCAGCGCGCGCCGCACTATGATGACTGCGCAGCGTCTTTATGAGGGCATCGAAACGGACGAAGGCTCGGTTGGGCTGATCACGTACATGCGGACCGATTCAGTCAGTCTCGCCGCTGATGCCGTCGGCGAAGTTCGCGACTTCATTGTCGACCGCTACGGTGCCGAAAACCTGCCCGAGGAGCCGCGGACTTACAAAACAAAAGCAAAGAACGCCCAGGAAGCACACGAAGGTATCCGTCCAACCAGCGTACTGCGGACGCCGGACAGCCTGAAGGCCTACCTGGAAGACGACCAGTACAAGCTGTACAGCCTGATCTGGAAGCGCACCGTAGCCTGCCAGATGATTCATGCGGTATTCGATATGGTCGCGCTGGATCTGTGGCCGGGAGCCGAGGCCGAACAGGGCGGCGGCGCGCCGACCGGCCGGTTCCGGGCCACCGGCTCAACCCTGGTGAAACCCGGCTTTATCGCGGTTTACCAGGAAGGCCAGGACGATGTGAAAGACGATGAGGCGTCGAAGGCCCTGCCGGCAGTCGAGATCGGTGACAAACTGACGCTCGACGAAATTCGCGCCGACCAGCACTTTACCGAGCCGCCCCCGCGCTTTACCGAAGCCAGCCTGGTCAAGGCGCTGGAGGAGTACGGTATTGGCCGGCCGTCGACGTACGCCAGCATTATCTCGACCCTGCTGAATCGCGAATATGTCGAACTCGACAGCAAGCGCTTTATTCCGACCGACGTCGGTCGCATCGTCAACGAGTTCCTGACCAATCACTTCACGCAATACGTGGACTATGGCTTCACGGCGATGATGGAGGATGAACTCGACGAGATTTCGCGTGGTGAACGCGAGTGGGTGCCGGTGCTCGAGGAGTTCTGGACACCCTTCGAAAAGCTGGTCGAGGAGAAAGAAGCCACCGTCAGTCGCGATGAGTTTTCGCGCCAGCTGGGCACGGATCCAAAGTCCGGCAAACCCGTCAGCGTGCGAATGGGACGCTACGGACCGTTCGTGCAGATCGGCACGCGGGACGACGAAGAAAAACCAAAGTTCGCGGGGCTGCGCCCAGGGCAGAAGATGGGTGCCATCGAGCTCGAAGAAGCGCTTGAGCTTTTCAAATTGCCGCGGAAACTCGGTGAGACGCCGGAAGGCGAACCCGTGTCAGCCAGCATCGGCCGATTCGGGCCGTACGTGAAATACGGCGACAAGTTCGCGTCCATTCGCGACGATGATCCGTACACGATTACGCTGGATCGGGCGCTGGTCGTCATCAAAGAGAAGAAGGAGGCCGACGCAAACCGCCTGATTCTCGATTTCCCGGACGCCGGCATCCAGGTGTTGAATGGCCGCTACGGGCCCTACATCACCAACAAGGAAAAGAATGCGCGGGTACCCAAGGACCGCGAACCGAAAACGTTGACGCTGGAAGAGTGCCAGGAGCTGCTGGAGAAAGCGCCGGTGCGCGGACGCCGCGGCAAGGCGGCCAAGAAGAAGGCCACGAAGAAAAAGACTGCCAAGACGTCTGCTACAAGGAAAAAGGCAACAAAGAAAAAGAAAGCCAAAAAGAAGGCTGCCAAAAAGAAACCCACGAAGAAGAAGTCGACGCGTAAGAAGGCGGGCGCGAAAGTCACGCCAAAATCCGGCATCGTTGCCGGGCGTTCGACCGATAGCGCCGGCTGAGTCGACGTCGCGATGTGGCCCGCCGCGCTGTTCAAGCTGGCCGGGGAAACCATTCACTCCGGTGGAGTCATCGCATACCCCACGGAGGGCGTGTACGGAGTGGGCTGTGCACCCGAGCACGGGGACGCGGTTGCCCGCATTTGCCGGCTCAAGCAGCGGCCGCTTAGCGCCGGACTGATCCTGATCGCCGCGGACGTCTGGCAGCTCGCCGGCTACATCGACCCTGACCCAGATGAACTGAAATATCTGCTTGCGGACGCCGACCTGCCCATCACCTGGGTCGTCAACGCCGGGCCGCTCAGCCCCGACTGGGTGACCGGCGGCAGGGAAACGGTTGCGGTTCGAATTACCGATCATCCCGTCGCGGCAGCGCTGTGCCGTGCGGCGGCAAGCCCGTTGATCTCAACCAGCGCCAATCGGCGGGGCCGGCCCCCGGCACGGCGCGCACTCCAGGTACGGCGCTGGTTCCCGCAGCTCGACCTGGTGGTGCCGGGCCAGGTGGGGTCGGCCGCGGGCCCTTCCGAAATCCGGGATGCGCGCAGCGGCCGGACCTTGCGAGCCGGTTGAGCCCGGCGCTGGGTATATTCTGTAAAATATGCTACCGTCTCTGGAAATCAGCGCTAAGCGCTTGCTTCTGATAACAAAAACGTCTGCCCTGTCGGCGCCGGTCGGGCGGATCCCAAGGAACGGGGAAGCATGTTCGAACGCTCCGCGATCACCCTGCTGCTGGCGGCGACCCTGTCGAACGCGCTGGCCGGCGACCTGCGCCCGGTCCCTGACCATCTCCAGCTGCCTGTCGGCGATGCGCAGCTCAGCGAAGAGCAGCTGTACATCGTGCAACTTGCGGAGCCGCCGGCACTGGCTTATCGGGGCGACCGCGCCGGACTCGCGGCCACGCGTCCCGCCGAAGGTTCACGGTTCGACCCGGATTCACCGGACGTACGGCGCTACGGCCAATTCCTGACCGATCGCCACGATGCGATGTTGCGGGCGGTCGGCGCCTGGGAAGACAAACTCTATAGCTATCGATATGCGTTCAACGGGTTCGCCGCGCGCCTGACCCGCCTGCAGGCGCAGAAATTGCGGGCGCAACGCGGCGTGCTGAATGTGTGGCCGGATCAGACCCGTTATCTGTATACAAACGACAGCCCCGCGTTTCTCGGTTTGTTGAGCCCGAGTGGCGGACTCAATACCGCCCTCGGTTTGCAGGGCGATGGTGTCGTCATCGGCGTGATCGACAGCGGCATTGCCCCGGAGCATCCGAGTTTCGACGACAAGCGCGAGCCGGAGCTGCCGCGCCTGTGCCGAACGACGTGGGCAGAGAATTCCCTGCTCGGGCTCTGGCTTTGCTATCGCTGGAAGAAACAGGACCCGGTTGCCGACTACGTGCCGCCTGACGGGTGGCGCGGCACCTGCGAGGCGGGTGAGCGATTCAATGTGACCGACTGCGATAACAAGATCATTGGTGCACGCTACTACATCGACGGTTTTCTGGAAGCACACCCGCTCGACGAGAACGAGTTCATGTCGCCGCGCGACGCTGACGGTCACGGTACCCATATCGCATCGACTGCCGCCGGCAAAGAAGTCCGGGCAATACTCGGCGGAAACGACGTTGCCCGAATCAGGGGCATAGCGCCGCGCGCCAGGATCGCAGTTTACAAGGCCTGCTGGCTGGAACCCGGGCAAACCCGCGGCAGCTGCAGCACCGCAGATCTGCAACGCGCCATCGAGGACGCCGTGGCGGATGGTGTTGACATTATCAATTACTCCGTCGGCAATACGGACATCAGTATCAGTGACCCCGATGACCTGGCATTGCTGGCCGCTTCCGATGCCGGCGTACTGGCAGTTGCGGCGGCCGGCAATGACGGTCCCACACCCGGCACGATCCTGTCACCGGCCGGCGCACCCTGGGTGTTGACCGTGGCTGCGTCGAGCCGCGGCGGCACGCAGTTTGATGAAGCACTCCGGGTAAACGCGCCAAGCGCAATTGCCGCGGATTACATCGCGCGCGAAGCCAGTTTCACACCGCTGCTGAGCAACGTCGGGCCAATCACCGAAGAATTGATCCTCGTCGATGATGGTATTGCCCAAATCGGCGGCGGCAGTATTGGCAGTTTCCGCGACGCCTGCGAGGAAATCGTGAACGGCAGCGAGCTGTCGGGCCGGATCGCCTTCCTGGAACGCGGTTTGTGCACCTTCGAGCAAAAACTGATCAACGCCGAAGCCGCCGGCGCGATCGCCGCGGTCGTGTTCGATAACCAGGGCGGGCCGATTGTCATGAACGGCACCCGCGACTCGGTGGACATCCCCGCGGTCATGATCAGCCAGGCGAACGGGCAGACGATACTCGATCGCCTCACGAGCGGTGACAGCGTAGAAGTCACGCTGGACAAGAGCCTGGTCCTGAGACGCACCATTGCCGGCAACGCAATGGGCGACTTTTCCTCGCGCGGACCTAACCTGACCGCACCGGATATCCTGAAACCCGATGTGACAGCGCCGGGCGTCGATATCCTTGCAGCGCAAACGCCGGACGTCGCCAACGGCGTGCGCGGTGAGCAATTCCAGTATTTATCGGGCACGTCGATGGCCGTGCCGCACGTTGCCGGGATCGCGGCACTGGTGAAGCAGGCGAAGCCGGACTGGAGTCCGGCAGCGATCAAGTCCGCGCTGATGACTACCGCGCGCGAGAATATCGTGAAGGAAGACGGCAGTACGACCGCCGACCCGTTCGATTTTGGTGCCGGCCACGTCGTGCCAAACCGGGCTGTGAACCCGGGCCTCGTGTATGAAGCCGGCAAGCCGGACTACGACGCCTTTGTTTGCGGTAACGGGCTGCCGCGCGTGTCGGACACTGAATGCCAGGCACTGGACGCGGCTGGTTATTCCACCAACGCGGCGGACCTGAATCAACCGGCGATCGCGCTCAGCAACCTGGTCAGCAGCCGCAGCGTGCAGCGCCGGGTGACCAACGTTGGTAATGCGACGCAATACCGCGTGTCGGTGGCTGCGCCAGCCGGCATCGACGTCACGGTCGTTCCGGAGGTACTGAGCCTGGGGCCGGGCGCGACGGGCGATTACACCGTGTATTTCTCGTCCAACGGCAGCAACCTGTACGAGTGGCAGTTCGGCTCGCTGACCTGGGACGACGGTCGCAATACCGTACGCAGCCCGATCGCCGTGCGACCGGTGCCGTTCCTGGCACCGCTGGAAGTGGTCGGTAACGGTACCAGCGGCAACCTGCAATTCGACGTCGAATTCGGCTACAGCGGACCGTATACCGTTGCCGTGCACGGTCTGGCGTCCCCGAAAACCATAGCGGGTTACGTCAGTGATGATTCGCTCAATGCCTACGAATTTCGGCGCGATGCCCCACCGCCAAATGCACCAACGCAGCGATTCGAACTCATCGTCGAAGAGGATCAAGCATATCTGCGAATCGCGCTGTTCAATGACGAGACCGACGGCAACGACGATCTGGATTTGTACGTCTATTACTGTCCCGGCCTGGTGATCTGCTCGCTGGTCGGTGTCAGCGGCGAATCCGATAGTGATGAAAGCCTGGACGTGCTGTTCCCGGATCCCGGTGAATACTACATCGACGTGCACGGCTTCCAGACGGATCAAGTTGCCGGGGGACCAGGCGCCAATTTCACGCTGTTTACGTGGACCGTCGGTATCGACGACGACCGCGGCAACCTGACTGTGACCGCACCGGATGCCGCCAGCACGGGCGCAACCGGGACCGTTACCGTGGATTGGGCCGTACCTGAGCTGAATCGCTATCTCGGTGGGCTGACGCACAGCGACGCCGAGGGCCCGCTGGAATTCACGACGATTACGATCAATCCCTGATCATCACGACCAGAGTGGTGCGGTGAGATTCGTTGCCGCCAGCACGATCATGGTCGTGTAGGTCAGGACCATGCCGTAGAAGCGGCCGGGCGTCCGACCCGGAGCACTACTCAGGCCCTGCGCATGAATCAGGCGACCGACCAGCAAAGTCACGCCGGCCAGGTGCAGCAGCCAGGTCGGCGCGGCCAGCGATTCCGCAATGCCGAGCAGGATCAGGGCCAGCGGCACGTATTCCGTGAAGTTACCCTGCACGCGAATCGCCCGCGCGAGTTCTTCCTTACCGCCGGTGCCAATGCCGACCTGGAATCCGCGGCGCAACCGGATGACCCGGGCACTCAAAGCGATCAAGAGCAGGGCAAAAAGTGACGCGTAGATTCCAGTAATCAGCATAACGTTCCCTCGAATCAGGCCAGGGCGGCACACTCGGCGTACCGGTAACAGCTGATCAGGTGATCGTTGACCATGCCGGTGGCCTGCATATGCGCATAAATGATGGTACTGCCGACGAACTTGAATCCCCGGCGCTTGAGATCTTTGCTCAGCTTATCGGAAACGGGTGACGTCGCCGGCACGTCCTGCTGGCGCCGCCAGCGATTCTGCACGGGTTCACCATCGACGAAACTCCACACGTAGTCGCTGAAACTGCCGAGCTCGTCGCGCAGTGCCAGGCAGGCACGGGCATTCGTTACCGCGGCCGCGATCTTCAGCCGATTGCGAATAATGGCCGGATTGCGGCGCAATGCTGCCTGCTTCCGCGCGTCGAAACGGGCGATTTTTTCGGGGTCGAAGCCGGCGAAAGCATCGCGATACCCATCCCGTTTGTGTAACACGGTTGACCAGCTCAAGCCTGCCTGGGCGCCCTCGAGGATCAGAAATTCGAACTGGCGCTGATCGTCGCGTAACGGCACGCCCCACTCGTCGTCGTGGTAGGCGCTGTATGCGTCGCTGACCCCCTCGCACCAGGGGCAACGCTTGAGCTCTTGCTTGGCCACGTGTTTCTGCGGATGCCTCGGTCGGGGTCTGCCGACCCTCCGCATATTATGGTAAAAAACGCCCACAGGGGTCCCGACGTGCACGAACTATGATGTGGCGGCGGGCGATTCGCTGGGAGTGGGGTATCAAATGACGGACCGTTACGGAGTCATCGGCCACCCGATCGCGCATAGCAAGTCACCGATCATCCATCAGCTGTTTGCCAAGCAGACGAAGCAGGACATCAGCTATGAAGCCTTTGATATCCGGCCGGATGATCTCGACAAAGAGGTCCGCCGACTGGTGAAGGATGGCCTGCGCGGCTTCAACGTCACCGTGCCACATAAAGAAGCCATTGCCGAACTGGCCGACGTGCTGGTGGGACAGGCTCTGCGTTGCAAGGCCGTGAACACTGTAACGGTTGCGGAAGACGGCACGCTGGCCGGTGACAATACGGATGGCCTGGGATTGCTGCGGGATTTGCGCCGTAACCTGCGCGTGTCGCTGGCCGGTGAGTTGATTCTGATCCTCGGCGCCGGTGGTGCGACCCGCGGTATCGTACCCGCGCTGCTCGAGGCCGAACCGGCCGAACTGAAAATCGCCAACCGGACCAGCGAGCGCGCCGAGCTGCTGGCCGACGAATTCGGCGAATACGGGCCGGTGCAAGCCTGCACTTTTGACGCGCTCGAGCAGCAGCCGTTCGACCTGGTCATCAATGCAACGTCGGCCGGACTGCGTGGCGAGACCCCGCCGTTTCCGTCATCGATTATCGGACCGGACACGGTTTGTTACGACCTGTCGTACGCGATGTCCGAAACACCGTTTCTGAGTTGGGCGCGCGAACACGGTGGCGAGAACCTCTACCAGGGCTGGGGCATGCTGGTCGAGCAGGCCGCCGAGTCGTTCATGATCTGGCGTGGCGAACGACCCGATACGGAGGACGTGTTGCGCCGCCTGCGACGACCACCAGACAAACTCGCGCTCGCGGTACCTGGTTAACCATAGCCAGAGATTTGACATTCCCGGGAAATCGGCCACAATCTGGCCCGGTTGTTGTTGCGCACCAGTCACTTAGGTCACAAACTTGTGTGCTGGTAGCGAAATTCCCGAGCCCGGGAAAATTGGGGAGTTCTCGATGAAGCCAGAGTTGCGTCAGCGCCGACAAGTCGTCGCGCGCCTTAATCCTGTATCCGGCGCCGTTGCGCTTGCTGTTGGTTCGATGTCGCTTACCGGCACGCTCAGTGCTGATGAACACGACGACGCATTCAGCGGCTTCTTCGAAGAGATCACGGTTACTGCGACCCGCCGTGCCTCCGACGTGCAGGATGTGCCGTACAACATCGCCGCGTTCAGCGGTGAAACGCTGCAGCAGCAACGCATCACGAATCTGCAGGAATTCGCACGCTGGGTTCCCGGACTCACACTGACGGATCAGGGCAATCGCACCGCAAACCTGCTGACGGTGCGCGGCTTGAATGCAAGTTCTCTGCAGGCCTCGGAATTCCTCGAGAATGGAGGCGGCGAGACCGTCAGTACCTACCTCGGCGACATTCCGCTCTATATCGATCTGAAGCCATACGACATCGATCGGGTCGAAGTGCTGATCGGACCGCAGGGAACGCTTTACGGGGCGGGCACCCTGGCCGGTGCGGTGCGTTACATACCAAACCGCCCGAATTACGACGGCGTCACGCTCGACACCCATTTCAAGGGCTACTACCAGGACAAGAGTGACGATCTTGGTTGGGGCCTCGACGCCACGCTGAATGTGCCGCTGGTCGAGGACAAGCTCGCGTTCCGCGGGACGCTGGGTTACGTTGAGGAAGCCGGATTCATTGATTATCCATTCCTCGTCCGTGAGCCTGGCGTCTCTAACCCGGAACCGGACTTCAGTGATCCGGCCGACGTGAGGGCGAATCTGCGCCGGGAAAACGACGTCAACGACGAGGAAACCCTGTCGGCGCGCGCCGCGCTGTTGTGGGATGTGACGGAGGACTTCCGTGCGGTCCTGACGTGGTACTACCAGAACATGGAGGTCGGCGGCAGGAGCATCAATCACCGTGCCAGCTTCAATACCGGTGATTACGAATCCGGCCATCGTTACGTGGAGCCGAACGAACGCGAGAATAATTTGCTCGCGCTGGAGATTACCTGGGATCTAGGTTTCGCCGAGCTGACGTCGGCCACCGGCGTCGGCAAGTATGAAGATGACGGCCAGCGCGACCAGACCGACCTGTTGCTGAACTTCGAGTACGGCTATGAAGACTTCCCGGCCTTCGCCGCGTTCACCCGTGATACCTCCGAGGAAGACACGATTACCCAGGAACTGCGCCTGGTATCGAATGCCGACGGCCGCTTCACCTGGATCGCCGGGTTCTTCTACAGCGATTTCGAACAGGACGCCGTAAGCCTGGAATTCACGCCGGGCATACCGGAGTTTTTCGGCTTGGCGCCACCGCCGTTGCCGACCGGCGATATCGAATACCGGCAGCTCACAAACGACAAAATCGAACAGATCGCGCTGTTCGGCGAAGTCGGTTTTGGCATCACCGACAACTGGCAGGTTACCGGCGGCCTGCGCTGGTTCGACTATGAAAACGAGACCACCATCTCCGTCGACCTGCCACTAATCGACTCGTTTGGTACACCTGAGACTGCCGACGTAAGCGAGGATGATGTTACCTGGAAGATCAACACGAGTTACGCGTTGGACGAGGGCTTTGCGGGTTCCGATGGTGGCAGCGTGTATTTCACGATCAGCACCGGTTATCGCCTCGGCGGTGTGAATGTGTTTGCATTGTGCGAAAGTAATCCGCCACCGCCCGGGCAGAATGTGTGTCTGCTACCCGAGGAGAAATTCGTCAAGACGGATCAGACGACCAACTACGAGGTCGGCCTGAAGAGCAACTGGCTGGATAACAGCCTGTTGTTCAATGCATCACTGTTCTATGTTGAATGGGAAGATGTGCAAGTCGAGTCTACGAGTTTCTATGGCGATGTCCCCATCACTGTCAATGCGGCCGAAGCGGAGAGCACCGGGATCGAACTGCAGAGCCGCTGGCAGATCAACGATAGTTGGGCCGTATTCGCGACTTACGCTTACACCAGCGCTGAGCTGTCCAAAGATTCGCCAAGCATAATCGGCGTCCGCAGCGCCCCTCCGAACGAGGATGCATTCAAAGGCGATCGTCTCCCAGGTACGCCTGAGCACCAGGGCAGTTTCAATGTGAATTACAGCCGACCGGCGTTCAATGGCCTGACATTAGATCTTAACTATGGTTTCACGGCCATCAGCGACGTCTACACAAAGACCGGCTTACGCGGGCGAGGTGAAACGCTGGGCGGTTTCACAGTGCACAATGCATCTGTGAGTCTGTCGGGCGACAAATGGACCGCGACGCTGTTCGCCGACAACTTTACGAACAAGTTTGCGCGCACCGGCGTTCGGGCAGACACCGATTTCATCGATACCGTCGGTGTGAACAACGTCACGCTACGGCGCTACTATCACAATGTGATCCGACCACGAAAAGTCGGGCTGGACATCCGCTACTACTTCGACTTTTAGAATAGAGCGATCGAAAAAACCGCTACTGTCGAGGCCTTACATACTGAGGCGCAGCGTCTGTTCGCCCGCGGTGAACTGGCGCCGGCGCAGCAGTATTGTCTGAAAATACTGCAGCAAGACCGCCATCATGCGGATGCGCATTTTCTGCTCGGTATGATTTCGGCATCGTTCAACCGCTTCAGTAACGCGCTCGAATTCGTTGACAAGGCCGTGGCGTTGTCGCCCGAACGCGCCGAGTATCTGGCACAGCAGGCCCGCTGCCAGGCGATGCTGAGACGCGAGGGAGATGCAGTGGAGACGGCCTCGAAGGCGCTCAGGCTCGAACCGCAGGAGGCGCTGACTCTTGACACCATTGGCGTTGTGTTGAGCCGTGCCGGGGCTCACCAGCGGGCGGTCGAGGCCTTTCGCCGGGCCACCGCGAAAGAACCGCGAAATCCCAGCTACCAGTTCAACCTGGCGTCATCGCTGAAGTTCCTCGGCGATTTCGACGGCGCCGAAGCTGCTTATGAGGCTGCCGCCGCCGCGAATCCCCGCTACTACAAGGTCTACTCTGCATTGTCGCAGTTACGCCGCCACACGCCCGAAAGCAACCATGTACAGCGCCTCGAGGAGTTACTGGGCAACGTGGGAGACAACATCGACGGTGAACTCCATCTCCGCCACGCGCTCGCAAAAGAACTCGAGGACCTGGGCGAATACGGCGCCGCATTCGAGCACTTGATGGTGGGAAACGCCAACAAGCGGAACACGATTGACTATGGGTTTCACCAGGACGCAGCGATTTTCGATGAATTGAAACGCGTTTTTCCGCCGGGCGAGCCACTAGACGAATTAATCGGTGACGTCGGTGGCGACGCGATTTTCGTGGTTGGCATGCCCCGCACCGGCACGACCCTTGTCGAGCGCATCCTGTCGAGCCACTCGCGCGTGGTGTCGGCCGGTGAGCTGCAGGATTTCGGGCTTGTCGTAAAACGGGCTGCAGGGACGAAATCGAACCGGGTGCTGGATGCGGATACAATTCGCGCCGCCCGCACTGTAAATCATCATTCTGTCGGGGAGGCGTATCTGGAAAGCGCTCGCAGGGCCGTACCGGATTCCGACTTCTTCATCGACAAGTTGCCACTGAATTTCCTGTACATCGGGTTCATTCGGCTGGCATTGCCCGGCGCGAAAATCATCTGTCTGCGGCGTCATCCACTCGATACGGTCTTGAGCAACTTCCGCCAGCTCTTCGCACTGCGCTTTTCTTATTACAACTACTCCTACGACCTCGAGGATACCGCGCGGTACTACCTTCGATTTGCGGACCTCATGGCGCACTGGGACACGGTAATGCCCGGTGGCATGCTGCAGGTCAACTACGAGGACCTGATCGCCGATCAGGAGGCGCAGACGCGCCGGATGCTGGACCACTGCGGCCTGGGCTGGGAGGCTGCCTGTCTCGATTTCGCAAAGAACACGGCACCTGTATCGACAGCGTCGGCAGTCCAGGTTCGCGAACCTATTTACACGCGGGCGCTGTCGCGCTGGAAGAAATACGAACAGCAACTTGAGCCCGCCCGGCGTATCCTCGCCGAGGCTGGCATCGCTATTGATTGACTGATGACGACCATCGACGCCGTCACCGCCGTTCTGGCCATCCCCGGTGTGGAAGAGAATGGCGAAATTCGGGATGCGCTGCCGGGGGAATCGATCCTGCAGGAACACTTTGATCGCCTGCATGCCCGGTTTGAGCAGCAGTGCCAACGCAAAAGTGACCGACCTTCGTCACTGGACCTCGTGCTGCACGCGTTTCTGGGACAGCCGGCGACGGTTACCAGCGTGGATTTCACCTATTACGAAAAGAAGGGAGTCGTGTACCCTGCCCTCGTATTCGACGCGCAGCGGATTGTCTCCGTTGATGGCGAATCCCTGGCACCGGCAATCACCGAGCGTTTCCGTGCAGACGATGCGCGCTACACGTTTGCCGAATTGATCGGCAAGGAATTCGGTGTCGAGTGGGTTAGCGTGTTTGCAACATTCGGACCATCGGGCTAAACCATGAATCCAACTCAATATTTCACGAGCTACCGCGGCATGACTGGTGGCATGCTGGACTGGATGGTGCTTGGCATCCTGATCCTGGCGCTGGTGCTTGGCGTGCTGCTGATCATCGAGCGACCAAAACACGATCCAGGTGTCCACAGCCCGCGCATGGCCTGGTTGCGCGGCGGCCTGTATTTCTGTGCCATCGGTTTGTTGGCTTGGCTAACGGGCGTGAGCCCGGCGATCCTGGACCAGCCGTTTATTCGCGAAGGACAACTGACTGATCCGCTGTGGCTTGGCGTGACGGGCCTGTGCATAGGGCTGCTCATCTGGGGCTATTTCTACTGGTGGCCGCGCGGCACGATCACGCACGGCCGCAAACGCTATGTCGTTGCTTCCGGGCTCTGGGGATTCGTCTGGGGTGAGGTAAGTGCGCTAGTGTTGCTGTCGATCTACGCCATCCTGGAAATCTTCGGACTGCCGGCTGCCGTCAACGCGCTGCTGACCATCGTGGTCGTTGCCGTGTACAACCTCAATTACCAGTCCGGCTGGTGGGATATCCATGTGTCACCGCCACACAACATCCGCACCTGGAATAACAGAAAGGTGCTCGGCTCACACAACCCCTTCCTGATCGCGACGCTGGCGCATCTCGTTCTGTTCGGCAACCTGGGGCTGTTCGTCCTGCTGTATGCCCTCGCCCTGGCGGCCTGCGCCATTGCCATGCATTTCCCGCCATTCTGGGAAGCGGATGGCCCACCGGTGTCGTACGATACGGCTCTCGGGGAGTAGAGAGAGCGTGATGGAAGTCAACGGCATTCTTGGTATTCTGATCCTCGCACTGGATATCTATGCCATCCTGAAGATTGCTCAAAGTTCAGCCTCGACCGGGTTGAAGGTCGTCTGGATCCTGGTCGTCTTGCTGCTGCCATTGCTGGGAGTGCTCGCCTGGTTCCTGTTCGGGCCCGGCGGCCGCAGCGGATGAACATCCTCGTCCTGGCTGTCGGCATTCTCCTGACAGCCATGGGCATCTGGTCTATGTCCGCGCCGGAAACGACGCGCGGGTTACTACTTCGCTTTCTCGATGCGCGCGTGTACGGCGCCGCGATCGTGATACGACTTGCGTTCGGGCTGATACTGCTGCTCGGTGCGCAGGCGACGAAAATTCCGGGCGCCGCGATTGCACTCGGCGTGATGTTCCTGCTGGCCGCCGGCATGATCCCGTTCCTCGGCGAGGAACGCATCGGGCGCATTATGCGTTGGTGGCTCGATAAACCCCTGGTCTGGCTCAGAGCCTGGGCGGGCCTCGCTATCGCGCTTGGACTGTTCATCGTCTGGCTGGCGGTCTGACCTGCCCACGGTCACGCAACCAGTATGGGCGATTACGTAACTCCGTTACTCGCCATGGCCGCGGTCGCCATTGGTTCCATTCTGCAGGCAATCAGCGGTGTTGGCGCCGGATTCATGATGGTGCCGATGCTCGCCTGGATCGACCTGTCGCTGCTGCCGGGGCCGATGATTTTCGGCAGTCTCGCGTTGTCCGGCATCATGAGCTGGCGCGAACGTGGCGCGATTGATCAGCGCAATCTGCCGGCAATACTCATCGGGCTTGCTCCGGGAACGCTGATAGGCGGCTGGGTGCTGAGCAATGTGCCCACAGATCAGCTGGGGCTGCTGTTTGGCGGCATGATCCTGATCGCGCTGGGCCTCACGGTCAGCGGGCTTGCGATTCCGCTGACCCGGCTGAGTGCCGGCCTGTGCGGCGGCATCGCCGGCGCCATGGGCGCGAGCACCGGTATGGGCGCACCGATCCTGGCCATCCTGTATCAACATGAATCAGGCGCGCGGGTGCGATCCACGCTGGCGCTGCTCTACACGCTCGGGTCGATCATGATTCTGTTTGCGCTCGCCGTTTTCGGCCGTTTTTCCATTGGCGAAGCAGTGTCTGGCGCCGCACTGATCCCCGGCTTCCTCGCTGGTTACTGGATTGCTAATCGCTATCGGGAACAACTGAGTGTTGGCGGCAGTCGTAACGCTGTGCTCGTGGTCTCGGGCCTCGCGGCGGTCGCGCTGATTCTGCGCAGCCTGATGTAGGCACGTCGCTGCCAGCAGAATCACCGCATGGTCACCAGTTCCTCGGCGCTGGTCGGATGGATTGCCACCGTGTCATCCAGGTCGTACTTATGCGCACCCATGCGAACCGCAACAGCGAAGCCCTGCAGCATTTCATCGGCACCGGGCCCAATGACATGCACGCCGATAACTTTTTCGTCACTACCCGCCGTAACCATTTTCATGCGAGTCTTTGGCTTGTGATCGGTCACGCCGTTGAACAGGGGCACGAATTCCGATCGATAGACTTTCACGTCGCCCGCAAATTTCTCGCGCGCTTCAGCTTCGGTCAACCCACACGTGCCGATCGGCGGGTGAGTGAACAACACGGTCGGCACGTTTTCGTAATCGAGATGACGGCCGTCCATACCGCCGAATACCCGATCCGCCAGGCGCCGCCCGGCCGCGATGGCGACCGGCGTCAACGCCACGCGGCCGGTCACATCGCCAACTGCATAGACCCCGTCCACATTGGTCTGCTGGAACAGATCGGTAGGCACGAAACCCCCTTCGTCCAACTGGACCCCGGCCTCCTCCAGGCCGATATGGTGAGTCAGCGGCCGTCTGCCAACGGCCCAGAGCCAGCAATCGAATGGACCGTACCGTCCGCCGGTGCTCATCGTTGCCTGGATGCCGTCGGGAGTTTGCTCCAGCGCCGGCGTAGAGCAGCGTGGATGTAATTGAATGCCGTCGGCAGCCAGGGATTCGAGCAAGCCTTCCTGCAGCATCTCGTCGAAGCTGCGCAGCACGCTGTCGTAGCGGAAGAACAGGTCAACCTCGGCGCCGAGCGCGCGCAGCATGGCGGCCAGTTCCACCGCGATATATCCAGCGCCTGCGACAGCAACTCGCGGCGGCAGGTTCTCGAGCTCGAAGAACCCGTCGGATGTAATGCCGAGTTCCGCGCCGGACAATTCGGGTACCACCGGTTCACCGCCGGTGGCGATTATCAGGCGATCGGTTTTCAGCTCACGCTCACCGGCGACAACGGTGTGCGCATCGGCGAGCCGCGCATTGCTCTCGATCAGTTCAATACCTTTGGTATCCAGGTTGCGGGCATAGATCTCATTCAGTCGCAACACATACGCGTCGCGGCGCGCTTTCAACGCAGCCCAGTCGTGCGCCGGGCGCTCGGCTATCGCAAAACCGTAGTCAGCCGCGTCGTGAAAACCGTGCGCCAGACTGGCTGCGTTCCACATGACTTTCTTCGGGACGCAGCCAACATTCACGCAGGTGCCACCGAGCGGTCCGCGTTCAATCACCGCAACTCGTGCACCGTACTCCGCCGCCCGCTGAGCAGCCGCGAGACCGCCGCTGCCTCCACCGAGCACCACCAAATCGAGCTTCTCTTTCATTGCTTGTCCGCCCCGTCGCGGCCGGTCGCCTGCCGGACGCTAGTCTAACCTGTGATAGCATCCCGTTTGGCCAATCGGCGCATTACTTGAACGTGTCCAACTCCCCTGACGCCAACGGCAGCCTGCCGAGCTTCAGCAGCATAAAACCGGAAGAGATCGAGCCTGCGATCACCCGGCTGCTGGATGACAATCGCAGCCGGCTGAATGATATCGTCGCCGCGACCGGCGCGGATACGGATTTCGAACACAGCATCCTGCCGCTGGAGGAGCTGGGTTCGGCATTGCACCAGGCCTGGGCACCGGTCAGTCATCTGCATGGCGTCGCCAACTCACCGGAACTGCGCGAAGCCTACAATCGTTGCCTGCCGCTTATAGCGCGTTACGAAACTGAAATCAGCCAGGACGAGCGGATCTGCAAATTGTTCCAGGATGTGGCCAAACGCATCGATGGAACCGGGCGCCAGGCCGAACGGCGCTTGCTCGAGCTTGGCCTGCGCGATTTTCATCTCGCCGGCGTTGACCTGCCGACGGCGGAAAAGCGGCGCTTCAAGGAAATCGCCGAAGAACTGTCGGGATTGCAGGCCAGGTTCGAACAAAACGTTCTGGACTCGATGGCTGCGTGGTCGCATCACGAGACCAATTCCAAGCACGTGTCCGGCATACCGGCGGTCAATCTCGAGCAGGCCCGCGACGCCGCGGCGAATGCAGGACTCGAAGGCTGGCTATTCAAGCTCGACCAGCCTTCTTACGTCGCGGTCGTCACGCACGCGGATCATCGTGATCTGCGACGCCAGTTCTACCGGGCGTGGGCGACCCGCGCCTCGGACCAGGAACCATCGCCACCGGAATTCGATAACAGCGAAATCATCGAACAGATACTCCGGTTGCGACATGAAGCCGCCGACCTGGTCGGCTTTGCCAGCTATGCGGAGTATTCCCTGGCATCGAAGATGGCCGAATCCGTCGACGAAGTCATGCAGTTCCTCGATGAACTGGCAACACGATCACATGAGAAGGCCGCCGAGGAACTGAGTCAACTCGAGCGCTTTGCTGGTCAGGCGCTGGCGGCATGGGATATTGCGTATTACGCGGAGAAATTGCGTCAGGATCAGTACGCGGTTTCGGATGCCGAATTGCGCCCGTACTTTCCGTTGGATCGGGTGCTCGCAGGTTTGTTCTCGCTGGTAGAGCGGATCTACGGCCTGCGGATCGAGCATGTCGACGACGTTGACGTCTGGGAAACTGACGTTCGCTACCACCGGATCGTGAATGACGACGGCGACGTGATCGGTGGTTTCTATACCGACCTGTTCGCCCGCCCGCAGAAACGCAGCGGTGCGTGGATGGATGAGTGCCTGAATCGGATGGACTGGCCCGGCGTGCAGCAGGCTCCGGTCGCACACCTCGTCTGCAATTTCGCCCGACCGACGACCAGCACGCCCAGCCTGCTGAACCATGACGAGGTCCTGACGCTGTTCCACGAGTTTGGCCATACGCTGCACCATGTACTGACTCGCGTCCCGTTTCCGAGCGTTGCCGGAATCAACGGCGTGCCCTGGGATGCAGTGGAATTGCCGAGTCAGTTCATGGAGAACTTTGCGTGGGCACCGGAGGTTTTGCCGATGATCTCCGGGCACTACCGAACCGGCGATCCGCTGCCCGACGAGACCCTGCAACGGCTGCGCGCCTCGCGCGTCTTCCACGCGGCCATGCAAATGGTCAGGCAACTCGAGTTTTCGCTGTTCGACCTGCGCCTGCACGGCGAATATGACCCGGCAAGGGGCAGTCGACTCGCCCGGATTCTCGAGGACGTACGGAACCGCGTCGCAGTCGTGCGCCACCCGGAATACAATCGTTTCGCGCATGCCTTTTCGCACATATTCGGCGGTGGTTATGCGGCGGGCTATTACAGTTACAAGTGGGCCGAGGTGCTGGCGGCCGACGCCTGGTCGGCATTCGAGGACGGCGGCACAATGAATCGCGAGCTGGCTGAACGTTTCCGCCAGGAAATCCTGGAAGTGGGCGGCACGGTCGAAATCAGCGATGCGTTTGCAGCCTTCCGCGGTCGAGCCGCGCAGCTGGAGCCGCTGTTGCGCCAATCCGGAATCCTGCCGGCGACCGGCAGCGCCGGCCCGGTCTGAGTCCAAATGCGAATCGCGAGCTGGAACGTCAATTCGATCAGGGTGCGTCTCAACCACGTGCTCGACTGGCTGCAGGAATGTCAACCCGACGTGCTCGGCCTGCAGGAAATCAAGCTGGTCACGGAGGCGTTTCCAACCGACGACTTCACCCGGATCGGATATCACGCCGCTATCCACGGGCAAAAGACATACAACGGCGTTGCGCTGCTTTCGCGGATGGCCGCAGAGGACGTTCGCGTTGACATCCCGGACTTCGCCGACGAGCAACGTCGTGTGATCGCGGGCAGCTTCGGCGATACGCGGGTGATCAACGTGTATGTGCCCAACGGCCAGAGTGTCGGCTCCGAGAAATACGAGTACAAACTCGGCTGGCTCGAAGCGCTGCGGGACTACCTCGAGGCCGAAATGGGCAGTTATGACAAATTGCTGGTCATGGGCGATTTCAATATCGCACCCGATGATCGGGACGTGCATGACCCCGATGCCTGGCGCGGCAAGATCCTCTGCAGTGATGCCGAACGCGAACACCTGCAGGCGCTGGAAGCCCTCGGTCTGAAGGACGCTTTTCGGTTGTTCGATCAGCCTGAAAACAGCTTCAGCTGGTGGGATTACCGCAATTTCGCGTTTCGCCGTAAATTAGGGTTACGAATTGATTTGCTGCTGGTTTCGCCGGCCCTGGCGGAGTCTTGCAGCGAGAGCGGCATCGACGTTGCACCGCGGCGACTCGAGCGTCCATCGGATCACGCGCCCGTGTTCGCGGTGTTCGAATAAGCAAATTCGCCAGCAACAGTTACACTAGGGCGGTCAGGGATAAGGAAGACCGTAACAGTGGACATCATGCCTGCTCGCAGGCTCAGCGCTGCCGACATGCAAGATCGCCGCAGCGATTACGACGTCACCAATCGCGTTCACGTCAGTTCAGTCGACGCGGTGCGCGCCGAGGTACAGCAACTGTTCCAGGATGCGTACCCGGCGGCCGCCTTCGATGCGATCTGGCTGGCATTTCACGATTTCGACCGCTTGTTCGAGGGCCAGATTCCGGGCTACGTTGGTTGCGACACGGTTTATCACGACAAGCAACATAGCCTGGACATGACCCTGGCGATGGCGCGGCTGCTCGCCGGTTACGAACACAGCTGCGATCCGGCCGACCGTCTCGGTGATGAGCGGGCCGTGCTGGGATTGATCGCCGCGCTGTACCACGATTCCGGCTACATTCGTCGGCAGGGCGAAACGCATCGACGCAACGGTGCGGAAGTGACCAACTGGCACGTGTCACGCAGCGCAGAATTTCTGACCAGCTACCTGCCGTCGATCGGCCTTAAGGAACTCGTGCCGCTGGCGACCCAGGTCGTGCATTTCACCGGTTACGAAATCAACCTCGATGACATCGAACTCGATAACCCGCTGGACACGATGGTCGGGCACCTGCTGGGAACCGCAGACCTGATCGCGCAAATGGCCGATCGCTGCTACCTGGAAAAGTGTCGTGACCGCCTGTATGCAGAATTCGTGATCGGCGGCATCGCCTTTGGCACCCAGTCACTGAGTGACGACGAAACGCGTTACAGCTCCGGCGTCGACCTGTTGCGACAAACACCGATCTTCTGGCACACGGCAGCGCAGGAACGCCTGGAAAGGAAATTCAATCGTGCATATCGCTTCATCGAGCCGATCTACGACGGCGCCACTCCTTACATGGATTTCATTCGTGCAAACCTGGATTACCTGAACCATCTGATCGAATCAGATGACTGGCGAGCGCTGCGGCGCCACCCTGACTGCTTTACCGCACAGCCCGGCACGCTTGGCGAAGTAACGTCACTGGTCAGCCGCCGCGTAGCGGAACACATCGCACCGGCTCAGTGAATCGAAGGAATTAACCCTGTCACTTCTGATTCCGTAACTTCTTGATTTGCAGTTCTCGCCTGAATGCCGGATGACAAATTAACTCCGTCACTCGCGGAGCAAGTCGCGACCGGCCACTACGAGATAGTCGGGTATGACCGCAGACTCGTACGCCCCCACCTCCGCCTTCGGGTGGACGAGACACGGTATCGCCCACGCGTCGCGTCCTTCTCGATAACCTCGCAAGGCACGCGCAGCTTGCGTCGCTCCCCGGGGCGGTCGTAGGATCGGCGTCAACAGGAGGCTTGGGCACGATTGAAAGCAGTTATTGTCGGTACCATCGTCATCGTCGTGATCGCTGTCATGGTCTACTGGCGACCAGCCCCCCGATCGCCGGTGGGTCCGGCCGCTGCGATTGACGTGCCGGTCCCAGCCAGCGTCACGCCTGTCGAACCCCCCCGTCGGCCGGCGAGCCGAATCCGCAAGATCTCCGCGCCGCGGCGGTCGTCACCGACGAGGGACGAACCCTCGCGCCGAAACCCAACGACGTCATTGGACGGCTCACGCTGGAAGAGCTACAGGCGCCGTGCCGCTGTCTCGGCGACTGGATGAGGCAGAAGCGCGAGCGCGAAGAGGCGGCACGCGACGCCGAACCCAAGGACAGCAACTGGGCCTACGAGACGGAGCAGCTGCTCGAGCAGTTCATGGTCGCACAGCCGGAGGCCACCGACATCGACATCACGGCCATCGACTGCCGGACCAGTTTCTGCGAGGTCAGGGCAAGCGGACCCATCGAAGCCTGGAACAACTTCGGCGAACTCGTCAAGCGGGCGACTAGAGAGCCATGGTCCACTTTCGGCGCTGGCTTGCGCACGAACTCCAGCGGTCAGGGCGCTACGAAAACAGATTTCCGCGCCATCATTGAGCGCGACGCTTCTCGATACCAAGTCGACACGGAACTTGCGAGCGATCCTGTCGATAGCGACGGTGTCGAAGAAGACTGCCTTTGCGCGACGCCGCAGTGGAGCATGCGCAGGCTGGAGCTCGAAGATTCGGCGCGTGCGGCGGAGGGCAAAGACGACTACTGGGCATACGAAAAGGAACAGGCGTTGCAGCTGTTCATTGCCGGTCACCGCAACGCCTCGTCATTCGAGGTTACGGAAATCGATTGCCGGACGACCTACTGCAAGATTACGGCGGTAGGTAGGGCGGAGCAATCGGTCGATCACTTCTCGGAGGTGTTTCACGATCCGGCTCTGCAGGAGAGATTGGGATTCACCGCAGAAACCGAGGTCGGCTCCTCGGGCCACGACGACGTGTTCGAGTTGGATGCGAGAGTGATGCGACAGTAGTGGATCCAGACCTGCTCCCTTCACACCGGAATCTGCGCCGAGACGCAACTACCATCGCCCGGCACGCTAAGGAGGTGATCTGCCTCACTTCGGAACTTTTTTTGCGCCGCCGCGTTTTTTATTTCTTTATTTTCGTCAACCGCTGGGTGGTTCCAGAGAATAAAGAACTGAACTAGTACCTCCAAGAAACAAGCGTTTATAGGTGATTAGGCAGCCGATCAATAACCGATAGTCTTGAAACCGCCGCGAAGCTCGAAGTGCGACGCGCTCTCGGATGCAGACAATACCGCCTGCCTCTTGAGAGCAAATGGCTCTTCGTTCGCTTCCAGCTCTCGCTCGGCAGTTGCGCCGGTGTTCGAATCCGACTCTCGGAGCCTTTCAGAAACGTCGCCGGTCAGAAACTCACCTTCTTGCTTCCCTCATAGACTTTGTTTCCCTCGAACCAGGTTTGAAGGACGATGGTCTTGTGGATCTCGTTGTTGGGGATTTCAAACAGGTTTCGGTCGAGCACGATAAAGTTGGCGCGCTTGCCGGGGCGAATGGAGCCGATCTCTTCC